>Ga0214473_10006678_pt1 | contig 13738 bp, 11 predicted proteins | sample RVTome_7_FD_203509 | JGI IMG/M metagenome (GOLD analysis project Ga0214473, IMG submission 203509) | Soil microbial communities from uranium-contaminated site in the Upper Colorado River Basin, Wyoming, United States - RVT98D197 | ecosystem: Environmental > Terrestrial > Soil > Contaminated >... | reverse complement strand
GCCGGACCTCGTTGCCGATCTCAAGTTTGTAGAAGTCGCCGTCGACCACGCTGTTCTTGTGGAAGTAGACCTCTTGGCCGTCTGGGGTCTCGGCGAACCCGTAATCCTCAAGGAGCTGCGTGATCTTCCCATGACTGGGTGCGCCGTGGACTTTCACCGCGCCGCGCATACGCCGCGCATGGTCCTGCAATTGCCGGCCTGCTGCATTGAAAGCGTCGCGGATGGCCACGTAAACATCTTCATGCGCATGGTTGAGTGGCCCCGAATGTCCCACAAACACGTCCTTTCCCGGCACGCTGATGTCGACGCGCACGTTGTAGAGCTTGCCATGGCGATGATGACGATGGGGTGCCTCGACAGTCACGCGGCAGCCTACGATCCGATCATGAAACCGCTCGAGCTTGGCAGCTTTCTCGCGAATACGGGCCTCGATTGCGGGTGAAGGCTCCATTCCATGAAAGCTGACCTGCAAGGGCATCTGCATTGGGCTCTCCGCTTTACTAACGCCTTCGACGAATTGGTGACGCCCGTCCTTAGCTCTTGCGCGTCCAATCGACGCGCATGAAATAATCGTCCTCATCGAAGTGCAGTTTGAGGTCGCCATGAAAGGCGTGGTGAACGGCGGTGCCGATGCGCCGGGGCAAATGGACATCGGTCGTCGTGATGATAAGCTTGTCCGGCCTCTCCATGTCGATCGCCATGATGCGGTTAAGGGGGTGCTCCTGTTTCTCGGCCTGCTCCAGGTTGCGCGCGAGATTGACAATCTCCTCTTCGTGCTCCCTGACCTCGGGACCCTCGAGCGTAACGACGCCGGCAGGGTATTTGTCGTTGATGCGGTGACAGGCCGGGCACAGCTCGTCGTGAGCGCCTGCAGGGGGAAGCTCCACCCATTGCCAGTGCCCTTCGTGATACACGGCGCCGCAGGCAGGGCACCGCGTGGGCTCTGGTAGCTTCCGCCGCAGCTTGTAGGGATCGCCGATGCCATCGTCTTGGGCGCGGCCGAGAATGCGCCGGTCGCGCCGGCCGCCTGCGAAGGGACTCCCTGCCGGAAGCGTCTTTGCCGGTTTCATAGGATCGCCTCAACGCAACGACAGAATTGCCTATTTTCGTGCCTCTCCTTCCTTAAACCAGGCCAAAGGACAGAACCTTGCGGCAGATCAAAATGACCTCCCCTGGACCTCAGTGATTGCCGCATCGGATCAAAGCTATCGTCCTTGCTCAGCAAAGGAGCGCGGGGCCTAGTCAGCTTCTCGCTCCAACACGCAACAATGTGGCGCGTCCACACCCTCTTCCGCGCCGCTTAGAACTGCCCCCGTCACCGGATTTGGCCTGAAGGTCGTGCAGCCCTTCAGTCCCTTCTCATAGGCCAGATCGTAGATCTCGCGGAACTCGGAGAACGGACAATCTTCCGGCACATTGATGGTCTTGGAGATCGAATTATCCACGAAGGGCTGCATTGTCGCCTGCATGTCGAGATGCGCGCGGACCTGCAAATCGTTCACCGTCACGAATCCTGGAGGAAAGTCACTCCTATTTCCGGTCATCTCGCGCCAGAGCTGAATGGCGTAGTCGGTCAGGCAAAGCTCTTCGGAATTTCCGCTCTCGTCGAGAATCTTGCGCCCATAGGATGCCGCAAAAATGGGCTCAAGCCCGCTTGACACATTGCCGGCAAGCAAGCTGATGGTCCCGGTCGGGGCGATGGCAATCAGGTGACTGTTGCGGATACCCTTTTCGGCGATGCCTTGTCGGATATCGTGAGGCAGGCGATGAATGAATTCCCCCTCGAGATACTTGTCGCGGTCGAGATAGGGGAAGCTACCCTTCTCCTTGGCAAGCGCCACTGATGCGCGATAGGCCGTGTGGCAGATAAGGCTCATGGTCTCACGGGCGAGCGCAAGCGACGCCTCGGTGCCATAGGGGAGTCGAAGCATGAGCAGTGCATCGGCGAGTCCCGTGATGCCGAGGCCGATCCGCCGCGTCCCGCGGGCGCTCTCGGCTTGCTGGGACAAAGGAAAGCGCGAAGCATCGATGACATCGTCAAGCAGCCGTACGGCCACTTGCACGGTGTCCTCGAGCGCCTTGACCTCAAATCGGGCCTGCGGCGAGAAGGGAAAGCTCACGAATCGAGCAAGATTGATCGAGCCAAGATCGCATGCTCCATAGGGCGGCAGCGGAATTTCCCCGCAGGGATTCGTGGCGCTGATCCGTTCCCGGTACCAAAGATTGTTGAGCCTGTTGATCCGATCGATGAACAGGACGCCCGGCTCGGCGTATTCGTAGGTAGCGCGCAGGATGCGGTCCCAAAGCGCGCGTGCCGGTAGGCGCCCCACGATGCGGCACGGCACGGGCTCTTCGAAACCAGGCCAGTCGCGCAGGATCGTCTCACCTTTGCCTGCGAACACGACCTCCGGGAATACGAGCGGCCATTCGGCATCCTGTTGCACTGCCGTCATGAAGGTGTCGGTAATCTGAACCGACAGGTTGAAGCGACGCAGCGCACCTGGCTGCTGCTTGGCGACGATGAACTCCTCGATGTCTGGATGATCGCAGCGCAAGGTCGCCATCATGGCCCCGCGCCGCGCGCCGGTTGACAGGATGGTGCCGCACATCGTGTCCCACACATGCATGAACGAGACGGGCCCGGAGGCGATCGTTCCCACCGCTTTCGCTCGCGCCCCCCGCGGCCGCAACGTCGAGAAGTCATAGCCGATGCCGCCGCCTTGCTGCATGGTGATGGCGCCCTCTTCCAAGGCGGCGAAAATGCCGGTCATCGAATCTTCGATCGACCCCATCACGAAGCAATTGAACAATGTGACGTTGCGCCCGGTCCCCGCGCCGGCCTGGATGCGGCCGCCTGGCAGAAACTTGAAATCCTGCAAGATGCCGAAGAAACGCTGTTCCCAGGCCGCTTTGTCTTTGGTCTCGACGTCGGCGAGCGCACGGGCAATGCGGCGCCAACTGTCGGCGATCGTACCTTCCTGCTGGTAACGATACTTCGCCTTCCAGACGCGCCGGGAGATCTCAGCGCCGATTTGTTTCATGGTCGGGCAAATTCAGGCGCTAGATTTGACGCAGGTCAAGGTTCGTTTTCGTGAAACCTCTATCTTGCAATCTCCCCTAGCAGTAGTGACAGCACAGCCCCGCGCTCGTGCTGAGGAGGCCCCTGCTCCCCCCGGCGGGGCCTTCTTTTTGTGGCAGGAAGGCGTTCCTGAGCGGTCAATTGGGCAAGGTTTGACTCAACGCAATGTGCAACCCGGCACCATAGCGTTGAGATTGCCCGAAGCCTTTTCCAAACGCGAACAGGATCGACATGGCGGAACACAACGCGAGTATCGCAGAGACATTTCGCCATGTCGCCGATCTATTAGAGATCGAAGGGGCCAATCCTTTCCGCATTCGCGCCTATCGCCGCGCGGCACAGACCGTGGAGGATCTGCCGCAAAGCGCAGCCAAGATGGTTGCCGATGGCAAGACCCTCGCCGGGCTGCCGGGGATCGGCAAAGATCTAGCGGGCAAAATAACCGAGATCGTGAATACGGGACGGCTCGGGGCTTTGGCAGAGATCGAGGCCCGGACTCCGACGACACTTGCCGCCTTGACAGCGGTTCCTGGCCTTGGCCCTAAGCGCGTGCATCGACTGCATGAAGCCTTCGGTATCAAGACCCTTAAGGATCTGGAGCGCGCAGCAAGAAAGCATAAGATCCGAGAACTCCGGGGCTTCACCGCCAAGACCGAAGAGAAGATCCTCGCTGAGATCGAACGAAGTCAGGCGCGCGAGCAACGCTTCAAGATCGCAACGGCAGAAGACTTCGCGCAGACCCTATGCACCTATCTTCAGGCCGATCCGCGCATCGGTCGCGTGGTTGTCGCTGGCAGCTACCGCCGGCGCAAGGAAACCGTCGGTGATCTCGATATCCTCGTGACCTGTGCCAAAGGTCAGGCGGCAGTGAATCATTTCCTGGCCTACGACGAGATAGCAAAGATCGTTGCAAAGGGGAGCACGCGCGCCACTGTTATATTGCGCTCCGGCATTCAGGTGGATCTGCGTGTCGTCCCTGCTAAGAGTTACGGCGCGGCACTCCACTATTTCACAGGCTCGAAGTCGCACAACATTGCCATCCGCAAGATTGGACAGGCCCGTGGTCTCAAGATCAACGAATATGGGATCTTTCGCGACGGCACGCGGATCGGAGGCCGCACGGAAGAGGAGATTTTTGCCGCCGTCGGGCTACCTTATATCGAGCCAGAGCTTCGCGAGGACCGCGGCGAAATCCAGGCGGCCTTCGATGGACAACTGCCGAAGCTCATCTCCCTCGAAGACATTCGTGGCGATCTTCACGTCCATACCAAGGCCTCCGACGGCAAGAGCAGCTTGCGGGAGATGGTGGAGGCGGCCAGAGCGCGAGGCTACGAGTACGTGGCCATCACGGATCACACCAAGCACGCCACGGTCGCCAGAGGTTTGGATGAAAAGAGACTTGCCAAGCAACTCGACGAGATTGGCAAGCTGAGCGAAGACTTCGACGACATTCGCATCCTCAAATCATCGGAAGTCGATATCCTCGCCGACGGCAAACTCGATCTAAGCGACAGCATGCTGAAGCGTCTCGACGTTGTGGTGGCCGCGGTTCACTACAAATTCGAGCTCGACGCGCAGAAGCAGACTGAACGTATGCTGCGCGCCATGGACAACAAATATGTCAGCATTCTCGCCCACCCGTCCGGGCGCCTGCTCGGCGAACGCGAAGCGTATCCCGTCGATCTCGAACGCGTGATTGAGGGGGCGAGGGACCGCGGCGTGGCGCTCGAGCTCAACTCGCATCCCGCGCGCCTTGATCTTGACGAGGTGCATTGCAAGCTCGCGAAGGAGTTAGGAGTCAAATTGGTCATATCGACCGACGCTCACTCAACTTTTGGCTTAGACACAATGCGCTTTGGCATCGGGCAAGCGCGCCGGGCATGGCTGGAGCGCAAGGACGTGCTCAATACTCGGCCCTGGGCGCGCCTCAAGAAGGCTATCGCTCGTTGAGCCGGGAGAGATGATCAAGTAGGAGGTTGTCATGGCCATCAAGAGAGTTCTGTTGCCGGTGAGTGGTGACGGCAGCTTTGAGCTGCGGTCAGACATGGCTTTTCATATCGGTGAGAAGTTCTCCGCCCAGGTCTTGGGTCTGTTCGTTCAGGCGCCGGGCCTAGTCATCCCATCTTTCGACGTGACCGGGATGGAGGATGTTAGTGTTATCGTTGAGGCCGCGCGACAAAGCAGACGGGAGGCAGCGGTGAGAGCCCAATCCAAGTTCAAAGCCTCTGCTGAGCGGTTTCCGCATGTGGAATCCATCTACCGTTCAATCACCGACGACGTCGAGACGTCATTTGTCCGGCATGCACGGCTCGCCGACATTTCGGTCATCGCCCCGCCAGATCCGCTTGAGGACGGCTTCTGGGGCTCGAGCTTTTGGCTCGATGTGCAGAACGCCACGCTGTTTCGCTCCGGCCGTCCTGTGCTGATTGTGCCACCAAATGCAGTCAAGCCGAGCTTCGAAACCGTCGTGATTGCCTGGAAGGAGTCGCTGGAGGCAGCTCGTGCCATCGCCGCAGCGCAACCATTCATGGCATTAGCGCGCGAAGTTCACCTGTTCACAATCGATGACGGTGGCGCGGCGGTGACCTCCTTGCGAGAGGCAGAGGAATACCTGTCGCTGCACTATGATGAGGTGCGCACTGAGGTCCTCAAAGGCGAATCTCATCAGGTTGGAAAGTTGCTCTTGGCACAAGCCTACCGTCTTGGAGCATTGTTGGTCATGGGCGCCTTTAGCCATTGGCGCTGGCGGGAACGCCTGTTGGGGGGCGTCACCGAATACGTGCTGCGCGAGGCGAGTATACCGGTGCTTATGATGCATTGACCGGGGGTCTTAGCGGCTTCGGCCAAGGCGTCGCTAGTGGGACCCCCCTGGTCGAGCGGCTGATGAGCGGCGGCCGCCATGAGCAAAGGCAAGAGGAAAAGCAAAGACAGAAGAGAGAGCGGCACGGAAGGGAAGCCCGTGGCAGCGCTCGACGAGGGCGAGGCTGCGGCTGAGCTGAAGCGGCTCACTGCGGTCATCGCCCATCATGACGAGCTCTATTACCGCCTGGATGCTCCCGAGATCAGCGACGCAGAGTATGACGCCCTGCGTGAGCGCAACGCCGCGATCGAGGCGCGCTTTCCGCATCTCATCCGCGACGACAGCCCGTCCTTGCGTATCGGCGCACCGCCCGTAGCGGCCTTTGGCAAGGTCGTCCACCGCGTGCCCATGCTTTCCTTGGCCAACGTATTTGACGACGACGGCGTGCGCGAGTTCCTCGGGCGCATCAGGCGCTTTCTCGGTCTCGAAAGCCTCAAAGGTCTCGATTTCACCACAGAGCCTAAGATCGATGGGGTCTCCCTCACCCTCCGGTATGAGAGCGGCCGCCTCGTGCAAGGCGCCACCCGCGGCGACGGTTATGAGGGCGAGAACGTCACGGCCAATGTCCGCACTGTGCCCGACATTCCCCACCGGATCAAATCGAAGAGCTTCCCCGACCTGTTCGAGGTTCGCGGCGAGATCTATATGAGCCGTGCCGCCTTCCAGCAATTGAACGAGGCGCAATTGGCGCGAGGCGAGCGCCCCTTCGCCAATCCCCGCAACGCCGCTGCCGGCTCGCTCCGCCAGCTTGATACCTCAATCACGGCGAGCCGCCCTCTGCACTTTTTCGCCTATGGGTGGGGTGAGGCTGCCGGATTGCCAGCCGATACGCAATGGGGCGTCTACCAGGCAATGAAGAAGTGGGGTTTTCCGCTCAATCCGCTCATTCGGCTGACCCACTCGGCCGAAGAAATGCTTGCCACCTATCGCGATATCGAGAGCGGGCGCGCCGGGCTCGACTATGATATCGATGGCATCGTCTATAAGCTCAATCGCTTGGATTTGCAGGAGCGCCTGGGCTATATCTCCCGCTCGCCGCGCTTTGCGGTCGCCTACAAATTTCCAGCCCAGAAGGCGATCACCGTCCTGCGCGACATCGACATTCAGATCGGTCGCACCGGCGCGCTTACGCCCGTTGCCAAGCTTGAGCCTGTGACGGTTGGGGGCGTCGTGGTGCAGAGTGCGACGCTTCACAATGAGGACGAGATCGCGCGCAAAGACATCCGCGTAGGCGACACTGTCATCCTCCAGCGCGCGGGCGACGTCATCCCGCAGATCCTCGGCGTGGTCAAGGAGAAGCGGCCGAGGTCGGCGAAGCCGTTCAAATTTCCGCATCTCTGCCCCGTCTGTGGCAGCCGCGCGGTCCGCGAGGTCAATCCTGTCACCGGCAAAGAAGAGGCGGTGAGACGCTGCACCGGCGGTTTGATCTGCCCGGCGCAACGGCTCGAGCGGCTCAAGCACTTTGCTTCACGCAATGCCTTCGACATCGAAGGCCTCGGCGAGAAGCATATCAAGGCTTTTTATAACGACGGCCTAATCAAATCGCCGCCCGGCATCTTTACCTTGGCCGAGCGCGACAAGCGCTCACGCCGGAAACTTGCCGAGCGCGAGCGCTGGGGCAAAACTTCGGTCGAGAACCTGCTCGCCGCCATTGAGTCCCGCCGCAATGTGCGCCTCGACCGCTTCATCTATGCGCTCGGCATCCGCCATGTCGGCGAGACGACGGCACGGCTGCTTGCCAGACGCTATGGCACGATCAAGAAATTTTGCACCGCAATGCTTTCTGCCGCGCGTGACCGCGAGGGCGAAGCTTTTGTCGAGCTCGACGGCATCGAGGGTATTGGCCCAACTGTTGCGCACGCCATTGCCGATTTCTTTGCCGAGCCGCATAACGTGAAAGTCGTCGATGCGTTGCTGGAACATGTGACTCCTCGACCCCTTGAAGCGGTGGAGAGGGCCTCGCCCCTCGCCAGCAAGACTGTGGTGTTCACGGGCACGCTAGAGCGCATGACCCGATCCGAAGCCAAGGCCAGAGCCGAACGCCTCGGCGCCAGAGTCTCAGGTTCCGTGTCGAAGAACACCGACTACATCGTCGCCGGCCCCGGCGCAGGCTCGAAGCTGAAGGATGCCCGCGCCCTTGGTGTGAAGGTGCTCAAGGAGGATGACTGGCTGAAGTTGATCGCCAAGGCTCGCTAGCCCCGCAGGAGACCGAATATCCAGCACTCGCTGAGAAACTATGAGAAGTTCAGCCGCCTATTCGCATGAGGATTTGCGGCACCTCGGGAAGCGGGACGAGACAACTAACCTCCGCGGGCAATCGTTCCTGCGCCCCTATGACGAGATAGCCGGGTACAGCGAGACGCTCGACCAGGCGGCTCAGGACCTCCCCTTGCAGTGGAGCTTCGAAATAGGTGAACGCGACATTGCGGCAAAGGATGAGATCGAAGGGGCCATTTGGCGCTTCAGAGCGTAGATCCCGAAGTAGTAAGCTCACGCCTTCCCGGTGCCGCGGCCGGACGCAGTAAAGGCGGTCGACTTTATCGAAGCCTTGAATGACGAAGGCTTCGGGCAACTCGCGAAGGCTGCCTTTGGGGTAGCAGCCCTTTCGTGCACGCTCGAGCATGACATCGTCGACATCCGTTGCAACAACCGAACAGCTAACACTCGGAAAATCGCTCGCCACCGCGAGATCCCAAATAATCTTGAGAGTATACGGCTCTTCGCCCGAAGCACATCCGGCCGACCAGAAATGCGCTTCACGCCGTTCCCGTGCGGCCCGTGCTGCGATCTCCGGTAAGACACGCTGACCTAGTGCCTCGAAGACCCTGCTATCGCGAAAGAAGCGCGAGATGGTGATGTGGCACAATCCGTCGAGGACGGCCCATTCATCGGGATCGGCCTCAAGCCGCTCCCGATAGGCGGCAAAACCCGAAAGGCCGAGTTCCTTCATGCGACGCTTGAGCCGCTTGCAAACCTGGCCGTGGACCTTCCGGAACCCAAGCCAGCGAAGGTCAAGACGTGGCAGCCCCCATTGCAGGAAGGCTACGCAATCGGCATCAGCCATTGGACCCGCTCCGCTCGACATGAGCCGCGCCCTGTCTCCCTCATTGATCTATCGCAAGGCTCTCAATGTCGGGCATAGGATAGAGTTCTGGTCTTGTCCGATAGAGAGTGGAATCTGGCCCAAGTCATTAGCAGGTGATGATGTTGCCAGTTTGGAGGCTGGTACCTATCGACCTTGAGGACCGCAACTGGGAAGCCAGTTCTCATCGCGGGTTAGTCATCGTTCGTGCCCCAAGCGAAGCGTCCGCCCGCGAGGCAGCCGAGGAAGCTTTCGGGATTCCCACTCGCTTTCCTCCGGGAAAGGGTCTGAGAGTGCCACCCTGGCTGCGATCCGAGATTGTTAGGGCCGAGATCATCGACAACCCGGTGTACCCCGTCGAGGACCCTACTGAGGTTCTGGAGCCCTTCTTCGACTAAGAGGTTTCCTAGGGCGAAGCCGGATGCTCCAAGTGGAGGATCGACCACCAGAGCCAAGATGGCCCGCAGCGCCTCGCCGCAAGTGGAGAGACCTTCTCAGGCAGAACCTTATTCGAATTGCCGGGATGTGGAAGCGGGTGGCATCCGGTCGAGACAGAGAAAGTTCAAGATCGGGAGGCTCCAAATGTTGCGACAATTGACCGAGGAGCAGGCACGGCAGATTGCAGCTCTGGCCAAAGCCGTGCGCAAGGCGCGGGACTCCTTGCTCGATAACGTGTCTGACGAAGACATGGGCGAGCCACCCTCAGCGCGGGGCGAGCACAATCCCACGGCAGCCTTTGCGCTTGACCCCTTGCCGCCTGATGACCCCTCCGTCGCCGCATTGCAGCAGGCGCTCACTGCTCTTCAACCGGGCGCGTGCTTCGAGCTGTTCGTCTTGATGCGCATGGGTCAGGGTGATTTTGCCATCAATGATTGGGACCGGGGAATCTCAGAGGCCGAGCTGCTCGGCGACGGAACTGTGATCGCCGCTATGATCGAAGACCTCGATCTTCACGACCACATCACCAAGGGCCTTTACGAGGTCACACCATCCTCGTGAGCTAGAGTCGCCCCACTGGGATCAGACACAGCGGAATTTCTTTCGCGCTGAGGCAGAAGAGGCGCCCCACTTGATCATCGCTGTATGCTCCGACCATGGTCGTGGCGAGGCCAAGGGCGACGGCTTGCAGCATCACGCTTTCGGCGGCGTGTCCGGATTCGAGGCAAACATAGCGGTGGCCACGGTCTCCGTATTTTACGGCAGTGCGCTCAAAGACTGCTGCAATGCTGATGCATGCCGGCGCGGACGTGATCCAATCCTGACCGAAGGTGGCGTCGATGAGCGCCGCGGGATCATATCCGGGCGTTTGCCAAAAAGAGCTCGCGACGATCCGTCACGTAGTGATGCACCCCTGCCGCAAGGGAAGCGACGTTGTGGGCAAGGACATAGAGTTCCAGCGGATAAAGCGCGCCAGCTGACGGCACGGCACGGCCCCCATCAGGTCCGGTCACGCCTTGGGCTGCCCATAGCAGCTGAGCAAGCTCCTCCTTGGTCAAGGCCTGGTCGCGAAAGTTGCGCACCGACCGCCGCTGCCCAATGCAACGCTCAAGCGAGATGCTGCCATCCCGGTGCGGTTCTAGAAGCTCCACTCTGTGCGTCTTGTTGAGCACTCTCGGTCAGAGCCGGTTTATTTCGAACTCCTCGCAGGAATAGCCGAGCATGGTCAGGCCCTCCTCCAAGAAGTCTCCAAGGAGGGGCGTGCCAAGAAGGTAGCTAGCCGTGCGTTCATTGTGAGCACGAGCCGCCTCCTCCCGAACCGCGGCCCAATCGCTGGCGGAATAGTCTTCGCGCCCTAACCAGGCCAGGGCTACGAGATCGATCTGCTCATCTTCCGACAAGGAATTGATCAGAGACGTGAGTTCCTCAAGGACGGGGTCGTCCTCATGATCCTCCAGGACCGCCGTCTCTCTGTCATCGGTGGGGTTTGACCCTGGATCAGGCTCGCTCACCTCGTCCTTGGCGTCGAATTCCCTGGCCTTGATGATGATGAAACAAACCTTCTCAGGAGAGATCGTGAGGACATCCGCGTTCCCACCTCCTGCCCCTTCCACTTCATCCGCTACGTCTTGCATTGGGGTCACCGAAGTTGTGTCGTCCATTTGCCAATTCTCGGTTCGGCAGTTGTCAGACTGCGTAAGTTAGGCTGCCTGGGCCAGCAAATCCTTGAGCCAGGTCAACCTGAGCGGACCGCAGAGATGGTAAGGCTTCGTGTTACTATTTGTGCCCCGCCATCCCTCAGCACGCAGCGAGACGATGACGCGACGAGTTCTATTTAATTCAATCTATACGCACGGATTCCTGCGGGCCGCGGCCTGTACGCCCGTCGTCGAGGTGGCGTCGCCGAGACACAACCTCGAACAGACGCTGAAGCTTGCCCATGACGCCTCCTTGCAGCAGGCGGGCCTGGCCGTTTTCCCGGAACTTGGACTGTCAGCCTACTCCAACGAGGACCTCTTCTTTCAGGACGCGTTGCTCGACGCGGTCGAGGAGTCGCTTGCTGAGCTCGTGCGCGCGAGCCGGGACCTTGCGCCGGTGCTCATTGTCGGCGCTCCCATCGAGGCTGAGGCGAAGCTGTTCAACTGCGCCATCGTTGTTTATCGAGGCCGCATTCTTGGAGTCGTCCCAAAGCTCTATCTCCCCAATTATCGTGAGTTCTACGAGAAGCGGCAGTTCACCTCGGGAGGCAAGGCCACCGCATCGGCCATACGCATCGCCGGCGAACTCGTTCCTTTTGGTAGCGACCTGATCTTCTCCGCAGACAACAATCCCGACCTCGCCCTCCATGTGGAAATTTGCGAGGACCTTTGGGTTCCAATTCCGCCGAGCACCTACGCGGCACTCGCCGGCGCCACCGTGCTCGCGAACCTATCGGCCAGCAACATAACGATAGGGAAGGCTGACTACCGGCGCTTGCTCTGTGCCAGCCAGTCGGCCAAATGCGTCTCGGCCTATGTTTATGCCGCTGCAAGTTTCGGCGAATCCACGACCGACCTCGCCTGGGATGGGCAGGGATTGATCTACGAGAACGGCGAGCTGCTCGCCGAGACGGAGCGCTTCGCCTGCCACTCGCAATACACCGTTGCAGATCTCGATTTGGAGCGGCTGCGCCAGGACCGCGTGCGTATGACAAGCTTCAACGATTGCGCCGTCTTGCACCGCGATCGCATCGCCGCTATGCGGCGTATTCCCTTCACCTTCGAAGTTCCGGAGGGAGAGGTGCCGCTCAGGCGGCGCCTTAGTCGATTTCCCTACGTCCCGTCAGATGCCCTAAGCCGGGATGAACGCTGCCGTGAGGTCTACGACATTCAAGTCCAAGGCCTCATGAAGCGCCTTCAAGCGACCGGAATCCAGAAGGCTGTGATCGGTGTCTCTGGGGGGCTCGATTCGACCCAGGCGTTGATCGTGACGGCCAGAGCTTTCGATCGCCTTGGTTTCCCACGCGCCAATGTGCTGGGTTATACGCTGCCGGGCTTCGCGACCAGCGGGCAAACGCATCGGAACGCTTTGCTCTTGATGCAGGCTCTAAAGGTCACCGCTGAGGAAGTCGACATTCGTCCGGCTTGCCGTCAAATGCTGCAAGATCTTGGACACCCCTTTTCCCGCGGCGAGCCTTGCTATGACACAACCTTCGAGAACGTACAGGCGGGTGAGCGGACATCATTCTTGTTTCGCGCCGCTAACTTTCACAAGGCCCTAGTGGTCGGTACCAGTGATTTATCGGAGACTGCCCTTGGCTACACGACTTACGGCGTTGGCGACCAAATGGCCCACTATCACGTCAATGCCTCGGTGCCGAAGACGCTTATTCAATATCTCATCCGCTGGGCGGCGAAGACCGAGCAATTCGAAGCCGAAACATCGCGGCTATTGGAGGCCATCGTCGACACGCAAATTTCACCCGAGCTCGTGCCGCCGCGAGGGGGTGCAGGTCAGCTCGCCGAGGAGGAAATCGGCCCGTACGAGCTGCAAGACTTCAACCTCTATTATCTGAGTCGGTTCGGCTATCGACCGAGTAAGGTGGCCTTCCTCGCCCATGGCGCGTGGGGCGACAGGACCAAGGGCGACTGGCCTGATTTGCTGCCGCCAGAGAGACGCCAGCAGTACGACCTGGCGACCATCTGCAAATGGCTCGAGGTTTTCCTAAAGCGGTTTTTCGAATTCAGCCAGTTCAAGCGATCTGCCTTGCCTAACGCGCCAAAAGTTGGCTCTGGCGGCTCCCTTTCACCGCGAAGCGACTGGCGTGCGCCAAGCGACGCCAAAGCTGACGCGTGGCTTCAGGAGTTGAAGGAGAACGTACCGCTTTAGGCGGATCGGAGTCGACGTCACTCCTGAAGCACGTAAGCGCCCGGTGCCTCTGCGAGCGGCGTAAAGCCTGACGAAGGGGCGCCAACCCCAGGAGGCGCAACAACTGCACCCGAGCGCGCATCAAGCCAAGCCACCCATTCCGGCCACCACGATCCCTCTTTGCGCGGGGCCTCGGCCATGAAGGTTTCCGGATCTAGGTAGCGGTCGTCAGGCTTCTTGGTCATCACCTGGAAGCTGCGCCCCTCGTGACCGGGTTCCGACACGATTCCGGCATTGTGGCCGCCGGTCGTAAGCAGGTAGGTGACTTCGGTATCAGTCTGAAGATGGACCTTATAAGTTGAGCGCCATGGCGATACGTGATCGCGCACGGTGCCCACGGCAAAGATCGGTACGCGGATATCGCTGAGGGCGA
>Ga0214473_10006677_pt1 | contig 13739 bp, 12 predicted proteins | sample RVTome_7_FD_203509 | JGI IMG/M metagenome (GOLD analysis project Ga0214473, IMG submission 203509) | Soil microbial communities from uranium-contaminated site in the Upper Colorado River Basin, Wyoming, United States - RVT98D197 | ecosystem: Environmental > Terrestrial > Soil > Contaminated >... | reverse complement strand
GTTGCTGAGGTAAGGGCGAGTGGGTTAAAGTTCGGAGGTGCGCATCTACCTGGAGCGGTTGACACCTTGCAGACGAAGGTTGTTTCACCGCTTGAGCTGATCGCGGAGGTTGCAAAACGAATGTGGCAATGAAGCCCCTGAGCGAGGTGACGAAGCGAGCGGTCGACGTGCTCTCGAAAGAGATTGGAATTACCGACACGGTACGCTTTCTCAACCAGTTCAGCACGGGCTACGGCGACTACACCAAGGAACGGGAAGCCCTGCTCGAGGATCTCACACTGGACGAGATCCCTCTCTCGGCCATGAAGAGGGCCCGACGTCGTCACGTGCCTAACAAGCGACTCAAGCGGACCGCTGGGAAGCGCGGCCGCTTGGCCGCAGGACGTTAACCTGCGTGATACCTCGGTGATGGACGTTCGACCCGTCCGACCCGGCGTGCCGGGTCGTCGGACAGTGCGCCGCCCACCACGGTCAGCGCGGTCGGGCGGTCAGAGAAAACTCAGTGGCCGGGCATAAGATCGTCCAGCGCGACGCTGGCTTCAGGGAACGAGACGAGCGCTAGGCGCTCGCCGCGGCGGGCGACCTGACTCTCGCCATAGCGGCGGGCTTGACGATCCGGAGAACGGAAGACCTCGACGCAGTCGTCGTGCAGGTTCACGCGCCAATACTCGGGGATTCCCGCTCCGGCGTAGATCGCGGCCTTGGTGAGACGGTCCTGGACGAGCGAGCTGTCGGCAGCTTCTACGACGAGCAGGGCGGTTGTGGGATGCACGCTATTATAGTCGGACCTCTGCCCGGGAACCACGGCGACGTCGGGTTCCGGGACCGAGTACGTACTCGCGACGAGCGGCAGCTGCACTCTGATCACCGCCCGCTTCCCGAGCGCATCGGCGAGAGCGGTCTGTATCCACGTGATTGCGGACGCGTGCCGTGGATCCTGCGGCGCCATGGCGACGATCACGCCCTCGAGCAGTTCGACCCGGTCGTCCGGACGCAAGAGACCTTCCTCGACGAGCTGGAAGTAGCGCGCGCTCGTGTACCTGGTATCGGCGGGAGCGGCCTGTGGCATGGGCGACACGCTAACAACTCCTATCGAGCTTGAGAAGTATCGGAGAACTCGAGGGCCGGCGATGACTGCTCGTACGCTCCGCACGGCGGCTCTCCCGAGCCGCTCCAGGCTTCTGGCGCAAACCTACCCCGAGCGCCCGAGGCACGGCTGCGGCAGAATCGTTTCCTACGGCACGAGCGTAAGTGCCCGATCGTATCGCTCACCGACACGTAGGGGAGCGAAGTCGCGCTGATCGGTACGATGACGAACGACGCGCTGCGCTCCTTCGCCGAGTTCGCCGGCCAGAAGCATACGCCACTCGTCCTCTATCTCGGGGAGGAGCGGCGGCGGGTCGAGGGCGTCGACGTGCTTCCGTGGCGGCAGGGGCTTCCGGCCATGGGCCTTTAGCCTGAAATCAGTCGCCCCTTTCTGGCTGACGAACTTGCCTTGCGGTCGGTTTGCGCGTGTCTGGCGGGCGTGGTTAGTGTTCCCCGTCGTGAAGCGAAGCATAGCGGAGCGCCGCGAGGTGGCCGCGGGTTCGGTTCGAAGAGAGCCAGTGGACCGGACGCTGATCCGGTGGATGCTTCGACTGCAGCCGGCCAAACGCCTGCAGGTCCTCCAGGATCATGTCAATCTCGTCGCGAGTGTGCGCCGTGGCCGCAACCGCAAGTAGCTTCACACGCATCCTCGAAACGCTCCACGACCAAGGAAGAAGTTGGGCACCGGAAGGACAGAGTTGTGTTGCCTTTGCTGCGCGAGACACTGCGAATGCGAAAGAAGAGGCCGTGATCGCCGAGATGTTCGCGGCGATGCTGGCGGCGCTTTGCGCGAGCGGGGTGCTGATCAACGGCACGCTTGGGGAGTTCTGGACGACCGCCCGTCACGTGTGCGCCGTGCTCACGCCGCCGTGCCGTTTGGCTAGCCGCCGTCGCCGTTCAGCTTGTTGATGAAGTCAGCCAGCGTGTCCGAGCCCAGCACTTCGATGCGCGGGAGCGCGAGGAGCGGCTCCCAGAGCCCACTCCGACCCGGGCGCGACGTCAGCCCGTAGACATAGCCGCAGGCGCCGACGAGGTGCCGCACCACGGCATCCTCCGCGCCGTACGGGTAGGCAAAGGCCGTGACCGAGGTGCCGAGGCCGCGCTGCAGAACCGCACGCGAGCGCGCCGCCTCACGCGTCACTTCGGCGGGCGAGAGCGCGGTCAAGCGCGGGTGCGTAGCCGAGTGAGATCCGAAGCGGACTCCCTGCGCTTGCAGCCGGCGGATCGCGTCCCAGGCGAGCAATGGCAGCTCCTCGCCGAGAGCCGCGTCCCAGCGGTTCACCTGACCGACGTACTCGGCCACCACGAAGACCGTTGCCGCGTACCCGTAGCGCTCGAGCAGCGGCCAGGCGTGGTCCTCGAAGTCAGCGTAGCCGTCGTCGAAGGTGAGCAAAACGGCGCGGCCAGGCAATGGATCGTGACGCTCCACGGCGCGGTGCCAGGTCTCGAGATCGATACCGTAGAAACCAGTGTCCTGCAGGTACCGGAGCTGATCCTCGAAGGCCCCGGGGCTCAGCCGGTAGCGAGCCGTTGCCGCCGCCCCCGCAGGGGCGACGCGACGATACATGAGGATCGACAGGCGCTCGGTGTCGGTCTCGGGCGCGCCCTTCGTAACAGCGCTGCATCTGGTGACGAATCGCGCCGCGACCTCGGGGGCGGGCTGTTCACACGGTGCCGTCACGACGACCTCCGGGCCTCTATCGCCTGCCCCGGACTCACCATTTCCTTCCGGGGATCCGCCGTGCGACGAGCGCCAGAGCAGGTCAGGTGCGTAGACGACGCGCACGAGCGCGCTGTCGCCGCGCGTGTCGACAACGGGCTCGGCGGCAACCGCGGCAGCATCGAGAAGGTCGTGAGCAGCGGCGGCCGGGAGCTGCGCCCTCCTTGAAACGCTCGAGTCCATCGCGGGTATGGCGCGCCGGGCGATGACAATCCCCGGCTCGCCGTCCGGAAGCGCGCGCTCTAGTGCATCCTCCCACCCCGGCACCAGCACAACTGACGCAGGAGACACGGACCTGACGCCGCCGACGCCTGCCGGGGCGGTGGTGCCCTCCGTACGCGTCGTGGCGGCGGCCGCTCGCAGGCGCGCGCGCAGCGGCAGTCCCGGGGATAGAGGCACACCGAGGATTCCTTCCCGCACAGCCGCACGGCACATCTCGTAGCCACCCGCCGCGACAAGCGCCGCCCGCAGCCGCGAGGCTGGAAGCCGGCCTTCCTCGACCCCAACGGTTGTGAGCCCGACGGGCACGCCTCCTACCGTGAACGCAACTGCTATCGTCGGATGGGCGACGATTAGATCGGAGAGCTCTTCGCTGACCTCCACGGCTACCCAGTCAGCGTCGACCTCGCGCACTGGAGCCGCCTCATCGCCGGGCTCCCAAGCGTAGAAACGATCCCGCGCCCAACCCGGACGGCCCCACAACTCCTGGAGGAAGGCCGTCCAACCGACATCATCGTGCAGCCGCAGTCCGAGCCTACCCTCGTCCACCGGGAGGCGTTCCGCGATGCACAGATCGCCGCGCCAGATGGAGATCGACCCGGCGTCACGTCTGATATCGAGCTCGCGGTACAGCGTGCGTGCGAAGAACCTGCCGAGGATCGGCCAGGCGAGGTCGGCGGCGATCGCGTCGGCGATCACTCGAGCGCGGACGAGCCCATCACAGACTGGCAGCTCGATCGAACCGACGCGCTCGCTCTCGATCTCGACGAGGCAATGCAGCCGCTCGATCTCCGGCGCCAGCGCGGCGTCCCGGATCGGCGCCGAAACCTCGATGCGCATCGCGTGCGTCGCACCGATCGCGAGCGGCCACTGTGCCGTCGCATGCTCGATGATCAGCCGTTCGAGCGCTCTTTGAGCCGCGCGTGCGAGCCCCGAGGTCGAGGATTGATGCTCGAGGGCGCGCAGGAAATCTTCCACGCCCGGCTCCAGTCGCGGCCACAGCTCCGTCCACGCCGAAGTCGGGCGGCAGGAGGGCAACAGGGCTGCCTTGAAAACGGAGTGCGCGACGTCCCGCGGGCTCATCGTGGGGTCGCGGTCGCCCGCGAGTGGATCGAGCACCGCTCTTGCGTCCTCGCCCCGCCCCAGCAATAGGCCGGCAATCCAGCACGCGAACCCGAGCCGGGCGCCCGCCAGGCCCTCGGCTGGCGCTCCCTGCGCGAATTTTGGGTCCGGGTTGCGGACACGCGGATCCCGCGAATGCCCCAGCGCGATCGTGCACAGGCCGTCCGCGTAGAGCTGCCAGGCGTTCGCCGACGCCGAGCCCGGCCGCATGCGGTAACAGGCGAGCACCTCCCGCACGGCGCCGAAGCGCGCGCCAGCACGCGCGACGCGCTGCCAGAGATCCCAGTCCGCGCACGTCTGAAGCGACGGGTCGAAGCGGCCAACCTCCTCAACCAGGGCCCGGCGCACCACGCAGCTGTGGATCGCGAACGCGCAGAAGCGCGCCAGCACGGCGAATAGGCCTCCTGCCTTTGGCCAGTAGGTCTCGCCGACGATCTCCCCGCCGGGCGCGACGCGCACCCAGCCGCCATAGACGGCATCGAGCCTCAGATCGGCGGCGAGCGCGCAGCCCAGACGCTCCAGCGCCTGGGGGCGCAGCCAATCGTCGGCGTCGAGGAAAAGCAGCCAGTCGAAGCGCGCATGCTCGATGCCGCTGTTCCGGGCGGCGCCCTCGCCGGATCTCGTCTGACTTACTCTCCGGATACGCGCATCGCGTCGCGTGAACTCTGCTGCAACCTCTCCCGTAGAGTCGTTCGAGCCGTCGTCGACGACGATCGCTTCCCACGCCGAATATGTCTGCACCAGGAGGGACCCCAGCGTGTCGGCAAGAGTCGTTTCCGCATTGTGAGCCGGAATGACCACCGAGATGCTAGGTCGTGGCGCCATGGCCTTCAGCGTCAAACCCTCACCGCCGAGTCGTGCACGCCGCCAGCCCGGCATAAATGCGTTGATACTCTCGAGCCATATTCACCCAGGACAGCTCCTCGGCGCGCGCGCGTGCGCACCGGCCCATCGCCGTGCGGGTCGCGGGGTTGCGCCAGAGGTGCACGATGGCGTCCGCGAGCTGGCTGGGATCATTGCGCTCGACAAGTATCGCTTCCGCCTCGGACACGTAAGCTCGGACGGAGCGCAGCTTGGTGGATACTACCGGCAGCCCGCAGGCGATGCCCTCCATGAGGGAGTTGTTCGCGGTCGATTGCGTCAGTGGCAGGAACAGCACGTCGGAACGCTGGTAGAGAGAGACCAGCTCGGCGTCGTCGACGTTGCGGTGCACCGTAACGTTGGCGAGGTCGTCGAGCCCGGTGGGGCGGTCGGTCACTACGTGAAACTCGATCGCCCGGCAGGACGCGAGAGCGGCGGCCACTGACCGCACGGCGTCCCAGTCGCGCAACCAATGCCCGGCCGTAATGCACCTGAAGATCCGCCCTTCGCGGCTTCCCGTACCGGGGCGAAAAAAGGCCGTGTCAATGCCGTGCAGGATCATCTCCACCCGGTTTGCCGGCAAGAATCCGCGGAAGTAGTCCAGCTGCTCGGGCGATACCACCGTCACGTAATCGAGCGTGGCAACCACGTCCTCATTGATCAGGCCGCCTAGCAGCTCCGGCGGCTGGTGATAGGTGGCAACCGTCCTTGCGCGTGACAACCGACACCGCCTTAGCGCCGCGGGCAGATATTGTGCGGAGTGCTCGGCATCCAAGAAGTGAACGATGTCGATGCGGCCGAGCACACAGCCTGGCAGCGCTCGGATCTCAGCGGCCAGGTCGCTCAGCTTGTACCAGGCCATGCCGCGTCGCTGTACACGCTCACGCAGCCAGCGCTCCAACCCGCGGTGCGGGAGGGGAAGATCAGCGTCGCTGTCCGAGGCGCCGTATAGGCGCACCGTGTACTCGGCCGGGTCGAGGTGGCGCACGAGCTGATTGATGCCAGAGTAACTCCCCAGGTGCGGGTAGCGTGTATACAGCGCGCGCACGCGGATAGGCATCGTCACCGCCGCGCCGCGCCGAGGAGCCCGGCTATGTGCCCCACCGCGATCCACGTGAAGCACTTGAGCGTGAATCGCACCGGATCATCGGTTGGTAGGACGAGCGCGAGGAGAGCGCGCGGCGAGCGCAGCAGGCCTACCGCCAAGGCGGCAGCGCCGCCGGTGCGCCGCGCCGCAGACGGGGAGTCCTCGATGAGCTGCATGACGGCGTCGGAGATCCCCTGCCAGTAGTAGCGGCGGCGAAACCATTTCTTGCTAAGCCGTGCCGCCGGAACCACGTGGCGCACCGCCATCGCCGGCTGGTAGAGGCACACGTAGCCGCGGCGGATGATCTGCTTCTGCAAGAACACGTCGCCGCTCGACAGCATGTTCCTACCAACCCGATCGAGGCCGGGGTGAAAGCCGCCCATCTCTACCATGACGGTGGCGGGGATCGCCATGTTCGCGCCAACTAACCACTCAACGCGCACGTCGGTTATGACCTTCGGCGTCGCGGACCAGTCCAGTACGGTCAGGCACCGCGCCACGTCTTCCGAGAGCCAAGATGGCCGTTCGCCCTCCCAGATCGGTTCGACGCGCCCGCCGACCACGCCGGCCGCGGGCGTAGCCGCGAAGGCGTCTTTGATCGCGGCCAGCCAGCCCGGGAGCGCAATTGCGTCGTCGTCCAGGTACGCGAGGTACCGTCCGCGCGCGCTCCGCCAACCGCTGTTCCGCGCGTGGCACAGCCCAAGCGCGGCCTCGAACACGTAGCTCATGTTGCCCGCGGCCTCGAACTCGCGGACGACGTCTCGGGTCGCGTCGGTCGAGCCGTTGTCGACGACTATTATCTCGAAGTCGCTAGGGTGCACACTTTGATCGATCACGCTCCGAATCGCCCGGCGCAGAAAATCCGCGCGGTTGTGCGTGCAGATGATGACGGAGATGAGCGGCGCCTGATCGCCCGGAGGCACCGATGACCTCGAGATGCCCCCCGCCGCGCTCACGACACCCGACCGGCGGTGCCCGTCGCGAACCGTGCGACCGCTCGCGCCAGCGCTCTGCGCGATCGCCACAGCACCAAGCGGGCGGCATGGCGGGGGCGGCGAGCAACCAGGCGGACGCGGGTGAGCCGCTCGCCCAGCGACCGGCGCAAGAGCGCTCTCAGCCCGAGGACAGGCTGCGCTGCGGCAGCACCCTGCGGGCCCGGGGCAGCACGCGCACGAGCCTCCAGCAGCAAGACCAGCGCCTGCGCATCGCGGGCAACCACCTCCGGAAAACGCGCGAGCAGTTCCTGGCGCATGCCGTGAGCTGGGGCCGCCGGATGGTCCACCGTACCGGCGCGCTCACTCAGGAGCCGGGGGAAGGTCACCGCCACCCATCCTCTCGCCAGGACCGCGTTGACAAGATCCCAGTCGTCATAGGGCCGGTCCATAGCGGTCCGATGCGGGCCCGCCTCGCGCAGCGCTTCCGCCCGCACCGCGCTGGCAGGAGCCGCCTCGTTCGCGACGAGCTGGTAGGGAAAGGCCGGGCACGGATGTACGAAGCAGCGATCGCCGTCCCCAGCCAGTCGCATCCACGAGGAGACCAGGCCGACGTCCGGGCACCGCTCAAGCACCGACTCGCAGGTCTCGATCAGGTCACGGTGCAGTCGCTCGGCCGCGTCGATAAACACGAACCCGAGCGGGCTTGTGCCAGCGGCGAGCACCGCCGCGACACCGGCATTCTTCGCCACGGCGACAGAGCCACCCGGGTGCCCGCACACTCTCCAGCCGGCGGCGCGGGCTTGCTCGGCTGCCTGGCGTGCCTCCTCGTTCCTGCGCTCGTCCGCAACCACGACCACAGCCGCCGGGGCGCGCGTCTGCTGCCGGACGCTCGCCAAGCACCCCTCCAGCAGTGCACCGCTCTCGATGCAGGTGACAACCACGGCGATGCCACTCTCCGGCACGCTGCGCGCCGCCCGCCGAGCGGAGTCGTCGCGGAGAGGCCGGCCGGCCCAAGGAATATTGGCCGGGAAGCGCCGCGAGCGTGTGGGCTCGCGCCTGGCGACGGCGCGGCGGAACTCGATATGGCGCTCCACGGTCGTCGAGTTGTCGCACAAGTGTCGGATTGCATCCGCAGCGGCGCGCCCCATGGCGGCAAGCTCCGCGGGGGGCGTCGCCAGCGCACGGCGGAGGGCATTCTCCAGTCCCGCCGCGCCGGACGTGGGAGCGAGCCACCCCGTCCGGCCATCCTCGATCATCTCGGTCATCCCACCGTCACTGGATGCGATTACCGGCAGCCCTGCACACATCGCCTCGACGCAGGTGTTTGGGAAGTTCTCCCAGCGCGAGGGCACCACCGCCGCGCGCGCCCCTGCCAGGAACTCGAAGACCTCGGCGTGCGCTCGCGAGCCTCGGAAGTGAAACCTCGCCCTCATGTGTGCTGGGATCCGGCGCTCGACGAATTGCTGAACGGAGAGCGTGCCGGCGTAGGGAAGGTCGGCGCCGAGAAACTCGAACTCCACCGCGGCGTGGTCTTCGGCCACCGCCACGGCAGCGTCGACCCACTCGATCACGCCTTTACGGCCTTCGAGGCGCCCCACGTAGCAGATTGTGCCGCGCTCCCACACCGCATCGCTCCGCTCGAGCATCGGAACGTCGCCGATCGGTAACGGGATCACCTGAACCGACTTCGGCTCGAGACCGTAGTGCGCCTCCGCCTGGCGCGCCAGGTGGCGACTAGGACAAAGCAGGGCGTCGGCCGCCCCTATGCTGTAGTCCTCGAGGCGCTTGGACGCGAGGTAGTCGGGCCTCGCGATGTCCCACTCGTTGTGGCGGAAGATGAACTCGGTTGGTGAGTGCAGGTGCACGATGCACGGGGGGTGCCGCTTGGGTCCGCAACCGAGTGCCCGCCGGAGCTGGAAGTAGTAAAGGGGCGCTTCCCAGTCCTGCGCCTCGATGACCTCGATGCCCTCGCGCTCGACCAGCACCTCAGCCAGCAGACTCGCCTGCCACGAGAAGCACTGAAAGGGAAAACCCGACTCGTATAGCGCCCGTACCTCGAGTGCTGCGAGGTCCGGATCCGCGACCCGGTGCGGCGTGGGTATCGGTTCGTCCATGGGAACACGGTGGATGATGAGTCGCCCATCGCATCGCTCCTCCGCGGATTCCGGTGCGCCGTGCCACAGCTGACTGATGACGTGCACGGTCTCGCCGCTCTCGGCAAGAAGCCGGGACAGGTTGAACACGTACGTTCCAATCCCGCCTGGGGGCATAGGCGCTGGCGGATACTCGCGGCAGAGAATGAGGTGTCTCATGGCGGCGGGTGGATCGCGGATCTAGGGCACACCGCGCCGGCGATTCAGCACTTCGGCGGCGGCCGCCAGCGCCGTACGTGCTCTCGCACGGAGCCACTTGATTCCTGCGGCGTTCGTTCCGCCACCGCCAGCTCGCTCGGGAGCGTGCACGAATTTCGCCAGCTGATGCTCCAGTTGCATGGCCGTCTCCATAGCGAACTTCTCCACCGTCTCGCGATGGCTGCTCAGCAGCAGCTCTCGCATCCCCTGGTTCTGGACGTCGGACATGGTCCGGAAGAGCGAGTCGCGACGCATGCGGTACCGTTGCAGGTACATCGGGATCGTGACGATCGGTCTGCCAGACGCTAGCATCCGAATGCTCAGCTCCCAGTCCTCGTAGTTGTATCTCTGGCGCGTGTCGTAGCCACCAATCTGGCGGAGCGTCTCGGTACGCACCATGCAGGGTACGATAACGGTGTTCTCGACGAGGAGCAGCGGCAGCTCCGGCTGGGGAGCGTTCCAGAAGCCGTCGGGGACACCGTCGCCAAAGCACAGAGCCCAGGCGGCGACACCACCCAAATCGGGATGCCGCTCCAAGAGTGCGAGCGCGACCTCATAGAAGCGCGACTCGATGATGTCGTCCCCGTCGAGGAAGGAGACGAACTCCCCGCTCGCAGCCGCGAGCCCGGCGTTCCGGGCCCCCGCCAAGCCCCTATTTCCCTGGCGCATGACCCGCAGCGGCAGGCCGCGTTCCGTGGCGCTGCGCTCGAGCGAGCCGATGATCGCCAACGTCTCGGCCCCGTGTGAGCCATCGTCGATCAGCAACACCTCGTCTGGCTGCCGCGTCGAGGCCCACACGCTTTCCACGGTCTCGCGGAGAAATACACCCATCTCGTAGCAGGTGACGACTACCGAAAGCGTGGGGTCCTTGGAGCCGGCTTGCGGCACCGACCGCTCGGACGGCGGTCGCACCTCTACGATCGCCTTAAGTGGCAAGCGGCGGTCGAGCAACAGCAGCGCGGCACGCGCCAGGTTCTGGGGCTCCGGAGCACGGTGCAGTAGGCGACCTAGTGCGTCGGCTGTCTCCTCGAGCAGGCGGTGCCTGCGCGCGCCGCGGTGCGCTGCGACGACCTTCGCGCACAGCTCCCGCCGGACGGCGTCGAGCCGCGCGCAATCCGTCGCGGCGATCCGCCGCAGGCAGGCCGCGACGTTCTCCGCCCCCGGCTCCCCTTCGATCACGGCACCGCCGGGCAGGGCCTCGCCAGGGGCAAGCCCTTCGGCTGCCGCCGGAGAGAGCACCACGAAGGTCCCGCGCGCCAGCTCGCTCCACACGTCGGGCAGGTGCTCGAACGCGCTCGGGTAGAGCCGCACCGCGTACGCCTCGTCGCGACGCGTGTAATCGTTCGCCCACTCCCACTGCCCATCGCCAACAAGCTCGCGCACAAACCCGCGAGATGACCAGTAGGCGGCGAACGTACACGGCTTCATCGGCGCGAACGTCATGTCCGGGCCAGCGCTGACGATTCCCCTCTCGAGACGAGTCCCGCGGTCACGCAGCAGCGCGACGGCGTCGAGCGTGACGAGGACGCCCGAGGCTGCTTCCTGCGGCTCGTGGAGAAACATCTCGAGCCCCTTCCCGACATTTCCGGAGCGCTCCGACGCTTCGGCGATGCAGTCGAGCAACGTGTCCTCTACAAAGCGCGGCGCGCGCACCGCGGCTTGCGCCTCCGGAAGGCGGCCAGCGGCCGCGATGCCGTCACCGCGCGGGCCAAACGTCAGCACCAGGTCCGCGATCGCGAGCGACACGTCCTCCATCTGGCGTCGTATCATCCCCGGTCGGGTCCAGAGTCCCTCCTGATTGGCTCTCTGACGGTTGGCAGACACATCGGTCACGACGACCGCGAAGGGCACGTCCACGGCGCCGGGTGCACCGGTCGCCCGTGTCATTTGCGCAACGTAGCCGCTCCCGCCCCACATCGGTATCACTACGGCGTCAAACGGATCCTCGCGGTACAGCGCCTGAAGCTCGATGTTCAGGCAGTACGCGGCGAGAAAAAGCACGTCGCTGTTGGCCAGCAGTCCGTGGGTAAGCGGGCTCAGCCCGCCGGTCGCGAACGGAAGCCTATGGCCGGGATCGCGCGCGGCAATGGCCACGGTGCGCACCCCGTCGCCCAGCCGAGCCGGGCGCTCGTCGAAAGCCAGCGGCGAGAGGGGTCGTGTGGCCGGCGCCGGCATCCAACTGAAGAACGAGCGCCCCGTTGCCTCATAGCGGCACCACTCGTCCCACGCGAGGACGGTGATCCGGCATCCGAGCCGCGCGGCGATCTCTTCGAGCGGCAGCCCCAGCCCGCGAGCGGCGCGTCGCTCGCCCGGCTCGTCGGAAAGGAGCTCGACGAAGCCGTCGTATGCCTCCACGAGAACGAGGTGCTTTCCCGCTGCCCTCATTGCATCAGCCCGCCCGCAATCGAGACGACGCGCGGAGGATATTGGCGCCGGCCTCTACCGCAGGTCCTTCGTCCTCCCGCGTGACCCTTAACGCAACGCGCGACCTCGCAAGGGAGTGTTGAATTGGTGTTGAATTAGTATGGATAGTAACGGCGTGTCGGCCGCACCGTCAACGGCGAAAAGCGCGGCTGGTCGGGCGCACGGGTACTGTCCTAACTGGGACACCCGGGGCGGGAAAGTAGGACACCGACGCTCCCGTTCGTAAGCTCTTCCAGGGCGGATACTTCCAGTCCTTGACCGCGTGTACGTTTCGGTCTACCCCCTGCGCTCCATGTCCCAGAAGCAGCAGCCACCGAGTCCGGTAACGGTGATTCCTCCCCTTGAACGGTTCGCCACCACAGAGAGGAGCGTTCGGGTTCAGTTGCTCCGCGACATTGAGACGGAGCGCGGAAGCCGCGTGATCGCGTACATCACGGAACCTCGACCTCAAGGTTTCGGCACTGGCATCTCAAGCGACGTGAGTCCGATCCTGTACGAGCACCTTCGGAAGATTGGAAAGGTCGAGCGGATCGACATCCTTCTACATACCCACGGTGGCGACACCCTGGCTCCGAGCAATATCGTGCATCTTTTCAGGGAGTTCTGCGACCATCTGGGGGTTCTCGTTCCAGCCTTCGCCATGAGCGCCGGCACCATGGTCGCTCTCGGCGCGAATGAGATCGTGTTGGGATGTGTCGGCCGCCTTGGTCCCGTCGACCCGACCGTCGGCAACGATTTTAATCCGCAAGTCGAGTTGACCGACGAGAAGGGGAAGAAGACTCAGCGATCCCTTCCGATCAGCGTCGAGGACGTGGCGGCATACTTGAGCTTAGCGCGCGAGACGGGCAAGCTCGATGATCACGGCATGGCTGAAGCCTTCAGGGCCCTGACTGACAAAGTCCATCCGCTCGCTCTCGGCAACGTTCATCGCAAGTACCTGCTAATCCGGGCGGTCTCGAAACGGCTGCTGCACCTGCACATGAACGCGGAAGCCGATCGGGAAAGGATCGAAGGGATCGTGAACATCCTGACCGAAGGCCTATACGATCACGCATATCAAATATCTCGACAGGAGGCTCGCTCAGTAATCGGTTTGCCTGTCGTTACGCCCCCTGCTAAACTCGACGGTCTGATGTGGTCCGCGTATCAGGCGTACAGGAAAGCCCTCCACTTGGACGGTGCCGAGCTTCCTGCAATGTTTGCGCTGGACACGGCTGTAATCGAGACCACCGAGATGACGCATTCCTTCGTGATCGAGGGGGTGGCGCAGCGGAGCAAGGATGGCGTCAACATCGAAGTGAAGAACATGCGATGGGGCCTTGCCGCATCGTTGGGAGGAACGCCATGAGCAACGCCGCGCACACGACCTTCGAAAAGAGACGAGCTGAAGCGCAAGTCCGGATGACCGCGCCGCGAGGGAAAGAGATCTATCGTGAACCTTCGTCGCCGTCGGGGTACTCACTCCGGACTGCAACGCGAGTGGTGCAGGCCAAAACCTTCTCGCCACTCGCGTCCGTCATCTACAGCAGGGCGGGGCGAATAGGGTAGGACGCCCGCAAGGGCGCTGCGAGGCTATCAGGCGCGTCCGCCCCTGATCGGCCGCAGGGCCGGCCGCCGCGTCCCGGCTGGTTCGTGCTTCGCGCGTCGAGGTTGTCGCCGTAGTATAGGATGTTCTCCACCAGCGCGCCGAGTAGCATGCTCGTCTCCGCGTCGGCAAGGGCGCGGATCGTGAGCTGCTCACATCGTGGTTTGACCTTGTGAATGTGAAGAAGAGCGTTCTCACCGCCCTTCAACTTAGGACCCTCGGGCTGAGCTTAGTCCCCGCGCAAGAACAAGTTCCGCGTTCTTGGCGCATCTGTCCGATAACCCCGTCGGTCGCGAGTAGGCGACGTCTTTCGGGTGGTCCGCGTGTAATCCGCGTGGCAACAGGGTTC
>Ga0214473_10006676_pt1 | contig 13739 bp, 14 predicted proteins | sample RVTome_7_FD_203509 | JGI IMG/M metagenome (GOLD analysis project Ga0214473, IMG submission 203509) | Soil microbial communities from uranium-contaminated site in the Upper Colorado River Basin, Wyoming, United States - RVT98D197 | ecosystem: Environmental > Terrestrial > Soil > Contaminated >... | reverse complement strand
CGGAGAGCAATTCCTCATCCTGCAAACGACCGATCAGAAAAACGGCGACAAGATCGTCAAGACGCAGATCATCCAGTCGAACGGCAAGCCGGTGGCGTTGAGCTATCTGGTGCGCAACACAGGCAGCGATTGGCGGATCATCGACGTTTATCTCAATGGCACGATCAGCGAGCTCGCCAACCGGCGCGCGGAATTCGGCGCCGTGCTGAAGTCCAGCGGCGCGGAGGGGCTGGTCGGCTCCCTCAACAAGCAGGGCGACAAATTACTGGCGGGAAGCTGACCGCTTCACTAGACGCCGCGCCTCGACACCCTGCCAAATGATCAGGCATGGAACGCCGGTGACGATTTCGCGCGCCCGCTTCATGAGCGAGAGTGCAAGCGCCACATCGGGCGTGAGCCCGAACATGGCACCGAGCACGACATAATAGCCTTCCTGTACGCCAAGCCGCGACGGTACGATGAAGGTCGCTGTGCGGAGGGCGAAGGCGGCGCTTTCCAGGATCAGCGCATCTGCCCAAGCAAGCGGGTGGCCCATATACCAAAGCGCGACCCAGGCTTCCGTGGCACCGACGACCCACGAGATGAGATGCAGCGTGAAGCCGGCAAAGATACGGCGATGGTGACGATAGATGGCTTGGATGGAGTCGTGGATGCCTTCGCCACCGGGCAAATCGTTCCATGCCCATTTCACATCGATCTTTTCCGTGAGCCGCTCCAGAAGACTGAACAGACCCTTGCGCTGCGCCAGGATGAAGGCGGCGGCGGCGCAGATCAGAACGCCGATGCCGACAGCGAGCCAGAAGCTGAGCTCCTGTCCTCCGTACCAGGTGAGGAGGAGAACAAGCCCAATCAGGGTGAAGGCGATCTGGCTCAGTAATTCGAGCGTGAGATCGACCACGGTGCTTGCGCCAGCCATTCCGGGGCGAACGCCATGAAAAGTGAGCTCGCGAGCGCCGGCGAGTTCACCCGCAGTGGGCAACAGTGCGAGCAGATTGCCGACACTTTCGCGAAGCCAACGGCTCCACAGACATGAGAAGAAGAGGTTCCGCGGCGGATCCAGGATGACCATTTGCCAGGCAGAAGCGGTCAGCATGAGACAGACGATATTGATGATGATGATGGCGAGGAGGCCTTGCCATCCGGCCGCGACAGCCGCGTCAACAATCTCGCGCCAGCCGAAATGAACGATGAGAATGGTCGCCAGCGCGAGGCCGGCGATTGCGCCAAGGATCACGCCGAGCTTCATCGGCTCAAGCCTCCAAGCCGCAGGCGGCGCGGAAGGTTTGCGGCTTCAAATTGCAGGCGGCTAGTTTGGCCTTTACGGCGGGGCTGATCAGGGCGTGGAATTCCTCCACGGGCCGGTAGCCGGCTGGGAGAGTGTCGGCGCCGTCCCAACGGCTCGTCGCCGGATGGCAATAGAGTTCGGTGACGCCTGGCGGGAGATGCTCGATGAAGCTCAGCATGCGCTCTTCCGTCATGGCACCGCTGTCGTTGAGGCCGAAGATGTAATCGTTTGCAGAAATGCCAGCTCGTTTCAGTTTGCGCGCGAGACGCCGCGTTTGCAGAAAATAGAAGCACGCGCTCGTCAAGCGGCCAAGCGCACGATCCCGATTTGCCTCGAAGGAAGGAGCGAAAGGCTCGAAGGGGACGCGGATCGGGGGCGAACCGAAATTCGGCGCGATTTTCAAGATCGTCTCTAAGACCGCTGGATGCAGATGGAAATGCTTGTGGCCGTTAATGTGGTCGAGCACGAGGCCGGTTTCACCGAAGCGACGAAATTGCGCTTCGATCTCGGAGCGGGCTTGGGCCCGCAACTCCGCTGAAAAATAGAGCGCGATGCCGAAGCGGACCGGGGCTGACGAGAATCGCCCATTCGGTCCGACCAGACCCGGAACCTCGCTTGGCGGTAAGACGGGTCGGCCGTCCAGCAAAGTCACATGCAGTCCGACACCAAGTTTGGGAAGCTCGCGCGCGCGGCGGACAGCATCTTCTCTTGCAGGCGCCCCCACCTTGAGGCTCGCGGCGGAGAGAATGCCGTCGCGATGTCCGCGTTCGACCGCCTCGTTGACCTCATTGGAGAGGCCAAAGTCGTCGGCCGTGACGATCAGCTTCGTGGCTTTGGCAATTGGCATCGTCGCCGTACTGAGGTCCAAACAATCGGCAGGGTTGGGCACATTGAGCTTACTGGTCGACAAAAAGGCGGTAACGGACAAAATCGTCGGCCTTGGCAAACTTATCGTAGAGACGGCGTGCCACCTCGTTGTTCTCGCGGGTGTGCCAATAGATCCGCGACCAGCCTAGGTCGTGCGCACGGACGATCAGGTCGTCGATCAGGGCCTCACCAATTCCCTTGCCGCGCAGCGCCGGGTCGACGAAGAGGTCTTCGAGATAGCAGATGGGCTGTTGTGTCCAAGTGCCGGCGTGCAATACGCATGCGGTGAAACCTGCTATGGCGCCGTCAAAGACGGCAACGCGCCCGAATAGCCCATCAGACTTGAGACGAAGACGCCGCCAAGTTGCCGCGGTGACGGGCTCCTCGACTTGGCTTTCGTAGAATGCATTATAACCCGCCCACAGTCGCCGCCAGTCGGCTTCGTCCTCGGCCGTCGGGTCGCGGATCACGATGCTATTGTTGTTGTCGGGCGCTGACATGGTGAGGATCATCGTCTAATGAGAAATGCGACTTTACGCTAGGACCATATCGAGGCCGCAGTCTTGATCCATTCACGGGGATTGCGGTCTGACAGACGGGGCGTCTAGGAGATAGAAATGAACATTCTCATCCTGCAGCATATTGCCGTTGAACATCCGGGAGTCTTTCTCGATTTCTTCCGCGAGGACGGATTGCGCTGGAAAACCATCGAGCTTGACGAAGGCGAGACCATTCCGGACCTCGAGCCCTTCGACCTGATGGTTGTTATGGGCGGTCCTCAGGATGTCTGGCAGGAAGAGGAATATCCCTGGTTCGTGCCGGAAAAGGCAGCGATCCGCAAATTCGTGCTGGATATGCAGCGCCCCTATCTCGGATTTTGCCTCGGCCATCAATTGCTGGCCGATGCCACTGGCGGGAGCGTCGGCTTGGCTAAGACTCCAGAGGTCGGCGTGCTGACCGTCTCCAGCACGGACGCCGGTCGTGGAGATCGCCTAATGCGCGATCTGCCCGACCCGATGACGGTGCTGCAATGGCACGGCGCAGAAGTAACCGGCCTCCCGGCCAACGCGGAGGTGCTCGCCAAGTCAGATGTTTGCGGGATCCAAGCCTGCCGTGTCGGCAAACACGCTTACGGCTTCCAGTGCCACGTCGAAATTACTGCCGAAACCGTCCGCCAATGGGCGGTGATACCGGAATATGCGAGCGCGCTCGAATCCGCCTTGGGTCAGGGCGCGGTCACCCAATTGCAGGCCGAAGTGTCGAAGCAGCTCCCACAATTCAACCGCGACGCACGCACGCTCTATGAGGGCTTCAAAGCAGCGATAAAGAAATGAAGCGTGTCGCCGCGCGGCTAAGGACTGTCGGCGCGAAGCAAATCGTCCCGCGCCTTTTCGAGATGCTCGGTGATCAGAACTTGCGCGAGCTGGGCGTTCCGTTCGTGCAGCGCGTTATAGATGTCACGATGCTGGCGATTGTAGTCGGCGATCACGTCAGGTGTCAGGATCTTCTCCTTCATCGCATCCCATTGCGCATGTAAGCGCACCTGGTTGATCTGGCGGTACACGCTGAGCAGAAGGGGATTGCCCGAGGCTTGGGCGATCAAGAGATGAAACTCGCCATCCCAACGCGAGAACGATTCCTTGTCTAAGTTCGAAGCCTCACCGTGGGCGAGAACGATTTCCATATCATCCAAATTGCGGCGCGTGGCGTGCAGCACCGCGAGCCGCGTGGTGAAGGGCTCGACGGCAAGTCGTGCTTCGATAAGCTGCAGGGGACTGATCTGATCGGCGAGGTCGACGCTCCGCCGGCTCGACTCGGCGGTCGCGCCGACGAATGTGCCGCTGCCGAGACGCCTCGACACCAGACCCGCTCTTTCGAGTTGATCCAGCGCACGGCGCACGGTGCTGCGTGCGGCCTGAAACGTCATGGCCAATTGACGTTCGGGTGGCAGTCGATCGCCTTCGCTATAAGCCCCGGTCTCGATGGCGCGCTGCAAATAGGCGGAAATGGCCCGCACGCCGCGGCTCGGCTTTTTCAATTGGCTGAAGACAGCGTCTGATGCGTCGGCGCGGTAGTCGTCCAAGGCGTCAATTCCTCATCGTGCAAGGCCGCTTTGGGCTCAAATTGGTATTTGCAATGTGTTCGCGGTCGTGTCCTAATGCGCCCTAGGTTGAGGTTGGGCGGTTCAATGTGGCCTATTCTTTCACTACAGTCCAGTCATAAGGACCACTTTCGGACCAATTCGGCGGAAAGCGGTCCCGCATGACGGCCCCGTCCTCGACCAAATTTGCCATCATCGGAGCGGGGATTCACGGGCTCAGCACGGCGTTGCATCTTGCCGAAATGCTTAAGGCGAGCGGCAAAGGCTCGGGCGAGGATATCCTCGTCGTCGACAAGGGAACGGTCGGCTCAGGCGCCTCCGGCATCGCCTGTGGCGTCATCCGCAACAATTATTTCCAACCGGCGATGCGGGAGCTGATGGCTCACTCCGTCGACATTTGGGAGAGCGATCCGGAAGCTTATAGCTACCATCCCGTCGGCTACATGCAGATCAGCCCCGAATGCATGCGCGAGGACGTCGCCTCGATCTACGAGCAGCAGAAGGCCATCGGCTATGAATCTGTGTTCGTCGACGGCGCCGAGGCCTCGATGAAATACATGAAGGGACTGTTTTCCGACTGGCAGGCGCAAGGCATCACCTCGGTGCTGCACGAGAAGCGGGGTGGCTACGCCAACAACATGGCGAGCATGTTAGGACTCGCCGCCAAAGCGAGGAGCCAGGGCGTCTCCGTGTTGTCCGGTGTCGAGGTGCTTGGCTTCGAGTTTGGTTCCAACAGCAAGGCCGTGACCGCGCTCCTGACAAATCAGGGCCGGATTGCTTGCGACACAGTAGTGGTGGGTGTCGGACCTTGGGTGAATCAGATCTGGAACTTGCTCGAGCTGCCGAAGCGCATCGATGTCAAGGCAAACGGGACGATGCATCACGACGTGCCGATGTGGAAGTTCTGGTGCTTGGAGGAAGGCACGCTCGGCATCGATCCGGAGCTGCACAAGACCAACGATGGGCGCTTCCCGCCCGTCATTCACGTCGATACCGATGCACCGCTCTATTCAGATCGTGACGGCAAGCTCGTTACCGACAAGCTCTGGGGCATCTACTACAAGCCAGATTTCAGTTTTGGCGGCATTCAGGGCGGCGCGTCGCCGTACAAGGTCGAGCAGGATCCGGATCTGGTGGCGATCGATCCTTACGGGCCGGAGTCGCCGGACTTCGTTGTCGGCGAGGACTTCGTCGAGATGTGGTGCTCGGCGCTTGCCCACTGCCAGAAGCGCTTCGAAGGCAAGATGCCGTTCTACAAGAACGACGAGAAATCGGGTGGCCTTGGCTGCTTCACGCCGGACAATTTCCCGGTGTTCGATATGTTTCGCGAGAATGTCTACGTCATCGCCGATTCCAATCACGGCTATAAAATGCTTGGCGTCGGCAAGCTCGTTGCACAAGAGTTGATGGGGGAGAAGAGCGCGCTTCTACAGCCGTTCCGTTTCGCGCGGTTCGAGAAGGGCGAGTTGCATCCGACCTCCCACAGTCCGTTCCCTTGGAGTTGACGGTAGAGGTGTGAAATGAATTACGCCGCGTCCGCTGGCAGTGAGACGGATATCGAACGTTTCGTCGAGGATCCGAAACGCAAAGCTCTGGTGGCCGAAGTCCGCAAGAAGATCGACGAACTCGGCATCGAATATCTTTATCTACAATTCGTGTCGGTGACGGGGCGCATTTGCGGCAAAGGCATCCCCGCCGATCACTGGGAATCGGTGGCGCAGAAGGGCTTTCAGCTCGTCTACGGCGCCACCATGAATTTGTTCGTCAACAGGCGCGGCGATTATCTCGGTTACGGTCCGGAGGCTGCGGAGCTGGTCGGCATCCCGGAGCCTGAGACCTTCATGCAGCTCCCCTGGGACAAGCGCGTCGCGCGGCTTTGGTGCACACTGTTCCGCAACCGTGAAGAGCGGAATGAACCCGGCGCCTTTCTCACCGCAGATTCTCGCGGCAATCTCCGCCGCATCCACGAGCAGTTCAAAAAGGAACACGGCTTGCAGCTTCGGCATGGCACCGAGCCGGAGATGATGTGGCTGAAGAAGGATGAGAACGGCCAGCCGAACGGCGGTTACTCCAATCCCTATTGCTACCATATCGACCAGTTCGAGAGCCTGCGGCCGGTCTATATGCGCGTCATCGAATATTGCCGGAAGATGGGCCTCGACATGATCCAGGGCGATCACGAGGATTCGCCCGGCCAACTCGAGCTCAACTTTACCTTCGACGATGCCTTACGCACGGCGGACCGGCTTGCCACCTACCGGCAGATCTGCGCGCAAGTGGCGCGCGAGTTCGGCATCATCGCGTGCTTCATGTGCAAACCATTCATGGGCGTCTCGGCCAATGGTTGCCATCACAACATCTCGTTGTGGCGGGGCGGCAAGGACGAGACGAAGAAGCTCGGCAACGATCCGGCCAAGCTTCCCGGCCTGGCACAGAACTATCTCTACTCCACCGGCGGCGAGAATACGTTCATGCCCGACACCGGCGACGTCCAGTTACCAGGTAAGGTCGGCCTCAACGCGATCGGCGGTATCGTCAAACATCTCGGCGCGCTGACCGCGATCGGCTGCTCAACGGTGAATTCATACCGCAGGCTGTGGGACACAGGATTCTGGGCGCCGGTGTTTTCCGATTGGGGCTTCCAGAACCGCACCACGGGTTTGCGCGTCTCAGCACCCGGCCGTTTCGAATATCGCGCCGTGGACTCCATGGTGAATCCGCATCTGATGGCGGCGGCCCTGATCAAGGCGATGGACGACGGGATCAAGAACAATCTCGATCCCGGACCGTCGGAAGAGCGCAACATCTATCAGGCGATGGAAGCCGGCAAGCAGGTGAAAAGGCTGCCGATGACGCTCGGCGATGCGCTCAACGCGCTCGAGAAAGACGACGTCATACGTTCGGCGATGCCAGGCGAGATGTACCGGCTCTACGACGAATATAAGCGCGATGAGTGGGAGCGCTTCATGGCCACCGTGACCGAATGGGATACGCAGACCTATATGGACTGCCTGCCGTAAGCGCCGAGATCGGCGAAGGAGACGAAAGAGATGTGTGGAATTGCAGGCGTGATCCATCGCGATGGCGCCACATCGGTCGGCAAGGAAATGACGGCGATGCTGCGCAGCCTCAAGCATCGCGGACCGGACTCGACGGGTTTTGCCGTCTACGGCGTTTCGACCCCCGACGAATATGTCATGCGACTCAAGCTCGCAGAGCGCGAGGATCTGGATAAGGACCACCACATCCGGAAGAAGATCAGGGACCGCCAGCTGCAAGTCGATGAGTTGCTCGCCGAGCTCGGCGCCGAGACGCTGGAGGTTACCGAGCCCACGCCCTACGCCCGCCGCTACCGCTTACGCTATCCCGGCGACACGCGACGCCTTGCCACCGACATCGAGCAGATCGAGGGCGCCGAAGTCCTGTCGTTCGGAAGTGCGCTCGAGCTGATCAAGGATCTCGGCGACGCCACCGACGTGTCGGCACAATACGGGCTTGGGACGTTCCGGGGCACGCATGCGATCGGCCACACACGCATGGCCACGGAGTCCGACGTCGACATTCGTTCGGCGCATCCGTACTGGGCTTATCCCTATAACGACATTTCCGTTGTGCACAACGGGCAGATCACCAATTACTGGATCATGCGCCGCGAGATGGAACGGCTTGGGCACCGTTTCATGTCGAATTGTGATTCGGAGCTGCTCGCGGTCTACACCGCCAATAATCTCGAGCAGGGCGCCACGCTCGAAGACTCGCTTAAGGCGTCCATCAAGGACATCGATGGCGTGTTCACCTATGTCGTGGCCACCGAGGATGAGCTCGGCATGGCCAAGGACACCATGGCGGCGAAGCCGATGGTGCTCTACGAAAGCGACAACCTTGTCGCGCTCGCGTCGGAGGAAGTCGCCATCCGCACTCTCCTTCCGCACGAGATCGACACGTCGGACCCGTATGACGAAGAGGTTCGCGTATGGCAGAGGTAGCGCGAGGCGAACTTTCGGCGCAGGAGCTGCGGTCCCATGAAATGGGGATGCACACCGAGCAGCTCGGCGGGCGCTCCAAGCTCGCCTTCTTCGACATCGATCTCAATGAACCGCATCACGGCTACTCGCTGCCGAATGCTTTCGATGTCGATTTCAACAAGCGGGCAGAGATTGACGCGGCCGAGTTGCCAGCCAACGCCGTCAATTTGCGCATCCGCCAATTGATGCGGGACGGCTACGGCACGATCGTCATCAAGAATCCCGGCGCCAAGCACTCGATGGCCGTCGGCATTCTCAACCGCCTCAATCTCATCATCGAGGGCTCGCTCGGCTATTTCGGGTTAGGGCTGATCGACGGGCCCAATGTGCGCATCTCCGGCCGGGTCGGTTGGTCCTGCGCCGAGAACATGATGAGCGGAACCATCCTGATCGAGAAGAACGCCGGCTCGCAGTTCGGCGCGGCGATTCGTGGCGGCGACCTGGTCTGCAAGGGCGATGTCGGCTCGCGCACCGGCATCGACATGAAGGGCGGGACGATCATTGTCGGCGGCAACACCGGCGCCTTCACCGGCTTCATGATGCAGCGCGGGCGCATGGTGATCTGCGGCAATGCCGGCAAGAATCTCGGCGATTCCATGTATGACGGCACGATTTACATCGGTGGCCAACCAGCGAGCCTCGGTGTCGATGCGGTTTGGGCCGAGATGACCGAACTCGACCGACAGTGGCTGGAACGCAAATTGCGCATGTACGACCTCAAGCCCAAAGGCGGCATCGAAATATTCCGCAAAATCGTCGCCGGCAAGCAATTGTGGAACTACGACAATCTTGAACCGACCGAGAAAAAATTGGTGCTTTGAGATGAGCGAGCTGGGCAAAAAGAAAAAGAAGAAGAACGGCAATGGCGTAAAGGCGCCCGCGGAGTCGGAGCGCTTTATTCTCGGTCATAGTCAAATCTTCACGCCACAAGTCATCAACGACATCCACGTCAAGTCGGAGCTCGGCCGCTATCGCATGCGCGGCTTCTCGCTGTTCAAGAAGATTCCGCATTGGGACGATTTGACATTCCTGCCGGGCACGTTGACCCGCTTTGTCATCGAGGGCTATCGCGAGAAATGCGAGACGCGAACGGTGATCGGCCCGCGCGCCAAGCGGCCGATGGTGTTGGATATCCCGGTTTATGTCACGGGCATGAGTTTTGGCGCGCTGTCCTACGAGGCCAAGATCGCGCTCGCCCGTGGGGCCACCATGGCGGGTTCGGCTACCTGCTCGGGCGAGGGAGGCATGATTCCCGACGAGCGCCGCTATTCGCTGAAATGGTTTTATCAATGCATCCAGTCACGCTACGGATTCAATCCGCATCATTTGCGGCTTGCGGACGCTTGCGAGTTTTTCATTGGCCAAGGCTGCAAGGTCGGACTTGGCGGACATTTGATGGGTCAGAAGGTGACCGATCAGGTCGCGGAGATGCGCTCGCTGCCGGCCGGCATCGATCAGCGCTCGCCGGCGCGGCATCCCGATTGGCTTGGACCAGACGATCTCGCGCTTAAGATCGAGGAGATCCGCGAGGCGACCAATTGGGAAATCCCGATCCAGCTCAAGCTCGGCGCCGCGCGCGTCTATGACGACGTGCGCATGGCGGTGAAATGCGGTCCGGATTCGATTTACATCGATGCGATGGAAGGCGGCACCGGCGCCGGTCCGCACATCGCCACCGAAGATACCGGCGTCCCCGGTATCGCCGCCATTCGGCAGGCGCGGCGAGCCATCGACGAGCTTGGCAAGCGCGGCGAGATCAGCCTCGTCTATGCCGGCGGTATCCGCAATGGCGGCGACGTCGCCAAGGCGATGGCGCTCGGCGCCGACGCTATCGCCATCGGTCATTCAGTGCTGATGGCCCTCAACTGCAACAAGGATATTCCCGAAGCCGATTTCGAAGGCGAGATCGGCGTGCCGGCAGGCTATTGCTATCACTGCCATACCGGCCGTTGCCCGGTCGGTGTTGCTACCCAGGATCCGGAGCTCCGAAAGCGCCTCGATCCGGACGAGGCCGCCGAGCGCGTCTACAATTTCCTGCATACGCTGACCATGGAAGCGCAGATGCTGGCGCGCGCTTGCGGCAAGACCGACGTGCACAGCCTCGAGCCGGAAGATCTGGCAGCGCTCACCATGGAAGCCTCGGCGATGGCGCAAGTGCCGCTCGCCGGCACGGACTTCACGGTCGGCGTCGACGACTATCATAAGCTCGGATGAGCGGAGTCAAGATTGCGATGAGCAAGGACAAAAAGAAACAGCGTAAGGCCGGGAATGGCGCGGCCGGACTCGACAGCTCGCGCGAGAAGGAGATCGGTCAGCACATCGGCTATCGCTACGACGTCAACATGGTGCCCGACTACGAGCGGCTGACGCCTTACCTTCTTGCTTATATGGAGTTCATGGGTTGGGACGACCTCAACTGGCTCGAGGACGTCCACATGGGCTTCGAGGCCGGTGAGCCCGCTATCTTCGACCGCAACATCAATGGCTGGGTGCGTATCCCGAAATCGATGGAGCTTCCGGACAATCAACAGGACCGAGACATGCTGGCGCGCGAGTTGCTCGTGCGGTTCCAGACGTCTCCCAATCATCCACTCGCGGAGTTGAACAGGGCGTATCGCAAGTTTTAGGGGCGCGGCTTCCGGCCCCGAGGCGCTGGCTCGGCCTCGGCGGAAGTCCAATCGGGTTGGAAGCCAAGCACATGCACGGTGCCGGGCAAAGAGGGATTGAATATCCGGTTATGCCAGATCGCCGCCTCGTGGGCGGGGTCTCCGGGCAGAAGTTCGGCTACGGCGCAAGGAAGATGGTAGGTCTGGCTGAATTGGTCGAAGTGCAAATTGCACGCGGCCTCGGCCAACAGAGCGCCGACAAGGGGAGAGGCGGCCGGGAAGACCGCGACGAGGCAGTCGCTGAAGGTCGCCGGGCTCTGGAAATAATCCGACTGGAGAAAGGCGAGCGCGCGTTCATAGACGTCGCGCGGATCGGACGACTTCAACACCTGGAATCGGAAAAAGTCGGTGCTCTCGGCCGGCTCGTTCGGCACGAGCAACACGGTCAAGGCGGACGCCAGCTCCTGGGATTTCCGGTCCAACAGGCGCGGGCGCATGCCGGGCGAAGGTCGGCCGCCGCCCTGACGCACAGCAATCTGCCGGATGCGGCACTGCCAGGCGAGAAAGTGCTCGCGGAGGTTATCGGCGGACGCCTTGCTCACAGCGGAAACTCGCAAGTTCAAACCACACGGCCAATCCTGACCCAGGATCGACACTGGGTCCACGCTGTTTTCCCGGCGGGAAAACTAATTTCATGTCCGTTGACGGTTTATCGGCGACGGCCTAGCATCTTGGTTAATACTTGGAGAGGGAACCCTCGAGCGAAGCAGGCTGCGGCGTGGCCGCCTAGGCAACGAGCCTGCGCGTTCGAACGAGGAGGGCGATTACTAGTTCAATCGTCCATCATGGCTGCGGGACACGTCCAAGCTGGCCGCTGTCCCACCGGTAAGGGGAAAAGGGGGTAATTCAATGGGCGACAATTTATCTGCTCTGACGACGCTATTCACCGAGTTCTATTACTGGGTGACCGTCGTCATCATGTTTCTCATCCATGTAGGATTCTGCATGTATGAGGTTGGTGTCAGCCGACGCCGCAACCATCTGCACACGCTGATGAAGAACACCATGGTGATCCCGCTGGTCACGGTGACCTTCTTCTTTTTCGGCTGGTGGATCTATTGGGCGTTGCCGAACGGACCCTTCATCTACGAAGGCAAGGGTCTCATTCTGGACGGAGTGACGGGCGCGAATCAATATCTGCCGTGGGCCGAGAAGATGGGCCCGAATCTCCAAGATCACATCACCGGTGTGTTCTGGGCTGCGTTCCTGCTCTTTTCCTGGACCGTGGCCTCGATCGTCTCGGGTTCGCTGATCGAACGGGTGAAATCGGGCGCGTTCTGGATCATCGCGGTGATGATCGGTTCCGTGACCTGGATCATCGATGCGGCTTGGGGTTGGCATTTCGATGGCTGGATGGTGAAGCTACTCGGCTATCACGATGCCTATGCTTCCGGCGTGATCCACGCCATCGGCGGCGGCACCGCGCTTGGCGTTCTGGTCGTGCTCGGGCCGCGACTTGGCCGGTTCGCTTCTGATGGAACGCCACGCGTGTTCGCGCCGCAGAACCCATGGCTGGTGACGATCGGGTTGTTCCTGATCTACACCGGCTTCTGGGGTTTCTATGCCGCATGCAATGTGCCGATCATCTCGCCGGCGACGATCGCCGGTCAGGTCACCGGCGAGACGTGGACGGCAACCACCATCTATCTGACGCCGACCACGCTCAGCGCTATCACCTTCAACTTCCTGATGTCGCTGTCGGGGGGGCTCATGGTCGCCTACATCATCTCAAAGGGCGATCCATTCTGGACATATTCGGGCGGTCTCGCGGGCGTCATCACGGCGTCGGCGGGGAACGATCTCTACCACCCGATCCAGGCCTTCTTCATCGGCGGTATCGGCATCTACATCGCCTACAAGCTCCACTACTGGGTCGAGCGGAAATTCAAGCTCGATGACGCGGTGGGGGCGGTAGCCGTGCACGGCTATTGCGGCTTCCTTGGCGTGGTGTTCGCGGGCTTCCTGCTCTGGGGCTATCCGTCATCGCCCTATGAGGGCTATGCGCTGGTCAATCCGCTGGGGAATTTCATCGGAGCGATCATCATGTTCTTCGTGCTGGGCTTCTTGCCTGGTTGGGCCATAGCGAAGATCCTCGACGGGGCGGGCCTGTTGCGCGTGCCGAAGGCGGTCGAACTGATCGGCCTCGACTTCAAGTCTCTGACCGATGAAGAGGCGGCGCGCGATGACGTGCGGCGCGCAGAGAAGGCGCTGGTCTGACACATGCGAGGGATAAAGGAGAATTGAGATGCTTACTACTTGGGCTGTCGACCTCAAGGACGTTGGGGCGGTTTACCCCTGGATCGGCACAGAAGTGATTATGGTCCTGGCGGCAATCGCGGTTTGGATCCTCTGGCACATCCTCCAGATAAGCGAAGAGGAAGCCGACATTGCCGATGACGTGAAACGCTACGGCAAGGCGGAGGCCATCAAGAAGGCGCTGGACGAGCAGCACTCCGTCTGGCGCTAGTCAACAAGAGCGAGGCGCCGGCGGATGCCGGCGCCTCGTTGCTTTTCCCGCTGTGTGGATGGCCCCCGGGTTCAAGAAGAATTGTTTCCTCTCATGAAATCAGCGGTTGACTTCCGCCCGGCGAATGCGGGAAGTGGCGGGCACGGAGTACCCAGGGCAGCCAGAGGTGAGCAGCGCATCCATGGCGAGGCGAAAAACATTAGCGAAGCAGGGCCCCAAGTCCGGACGCCGCCCAGCGGAGCTGAAACGCAACGATCAGCTCAAGACTGGGTCGCTGGCGCCTCGCCCCGCGGAAAGTCTCTCCATCGCTGAGGCGATCGGGACGCAG
>Ga0214473_10006675_pt1 | contig 13740 bp, 7 predicted proteins | sample RVTome_7_FD_203509 | JGI IMG/M metagenome (GOLD analysis project Ga0214473, IMG submission 203509) | Soil microbial communities from uranium-contaminated site in the Upper Colorado River Basin, Wyoming, United States - RVT98D197 | ecosystem: Environmental > Terrestrial > Soil > Contaminated >... | reverse complement strand
TCGTCGCACGATTGGACGGCCTCCATCAGCCGCCGGGCAAGGTCGGAGCGGTCCGCCAGGCTGGTGGGGCCCGGCTCCTCTCCCCTTTTCCAGTACCAACGGACGTGGGTGGACGAGTATTTGAAAATCTCCGCCTCCATGGCTTCGACCAGAGTGACGTCCTTGCGATCGCGATCGGCCCGATCGCCGGTCAGGGGGGAAGCTCCCTGCCGGGCCAGCCGTGTGTTGGTTACATGAAGCCGTTGCCAATAACGTTCGGAGGTCCGGAGTTCCCGCTCGAAGACATGCGGGTCACCCAGACCGAAGGCGAGCATCAGCCCTCGGCTTGTGATGAAATCGGTGATATGCAGCGGGTCGATCGGCCAGATGTCGCAGTAGCCGTCGGCGAAAATCCCCGCCTCCTCCAGACCGTCGTAAAAACGGAGCCAGGCCTTTCTTGCGATCTCGTCCCCCATGAGGGGAAGAGGGGCGTAACCCAACGGAATGAAGCTGTCGTCGTTCCAGCCTCCCCAGAACTCGCCGCTCTTCCGCTGGCGATCGGCTATCCAATGAGCGGCTCTCTCGTTGAGTCTGTAAAGTTCCCGCTCCCAAACGGCCCACTCGGGCGCCTCCTTCGGCACGTCGAGGACGATGGGACGCCGGACTTCCTCGGGATTGACCCACGCTCGACGGCCGCGTTCAAAGACCATCTTCTCGTAGGTGAGAGCCATCTGATTCGTGGGATCGTGTCGAAGAACCGCCAGAGGCGGGTAGGCCATGTCGTAGGGCCCGCCAAAGCTGCTCCAAGCCTGGAGATTGACCTTCTCACCAGTCGGTTTCCAGGGCTTGTAGTTGTACTCCTTGGCGTATTGAAGCTCTGCCGGCAGGAGTTCGTATTGGGAATAGGCCGCAAGGGAGGCCTGTCTGTCGGATGAGGGAATGACAGCGATAAGCGAGGGCCTTTCCGGGTCTCCGAGCAACAGGTCCGTTCCCCCTGCAGAAGACAGCTCAAGCCACAAACGATCCTCGCTTGCCAGCATGAGATCCGCGATGTCGATGTGAATCGAAACAAGTTGCGGTTGGTCTGTTTCCACAAAGTCGACTCGCACGCAGGCCTTGCACCAGATCCTGGCGGGGTTGGCCGGGTCCCTGAGTTTGAGCCACAGGACGTCTGAGGAAGATTTTGGTTTCACCAACAGCTGAAGGACCACCGAATCGACAGCCATGTCCGGCGCCAGACCGGGGCTGAAGAGATGGACCGACGACAGCGGTTCAAGAGCGATGGATTGCGGTTTGCCGGGATGGCTGTTGCCCAAGACCGCGGTGCGATTCCAACTCCCGGCGAGCTTTTTCACTGCTTGCCCGTAACGTGGAAGGGCGGAGCCACTGCAGACTTCGCTCAGGAACCAGACACGCGCCTCTTCCGGAAGAGAGGTCGAGAACTCGGCCGTCTCGGCGTGCCACAACTGAATCTCGTGGATTCTCGTCTCTCCGCTTACCGGCAGGTGGGCGCTCCCCTCCAGTCCCGGCGGGGAACCGTACTCCTCGGTCAGGGGGATCGTGAGGTTCCGGGATCCTTGGGTGTCGATCGTCCGCGAAACGAAGAGGGCATCGGGGTCGTCGACACTGACCAGCGTCTGCCCTTCGGCATTCTGGTCCGAACTCCCCGTTCGGATAGTAACCCCGTTGAGGATGCCCTCCAGCGACACGAAATTGGGCGCGGCGCCGGGAGGCAGATCCATGTCGATCCTTGTCCCGTGGAAGTCGACGTCCCCGAGGATAAACGTGAAAAGTCTGTAGGGGTGGGGCCAGGCGAGTTCGTAGCGGCCATCCATCACCCACCAGGCCGATATCTTCCCGTCGTGGCAATTCACGGGGACGATTTGCTTCAAGAGGAGCGTTTCCTGTCCCGGGTGGACGACGGGGAGCTCGAGGCTGGCGACGTCCGCAAAAGAGGACAAGAGGCGCTCCTTGGCCGCTTCATCGAACGAATCCCCCGGAGTATCCGAAGAACCGGCTTCCATCGTGTTGGATACGAAAAGCGCAACCACCTCGGCATCGCTCAGTGGACGGTCGAAAAACCGGATCTCGTCATAGAAAGATTCCTGCAGGAAGGGACTGAAGAGCCCCGGATGGCCGGTTTGCCACCAGGCATCGCTTCCCCACGTCGATCCGATCCTTTTCCCCTTGTGATAAAGCGACAGGCCGTAAGCACGGTCCCAAGTCACCGCAATATGTTGCCACTCTCCGTTGGTCCACGTGGGTTCGTCCGCCGTTACGCGGTGGTAGTCGTAGCGGACATCGCGGATGAAGGCGCTCAAACGTCCCGCCTCGTCCACCTCAATCGAGAAAAGGTCGCGCTCCTTTCGTCCCCACCCTACGTGTCCCTGCATGAAAACGATGCCCGGATTGAGAGTGGCGCTCTTCACCCAGAAAGCGACGGTGCCGCGATCGCCATTGAACGCACCGGCCCCCCAGAAGTGCGGCTTCTTGTGCCATTCTCCCCACATCGTGGCGACAATCAGATCGCAATCGAGGCCCGACTCGTTCCAAGCCCCCTTGGAGACTGGCCAGCCGTCGCGGATGTGGAGAGCCTTGCCGAATCGGCCTTCCTCAATGGCGAGACCGCGCTCGGCAAGGCCGTCCCGTCCCAGACTGACGTACTGGGGAAATTGAGTGACAAAGTCGGAGAGGAGCTCGCTCTCGCTCTCAAATCCGAGGTGGAGAGTCTCCCCGGGTAGGGGCTGGCAGCCTCCTTCGGGCGCCATCAGGGCAAACACGAATGCCGAGAAAAACAATATCCCGTGATAGCGAGGCAAGGGCATTGAGAAAGTCATCATTCCTCCCACTTCAAGTTGCGACCGAGACAAATCGCAACAGGATCGGGCCTAGAAGGCTGGTGGTCTATCAGTAGGGGCAGGTTTGAAGCCTGCCCTTACGCCCAGCAGCCTGTTGAAAATGTTTGCGAAGCCCTCACCGCTGGATTCCCGCTTTCGCGGGAATGACGGAAAACGAGACGTTTTCCCCCGCCGTCATCCCCGCGAAAGCGGGGATCCAGAACTAGCGGGACTTCTCCAACGGACTGCCATGTGCAGCCGGGTTCTTCGCCCACAAAGTCAAATGGATTAGACCACAAGTCCCCGTGGCGGCAAGTTGTATCTCAGTCCGAGGACCGGCTTGGAGAATCGCACTTTTGGGCCGTCCACTCAACTAGAGTGGGTCGATTGGGCATTGATCGCAGGTGCCGAAGTCCCTACCATCTTCTCACCGCAGCCTCAGAAATCTGAAAGGCAGGAATCGGTCATGAAGCGGATGTTGACGTCCTGGAAGAGTGCTCTTGTCGTCCCGGTAGCCCTTTTCGTTGGGTTTGGGGGGGCCGCCTGGGGGCAAGAGGGCGTTGTCGAACGATCGGAAACCTTGAAGGCGGAAGGTTTCAGGGAGTGCACCCGAGATCGTTTTGTCGAGTTTGCCACACGGGAGCAAGCGCTCCAGCTAGCGCCCACCTATTTGATGTCGGACAACATGGCCAGAAGTTCGAAGATCGTCGACGAGCTGGAGGAAGGCCAGTCGGCCAAGAAGACTTTCGATCTCTATTCCCCTTGTCGGGAAGTGGAGGTCCTTTTTTACGCCGGTTGGAACAAGCACGCTTCGCCCACGTTGGTTGAAGTCAACGGCAACGCACTGACCCACACGCGTGACGAAAGCAAGATGCTGACGGGCGGTTGGGACCGCTTCATGGTTCCGGGACGGTATCTGCACAAAGGGAGAAACGAGATTGTATTCCATGGCCCGTGCTCTCTTTGGGTGGATGCGGACGCCCCCGCGGGTCATAGCGCGAAGCGGCTTGAACCGGACGGCTACTGGAAGAACGAGGCCCTGGGGTCAAACGACGACCTCGAAGGGGAGTACGTTATCCGCATTCGGGTTCGCGGCTATCCGGAAAAGGGGACCCTCACCTCACCGATCGTCGACGTTGGCAAGATCCTCCTGGAGGGGGAGGATCGGTCCGTTTCCCCCGCCGTGGAGATGAGCGGTCTGCACCTGTCTGCGAAGAGCCAAAAGCCTCCGGGGACTTCCATCCGCTTCGAAATCCGGGCCGGTTCGACGCCGGATGGGCATCCCGGCAACTGGACGCCTTGGTTTCCCGTGTCCGATCCGGGCAAGATCTCCAACCAACGCTTCATCCAGTGGCGTGCCACTCTGGAGACTGGGAATATGAATCGGACGCCCCGCCTCGAAGAAGTCACATTGAAGGGAAAGGGGAAGACTGTGGGAGCGAATCGGGGGCATTTGAAGGCCCTCGTCGCTCCCGACAACGAAGTTGCCAGATCGTCCTACGAATTCACCTACGCGGACCCGCATCATCCCCGGATGCGACATCTGAGGGAGAAATACAATCTCGAGAAGATCGCCGAGCCGGGGAAAAACGACGCCGAGAAGATGTTCCTCATCTCCCAGTGGGTTCGCGAACAATGGGAAGGATGGGACATGGGCAAGTACGACTACTGCCCCCAATGGGACGCCCTGGAAGTCCTGGAACTGGCCCCGGCGGGACTGGGGCTGGGAATGTGCACCCACTACGCCGCCACGTTCGTGCAGTGCGCCGCCGCTCTGGGATACACCGCCCGGTCGGTCATCGTAGACCATCATTGCCTGGCCGAAGCCTGGTCCGACCACTATGGAAAATGGGTGTTTGTCGACACCGGATTAGTGGCCAAGGTTCCCAAGGCTTTCATGTACAAGGCGGGGGATGGGACTCCCGTCAACGCCCTGGAACTCCACGACCGCTACCTGAAAGGTTCGGCGGCGGATATCCGGGTGGTTCCCGATCCGCCGTTCAGTCAAGAGGAGTGGTGGAAGAGATACTTGAACCTGTACTGCCGTTTCGGCATCCCTTTGCGCAACGACCACCTTTACAATCCGCTTCCACAGGAACTGGAGCACGGTCACGCCCAGTACCATTGGGACGGTTACTTGTGGTGGACCGACGAATTGGACCCGAGATACCCGGAGTACTCCCTGCTCGCCAATCGTCCCGAAGATTTTTACTGGACGCTCAACAAGACCCTTGTCCACGTCCGCGATACGGGGCAAGCGGGTGTTTTGGAGGTGTGCCTCCATGGTCCCATCCCGAATCTCGACCATTTCCTGATTCGGAAAGATCGGGGTGACTGGATCCAGTGTGAAAAGCGGTTTGACTGGAACCTGGTTGCGGGAAAGAACGAAATCGAGGCTCGCGCGGTCAACACGATGGGCATCGAATGTCCCGTCAACCGGATAGTGCTCGAATACGCTCCTTGAGGGGCGCCGTGGCGCTGATGGTCCGGTGGTAAGTTGCCTTGGTGGGAGTACTTCTTTCCATGAAGAAGGGAGAACCGACCCAATGCTCTTTTCGTTTGTGTTTTCTCTGCTGGCTCCGGGCGTTGTGAACCTCGACTCCGATCTGGTGGGCCACTGGAAGCTCGAGACCGACTGTCTCGATTCATCCGGCATGGAGAATCATGGGGAGAATCGGGGAGTCCGGTTTGAGGAGGCCAAAGAGGGATCGGGGAAGAAGGCGGCTTTCTTCGACGGGCGGCAGTCTCGCATTCTGGTTCCGCACGCCGACTGCCTGCGGTTCGGCAGTGGAGACTTCACGGTAGCGCTCTGGATCAAGACCGAGGAAGACCTCGACGATATTCTGGGAGACCTTGTCACCAAGTTCGACCCCCGGACTCGGCGGGGATTCAACCTGGGGATCCTGTGCAATGCGGGAGTTGCGTCCAGTCAGGCCAACGACCGCAACTTGTTCTTCGGAATCGACTCCGGGAAGGTCGACTCGGAATGGCGCGACTGCGGGAGACCCGGCAACAACCTGATGGTTTGGTCGCTCGCCGTTTTTCAGGGGGATCTTTACGCCGGAACGTTTGAATCGGGTGAAAATGATTCGGGCCATGTCTACCGCTACGCCGGAGAGACCGAATGGGTCGAATGCGGCGCGCCTTACAAGAGCAACGCCGTGACCTCCTTGGCGGTGTACAAAGGAAGTCTGTACGCGGCGGCCTCGCACTACCGGTCTTCCGGTTCGGCCTTGGCCGAATCGGAAAACACGACGCCGGGAGGGCGGATCTTCCGGTATGCCGGAGGAACGGACTGGGTGGACTGCGGAGAGTTGGAGAATCCGGAGGGCATCTTCGGACTCGTCGTCTTCGCTGGAAAACTCTACGCCACTTCGATGTATTCTCCCGGCCTCTTCCGCTATGACGGGAATCGGAGGTGGACCCCCTGCGGGAACCTCAGCGGCCGTGTCTGTCCCGTCGGCGTCTACAACGGACACCTCTACGCGGGAAGCTACGACATGTCGGGCGTCCTCCGTTACAGTTCGGAGGGAATCTGGGAGGACCTGGGAAATCCGGAGGGGGTCACCCAAGTCTACTCGTTCGCGGCGCACGATGGAGACCTCTACACGGGAACCTGGCCGGATGGAACGGTGTTCCGATACCAAGGACCGAATGACTGGGTCAGTGCGGGTCGCCTGGGAGAGGAAAAAGAAGTCATGGGAATGGCTGTGTACAACGGCAAACTGTACGCAGGAACCCTTCCTTTGGCGAAGGTATACCGTTACGACGGAGAAACGACTTGGACGGATACCGGACAGCTCGACAAAACCCCCGATGTTAAGTATCGCCGTGCGTGGACGATGGCTGTGTGCGGGGGGAGACTTTTCTGCGGAACGCTGCCCTCCGGCCACGTTTATAGCCTCGAGGCCGGCAAAGCGGTGACTTACGACCAGACTCTCCAACCCGGGTGGCATCACTTGGCGGCAATCAGGAAAGGCGGTTCTCTCCGGCTCTATCTTGATGGGGAGATTGTGTCAGAGTCGACTGCGTTCCAGTCGTCCGACTTCGATCTTTCAAACGAGCGTCCCCTGGAGATCGGCTCCGGCCCTCAGGATCGCTTCAACGGCCGGATGCGAGATCTGCGTGTCTACCGCCGGTGTCTCGGCGTGGACGAGATCGGCGCTCTTTCGGGGGAATGACCGGAAGCGGTGGGACCGGTCTGACGCGCCGTGGCGCCAAGGCAGGCTGCTCGCTTCCACTGGGGCTCCGTTCTCGGCTATAATTGCGTTTCGTCAGGTCTGGACAAGCTCATCGGTCTCTTGCGAAAAGGACGATGTTTTCGGTTGCTGTGGCATTCGATAAATGTGGGTCTGTGAGATCCCACTATTTTCCAGGCTTATCCTAGGACCCACGGCGCAGAGCCTGAACGTTGGACATCAGAGAGAAAAGAGGGAAAGGAAACATGAGAGGGTCGGAGAAACACGATCGCGAAGGCGACAGGGTAGACTTGGGCCGTCGTGGCTTCGTCGTGGGAATGGGAGCCGCCGCGGCGGCCTTCTCCCTCGCCGGGCCCGGAGCGATCCGTGGTTATGCAGCCAATTCGAAGATCGCACTCGGTGCGATCGGCTGTGGGGGGCGCGGAAAATGGATCGCCGACCTGTTTGTCAGCCATGGAGGTTACGAGGTGGTTGCGGGCGCCGATTATTTCCAGGACCGTGTCGACGAGTTCGGGGAGAAGTTCGGAGTTCCCGCGTCGCGCCGGTATACGGGGCTGTCCTGCTACAAGAAGCTCCTGGAAAGCGGCGTGGATGCAGTAGCCATCGAGAGTCCACCCTATTTTCATCCCGAACAGGCTGCCGCGGCGGTGGACGCAGGTTGTCACGTGTACCTGGCGAAGCCGATTGCCGTCGACGTTCCGGGTTGCCGGAGCATTTCCGAAAGCGGTCAGAAAGCCGCTTCGAAAAAACTCTGTTTTCTGGTGGACTTTCAAACCCGCGCGAATGACTACTACAGGGAAGCGGTCAAGAAGGTTCATGAGGGCGCAATCGGACCGGTGGCAAGCGGAGAAGCCTCCTACCATTGCGGTCGTCTCGGGATTCAAGCCGAACCGGGAACGCCCGAAGCCCGACTTCGGAACTGGGTCTTCGACATCGCCCTGTCCGGAGACATCATTACCGAGCAGAACATCCACGCCCTGGATGTGGCGACCTGGATCCTCGATGCCGAACCGGAATGGGCCTATGCGACCGGGGGTCGCCGGGTCAGAACCGATGTCGGAGACTGCTGGGACCATTTCGCGGGAGTCTTCCGTTTCCCCGGGGATATCCTCCTGACTTTCAACTCGAAGCAGTTCGGGGAGGGATACAGCGACATTCTTTGCCGGATGTACGGTCCGGAAGGCGCCATCGACACACACTACGGCGGCGAAGTATGTATTCGTGGAAAGGTTCCTTACGAGGGTGGAAAGACGGACGGCATCTACAAGGAGGGCGCCCTCCGAAACATTGGGGATTTTCACGACGGCATCATGAAGGGCGATTTCTCCAATTCCACCGTTTCGCCGAGTGTGCGGAGTAACCTGACCACTATTCTGGGTCGGTCCTCCGCCTATCGGAAACGGGAAATGACGTGGCAGGAAATGATGCAGGCCAATGAGAAGCTGGAGGCGAACCTCGCAGGCCTGGCGGGGTAGACGAGATCGACTAGAGGAGTCAAACCAGAGGGAGAGAGTCGAAATGGCCACTGTTTATGCTGTCAACTGCCGCATCCCAACAGTCTCGATCCTGCGGAACTGTCTCGACGGGCTGGCGGAGGTGAAGAGTATCGAAGATGGCGATCTGACTCAGGTGGAACCGTTGCCCGAGGCCGTGTTCCTCGAATGGAAAGAGGAACTCCGAACGATGGTCTTCCTGTTGGAGGCCCTGCGCAAGTCACTCTCATTCAGGGACGTCCCGATCATCGTCCTGACCGACAGAGACCACGAGCTGGAGTGCAAAATGGGAACGCGCAGAAGCGTTTCGGACATCTTGCTGCCTCCTCTGCAGCCTGAAGCGGTCCGGCAGGCCCTGAAAAAAGCCCTCACCCCTGTCGGCGCTCAGCCGAAGATCGACGTTCGTCTCGTGAATCCTTTCGTGGAAGCAACCGTCAACGTACTCCGCACAATGGCCCATATCCCTTCCGAAAGAAGAGAGGTTCTTCTCAAGAGAAACTACCTCATGTTCGGCGACATTTCGGGGGTCATCGGAATTATGGGACAGACGCTGGAGGGGTCCGTCGCCATCACTTTCCATGAGGATCTGGCCCGTCGGGTCGTCTCCGCCATGCTCGGTCAGTCGCCCGACGAGCTTTCCGGAACGGACCTCAATGATGGTGTCGGGGAGATCGTCAACATGATCTCCGGCAATGCGAAGACACTGCTTTCCGGGGAAGGCCTCTCCTTCGACCTTGCGCTTCCGACGATTGTGTCGGGACGCGGTCATGAGGTGGCCCACCGACCCGGAACGCCCTGCCTTGTCATTGTTTTTGAGACGGACAAGGGGGAACCGTTTGCCCTCCAAGTTGCCGTGGGGACCCACCAGACCTAAGAAATCCGCGGCTTCAGACGTCAGGGAGCGAGGGCTGTTGCTATTCTGAGAATAGACTCGTTCTTCCTTGCCGGTCCTGGAAATAGATGGGGACTGTCACCGTCAATTCGTCGCCTGGAGCCCGCATCCCCCGCGTCCCGCCATGACGGATCCAGCCAACAGGCCCAAGCAAGTAGGGTACGCTGTGCGTACCATCCCGGTACGCACAGCATACCCCACATTCCTCACGTTGCCCGGTTCGAAACACCTCGACCGGCAGCGACTACGAAGCATGGCTTCGTAAAGGGAAGGCGCAAGCACGGCTTGCGCACTCCAAACACCCATTGCCGGGGACAGACCACCCGCATTTTCATCGCCTTTCAGAGTGTGGGGAACCCACGTGAGGGGCTACTCTGAAAATGAGGCCCGCATGGGGGTCGCGCTGACGTTAAAACGTCCGCGCTCCGTTTGCGAAGTCCGCCTTCGCGGACTGCCCGGTTCAGCCTCCTTCAGGAGGCTTCGCAGCCGGAGCGCGAGGCGTCCGACGGCCGCTGAAACGGCACGGCTTCGGGGGCTTCAGCCGCTCGGACTCACGAGATAGAATGCCGCAATTGTCATGAGCCGATCGCTCTTACCCGGGAGGCAACACAATGGAACAGAGAATGTTGACTCGTCGTAGGATGATGTCCCTTACCGCATCCGCAATGGTCGGTGCGGCGCTCAAAGCCAGGCGGGCCTATGGAGAGAGACTCTCCGAAGGGAAAAAGTCTGGTTTCAAGATCGGCGCCTGCGACTGGACCTTGGGCAAGGCAACCAATCCGGCGTCGATCGAATTCGCGAAGGGGTTGGGGCTTGACGGAGTCCAAGTGGATTTTGGAAGCCCGGAAAACGATCTGCCGCTGCGGAAACCGGAAATCCAGCAGCAATTCCTCGAAGCTGTGAAGGCTCATGGCGTGGAGATCGGATCGCTCGCGATGGGTGCGCTGAACCAGGTCCCCTACAAGAGCGATAAACGCGCCGAGAAATGGGTTTCTGAAGCGGTCGACGTCTGCAAAGTCATGGGGGTCCCTGTGGTTCTGCTCGCCTTCTTCGGCGACGGCGATCTCCAAGGCGACAAAGAGGGGTGCAAGGCGACGATCGACCGATTGAAAGAGGTGGCCCCGAAAGCGGAAGAGGCGGGTGTTATCCTGGGGGTCGAGTCTATGCTGAACGCCCAGCAGCACATGGATATTCTGGAGCGTGTCGGTTCACCTGCCGTTAAGGTCTACTACGACGTCGGCAACATGCAGCACGCCGGTTACAACATTTACGACGAGATTCGTTTCCTCGGAAAAAACATTTGCGAATTCCACGCGAAAGACTACGACGACCTCTACGGCAAAGGATCCGTCGATTTCCCGAAGGTTCGCCAGGCGATGGATGCCGTCGGCTATCGAGGCTGGCTCCAGATCGAAGGTGTCAAGATGCCGTTGGGACTGGAAGAGAGCGTCCGGTATGACGTCGAGTACCTGCGTTCCGTCTTTCCGCGAGAGGTGTAAATCATGGAAGAGCTCTATGCCGAGAGGCTCAAACGTTACACGACCGCCATGCGGAACGAAAAGCCGGACCGGATTCCGATTCGCCCTTTCGTGGCCGAGTTCGCCGCCAAATATGCGGGTTACACCTGCCAGGAAGTCACCCACGACTTCGAAAAGGCGTTTGCCGCGACTCGGAAATGCGCCGCGGACTTCGACTGGGACGCCACGGTGGGAAACATGGTTTACGTGTGGACCGGTCTGACCCAGGCCATCGGTCTGAAATATTACAGCATCCCCGGCATCGACATTCCGCCGGATATCGGTTTCCAATATATCGAACCCTCCGAGGCCAATGCACACATGCTGCCGGAGGAATACGACCGGCTGATTGACGATCCCACGGATTTCCTTTTCAACGTCTGGCTCCCGCGCGTGTCGACGGAGGTGTCTCGGATGGGAGAGCCGACTTCCTACCGGAACAACCTTTCCTTCCTCAAAGGCGGGATGGCGATGCTTTCCTATTTTTACGCCTTTGGAGGGCAGAATGCCCTGCTGCGTTCGGAATCCGGCACGGTGTCAGCTATTGCGGGTATTCTCAAGGCGCCATTCGACATTATTGCGGACAAGCTTCGCGGCTATATCGGGCTGAGCATGGACCTCTTCGAGAGGCCCGAGAAGGTCCGCGCCGCTTGTGAAGCGCTGATGCCCCATTTGCTCCACGTGGCGCTCTCGGGCGCCGACCCGGAAAAACAGGTCCCGATCTCCATCTGGATGCACCGCGGCTGTGTGCCGTTCATCTCCCCCGACCAATTCAAGAACCTGTATTGGCCGACCCTGAAACCCATTATCGAAGAGATCTGCTCTCGCGGTTACCAGGTTCTCTTCTACGCGGAAGGGGACTGGAACGCCCACTTGGATTCGTTCGCCGAGCTGCCCGACGCCAGCATCATCTACCACGTCGACCGCGCCGACATCTTCGAGGTCCACAGGAAGATCGGACACAAGTTTTGTCTCAGCGGCGGGATCCCCAATTACCTGCTCGGCGTCGGGACTCCGGACCAGGTGCGGGAGTCTTGCAGGAAGGTCATCGACGGCGTGGCGCGCGACGGAGGCTACATCATGGACGCCAGCGCCATTGTCCAGAACGACGCCCGGGTCGAGAACATCCGGGCGATGACCGACTTCACCCGCGAGTATGGTGTCTATAGCGGTTCGCCGACCGGTTCGGGCGCGAGCGTTTCTGCCGCGCCAGCCGAGTCGGCTGGCGCGAACGGGCGGTTTCAGACAACCGGCTCGAAGGCCAAACCCGGTGTCTGCTTTCCTTGGGAACAGAAAGCCAAGGAAATCTGCGAGATTTCGGGAGATCCCGAGCTGGCAAAGAGGATCTGGGAAGCCAACGAAGCATTGGCTTACACTTACATTTGGCATTGTCTGCTTTCGTTCTGAGACTCCGACCCGCGATGTCGGACCTGTTTCACAAAGATTTTTGGAAAATGAAAAACCCCTGGGGAGGTTTCTCCTCAGGGGTTTTCATCGGATCTCCGAGGGGGAGAGTTCTTAGTGGTGAGGGTGATGGGGATGATGGCCCCAACCATGATACGGACCCCAGTACCGCGACGGGTAGCGAGGTCCCACATACACGGGAGCGTAGGGATAAGGCGGATAGTAGGGGGTATAGTAGGGGCCCGGAACGTAGATGGAACCACCGTAGCTGCCGAACGAAACCGCCCCATTGTAACCGCCGAGTGTGACCGACCAATTGCTGCCCGCTTGTGCCTGGCTCGGGACGAGGGCGACGCAGAGGCACAGCGCTCCGAAGACTGTCAAAACCTTGAGGGTTGTGTTTTTCATTTCAGTTTCCTCCTTTGTGACTCGGTGAGTCTCCTTTTGGAGACATCCACCCTTCACGCAGACGCTGTGCCAACCTTCTCTCGCCCTCGAATCGAGCCACTTTACGGGGTTTTTCATCCACTCACCGGCGGGAAGATGGCGAGGATCTCTATATCCAGAAGATATGTTTGGATATCAGGATGATCTGGCTTCTCACACCCTCTTGCTCGCGGGGAGTGTCCCGCATCCTTGAAGAACCCCTCCATTCGGGAGAAGGGGAATCATCCGAGCAACGGCATGGACTTTGCGCTAAACTGGCACCGGAATGTCGTTGGAGAAAAATGCGGAGGAGGCGAAAACATGACTCTGAATTCACGCAACCGGACAGGCATCGTGTTCTCATTTTTCGGGATCTGCTGGTTCTTCGGTCTTCTGCCAGATGGATCGGCAGAACCAGCAGCCTTGGGACGTTTCTCGATCGCTGAAGGCGGGCACGAGCTCTTCCTGCCGTATAGCAGCAACTATCCGATCGATGTAAGGAATACGAATATCGAACGCATCTTTATCTCCCAACATGGCCGTGGTGGAGGTGCGGATACCTACAGGGACCGGGGCGTGGCGGCCGCGTCGCGGGTTCCCGGGGCCACGGAGAAAACGCTTGTGTTCGCGCCGGAGTTCATGGATGAGGGGGAATTCACTGCTCCCGAGCCGGGCAACGATCTTCTGTATTGGACGGGAGGAAACCAAGACTGGCCTTGGGGAGGCTTGTCGGGGGACACAGGAGACCATCCGCGCGATTTCCGGATCAGCTCGTTTACCGTTCTCGACCGGATCCTTGAAACGGTGTGCGACCGGTCGCTCTTCCCAAACCTCAAAAAGATCCTCATTGCGGGGCACTCCGCCGGAGGCCAGTTCGTCAACCGCTACTCGGCCACAAACCGTTTCGAGGACGAAGTCGCACAACCGATGGGAGTAAAGGTCCGGTATGTCGTCATGAACCCGTCCTCCTGTCTCTATTTCAACAACGTCCGC
>Ga0214473_10006674_pt1 | contig 13741 bp, 10 predicted proteins | sample RVTome_7_FD_203509 | JGI IMG/M metagenome (GOLD analysis project Ga0214473, IMG submission 203509) | Soil microbial communities from uranium-contaminated site in the Upper Colorado River Basin, Wyoming, United States - RVT98D197 | ecosystem: Environmental > Terrestrial > Soil > Contaminated >... | reverse complement strand
AGACCGGTGCCGGCGGGGAGGTCGACGGATTGGGAGGTGAGGTTGGTGAATGTCGCCCTGCCGGAGGCCGCGGCGGAGGGAACCAGAACCTGCCCGGTCGTCGGCTGACGAAGGTCACCCGCGACCAAGCTGACGATCCTGCGAGCGGGCACCGAGTCGGATGCCGGACTCCCGTTTTCCTCCCAGGCGAGCCGGATGTCGAAGTCCATGTCCTGCAATGTCGTGAGGGGCTCGAGCTCGATGACCGCCGCCGGGACGACGGTCGCCGCCAAGGCCAGCAGCGCCGCCGGGGGCAACAAGGCGAGCAGGATCCGCTCCAGCTTTGAGCCGCGCAAGACCCGTTGGCGGCTGCGGGGCCCCGCGGTCAGAGGGCGCGGCAGGCGTGGCGGTTTGATCTCCGGGGCGGCCGACTCCGCAGGTCGCGACCAGGCCGACTCGGGCAAACGATCGGGAGTGTCGAAGACCGGCAGGCCGAGATCGCCGGCGTTGGACCGGACATCGGGATCGTGAGTCACCAGGCCGAGCTTGCCGCCTTGGGCCCGTGCCGCCCGAAGGAGGAGCAAGAGATCGAGCCGGCGGGTGAGGATCCGCCCATGCGGGGGCCAGACGAGAACGATGCGGTCGGCCCGCGCCCAATTCAGTTTGTCGCGGGCCGAGGCGTGGTCGTCGTGTGAGTCGAGGTAGATGAGATGGGTCTTCACGCGAGCGACTGACCGCGCGGTCGGAATCGGGAAGCCTTGGCCTCGAGGCTCCGGCTCACGGCTGGAGGTGTTCCAGAACCCAAGCGCGGGCGGACTGGACTGCCTGCTCCAGCCCCTCGGCATTCTTGCCGCCGGCCTGGGCCATGGTGGGTCGTCCGCCGCCGCTGCCGCCGATGCCTGTGGCGGCGTGGCGCACGATCGCCCCGGCGTCGAGCCCTCGCTTCACCAGGTCGGGACTGACGGCGGCGATCAACACCGGCCGGCCATCGGCGACCGAGCCCAACACGACTACATGGCTGGGATTTGCGGCGCGAAACCGATCGGAGAGTCGACGCAGCAAATCAGCGTCGGCTTGGCGGACGACGCCGGCCAGCAGCCGGCTGGAGCCGATCGCCTCGGGCTGGATGGAATCGAGGGAAGCCTGGGCGGTACGCTCCCGGTAGGCGGACAGTTCTGCGGCCAGGCGTTCGCGTTCTTCGATGAGGGCCCGCACCTGGGGCTCCAGGTTGTCGGTGGGCGAGGCGAGCAGCGCCGCGAGACGGTCTTGCCGGGCCAGGGTCTGGCCCAGGACCTCGAGAGCCCCGCGTCCAGTCACAGCCTCGATTCGCCGGATCCCCGCGGCGACGCTTTCCTCGCCGAGGATGTGGAAGACCCCGATCACGCCGGTGGCGGGTACGTGCGTCCCGCCGCAGAGCTCGAACGACACGCGTTCCTTCCCGCCGATGCGGATGGTGCGAACGGTCTCCCCGTAATGTTCCCCGAACAAGGCCATCGCCCCGGCCGCCACCGCCACGTCGCGCGGCTGGGTCTGGATCTCCAAGGGGTAGTTTGCCAGGATGGCCTCGTTGACTATCGACTCGATTCTATGCCTCTCGTCGCGAGTGATCCCCTTCGGGTGGGTGAAATCGAAGCGCAGGCGGTCGGGGGCCACCAGGGAGCCGGCCTGGCGGGCATGCCCGCCGAGGACCGCCCGCAGGCTCGCATGCAGCAGGTGGGTGGCGGTGTGGTTGCGCATGATGTCCCAGCGTCGAGGCTCATCCACTTGGGCGAGCGCACGGTCGCCTCGATGAACCGTCCCGCGCGTCACCTCGCCGATGTGGACTACCAAGCCCTCGACGGGCCGGATGACGTCCTCGACCCGAAGGCTCCATCCGCCTTCCGGGTCGGAGGTGATCACGCCTGTGTCGGATACCTGCCCGCCGGACTCGACGTAGAAAGCCGTCTCGGGAAGAACGACGCCGACGCGAGTCCCTTCGGAGGCGGTCTCGACCGGCTTCCCCTCGGCCAGCAAGGCCACGACCTGGCCCTGCGTTTCCGTTCGCCTGTAGGGGTCTTGAACCACGCCGGAGGCCGCGAGAGCCCCGCTGCCAATCAGCTCTCGTAGCAGGCCCCGGTACACCTCGGTCGCCTCCCCGGACAGATCGGCCGAACTGGTCCCGCCGGAAGAGGCTTCGCGATGGGCTTCCAGCGATTCGAAGAAAGAGGCCTCATCGACGCCGATGTCCAACTCGCGGGCGATGTCCCGAGTGATTTCGAGGGGCAGGCCATAGGTGGCATACAGCTCGAAGGCGCGCTTGCCGTCGATCGTGCGAGCGCCCGCCTTCCGCACGGCCTCGATCATTTCGTTGAGATGAGCCACGCCGGTGTCCACGGTACGGCGGAACCGTTCTTCCTCGTCGGTGATGGTCTGGTGGATGGCCCCGGCATGGCGCTCGAGCTCGGGATAGACCGCTCCGTAGACCTCGACAACCTTGCGGGCGACGGCGCCCAGGAACGGTTCGTCGAAGCCGGCCTGGGTCCCGAAGCGGCTGGCTCGCCGGATGATCATCCGGCAAACATAGTTGCGGCCGGTGTTGCCTGGGACCACGCCGTCGGCGATAAGAAACGCCGCCGCCCGGGCGTGGTCGGCGATCACGCGATAGGGGGTCAGCAGGCGTTCGCGCGTGTCGTCGTCGTGGCCCAACATCTGTTGGACGGTCTGCAGGATGGGCCAGAAAAGGTCGGTGCGGTAGGTGGAGGTCTTCCCTTGCAGGACGGAGACCAGGCGTTCGAGGCCCATGCCGGTGTCCACATGTTTCATGGGCAGCGGCTCGAGCGACGAAGGGCCGGAGCGGTTGTATTGAATGAAGACCAGGTTCCACAGCTCGAGGAAGCGGGCGCAATCGCCGTTGACCCGGCAGACATGGCCGGGGACCGAGGCCTTGTCGCAAAACTCGGCTCCCCGATCGATGTGCATCTCGCTGTCGGGGCCGCACGGGCCGGTCTCGGCCATTTCCCAAAAGTTGTCCTTGCGGCCGAAATACAGGATGTGGTCGGGGTCGAGCCCCGGTTGCTGTCGCCAGAGATCGGCGGCCTCGTCGTCGCGCGGGATCTCGCCTTTCTCATCCTCGAAGCAGGTGGCCCACAGACGGTCTTTGGGGATCCTCCAGACCTGGGTGAGCAGGGTCCAGGCCCACGGGATGGCTTCGGCCTTGTAGTAGTCCCCGAACGACCAGTTGCCGAGCATCTCGAAGAAGGTGTGATGCGAGTCGTCGCGCCCGACATCGTCGAGGTCGTTGTGTTTGCCGGCGACGCGCATGCACTTCTGCGAGTCAGCCACCCGAGTGTAGGGGCGCGTGCCGGTGCCGAGGAACACATCCTTGAACTGGACCATCCCCGAATTGGTGAAGAGCAGCGAGCTGTCGCCGCCGGGGACGAGGGGCATGGACGGGACGATGGTATGCCCGCGCTCGGCGAAGAAGTCGAGGAACGCCTGGCGAATCTCTCGGCTGGTAAGAGCGGGCCCCGCGGCGCGAGCTGTCATCCATGTCTCCGGTGTCGTCGCGGGATTATACGTGAGGAGGCGGGCCCCTTCAACCGGCGGTGCCCCTCGACGCGTCCGCCCGGCCGGGGCGGAGGGGCCCGAGGCGGCTGTTCCAGGTCGTTCTTGGCTGTTGCGCGCGGCGCGCTTGTGCTATCCTAGGCCGCAACGATGAACGAAGGCACGCCGAACGAGACGCGACCGACGACGATCACGACTCCGATCACGAGCGAGTTCCGCGAATCGAGCGAGCGCGGACCTCTCGACGCGACGGTGCGCGCGTTGCTGCCGAGGCGCATCAGCGATCTGGCGCTGACCATCGGGGGCACCCCGCTCGAAGGTTGCATCGAACAACTCTACGCCGAACTCGAGATTCACGGCATCGCCTTCAGGCCTAAGTGCTACCTGGCGGACGAGTGGGGTTGCCCGACGGGCGTGCCGGTCATTGGCATTCCGTTCTACCTGGCCGACCCGCAACTGACTCGTATCGAGGGCGAACTTTCCGGGTTGGATCCCGAAGGTGAACCCGAAATCATGATGTATCTCCGCCACGAGGCCGGCCACGCATTTCACTATGCCTACCGGCTGTACCTGCAGTCGGAGTGGCGCGAGCTTTTCGGGCCCTTTTTCAAACCGTATTCGGACAGGTATCGGCCCGACCCGTTCAGCGACCGATTCGTGCGGCATGTCCCCGGCTGGTACGCCCAGAAGCACCCGGACGAGGACGCGGCCGAAACGTTCGCCGTGTGGCTGACGCCTGGCTCCAACTGGCGCGAGGTGTACGCCGGGACGCCGGCTCTGGCCAAACTGCTGTACATCGACCGCGTGGCCCGCGAATACGGCCTGCAGCCTCCACTGGTGACCGAGGGCCGAGCGCATGGTCCGGTGGAAGAGTTGCGCACGACTCTGGCGGAGTGGTACGACACCGAGTTGGACCGGTCGGGCGACAGCCTGGGTCTGCCGCTTCTGCTCAACGCCGATCTGCGGCGCCTGTTCCTCTCCGGCGAAGGCGAGCCGGCCGACGAAGCCCTGGCACCGTACCGCGGTCGGATGATACGCGAAGTGCGCTACTGGACAGGCATGGACGTTTCGATCGTCAGCACGCTGGTGGATGAGGTGTTCGATCGACTCCAGATCCTGGCCCTGCGGCTGGCCCCCGGACAGGAGGCCTCGACCTTGGTCGGCCTTTCGGTCCTCATCACCACCCTGACCATGAATTACCACTACACCCGGCAGTTTGTACGAAGGTAGGGCGCCGATGACGTTCGCACGCGGAGGTCCGATGGAGAAGATGAAGATATCTGTTCTCTTCTGGGAATGGCCCAGCGAAGGCGGGATGAAGCACGACGAGGTGGTCGACCAGATCGCCCTGGCCCTGAGCGAAGGCGGCCACGAGGTCGCGCTGCTCGGAATCAGCAACAGCCTGGTCGAGCTGGTGGAGAAGTTGAAGGAGCAGCAGCCCGAGCTCGTGTTCAACCTGTGCGAAACCTTCGCCGACAACGATCACTACGAGATGAATGTCACCGCCGTGCTCGAGATGCTCGGGATGCGTTTCACCGGCACCGGCCCGAGCGGGATGGCCTTGCGCCAGGACAAGGCCATCACCAAGAAGCTGCTGGCCTTCCACGACGTGCGCTGCCCGGAGTTCGCCACCTTCGATCGCGATCGATTGGAGTTCGCCGGCAAGATGCGCTTCCCGCTGCTGATCAAGCCCCTGCACGGCGACGCTTCCGCCGGGGTGGACGATTCGTCGCTGGTCCGCGACTACGTCAGCCTGGTCCAGCGCATCAACTTCATCCAGAACGAGTTGAACGACACCGCGCTGGTCGAGGAGTACATCGAGGGCCGCGAGTTCTACGTGAGCATCCTGGGGAACGACCCGCCTGAAGTGCTGCCCCTGATCGAGCTCGACTTCTCACGCCTGCCCGAATCGTACCCGCGCATCTACGGGCGGGAAGCCAAGTTCGACGAGAACAGCGTCCAATACAACGGGACGAACGCCGTGGTGGCCACCGACTTGCCGCCGGAGGTCCGAAACCGGATTCTCATGACCGGGCTCGAAGCTTCGCACGTGATGCAGTGCAATGACTACGCCCGGGTCGACATCCGCCTGACTCCGGACGGCCGCCCGTACGTCGTGGAAGTCAACGCCAATCCGTACCTCGAGCAGACCGGGGCGGTGGCGGTGGCCGCGCTGCAGGCGGGCATGTCGTTCAAGACCCTCGTCAATCGAATCGTCGAAATCGCCCGGAAGCGTTGGAAGCAGACCGAGCCTCAGATCGTGCAGCAGCAGAAGAGCAGCACTTCCAAACGCGTCCGCCGGCAGCGGGCGAACAGCAAAGCGCGACCTTCCCAAGACAAGGAACCGGAGCGCTCCCGAGTGCCGAGCACGGCCTGAGACCCTCACCCGCAACCCTTCCCCGGCGAACCGGGAGAAGGGCGTCCGAGGGTTCGATACCATCGTTGTCCGCCTGAGGATTTCGTCGGACCATGCCACCCTCGCTCGACTCCCAGGTCGACCTGCTCATGCAGGGCACCGAGTACGGCGACGACCGCCTGCGGCACGCGATGGCCGAAGAACTCCGCCATCGGTTGGTCGAGGCCGGCCGGGAAAGCCGGCCGCTGCGGGTCTACTGCGGCTTCGACCCGCGCACTTCCGACCTTCACCTCGGGCACACCATCCCGATGCGCAAGATGCGCCAGTTCCAGGAATTCGGACACGAGGTGATCCTGGTCATCGGGCGCTTCACCTCGCTCATCGGCGACCCGTCCCATGAGGACAAGCTGCGGCCCCAACTTACCTCCGACCAGGTCCGCGCCAACGCCGAGAGCTACGCCACGCAGGCCTTCAAGATCCTGGATCCGGCGCTCACCCGAGTCGAATACAACGACAGCTGGCTGTCGAAGCTCCGCTTCGAGGATGTCATTCGGCTCGCGTCGCTGTTCACGGTTCAGCAGTTCCTCACCCGAGACAACTTCCGGCAGCGGTGGGACAAGGATGACCCGATCTACCTGCACGAGATGTTCTACTCCCTGATGCAGGGCTACGACGCCTTCCATCTCCAGGCCGACGTCCAGATCGGCGGCACGGATCAGCTGTTCAACATCATGACCGCCGCCCGCAAGCTGATGGAGGCCCTAGGGGCCAGGCCGAACATCGCCGTCATCATGGGCATCCTGCCGGGGACGGATGGGGTCGTGCGCATGAGCAAGTCGGTGGGGAACCACATTCCCCTCAACACGACCGCCGAGGACATGTACGGCAAGATGATGAGCCTGCCGGACGCCGCCATGGGGGCTTTCTTCCGGCTGGTGACGCGCTGGACGCCGTCGGAGATCACCGAGCTCGAGGAGGGGATAAGCAAGGGCCGACTCCATCCGCGCGACGTCAAGATGCGCCTGGCACGGGAGATCGTCGAGATCTACCACGGCCAAGACAGCGCCGAGAAGGCCGAAGACGTCTTTCGTCGGGTCTTTCAGGAGGGCGAGTCGCCGGACGAGATGGTCGAGCTGCCCGTCTCGCCATCTTCCTCGGCCACGGATGTCCTTCTGGAGCTGCGCTGGGTCGATAGCCGCAGCGGAGCACGGCGGCTGGTCGATCAGAAGGCCGTCTGGCTCGGCGAGACGCCGGTCACCTCGAGCGACTCCCCGCTGGGGTTGCGCGAACCGCAGGTCCTCCGAGCCGGCAAGCGCCGCTTCGCGCGACTCGTACCTGTCGCGGGACCCTAGCGGTTGCCACAAGATCCGTTATTGGACGCGCGTAGGGGCACGCCACCCTTGCACCGCCCGCAAGGGCAGGTGTGGCGTGCCCCACGATTCCCAGCTGATGGCTGCCCTTCGACTTCGGCCGCAGAGGGCGCGCTTCGGGGCCGAGGATGAAGAGCGGCCGGAGCCTGGCCTGAGCAAAGTCGAAGGGCTCAGGCCGTTCACCGCCCCGGTGCACCGAAACGGGTGCGCCCCGCGGGCCGGAGCCCGCACCCCGCGAAAGTACGCGGGGCACAGAATTCGCGGGGGCGCCGGCCCGGACGGGGGCGTCTGACGGCTGATGGCTGACGGGTGATAACTGCCCTTCGACTTCGGCCGCAGAGGGCCCGCTTCGGGGCCGAGGATGAAGAGCGGCCTTCGCTCAGGGCGTCTGACGGCTGATGGCTGACGGCTGATGCGCTAGCCCTTGATCACCGCCACCGGCCGAAGCCGGGCAACCTTGGCGGCGATCCCCACCTGGGAGACGACCTCGACGACCGCGTCCACGTCCTTGTAGGCCTTGGGAGCCTCCTCCGCCAACCCCGGAAGGCTGCCGGCAATCACGATGATCCCTGCTTCCTCCAACTGCTGACGAAGGCGGTCGCCGCGGACGGTGCGCTTGGCCTGGTGGCGGCTCATCCTGCGGCCGGCGCCGTGACACGTCGAGCCAAAAGACAGCTCCATGGATCCGGCCGTCCCCAGGAGGACCCAGGAGGCTGTGCCCATGCTACCCGGCACGAGGACCGGCTGGCCGAGGGGGCGGTAGCGCGGCGGAAGGCCTTCGAATCCGGGGCCGAAGGCGCGCGTGGCTCCCTTGCGATGGACACACACGCGCGTTGGACGGCCGTCGACCTGATGGACTTCCACCTTCCCCATGTTGTGGGCAATGTCGTAGACCTGGTGGAGCCCGGTATCGCTCCCCTTGCCGCCGAGAGCCTGCTCGAACGAGCGGCGAACGTGGTGGGCAAGGATCTGGCGGTTGGCGAACGCGTAATTGGCGGCGGAGCCCATGGCCGCCTGGTAGCGGCCGCCCTCGGGTGAGCTAAGGGGCGCGCACACCAGTTCGCGGTCCGGCAGACGGATTCCATAGCGCGCCGCCGCGCCGTGGAAGTCGTGCACGTAGTCGGAACACACCTGGTGGCCGAACCCGCGTGACCCGCAGTGGATCTGGATCACCAGGCAGCCTTCCTCCAGGCCCATGGCACGGGCGGCATCCTTGTGGAAGATCTGATCGACGACGTCGACCTCGATGAAGTGGTTGCCGGCTCCCAGGGTCCCGAGTTGCGGCCGTCCGCGTTCCTTGGCGCGCGCGCTCACGGATTCCGGGTCGGCTCCATCGATAGCCCCATCCTCTTCCGTGGCTTCCAGGTCGCCTTCCTGCGCATAGCCAGACCGTTTGGCCCACCTCGCCCCTTCGCGACAGACGCGATCAAGTTCCTTCGTTGTCAGCGGCACGCTTCCTTTGACACCGACGCCGCTCGGGCAATTGGCGTAGAGTGCGGAGGCCAACGTCCGAAGGTGCGGCTGAGCTTTCGCGATCGGCACGCGGGAGGCCAGCAGGCGTACACCACAGTTGATGTCGTAGCCGATGGCCCCGGGAGAGATGATCCCATCCGGAAGGAGAGTCGCGGCGACTCCGCCGATGGGGAAGCCGTAGCCCTGATGGACGTCCGGCATCACCGTGACATGGCTGACCAGGCCGGGGAGAGTCGAGGCATTGACTGCCTGCTCGAGCGAGGCGTCCCCGAGAGCGTCCTCGAGGAGCCGTTCGTCGGCGAACAGGCGGACAGGGACACGCATATCCGAGCGGTGGCTGGCAGGGATCTCCCAGGTCCACGGCCCGCGGCGAAGGATGTCCTGTTTCTGGATCACCGGATGAAGTCCCTACACGTCGAACACGATGGTGGCTTCGCAGCCGTTCTTGGTCGGGGTGACTTTCAGGGCGTGGAAGGTGACAGCCTTGATCGCCTTCTCGAGTCGAGCGAGCGGGGCCAGCGTCATGTCACCCTCCAAACGGACTTCGCCGTGACTCCTCAGCCGCATGGCCACCGGCACCACGCGCCGGACCTCGAGGCCGTAGAGCACTTCCTCAAGCCACCGGACGAGGACGCCCTCCGCATCGGCTTCGGTGAAGACGAGTGACTCGACACGGGTGGGCCCGTCCGCTGGTTCGGCGCCCGCCAGCTGCAACATCCCGGTCGCAGCTTGCCGGCAGAGGTCGGCCAGGTCGGTGCCGTGGACCCTCAAGGCCCAGTCGGCCGTGTGCTCGATTTCCTCGAAACCTCCACCAGGCACCTTCTCAGTATACGCCCCGGCGTTGCCCGGGCCATGTACCCGGCTATAATCTGGCCCATGAACGAGCTCAGCCCTGGCCTGGAGAGTCTGATCCGAGGGGGCCTCGACGAGCCGTTTCGATCCCTTGGTGGCCGGCCCCCCGCCGGACAGGTGCTCGCCAACCAGTTGGCCTCGGAAGTCGCGCGGGCCTTGCGTCTGGGCGCCGAAGGCCGGACCTTCGCACCCGACCAATTCACGCTGAGCCTGCATCCGGCCGACGTCCGGACCTTACTCTCCTCCAATCCCCAGGTCCAGGACGATTTGGCCCGAATCCTCCAGAAGGCCCTCACAACTTCGGGCTATGCGCTGGCGCGCTACCCGCACATCACCCTCTCATCGGATCCGACGCTCACGGCCGGCAACGTCCGGGTCATCGTGTGGCACAGCCGAGACCCTCTCAGCCTCAGTCAACAACAGGATCTTCCGACGGAAGATATCGCCGGAGGACCGCAGGGCGCGTTTCTGATCGTCGATGGGAAACGCCATTTCCCCCTGGACAAACCCCTGATCACTCTGGGGAGGAAGCTGGACAACCACCTCGTCTTGGCCGACCCCCACGTCTCGCGCCGCCACGCCGAGATCCGGCTGCAGAGCGGCCGCTTCGTGCTGCGCGATCTCAACTCGACGGCCGGCACTCGGGTGAACAGGCAGCTCATCCATGAACACCCCTTGCAGCCGGGCGACGTGATAGTCATCGCCGGCTCCTCCCTGATCTACGGAGAAGACGCCGGCGGCCCTCCGGGCGGCACGCCTCCCTATTCCCCGCCGTCGTCGCGGCGGTCGGGCGATCACATTACCCCGTTGGACATCCGCAAGACCGATCGATTGGAGACCAAGCCTCGGAAGGCCGGCCCGCGCAAGGCCTGATAGCCGGCGGCCGGCATCTCAACCGACCTCGCCGGGCGAGCGTATAATCCGTACTCCATGAAGGATCAGCTCAGCCGGCTGGAACAACAACTTCAAGCCATCGTTGAGGGTTCGCTCTCCCGCCTGCTTGGAGGCGTCATCGCGCCTTCAACCGTCGCTTCGCAATTGGCCTCGGCCATGGTGGACGGCCTCAAATGGGATACCCAGGGCGGCAAGGCTTACGCGCCCGATCAGTACGCCATGACGATGCATCCCAAGGACGTCGAGGCCATGATCGACCAGGCGCCGGACGTCCGCCGCGAGCTCGGCCACGGGTTGTTAGACGCCGCCCGCACTCACGGGTACGTGCTCTCGTCCGAACCCAACATCACCTTGGCAGCGGATCCAACCCTCGGCCGTTGGGAACTGCGAGTCATCGCCTGGCATAGCGGCAACCCTTTGGAGTTCACCCAGGGTATGCCGCCCAGCGCCGATGGCAAGAGCGAGGCTCCGCCGGTCGGGGCATTTCTGATCATCGAGGGCCGCCGTCATTTCCCGCTCGACCGGACCGTCGTCAACGTCGGACGGCGGTTGGACAATCAACTCATCCTGGATGACCCGCACGTTTCGCGTACGCACGCCCAGCTCCGAGCGCGGGATGGTCGGTTTGTGCTCTTCGACCTCGGATCGACCGTCGGCACGATCGTGAACGGCCGCCGGATCCGCCAGCACGTGCTTCGCCCGGGCGACGTCATCACCATCGCCGGGACGGCCATCGTCTATGGCGAAGACCCCGGTGGGCCGCCGGACCAGACTCCGGCCTACACGCCCCCGTTTCCTCCGCGCCCGGCGGGAGACCAGATGACACGCACCTGGGGCCCTAAGGGCGAGGACGATAAGTGATCGCCGAAACCTGGGGGAACCTGCTCCGATTCCTGCCGGCGATTCCGCTCTACTTGTTCCTGGGCGCGCTTCTGGTGACGCTGTGGCGCGAACGGGAATCGGTAAAGGGCTCTCACCGACAGATCCCGGCCGCCCAGCTGCGCCGGCAGGTGGACGGTGAGGGCACAGCCCACCGGCTGGAAGAGATCAATTTGATCGGCCGCGCCGCCGACAACACCATCCGGCTGGCGGACACGTCGGTCTCGGCTTACCATGCCAGGCTCTCCTTCCAGGCGGGGCAGTGGTGGTTGGAGGACCTGGGTTCGCGAAACGGGACTCGTGTGAACCAGCTGCGTCTGGAGGAACCCCTGGTCGTCACCTATGGCGACGTGATCCACCTCGGCGGAGTTGCGTTGGTGCTCTCGCCTGGCGAGCCGGCCGCTCCAGCCGCCGGCGCAGAAAAGTGAATCGACGTTTCCAGGCTGACGGCTGAGCGCTCGGCAGGTGTCCCTGGATCCGCTGGAGGCGCGCATGGGCAAGGAACCGGTGCTGGGAGTGATCGGGGGCTCCGGGTTGTACTCCCTCGGTGGTTTGGAGGCGCAAGAGGAGATCCAGGCGGACACGCCCTTCGGGGCTCCCAGCGCACCCATCGTAGTCGGCAGAGTCCGCGGACGGAAGGTCGCCTTCCTGGCGCGCCACGGTCGCGGACACCATTTGACTCCGAGCGAAGTCCCGTATCGCGCCAACCTGTATGCCCTGAAGGCTCTCGGAGTCGAGCGCGTGCTGTCGATCAGCGCCTGCGGATCCCTGCGCGAGACGATCGCCCCGGGCGATGTCGTCGTGCCGGACCAGATCTTCGACAACACCCGGGGCCGGGCGCGGTCGTTCTTCGGCGAGGGATTGGTCGCCCATATCGGTGTGGCCGATCCGGTCTGCCCCCAGATGTCGCCGCTGGTGGCCGCCAGCGTAGCGGCAAAGGGAGGCCGCGTCCACGCCGGAGGAGCGCTCATCACCATCGAGGGGCCTCGATTCTCGACCCGGGCCGAATCGAACGCGTATCGCGCCTGGGGTTTGTCGATCATCGGGATGACGGCCTCCCCGGAGGCGTTCCTGGCGCGCGAGGCGGAGCTGTGCTACTCCATCCTGGCCCACGTGACGGATTACGACGTGTGGCATCTGCAAGAGGAGCCCGTCTCGGTCGAAGCCGTGATCCGAACGCTGCAAGGCAACGCCGCGCTGGCCGAAGCTGCCCTGCTCGACCTGATCGAACGGCTCCCCCCAGAACGAACCTGCTCATGCGGCTCGGCCATGCGAAGCGCCTTCATTACCTCGCCGGACGCCATCCCCGAATCCACTCGACGAAAGCTGTCCCTTCTTGTCGACCGATACCTCGCCTGACCTTTACCGTGCGGGCCAGACCCGCGAGGCGAAACTCCTGCGCCTCGCGTTCTTGTTTCTCCTGGCCAGCGTCTCCGTTCTGATCCTCGGGCTCTTTCGCGCCGAGGGAGGCGCGGGCCTTCGGTCCCTGGCGCCCTTCCTGGTTATCCCGGTGTGGGCCTCAGCCGCCTGGTTGCTCCACCGGAGGCTCAACCGAAGCCTTCCGGCTCGCGATCCGCTGCTCCTGCCCATCGTGCTCCTCCTCAGCGGGTGGGGGATGATCCTCAACTGGCGGCTGGCGTTCGACTATGGGGCCCGGCAAACGGCATGGTTTCTCGTGTCGGTGGCGCTCCTGCTGGCGATCGTCGAAGCGCCGGCCGACTTGCTGTGGCTGCGCCGCTACCGGCTCCTGTGGCTCGGCCTCGGCCTGGGGTTGACTGCGGCGACCTTAGTGTTTGGCACCAACCCTTCGGGAGGCGAGGCGCGCCTGTGGCTCGGTTGCTGCGGCATGTACATGCAGCCCTCGGAACCGCTTCGGTTGTTCCTTGTCGCCTACCTGGCTTCCTACCTGGCCGAGCGACTATCTTCGTCGACGCGGTCTGGGGCGCCCGGCCTTCTGCCGGTCCTTGGGCCGCTGGTCATCGTCTGGGTCCTGGCGGTCGGCCTGCTGGCCGCGCAGCGCGATCTGGGCGCCGGAAGCCTGTTCCTGGGACTGCTGGCGATTCTTCTGTACATCGCTTTCGAACGCTGGCAGGTGCTTGCGATGGGGGTGGGCCTGGTCGTCGCCGGCGGGGTGGCGGGCCAGATGCTCAGCCCGGTGGTCGGGGCGCGCCTGGCCCAGTGGTTGGACCCCTTCTCCGATCCATCCGGATCCTCGTATCAGATCCTTCAATCACTCATCGCGCTGGCGCACGGCGGTTTGTTCGGCGCGGGGCCCGGCTGGGGAGCGCCGGTCTACATACCCGCGGTCCACACGGACTTCGTCTACAGCGCCCTGGTCGAGGAGTGGGGCTTGGTCGGCGGCGTGGCCGTCCTGGGGCTGTATGCCGTGTTCCTC
>Ga0214473_10006673_pt1 | contig 13741 bp, 11 predicted proteins | sample RVTome_7_FD_203509 | JGI IMG/M metagenome (GOLD analysis project Ga0214473, IMG submission 203509) | Soil microbial communities from uranium-contaminated site in the Upper Colorado River Basin, Wyoming, United States - RVT98D197 | ecosystem: Environmental > Terrestrial > Soil > Contaminated >... | reverse complement strand
AGGAGAACTGCCTTGCGAGACTTTCCATATCACCCGGTGGTACGAGCACTCCCCGCCCATCAGCAAGCAGATAAGGTGCATCGCCTACGCGTGTCGCTAGAACAGGAATGCCTGCTGACATGGCCTCAAGCATGGCAACGGACAATCCCTCCCAATGTGAACTATTTACATAGATATCAGAAGCGCCCAACAAAACTGAAATATCCTCACGATATCCGAGAAAACGAACGCTGCCATTTAAGCCCAGGGACCTAGCCTGTTCCTGATAATATTCCTCGCCCATCCCCCCGCCACCGGCAATTGCAAGGATTACATCAGGGTGCCGGCTGTGCACGCTGGCAAATGCGGAAATCAGTTCGGAGTATCCCTTACGCGGTAAAAGCCGCCCAATCGCCAAAACGATTGTTTGAAATGAATCTCCTGCAATTTCTTTGCGCAGCTTATCTCTTTCGGTCCTCGACAATTCAACTGATTTATTTACAGGATTTGGAATTGTAAGCAACTTATCCTGAGGAAAAACGCCTTGATGAGTATCCGCCACGATTTTTCCAACGGCAATCAGTTTCCTTGTTAGAAAACGCAGGACAAGCCGCCCGAAGACGGTGCGGACAGGAGACTTACGAGGAGTTGAAGCCGACCAGACATTGTGCAACGTAGCAACCACTGGGATTCCCGCCAGCCTGCCCACAATGCCGCCCAAAATATTGGCATGGGAAAGGTGAGTGTGCAACACATCAACCTTCTGCTCTCGCAGGATGGTAAGAAGCTGAGGAATGGCAGATGGATCATATAAGGTGGAAATGGAGAGAATTTTCACCTGTGCGCCAGCATTTTCCAGCATAAGAGAATACGGCGCTGGATGAATGGTCGGCCGTAAGGAGATGACCAGTACATCAACTCCACGCGGGATTGCCTCAGTTGCGAAGTCAACCAGCAATTTTTGCGCTCCCCCCCATGCCAGGGTATCGATCAGATGTGCAACCTTCATATCAACCAGCCATATGTAGACATTGTTTTACCTCTCCCACCTTATGAGCGAGAAAATGCTGCGCGCAAGGTTGTGAACGCGCCCTTTACGATTTCGCGATTGATCAGGCCCAATACACCCAGATATGTTGCCCCACCGATGAATGCATAGGTGAGCAATCCCGCGATTCCGCTCAGTTCAAAGTTGACTTGAAATGCCTTGACAATCACTATCATGATCACAGACGACACAAAGGCCGGCCACAGTGATTCGAGGAATTCACGAAACCGCAGGTTCAGGACTCGATTGATCACAACCGTGACTATCACAACATTAATGATGGCGAGAGCAACCTGCCCGGCTGCAACTCCAACAATGCCCCAGCGCGAACAATAAAACAGGAGTCCTAACACAATTGGCAACTGGATGAGAGATACTCGATTCAGAATATCGGGCCTGCCGACCGCTTTATAGAGCACCCCGGGAACAAAAGCTACAGCCCTGATGGCAAAAGCAATCGCGATCAAGGACATGGGAAGTATCATTGCGCTCCATTTCGCCGACATGAACGTTTCCACAAATTGTCTGGAAACAAGGGATAGGCCAAAGGCAACCAGATACGCGAACAGCGCAATGTAACGGATATAGCCGAAATAGACCGAGCGGAGCGAATCGAAATCGTGCTGCGCGCGAGCAAGCATGGGAAAAGTGACGCTGGTGACCACGACATTAATGCTGCCGATGACCAATTCTGGGACCCGGTAGGCCATCGTGTAGATCCCCAGAGATTCGGGACCCAGGATGCGCCCGACGAGAATGTAATCCACATTGTTGCGAAACGCAGCCGCCAAATTAACCAGAATAATATGGAAGCCAAAGATCGTGACCTCGCGAGTCACCTGAGGATCAAATGCGAGGCTTGGTTTCCACCTTGCGAAACTCCAGGCAATAATCCCTCCGGCAACCTCCCCAGCCACCTGCCCAACAACCAGACTCCATGGTCCCCAGCCTAGCAGCGCCAGTATGATGGATGTCAGCCCCTTGGTCAGGGTCCTTCCAACATCACTGGTTACCCTTTTACGAAAGTCCAGGTTTCGTCGTAAAAGAGCGCCAGGGACCAATCCGATGCTCGAAATGGGCAGTGTTAAGCTCAGCACACGGAAAAGATCTGTGACTTCCTCCTGGCGGAAAAAATCAGCCACAAAAGGTGCGGAAAACCAGGAGATCACGAATGAAGCCAATCCTAGGAGGATGCTGGTGATGAAGACTGCATTCGCCGCCTGTTCAAGCTTATCTTTTCGCGCAATTAATGCACTATCCAAACCTGCGGTATTGATGATATCAAGGTATTGAATTGCAAGGGTGCAATATGCCACCAAACCGAATTGCTCTGGAACGAGGAGGCGAGCGAGAATGAGGGTGGAAATGAAATTAAGCAGCTTGCCAGAAAAGAATGACAAATAACTCCAGAGCGTTCCTCTTACGGCTTCTGTGGAGAAGGATTGGGTCACTGCAATAACTCTCCAGAATGCTGGGATGAAACATGTGTCTTTACCACAATCGAAATGGAGGTGGCCGCCCAAGCGAGCCCAATCAGCACCCAAAAATAACGAATAAATGCGTCGTGCAAGAAGAATCCAGCAGCCAGGTAAGCTGTCAGTCCCGCTGAAAGGGCAACGGTCAAATCGGCAAACTCCTTCATGCCCAGGAGCAAATACCTTTTTTCCGCGCGCCAGAGGCTCCAGTAGGCGGAGCTCACAATGACAAAGAATACAGCCAGACCGAGCAGTCCCCTCTCAGCAGCTACCTCCAGATAAAGGCTATGGGCAGAACGCGGATCTCGGCGAGGATCGATCCCGAGCCGGCGGGAATAGCTTTGGTAGTGTGCATTGAAGTTTCCAGCGCCTACGCCGATCAATGGATGATCCTTGAAAATCATGGTTGCAGCCAGGTTCTCGCTGGAGCGGCCCTGAAACGAACGCTCTTGCAGAACGGACTTTTCGCTGGTGGGGAGAAAATAGAGCAGAGTAGAAAGCCGGTCAGTGTAGCTTTCCGGGAAAAGCTGAAAAACAAAGATGAAAACACCCAGGATCCCTGCTGCCACTGCAGGCCGCGGAGGCCGGCGAATGGCCAGAAACAGCAGGGAAAGCACAACAGCCACAAACCCTCCTCGCGAGTACGAGAATATAACCGCATAACCGCAAAGAAACAAAATCACCAGCGCCAAAAGCCGTAGATAGGGCCGCTTCTCGTTCCAGAGTCGTTCAAGGGCAAGCGGAATAAGAACAGCCATAATCTGTGCATAGGTATTCGGATCCCCAACTGGACCGCCGAGGCGCAGGCCGGAATTCGTATCGAGCTTGCTAGCTCCAAACCCCCAATATGAATTATCGAGAGTATCTGTAACCTGCTGGTAATAAGTTATGCATCCCATCAACAGCCCTGTAATCAACAGGATCCATATCGCACGCCTTAAGTGTGTGGGAGTTCGAAGGAGCAGGATTACTTCCAATCCAATAAACACATCCTTAAGATAATCCTGCGAAGTAAACAATAGCGATTCGTAGTCGGCTGCGATCAACAAGGCAATCGTGCCGATGAGGCCATAGACAACCGCAAGGAGGGCAAAACTCCTCCACCCATGAAAACGATCCTTAAAAACAGCAGCACGGATTAATATTATTCCGAAAACGATACCAACAAGAGGCTGAGTAATCGAAGGAAGACCGTGCTGGTATATCAACACATTGGAGAGATTGGTATAAACAACAAAAAGCAAACCATAAAGCGCCAGTTCCGGACGGATCACCGCGAGCAGAATCAGGATCATAATCGAGATGATAAGCAGCGAAAACAACCCGGTTTTTCCAACCAGGTAAGCGAGTGCCCCGCCAGCAAGCATGGAAAGAATGGCAAAAACTAACGCCAGCCAGTTCCAATTTCTGCCTTCTGATCGATTGACGCCCTCCACAGCAATGGGATTACGGGAGAGCATCCGATCCCTCAAGCGAATTGCTGATATCTTTTTCGACCCAAAACGGGTTGTTCATTTCCCAGATATAGATTGGACTGGCATGATCCCTGCGGGCCTGATCCACCGAATTCCTCGCCTTTTCGAGCAAATCTTGGGAGGAAATATTATTGCTGTAGACAGCTCCGCCTATGTGGGGATCGAACTCAACGGTCACACCGTATTGTGAGAGATTGACCGGCTGAGTCAGGGCCTGACAAATTCTCCCAAAGGTGCGTTTGGCAGCAAATCCAGGCGTAGCGGGAAGCATCACAATGAAAGTATTATCGGAGAGACGTCCGATCAAGTCATGCCCACGCAATTCCTTTCTCAGGGTTCCAGTGACATTTTGCAGCACCCATTGCAAGGCTGAGGGAGGCAGGGTGTCCAGCAGATCTTCTAGGCCAGAGAGTTCGACGATGCCCAGGCTTAAAACATCATCGGGGTGCCGCGCCAGTTCTTCCTCCAGCAGTGAAGTGAAGTAGCGGCTGTTATAGACGCCGGTCACATTATCCACACGCGTCCGTTGCCGATAGGTTTCCAACGGAATGCGAATCTGTTCACTCAGGATCGCGAGCAGCGCACCGATCAAAAGTCCCAGCACGAGTGCCACGACCGAATCCCTCACAGGTTGAGGGCTGAATGGATTCTGAGCCGGGACGGCGGTATCCAAAATATTAATGATATAAACCGTATTCAAACTGCGCGCGAAACTAATTGTATTATTGCCAATGGCGTTTGCCAGATCAGCAGCGATATTTGGATTGGGGCCTGAAACACTTAGCTCGATTACACTCGAATCAGGCAGTTCTACAGCCACAATGGAATATTCACCCGCTATACCGGCTTCACTGATATTAAGAGAGGCAAGCGACTCGGACAGGATCCGACGGCTGTTCATCACCTCTACATAGGTAGCCACGATACCGCGATCCAGTGTCTGCAATCCAGAGACCACGTCGCGTCCTGTGGTCAATGAGGCCCCCGGGGTAATAATGAAACGCGCAACAGCATTATATTGCGGAACGGCCGTATAGGAGATTCCCAATGATGCAGCGAACGCCATGACTGCGACAAGCAGTATGATCCACCAGCCCCGCTGAAGCATTTGAAAATACAATCGAAGTTCCATTCAGACCTCCTTGGTTACAGCGTAACCAATTGAATTTTTCTTCAATGCACTCCCCGGCGTTGTAGAACTACCGGGATCGTTCGAAATAGAATATTTATGTCCAGCCACAAACTTGCACGCTCGATATAAGCAATATCCAATCTGGACTTGGTATCAATATCCACTGAACCCCGCCCTAAAATCTGCCATAAGCCGGTCATTCCAGGCACAACATCGAAACGACCCGTTTGCCACAACTTATAGTTTTTAGAAGAATAGGAAGTCGGGCGTGGCCCTACTAGACTCATATCCCCGCGTAAGACATTTATGAGCTGAGGAAGCTCATCCATACTGGTCTTCCGAAGAAGCCTGCCAATCGGCGTAACACGCGGATCATTAGTGATCTTGAAATCGGGCCATTTCAATTCATTAAGGTGCGCGTACTTTGGCTTCAATTCCTCGGCGTTCGGTACCATCGTGCGAAATTTATACATGTAAAAGCGTTTTCCATGCTTACCCGTTCGCAAGTGATAAAACAACACGGGCTTGCCGGGCGCAGAGAGCCAGATAGAAATGGCAATCGTACCTAGAAGTAGCGACCACACCGGCGAGCTCAACACAACAAGAGCAAGATCCATGGCTCTCTTAGCCGACTCATAGGCACGCCCAGTCAATAGGCGTTTTTGGGGATCAAACCTCTTGATCCAATCCACTTCACCTGGAGAGGCAAGCTGAATTACGCTCATGATCAGGATACCTCCTGTGGTGTGCTCTCCAACACAACCAGATCCTCAAGTGATTCCTTACTTGCGAGACGCTCGTGGGCCCTTTTCATCAAATCGTCAAATGTAAGTGCTTCATCCGGAAATGATGCCACCCCACACCTAACTTTCAAGTCGATCCTCTCTGTTATCGCAGTCTCGATACGTTTTGCAAGCAAGATTATGTCGGCAAGTTCAGTCTCGGGGCAAAGTATCAGAAAACGCCCCCTGTGATCTTTTAGCACAAGATCCGTCTGTCGTATTCGATCATCAATGTTTTGACCGATCCTCGCCAAGGTAAATCGATTCATGAGGTCGTGCTGAATGCTCTTTACCACTTCCCTCGTTTTAATCCTTTCGGCGTAATCCGCCTCAAGCACCAACAGGCTCAGCGGACGATTGTAACGGCGGCTCCGCGTGAATTCAACCTTTATTCTCAGACTCTCTGATTCGATATCCTTTACCCGATTGGGGAACGCCCCTAAAGCCAGAGCATCCATCACGGATTCAGCGTCGCTGATTTGGAACGCCACGCGGAATGCAAACCAGACACCAGACTCCAACAGTGCAAACTCCAAAACGATGACCGGAAATTCAATCGAAGCAGTGGAGACTGTTCTGTCGAGGATCTGAAGCAAAACGAGATATATGGCAGCCCAGATCGCCAATGGCACATAAACCGGGACGCGGGAGAGCCCCGGAAAAAAAAGTGTGACGGGAACGGCGATCATTACGGCCAGGTAGAAATAGGAGGCAAAATTTATTATTGGCCGGCCTGCGTAGTCCGCTTGCCCCAGAACAAGGATTATTGCCAAATATATTGCGGCCCAGAAAAACGAACGTCTCAAGTTAGTCACAAGTACTCAATCTTTCTTTGATCGAAAATTGAATATCGCTGCAATATGAAGCAAAAAGGATACGCCAAACGACTATCTTCTGTGATGAGATGGCTGTGAAGGTCAGAAAGGAAGATCTATTAAGTTAAAGCTAATGCACCCCCTCATTAGATCATGACGGCAGAAGTCAGCAAAAGTTACACCCTGGCACACGGCATTTTGCAGGCAGATTTCTCAGCGAAGTAGGGAAACTTAGACATCCATCCACCCATTAGCCGGCATTATATCATGAATGTCTTCCGTGCCATCGTGTTCGAAGAGAATAAAAACTTACTTTATAATAGGCCTCATGGACAATCTCTACAGCCTCGCTCCAGCCCAGATCGTCATGTACTCAACGCAGCACTGTCCTGACTGTTTGCGTGCAAAAGCGTTCTTCGAAGCCAATAACATCCGATACCTGCGGGTATTGCTTGAAGATGATCACGAAGCGACCGCATTCGTCATGAAACTCAACCGCGGCTATAAAAGCGTTCCAACTATCGTCTTCCCCGACGGCTCCATCCTCGCTGAACCTGGTTGGGAAGAACTCAGGGCCAAATTCTCAAATTCATGACCCAAACAGCAGATATCGTAATTTGCGGCGCGGGGATCACAGGTGTCGCGGCCGCGTATTACCTCAGCAAGGCGGGCTTCACGAACATCGTGCTTCTCGATGAACGCCCTCCTCTTTCATTTACAAGTGACCGTTCCACCGAGTGTTATCGCAACTGGTGGCCCGATCCCGAGATGCTCGGGCTCATGAATCATTCGATTGACTTGATGGAGGATCTCGCGCATGAAAGCGGGAACGTCTTCCACATGAATCGACGTGGCTACTTGTATGTGACCGCCGATGAAGACAAAATTGCGGGATTAGAAGCCGCCTCACGCGGGATCTCCGGCCCGGGCGCAGGCCTATTGCGCGTCCACTCCGCTGAAGCATCATCGTACCAACCCGCGCGTCCCGAAGGATTCCATGATTCACCCTCGGGCGCGGACTTGCTGCTTGGCAGTGGACTCATTCGGGAACATTTCCCCTGTCTGACGGAACGCGCGGTCGCCGCGCTCCACGTCCGCCGCGCGGGTTGGTTGAGCGCGCAGCAGCTTGGCATGTATCTCCTCGAAACGACGCGCAGGCGCGGGGTCCGGTTTGAATCCGCACGCGTGACAGGTGTGAATGTAGCGAACGGCTGCATCAACGGAGTCAAGCTCAGCTCGGGAGAATGCGTCGATTCCCCAATATTCATCAATGCTGCGGGCCCATATCTCAAGGAGGTTGGGAAGTTTCTTGGCATCGATTTACCGGTTCACACGGAATTGCATCTCAAAGCTGCGGTCAAGGATCCGTTGGGAGTTGTGGAACGGGATGCGCCGTTATTGATTTGGAATGACGCGCAAACCCTGCCCTGGGAAGATGACGAGCGCGACGCCCTGGCGGAAGATGAGGAAACCCAATGGCTGACAGAGCCATTCCCATCGGGGGTCCATACGCGGCCCGAGGGCGCGGGTGAAAGTCAGATGATCCTGATGTTGTGGGAATATCAGACGAAAGTGATGGAACCCGTTTGGCCGCCAACCATGGATGAGCAATATCCTGAAATTGCCCTGCGTGGCCTTGCCGCCATGTTGCCGCGCATGAAGGAATATTTCACGAGGATGCCACGACCACAGATCGACGGCGGCTACTACACAAAAACACGCGAGAACCGCCCGTTGATCGGGCCAACGGGCATGGAAGGCTCGTACATGATCGGCGCAGTTTCAGGGTATGGGATTATGTCTGCCTGCGGAGCCGGGGAGCTTCTCGCCGCGCATGTGACAGGTGCGGAATTGCCCTCCTATTCTGGCGCGTTTGAGTTAGCTCGTTACGATGATCCTGATTATCAAAAGAAACTGGAAAACTGGGGCGATAGCGGACAGTTGTAGACACACAAATAGAGGGCTTTGCCCTCTCGGCAAAGCGGGATACAATGATACGGAGGAGAAGAAATGAAAAAGACCATTCCTGCGCTTTTGTTGATGCTTACACTGGCATCCTGCAATGGCTGGGTCATTCAGCCGGGGCCCAATCCACCTACTCCATTCCTGCCTCCGACGAATACGCCATCCATTTTTACCGCAACGCCAGTTGTGATCGGTGTGTCCAGTTCCACACCACAGATCGCCACCTCCACTCCGATAGCGACAGCAACCTCTTTTGTTCCTCCTACAAGCACATCCACCGCGACGAATGCGGGTGCTCCCACTTTCACACCGACAAACTCAACGCCGACACCATCCATTCTCGTCGAGGTGCTGGGATGCAACACGAGCATTGATGTCACTCATGGCATGGGTGAAGTAACAAATGCCTTTGTAACCTTGAAAAACACAGGCAATGTTGCACTCACCAACCTGAGGGCCACCCTCAATGCATTAGATGAAGGACGTGAACACCCGGACAAGACCGTTGAAGTGACGTCACTCCTGGTTGGCTATGAAGTAACGTTGAAACTCACTGTGGACAGCACCTATCAAGAGGAGACTCCCATTCAAGTCGAAGTCACCGGTGATGGTGGACTGTTCCAACGTACGGGAGCTGCATCCTGCAGGGATATCGGCCTATTAGCGCCAGATCCGGATGGGTTATATACGCCCGTGCCAGGCAATCCATAATATAATGACCTTATGGCTAATAACGAAAACCTATCTGCGCTCCGACAAAAGATTGCCATCCTCATAGATGGCGACAACGCTCAATCCTCCCTGCTCCCACAAATGCTGGTGGAAGCAGGCCGGCACGGACAAGTCACCGTTCGCCGCATTTACGGCGATTGGACAACGAACAGCATGAACTCATGGAAGGAAACCCTGAACTACCACGCCTTCCAGCCCATTCAGCAGTTCCGTTACACAATTGGCAAGAACGCCACCGATAGCGCGATGATCATCGACGCGATGGACATTCTCCACTCAGGCGTGGTGGACGGATTCTGCCTGGTCTCATCGGACAGTGATTACACCAGACTAGCGACGCGTATCCGCGAGACGGGTATCTTCGTCATGGGAATAGGCGAGAAGAAGACACCCAAACCTTTTGTCAATGCCTGCGATGTGTTTGTCTACACTGAAAACTTGGTCGAAGAAACAAAAGCCGCACAGCAAAAACGTACTCAAACCAGCAGGGCGAAAAAGACGAAAGAAGAAAAAGAAGAACCCGACCCCATGCCTATCTTGAGTCAGGCCTTCGAAATGGCTGCGGGACAAGACGGCTGGGCTCCGCTGGCAAGCATGGGACAAGCACTCTACCAACTCGACCCGGGCTTCGATCCGCGCACCTACGGTCACAAACAACTCTCGCGCATGATCGCCAAGCTCAAAGACCGGTTCGAGATCCGTACCAAGGATGTGGAGGGTCAACTGATATTTTATGTGAGGATGAAGGAATAATTCAGAGCAGTGTTGTGCCAGAAACTGGAAGGGCCCAGGGAATTCACCAAAAGGATCAGGAGATGTAGATGGCAAGGATTAATCCCATAAGTATGGATAAAATGATTCGGAGGATGTTTTTTCTCCCAAAAAAGAGCTTCTACCAGCATATGAAGGCTTATTTTGATAGTTCATATTTGCGTCAGAGAAAAATTCTATTTATTACGGGTTGCCAGCGCTCCGGCACCTCCGTGATGCAAAGAACTTTTGAAAAGGATATGAATGCAATAATTTATGGCGAGAGGAGCAAGCTCTCATCCATAGAAGGCATCCGGCTGAATCCTCTCAACACGGTGAAGGAGGAAATTCGGAAAGCTAAGGCACAATTCATTGTTCTAAAGCCCCTGGTGGAATCTCAGAATATCCTAAAGCTGCTAGATTACTTTGAGGGCAGCAAGGCCCTATGGTTATATAGAGACTTTAAAGACGTGGCCGCATCAAATCTCAAGACATTTGGACCCAGGAATGGCATCAATGACATTCGGCCGATTGTTGAGAATCACCCGAATAACTGGCGCTCCGAAGGAGTTTCGGAAAACACCAGAAAGATCATAGGCCAGCATTTCTCGGAAAATATGAAACCGCATGATGCCGCTGTACTCTTCTGGTACTCGCGCAATAGCCTCTTTTTCGATTTGGGACTTAGTGAAAACCCGAACATTCTCATGTGCAAATATGAGCATCTCATTGCAAAACCTGGTGAAGTTTTCCGCAACATCTATGAAAACCTTGGACAAAGTTTTCCAGGAGAAAGAATAACCGCAGAAATACACTCAGGTGCATTGAGAAAAGGCAAAGATATTGAAATATCACCGGCAATTGAAAAGCTGGCAAGGGAATTACTGGAAAAACTCGATAAGGTCTATTTAGCGAACTCGCCGACCAGCCCTAGGGCTGTGCAACAAAGTACTGATTCATAGTATCTGCACTAGTAAACAAATTCAGAGCGCATTGAAAAGTGAACCCCAAATCTGGATGAGTCGACTAGTTTCTCTACGTAATGATGGAATGGATTCTTCTCAAAGGAAACCGCTACAAAACGCGGCGTTGAATTGCTAAAGGAGAGAGGCGCCATAAGCTATGGGAATAGATAGGAAATTAAGACCGCAGTCCAACAGCGCATGGCGAAATCATCTCGTCCTTTTGGGGATCATTCTGGTGGGGCTGGTCATCAGGCTGGGATTCTTAATGATCATCGCCGAATACCCGGACAGAGGGATGAGGCCAGATTCAGAGTCCTACCTTAAGCCCGCCATCAGCCTGGTCTCCAGCGGCATCTATCCGCCTGACAATGGCAAGCGCCCCCCTATGTATCCACTTTTTATTGCGCTGATTTATTTCCTCGGGGGACAAAACCAGGTTTTGATCATGGCAGCTCAAATACTGTTGGACACTGTTACAATCTGCCTCACCTACGTGTTGGCATCCAGGTTCTTTCCCAGGCCAGTTGCCCTCGTGGGGGCACTGATCATGGCAATCAACATCGATTCGATCACTTATGACTTTTATTACCTGTCCGAGACATTATCCACGTTCTTTACGCTTGTCGCTCTACTGACATGGGTCAAGGGCAATCAGGAAGATCGCCGCGGATGGCTGATGATCGGAGCATTATTTATGGGGCTGTCCGTATTGACCCGTCCAATTACCTTATATCTTCCTGCCGTTCTGATCTGCTGGCGATTGTTTATGAGAGAACGACCCATCAGAGAACGTTTGATCGACGCTGGAGCCTATGCGGTCACATTTCTCCTCATTCTCTCGCCATGGGTCATCCGAAATTACAGCGTAATTGGTCTACCAACGGTCTCAACAATCTCACACTATAACCTGTTGCTCTTCAACGCAGTCTCGCTGGAAGCAGAAGTACGCGGGGTTGGCGAAGCGCAGGTGCGCCGAGAATTCCTCGCACTCCAGGATCGAAAATTGGACGAACTTGGACTGGAAAAAACTCCCGGCAACATAGCCAGGGTTCAGAGCATGCTGGGGCGAGATATCATCCTTTCCCATCCTTTTCGGTACATTTATGTTCATTTGAAAAGTGATCTGAATTCCCTCCTGCCCGACACGAATATCCTGGAACTGCTAGGGATGACAACCGGCGGAAGAGGAACGCTCGGAGTTCTTAAAGAGAAAGGTCTCACGGAAGCAGTCCGTCACTACTTTGGAGACAAGACCTGGCTGATTGGGCTACTTCTGCCCGCAATCACACTGCTGGGATTCGTTTATATTACCGGTCTCATAGGATTTTTCCAGATCATTAAAGATCGTAATTGGCTTCCGTTTGTTGTATTGGTCATCACCAGTGCATATTTCCTGTTACTGCCTGGCGCTCCCTCCATTGCGCGGTTCCGAGTGCCCGTTTTGCCTTACTTATCCATCCTTTCGAGTTTGGGAGCCTATTCGATATATCAGATTTTGATGAAAAGAAGACGTGGAAAGCAGGAGAATCGCCTTTCACATTCAAGGATCCTTGAACCTGAAAAGAAGACTCTAAAGCAAACGTGATGAACTCCAGGCATAAGGATTCATCCCCTGCTTACAAGGATGAGTCTACTGAAAGATGCCTGAAACACCAAAGACATTTCAAGGATTCGTAAGTTTTTTACTTGCCAGTCCCTCGAGACTCCCGCAATCTGCTTCGCCATCTTAGCCAATGCGTAATCCTGAGAATATTCAACACCGTGCTAGCTCATGTTCTCGTGAAGAAGTTGGGAACTTAGAAACAAGCATCAACTGGTTATCTTCTATTGCGAGGAATTACTATTGAAATCATCACATCCGATCATTCCATATTGGCTGCTTACAAGTGCTGTATTAATAATCGGCGTGTTTTTCTTCAGTTCACTGTGGGATATTACATCAACAACAAATCTGGGCGAGAACGATTTTGTCGGTTACTGGTCAGCCACCTACCTGTTTCACAATGGCCAAAACCCCTACGACCCGGAATTGATGGAAATTACGCAACGCACACAGTTACAGACTGATCTAGATTCCACGATTATGGTGTGGAATCCTCCTTCCTTATTTATCCTTTTGCTGCCCCTGGCCTGGCTATCTTTTGATACTGCCAGGTTTGTGTGGCTAATTGTTAATCTGATCATTCTTGTCACGGCGGGTCTAATGCTGATACGGATATATCTTCCAGCAAACAATACAAGAACTACATTTTTCTACCTGGTATTTGTTGCTATCTTTCCTCCGGTCGCATCAGGACTTTATATGGGACAGGTGACCTTTTTGGTCTTTTTGGGCCTGGTGGCCAGTATTGCTCTCATCAAAAAGGGACATTGGTTCTGGGCCGGAGCAGCATTGGTTTTGACTACCATCAAGCCCCATCTGGTTATCCTGCCATTAATTTACCTGTTAATCTCTATGGTGCAATATCGAAAGTATGAAGGTTGGGTCGGTTTGATCCTTGCCGGTATCGCATGCTTAATTGTCCTTTTCATTTTTCGAGCCAATTGGATCAATGACTTCATCGGTGAATCTGCAATTGCTCCTGTCAATTGGGCGACGCCAACGATCGGGGGATTACTAAGT
>Ga0214473_10006672_pt1 | contig 13741 bp, 10 predicted proteins | sample RVTome_7_FD_203509 | JGI IMG/M metagenome (GOLD analysis project Ga0214473, IMG submission 203509) | Soil microbial communities from uranium-contaminated site in the Upper Colorado River Basin, Wyoming, United States - RVT98D197 | ecosystem: Environmental > Terrestrial > Soil > Contaminated >... | reverse complement strand
GACGCCAGCGCCGGCGACTCCAGCGTCGCCGCCGGCCGACCTGGTGCCCACCCACATCGGAGACGATGACGATGAATCGCCGACCGAGATGTCGGTTCCGGCCGCGCCGAGGAGCGCTCCATCGCAGCCCGCTCCCGCTCCGCAACCCGCGCCCCCGAGCCCGCCCACCCGCGCGCCGGCGGGGGTCCCCGTCGTCACCGCCGCCCCGGGGGGCCCAGTCCTTCCGGGCTCGCGCTTTGCACGCTACGAGGTCGAACAGCACCTCGGCCGCGGGGGCATGGGCGACGTGTATCTGGTGCGCGACACCGTCATCAACCGCAAGGCCGCGCTCAAGACGATCCGCGGCGATACGGGACTCGACGCGCGTCAGGTGATCGAGATGCGTCAGCGCTTCTACCGCGAGGCCCAGACCGCCGGTAAGCTCGCGCACCCCAACATCGTGACGGTCTTCGACGTCGGGGAAGACCTCGGAATGTCCTACATCGTGATGGAGTTCGTCGAGGGAAACACTCTCACGCAGTTGATGAAGAGACAGCGCTTGAGCCCCCCGCAAATCAAGCACGTCATCTTCAACGCCGCCTTGGGCCTCGATTACGCCCACCAGAACGGCGTATTCCATCGCGACGTCAAGCCCGACAACATCATGGTTTCGAAGACGGGCCTGGTGAAGGTCATGGACTTCGGCATCGCCCGGGTCGTGGAATCGAACCTGACGAAGACCGGGAGCATCATGGGGACGCCCTCCTACATGTCGCCGGAGCAGGTCCAAGGCCAGAAGGTCGATGCCCGAAGCGACACGTTCTCGCTCGGCGTGATCCTCTACGAGCTTCTGACCGGCAAGAAGCCCTTCACCGGCGAGACGATGTCGGCCCTGATGTTCTCGATCATGAAGGGGGATCCGGCCCAGCCCTCGACGATCGACGCCAAGGTCAACGCCGCCTGGGACGAGATCCTGCGGAAAGCTCTAGCCAAGAAGCCCGAGGAGCGCTACGCGACCGCCAGGGAGTTCGCCCAGGCGGTCAGGGACGCCCCGGTTCGCTGAGCGGAGGGGGCGGCCGTGAAACCGGCCGCCCCACGTCACCGACGATTCTTACGGGAATGGAACAGAAGGTATCGGACATCCTCCGTCCTGGTCGCAATGGGCCTCAGCGAGCAACGCGCAGTTGTAGTCCCATGGCGTTCCTGTCGGCGGGGGATTATTGGGAATACTGCAAGGCTGGCCGTTCGGGCACAACGGAACCGAGCAGCGGAGCAATGCCTCGAACGCTGGGATCCTGTCCGCGCAAGTGGGATCCAACGGGTCTGCGCAGTCGAATGACCTGATCGTCACGTCCGCTGACAGGACCAGCTCGTCAGCCGCTCTCCAGTTGCGGTTCCGTTCTTTGCAAAATGCGTCTCCTGCTGCCAGCACGGTGTCCGGGAGCATGAGCGTCTTCTTGGCCTTGCCCTTCGTCTTGTCCGTAAGGTCCGCCTCGGTGAAAAGGCTTTCCGCGAATTGCGTAACCGTCAGGGGCCCGCTCGGTAATCCCGGGGTTGTGATTTTTCCCTGAGGGTTCTGACATACCACCTGGAATGCATGGACTACGGCGACGCATTCGAAGAGCGCCGGGTGTTGGGTCAGGCTTGGCACCTGCGCGAAAGTTCCGGTGCAGTCGTAGCTGGAGATGTGTCGATAAGTCGGCTTGTATACAGTCCCTGCAAGGTGCGCGTCGACCTCGCCGCTGCGGAGTGCGAGCACGCCGACGGCCAGTATGAAGACCATGAGAATTCTCTTGAACATTCGCTGACTCCTTTTTCTTGATGCGCTACTTCTGGTTGGGAATCTCCACCTGCACGCGTCCTGGCTCCCAGTTAGGGAACCGCCAGCGTGAATTTCACGAAAAACGTCCTCTTCGGCTGTATGGTCGGGTTGTCGTAGTCGACCTCGAAGTACTCGAAATCTTCGTCGAACAGATTCGCCGCCCCGATGCTCAGGAATCCGTATCGGTTCGGGAGGCGGAAGTTGAGCGCGGCGTCGACGAGCCAGAAGTCGGAGCTAGCGGCCAGAAACCCTGGCTCGAAGAGCCCCTCGAACGCGCCTTCCTGGTTCCAGTACGTCGCGGTCACGGAGGCGCTCAACCCCGAGGGGTGGAAGAGCGCGATCCCCAACGGTACCCGATGCGTATCCACCTTCTGGAATCCAACGGTCAGACACTCGCGAGGACCTCCAGCTTCACATGTCGCGTCATGCTCGAAGCGCTCGAATACGTACTGAGCCCGGATCCCCACCATTCGGTGAGGTGCCAGGAAAACATAGGCCCTCGCCGTTGACTCGTCCCACGGTGCTTCCTGGAGCACGGATTCGAGGTCGACGAACGGAACCGTCATATCCCGCTTGGAGAACTCGAAACCTCCGAAGACGTTTCGGCCGAGCCTTTGATCGATGGCGGCTCCATAGCGCCATGCCTCGGTCAGATCCGAATCGTCGAAGAACTGGTTGAACCCGGAAACCTGAGTCGGCTCGAGCGTCTGGTCGGTGACGAGCGTCCGCTTCAACGTCCGGAACGCGGCGGCGCGAAGGGTAGTGCTGGAGACCGGATTCCAGGTCACGCCGAACTTCGGATTGAACTGGTCGTCGCCACTGCCGGGGAGATCGCCGCTCAAGTGGTCGAAACTGCCCCCGGCCGTCAAGGTCACGTTCGTCGCGGGCTTGACGTTCGCGTAGGCGTAGGCGTTGACGTGATCGAACTGGGTTGGTATGGCCGGCAACTCTTCGACGAAGCCATCGAACCCGAGACGCGCCTGAAGCTCGCCGTCGATGTTGAAGTAGCCGAGCCCACTCGTGAGGTTGAAGTACTGCGAGCGATAAAGGTGCTGGATTTCCGTGCCGTAGGACTTCTGGGGAACCGTCGATTCGATGAAGTTGTCCGGGCCTCCGAACTCGACTCTCGTATTGATGTCCGAGTCCTGGTACGTGAACGACGCGAGGAGGGTGGAAGCCGGCGAGAACGTGTGCCGGCCGCCGACGCGGAAGGTGTTCCTCTGTTGCTCGTCGGTTAGCCCGGGCAGGAAGGCATCCTGGAAGAATCGCTGTTGAAGATCGCCGTTGGCACGGTCCCGGTATCGGTACTCCGCTTGTATACTCGTCTCCGGAGACAGCTCGAGCTGCAAGAACGCATTCGCGATCTTGTCGTCCTGGAAGGCATTCTCCCGCCAACCATCCGTTTCGAACTGGTTGTAGCCGACGCTGAAGGACGCTTTGTCGTAGATAGCCGCAACGACGGCCTCTCCAGACCAGAGGCCGTCCTCGCCGACGAGGCCGGTCGCCTGGAGGTTGACCCCGTTCCGGTTGAAGAGAGGATTGAACTCGTTGAACGAGAGAGAGCCCGGACCTCCGGCGCTGATGAGAAAGAGGTTGCTCTCACCCAATCGAGGCTGGATGGGCGTGGTATTGAGGGGCTGGAGCATCTGGGACTGGAAGAGCTCGCTCACCCGGGCGATTTCGTGGCGCGGCAGCGCCGCGTAGGAATCCGCCAGGAACCGGTGGGCTGAATAGTTGCTCGGATCGGTGTTGACCGAGCTCCATCCCTCCACCAGTGCCCGTTGTTGGAAGCCCAGGTCGGAGTACACCCGACCCTGGCTCGCGCTGCGCGCGGCCTCGTCCGAGTCGAGAAGGAGCCGCGAGCGATACACTGCCCGGTTGTCGTTCCGCTCGATGGCCTCCTCGATGCTTTCGAGCGCCTCGACGGGCCGGTTCGTCGTCTGCTTGGTGATGGCGTCGTAGAACCACGGCGTGGGATCTTTGGGATCCGACTCTTTCGCCAGGTCGTACTCGCGCACGTCGAGCCCGGCGCGCTTGGCCTCGAAGTAGGCTTTGCCCAGGTAGCTCCGAACCACCGATGCCCCCGGATCGAGGCTGACCGCGACCTCGATATCCTGGCTGCCCTCTGAAAGCTCGCCCTCCCGGATTTTGGCCAGGCCCATGCCCAGCCTTGGCAGAGGATCGTCCTGGTCGAGCGCGATCGCTTTCTGGAAAGCCTCTTTGGCCTCACGTGTCTGGACCCGCGTCAGGTAGGCATATCCCAGGACGGTCTGCGTGCGGGACAAGTTCGGTTCGAGCTCGACCGCCTTCTGGGCCGCCTCGAGGGCCTCATCCAGGTATCCCTGTGACGAGCGGATCTCCGCCAGCCGGGCCCACGCCAGAGCATCGTTGGGGTCGAGCTGCACTGCGGTTTCGAGGCTCTCCCGTGCGCCATCCAGATTGAACGCCGCTTGACGGGCGTAGGAGAGCGCAATCTGGGCCGTGGCGGACTTCGGATCGGCCGCGACCGCCCTCTGGCCGGTTGCGAGAGCCTTGTCGGTGTCGTTGCTCGCGACGGCGATGATCGTCTGGAGCGCGAGGGCGTTGCTATCGCTGGCGGCGAGCTGCAGCGCTCGCTCGATGTCTCTACCGGCCTCCTCCACACTGCCCGTGGCGAGCAGCAGCGAAGCCCGGTACGTGAAGAACCGTGGGTCGCGAGCAGTCTGAACGTCCACGCTCGCCAGGCGGTCGATGGCGCCCTGAAGATCGCCCTTCAGGTAGGCTTCGATAGATTCTCGACCGCTCGCTTGCCAGGGCCCTTCTCCCAGCTCGCCTGGCTTTGGATAGATGACCGGCACGTAGTAGAGCGCCCATTGGACGGCGTCCTGGGGACGCACCCGTACCCCCCGCGTGGGCGCAGCGCCTTTCCGGCCGACTGCGGATTGCCCGCCCGCAACCGTCAGGCTTCCAGCATCGGTTTCGGCATCCACCTGCCCCTCGAGAACGGAGAGCTCCGTCTCGTCACCGTCGGCGGCGACCGCGAGGCTCACCTCCGTCCCGCGGATAGCGGCAATGGTGCTGCCGCTCTGGAATCGAGACAGCCGTTCCTGTGCCCGGACGACATGGGCCCACAACCGCCCGAAGAACACGGTGATGTCTCTCTGCGTAGCGCTCTCGTTGATCTGGACGCGCGATTCGGGGCCAATCCGCAGGACCGATCCGTCCGAGTGAAAGCGCACCGTAGCCCGACCCTGCTTCGTGACCACGATGTCGTTCATCTGGAGGGGCATGGATGGCGAGGGGGATTGCGGCAGCCCTAGGCGAATGACCGTGACCCCGCCCCGGGCGGCCTCGAGCGTCGCGATTTCCTGGGTGTCGCCTGCTGCCGGCGCGGCCGGTTGGGCCAGGGCGGGCGAGCCGAGGCCGGCAATCCCAACGACGGCAACCAAAGTCAGGGCCCAAGCGATTCGGCCCGATCTAGTCATGTTCCACTTCTTTCCTGGGTTTGTGGTTCCTGCGGAGCTCACTGGCTCCCACCTGTGGACGAATCTGGCCCCGCCGGGTAAGGGAGGCTCCGGGCTCTGGGCCCGATTGACGGAATCGGCGAGACCTACGAGAGCCAAATCCATCGAGGCTACGGCAAGCGAGAGGAGATGAATATTCCACGCATTATGTCCCCACCTAGAGGCTCGCATCGATAGCGCAGGGTTTTGCTATCCCCAACGCCCCGCGCATCTGCCTCCAAACCCCTCCTGTAAAAAAACAGCCGATTCGACCTGAATGATCCGATGGGGGCGGCCGGACTATATCGGCTGCACCACATGCCTGTCAAGCAGCGACCCGGACCAATCCTCCTCTCTTGACAGCGGGGACGAGTAATTCTAGTATTCCCCCTCCCACTTCCCAGAAAGCGACTGGAAATCTTGTGTGAACCCGAGTTCTGGCCCGCGGCACACGGGCGGAGACCTCGAAAAGACGACTGAGGCGAGACCATGCCGGTCATCGTGGTAGACGGAACTAATTTTCAGGGGATCGTCGTTCGTCCGGACGCTCTCATCATCGTTGCCAATCGAACGGCAGAAGGCGACATCAAGGTGTGCAAGCGCGAACCGGTGGCTGCGAGAAGATCGTGAGGGCTCTTCGGAAATGGCTGAAGACCCCCTCGGCGGTTCCGGGCTCGTGAGTCGGAGCTCGGCCATGACCATGGAGAATCGAATCCACCCCCGCTTCCCGATTCGGGTTCCGCTCTACATCAATGTCGAAGGCCGGGTCTTCAAGAAGAGGCTCCGACTCCATTCTCGGGATATCTCGGCCGGTGGTCTTTCGTTCACCACCCGGCAAAGAATTCCCATCGACGCACGGTCAAAGGTCATCATCGGCAAGCTCGGAGACTTCCTCGAGTTGGCTCACATCGAGGGCATGGTGGTCTACGTCCGAAAGGACCGGGAGATGAAACAGTACGCCGTTGGAGTCGAGTTTACCCGGTTCGTGGACGTCGAACCGGATGCGCTCGCCGCTCGACTAAAGGAGTGGGAGTCGCTCTCCGCTAACGTCACGTCCGAAGCCCCCTCGGTGAGGTCATGACCGGCAGAAGGTTCCTCCGCCATCCCGTCAAGGTGAAGGGACTCCCAGCCGACTCCTCAAGCAACCCCGGTGTGAGCACCGGGGAATCTCAACCCCGGGTCTAGCGTTACGCGGCGGCCTTCATGGGCCGGAGCGTTTTCGGAGCGAGCGCCGCGAGAACGACACCGACCAGAACCAGAGCCGGAACGTCGCCGATCAGGTGGCCGTGCTCCGCGCTGTCCTTGACTGCCTGGAAAGCCATGATGCCCGCGTGCACCCAGCTCGACCACACGGTGAACCAGATCAAGCTCAGATTCTCGAGGGGCCTCTTCGATGCCAGGATCAAGAAGATGCCGAGCGTCGCGTAGACGCCGAGAATCATCTGCTCGTATTCATGCTGATTCGGCATCCATTGCCATCCGGCTGGCCAGAATCTCATCAAGAAGTATACGAGGATGAAGATGGCCCCGAACAGCTGTAGCGCGATTCGAAGGTAGCGTTCGCGATCCTCTATCTTCAAGGTTCCCTCAATGGTTCGATGCGCGCGAGGGTAGGCTATCTTGCGACGCGCAGAAAATGAAGGCTTCACGCCGCTACCCGTCGCGAAACGACTTGGCATAGAACGGTTGAAGCCTCCTCTCGGAGGCTATAGGCTCCTGCCCATGAACAGAACGCTGGGAGGCCTTCATGTCGCCCTTCTCCTTGTCGCTTCGCCCGTCGCCCACGCCGCCGGGCCGGACGAGCGGGGGTGGCTTCAACTCTTCGATGGCAAGACTCTCGACGGCTGGACGCCGAAGATCGCCGGCTATGAGGCGGGAGTGAACTTCCGTGACACTTTCCGAGTCGAGAACGGGGTGTTGAAAGTTGCGTACGACAAGTACGACCGCTTCGAGAACCAGTTCGGGCACCTCTTTTATGACGTTTCGTTCTCACGGTACGTCATCGCCGTCGAGTACCGGTTCGTAGGCGAGCCCACACCCGGCGCGCCGGATTGGGCGTTTCGCAACAGCGGCGTCATGATCCACGGTCAGACACCGCAAAGCATGCCGAAGGATCAGGACTTCCCGATTTCCATCGAAGTCCAGCTTCTTGGAGGGGACGGCTCTGCCGAGCGGCATACCGCCAACCTCTGCACGCCCGGCACGCACGTGGTGATGGATGGGAAGCTCGAGACCGAGCACTGCATCGACTCGCGGTCGCAGACCTACCACGGCGACCAGTGGGTGAGGGTCGAGGCGGAGGTGCACGGCGACGGCCTGGTGATCCACCGGGTGAACGGGGAGGAGGTTCTGCGCTACGAGAAGCCGCAGATCGGCGGGGGGGTGGTCTCGAACTACGACCCCTCGGTGAAAAAGGACGGACAGCTGCTCGAAGCGGGCACCATCTCCTTACAGGCGGAAAGCCACGCGATCGAGTTCCGGAAGGTGGAGCTCCTGAACCTGGTTGGCTGCACCGACCCGAAAGCGGTCAACTACAAGTCGTACTTTGAGAAGTCCGACCCCGCGAGCTGCCGCTACCGATGAGGTCGCTCGCAGTTCTCCTGACCGTCGTGTTTCTCGGTGCGAGCGCCGCCGGCGCGCCCGTGGACCCGTCGCTGATCCAGGAACTCCGCTACCGCCTCATCGGCCCCTTCCGCGGCAGCCGAACCGTGGGTGGCGTCGGCGTACCGAGGCGGCCCAACGTTTTCTACGTCGGTGTGAACAACGGAGGGGTTTGGAAGACGGACGATTACGGCCGCACGTGGAGTCCCATTTTCGACGATGCGCCCACAGGATCGATAGGCGACATTGCCGTGTCGCCCTCCCATCCCGACGTGATCTACGTCGGAACCGGTGAGGGATTGCATCGCCCCGATCTCAGTGTGGGTGACGGGATCTTCAAGTCGACCGACGGCGGAGGCACGTGGGTGCATATCGGCCTGAAGGACGTTCAGCAAGTGGGCCGTATCGTCGTGCATCCGCAGAATCCCGACATCGTCTTCGTCGCGGGGATGGGCCGTCCCTATGGGCCGAACGAGGAGCGGGGCGTATTCCGAACGACGAACGGGGGACGGACGTGGGAGAAGGTGCTGTACATCGACCACGACACGGGCGCGAGCGTCGTCGAGCTCGACCCGTCCGATCCTCGGACGCTCTACGCCGGACTCTGGGAGCATCGCGAGGGTCCGTGGGAGAACGGGAGCTTCTCCGGCCCCGGGACCGGCTTGTACAAGTCCACGGACGGCGGCTCGACTTGGCGGAGACTCACGCGGGGGTTGCCCACCGATGGCTGGGGTCCGCTCTTCATCGGGATCGCTCCCAGCGATTCGAAACGGGTATACGTGACGGTGAGCGCGCGCGGTGGCGGCGGGCTTTTTCGAACCGACGACGGCGGGGAGAGCTGGTCACAAGTCTCGAGCGACCCACGCCTCGGCGGGGACGTGCGGGTTCATCCCGAAAACCCCGACGTGGTGTTCGTCGGCACGATCGCGTCCTATCGATCCGATGACGGAGGCCGGACCTGGACTTCGATCAAGGGGGCACCCGGCGGAGACGACTATCAACGCATCTGGATCAACCCGGAGCAGCCGGACATCATGCTGTTCACTGCCGATCAGGGGGCCACGATTACCGTGAATGGCGGTAGGACCTGGAGCTCCTGGTACAACCAGCCCACCGCGCAGCTCTACCACGTGACGACCGACAACCAGTTTCCGTACTGGATCTACGGTGGGCAGCAGGAGAGCGGCGCCATCGGGACGGCGAGCCGGGGGAACGGGGGGCAGATCTCGTTCCGCGACTGGATGGGTGTTGGAGCTGACGAGTACGCCTACGTCGCGCCCGACCCCTTGAATCCCGACATCATCTATGGCGGCCGCGTAGTCCGCTTCGACAAGCGCACCGGGCAAACCCAGAACGTCGCCCCGGAAGCGCTGCGCTCGGGCCCTCTGAGGAACTCCCGCATGCTGCGAACCTTGCCGCTTCTGTTTCACCCCGCGGATCCGACGATGCTTCTCTTCGCCACGAACGTGCTGTGGAGGACGACGACGGGAGGACAGGAGTGGGAGGTCGTGAGCCCCGACCTCTCGCGCCGGCAGCCTGAGATCCCCGAGAGTGTCGGTGATTTCGCGACGGAAGATCTCGAAAGGATGCCGCGACGGGGTGTCATCTATGCCGTCGGTCCCTCACCGCTCGACGTCGATACAATCTGGATCGGTACCGACGACGGGCTCGTACACCGGACGCGCGACGGTGGCAGGAGCTGGAGAGACGTGACCCCGAGGGAGCTTCGATCTTGGGACAAGGTCTCCCAGATCGACGCCGGTCACTTCGACGCCGACACCGCCTACATCGCGGTCAACGCCATCCGCCGGGACGATCCGCGGCCTCACCTCTATCGAACCCACGACGGGGGAGCGACGTGGACTCCGATGGTGAACGGCCTTCAGGACGCGGGCCCGACGAACGTCGTCCGCGAGGATCCCAAACAGGCGGGTGTGCTCTTCGCCGGAACGGAGCGCGCGGTCTATTTCTCCATCGATGACGCCGAGAGCTGGCAGTCGCTTCGACGGAACATGCCCGCTTCCTCGATCCGGGATCTGGTGATCCACGACAACGACCTGGTCGTCGGAACCCACGGTCGATCCATCTGGGTCCTCGACAACGTGGCGCCGCTGCGCGAGCTCGCTCGGGCCGCGGCCGCCGAGCGCGCGTATCTCTTCGAGCCGCCCCTCGCGACGAGGGTGCGATGGAACATGTTCCTCGACACTCCTCTCCCGCCCGAGGAGCCCGCGGGGGAAAACCCGCCCGACGGCGCGATTCTGGACTACCACCTGAGGGGGCGCGCTTCCGAGGTGACGCTCCAGATCCTCGACGGCGGAGACGTCATCCGGACGTTCTCGAGTAACGATCCGACGGAACGGATGGACCCCGAAGCCTTGTGGTACCCGACGTACTGGATCCGTCCACCGCAGACGCTTTCGACCGAGCCGGGTCATCACCGTTTCGTCTGGGATCTGCGCTACCCTCCTCCGCCCGGCGCCCGCAGAGAGCTTGGTATCGCTGCCGTACGAATGCGCACGCCGAGCGATCCGCTCGGACCCTTCGTTCCTCCCGGCGCCTACACCGTCCGGCTCACAGTCGACGGCGCGGTTCTCGAGCGAGGGATGGAAGTCCGGATGGATCCTCGAGTCGAAATCAGCCGCGAGGACCTGCAACTCCAAACGGACAACTCCCTCGCGTGCTACCGCGGCTACCTGGAGTCGCAGGAGATCCGCGAGGCGATCGACGAACGAGCCGCTTCACTCGATCCCGAACGACGCGAGGCCTGGATTAGGCTCCGCGGCGAAGGGGCACCGGAGGCACCGGACACCCTCTATGGCAGCATCGTGGAGACGCCTCCGGAAGAAGAGACGGTCGTCGGCCTGCAGCAGAAATTCCTCTACCTGCTGAAGCTCCTGCAGCAAGCGGATTCCCGTCCTACCTCGCAGGCGTTGGGTGCGGTCGAGAAGCTCCAGGAGCGTCTTCGCGTTCTCGCCCGGCGCTGGGAGGAGGTCCAACCGTGATTCCGTCCATAGTTCTTTTTGTGACCGTCCTGGCACAGCAGTCGCCGGAGCCCGTCGACGACGTGAGGACGGTCGTGAGCCGTCTGGATCTCGGGCAATACAAGGCGACGCTCCGAGGACTGACTCGATTCGGGGATCGCCGGCAGGGCACGAAGCGAAACCGGGACGCCGTCGACTGGATCGAGGCGCAACTGAAAGCCGTCGGCTGCACGACGACGGAGCGGATGGATTACCTGTTTGACCCGGCCCCGGCCGCGGGCGGCGCGGCGCGCTCCCAGGGCGAGCTGAACCCGTCCGGAGGAACGCCGACGAGCGGGCGCATCGGACGAAACGGCTCGGGGCCGGGCGGGGCCTCCATCTTCGGCTATCGCGCGCGAACGGGCGTCAACACCGACGAGGTGGCGCAGCCCGACGAGGCGCTCCGCGAGCTCAATCGGGAGCCTTCGACGAATGGCCCGCGCCAGCAGGTGTATTGCACGAAGATCGGAACGACGCATCCCGACGAGATGTACATCATCGGGGCCCACATGGACGGCCATGGATGGGGCGAGGCGGCGAACGACGACGGCTCGGGGACGGCGATGGTGATGGAGCTCGCGCGCGTCTTCAATGCGCCGGATGTTTCGACCGAGCGATCGATCCGATTCATCCTCTGGAACAACGAGGAGACGGGTCTGAACGGAGCCCGGGCCTACGTCGAAACGCGTCAGAGCCTGCAAGGTCGAGAGGATCCGCAAGGCTCGGGACGCTACCCGGAGCCGCGATGGCTCGGAATGATCCAGCACGACATGATGATGTTCGATCACGGCGCACCGAGAGCCGATGGGACGGTAAGCCGCGATCAGCGCTCCGAGGCGGACGTGAACATCGAGTTTCAGTCGACGGCAGAGCTCGCCAACGAGGCCCGCGATCTCGCGTTCTTCTTCAAGGCGGCGAACGACGCCTACGCGACCGACTATCCTGCGACCGTCGGACCGCACATGACGAACACCGACTCGACGCCGTTCATGAACATCGTCCCGTCGATCAGTCTTCGGGAGAACGAGCGCGGCGCTCAGATCGGAGCGGGCTGGGATCCGCACTGGCACCAACCGACGGATCTCTATTCCACGTTCACCGACGACGATTTTCGACTCGGCCTCAACGCCGCCCAAACGACGCTTGCCGCGGTGGCCCAGCTTGCGGGCGCGAGAATCGTGCGCCGACCTTGAACTGGAGGTATGCGTCCGAGTCTCTCTCTCGTCGAATCTCGACAGTCGCCATAAAACCAGATTCCTGGTATTATGGCGAAATGAAGACGACGCTCGATCTGCCCGATGACCTGATGCGCGCCATCAAGATCCGGGCGGTCAAGGAAAACCGCAAGCTCAAAGACGCGATCGCCTACCTGCTGAAGCGCGGCCTGGCCCGGGAGCCCGGCGTGCCCGCAAAAGTGCGAAAACGTGTCAAGCTGCCGCTCGTTCGTTGTGCCCACCAGGCCTCACCTGGCGAGGAGATGACCGCGGAGCGCGCTCTGCAGGTTCTGCTCGAAGAGGAGGCGAACGCGCACCGTGCACCTCTGCGATAGCAGCGTCTGGCTGGCGCTGGCGCTATCCAAACACGCCCATCACGCTGCTGCTCGCGACTGGCTGGAAACCGTCGACGAGCCCGGGTCGGTTCTCTTCTGTCGGGCGACGCAGCAATCCTTTCTCCGGCTGCTCACTAATGCCGCCGTCTTGAGTCCCTATGGAAACCCGCCGCTCACGAACCGGCAAGCGTGGAAGGCTTATGAAGCTCTTCTCGCCGATGACCGGATCGTACTGCGAGCGGAGGAACCCTCGGCGTTGGAGAAGCGATGGACCGAGCTCGCCTTGCGAGACACGGCCTCCCCTAAGCTCTGGATGGATGCGTACCTCGCCGGCTTTGCGCTCGCCGCTGGACTGCGGATGGTCACGACGGACGCCGCTTTCCGGCAGTTCCGAGGGTTGGATCTCGAACTTATTGGTAGCCAAGGTTAGGGCGCAGCCACCTTTCGACGGCTTCTACCGACAGACCCTTCCGTCGGGCGTAGTCCTCGACCTGGTCTCGCCCGATCTTGCCCACACTGAAGTACTGCGCCTCGGGGTGGTTCAGGTAGAGGCCCGAGACCGAAGCGGCGGGAAGCATTGCGTAGCTCTCGGTAAGCTCTACCCCCAGATTCGGTGTCGCCTCGAGGAGCTCGAAGAGCGTGGCTTTCTCCGAGTGATCCGGAAGCGCGGGGTATCCGGGAGCCGGGCGGATCCCGCGATAGCGCTCGCGGAGCAAGTCCTCTTTCGAGAGCGTTTCGTCTCTCCCGAAGCCGCAATCGCGGCGAGCCTGCTCGTGGACTTTCTCCGCGAGGGCTTCCGCCAGCCGGTCGGCGAGGGCTTTCACCATGATGGACTGATAGTCGTCACGGTCCTCCTCATAACTCTTGGCGAGGGCATCGCAACCGAAACCCGCGCTCACCACGAAAGCCCCGAGGTAGTCGGACGGCGCGATGAAGTCCGCGAGAGCGAGGTAGGGGAGGGAGTCCCTCTTTTCCTGCTGCTGCCGGAGGGTGTGGAAACGGGCGCGCTCCCGCGAGCGACCCGCGTCCTCATAGATAATGATGTCGTCCCCGCTCCGGCCCGCCGGGAAGAATCCGTAGGCCGCCCGAGCCCGGAGCTTCTTCCCGGCCACGATCTCGTCGAGGAGCCTGCGCGCGTTGTCGAAGAGCTCGCGCGCGGCTTCGCCCACTCCCGGGCGCTCGAGGATGTCCGGGTAGATCCCGCGGAGCTCCCAGACGTGAAAAAAGGGCGTCCAGTCGATGTAGGGAAGGATCTCCTCGAGAGGAACCGGGTCGATGACGCGGATCC
>Ga0214473_10006671_pt1 | contig 13743 bp, 12 predicted proteins | sample RVTome_7_FD_203509 | JGI IMG/M metagenome (GOLD analysis project Ga0214473, IMG submission 203509) | Soil microbial communities from uranium-contaminated site in the Upper Colorado River Basin, Wyoming, United States - RVT98D197 | ecosystem: Environmental > Terrestrial > Soil > Contaminated >... | reverse complement strand
CCGCGCGGCGCCCAGTACGGGTCGGCGAGCGACAGCGCCAGCGCCGCCAGCATCGCGAGGCGCAGGGCGAGGAGCCAGGGGTCCCGCAGCCGCACGGCGCGCCGGGCGGCGGGGGGCACCCCTGCGAGCAGGCGGATCGAGCCGACCCGGATGGGTCGGCGGGCCCGGTGGCTCCACAGGTGGATCGCGAGCGGCACGGCGAGCGCGCCGAGCGCGGCGAGCCAGGCGGGGGCGGCGAACGCGATCACGCGGCGTGCGCCCGCCGGGCGAGGTACTGGCGCAGCGCCAGGTCCACCGGCTGGTCGAGCGTGAACCGGGCGTAGTCGACGCGGGCCTCGGCGAACCCGGCGCGCAGGCCCGCGGCCTCGCGCTCGAAGCGCTCGAGGTAGGCGGGGCGCGCCGCGTCGGCGTCCAGCTCGAGGCGCCGGCCCGTTTCGAGCTCCTCGAAGGTGGTGGGGCCGTGGTAGTCGAACGCGACGTCGGCGCGGGCGGCGACGTGCAGCACGGCGACATCGTGCCGCAACGCGGCGAGCTTCGACGCGACCGTCCGGATCTCCTCCTCCCGCTCGCACAGGTCGCTGAGCAGCACGGTGAGGCCACGGGCGCCGCCGGCGGTAAAGAGCCGCTCGAGCCGCGGCCAGCCGGGCCATGCCCCCGCGGGCGTGAGGCTTTCGAGGAGATGGAAGACGCGGTGCAGGTGCCGCTGGCCGCGCTGCGGGGGGAGGATCCGCGTGGCGCTGTCGCTCAGCGCGTACAGCCCGACCGCGTCGCCCTGGCGCAGGGCGAGGAGCGCCAGCGCCGCCGCGACGAGACGCGCGTAGTCGAGCTTCGTGAGCCCGTCCTCGGCCTGGGCCATCGACGCGCTGGTGTCGAGCACCAGCCGGAGGGTGATGGACGTCGCGGTGTCGGCCTCGCGCACCCAGTAGCGGTCCGCCCGGGCGAACAGGCGCCAGTCCACGCGCCGCAGGTCGTCGCCGGGCTGGTAGCCGCGGTACTGGCTGAACTCGAGGCCGGGGCCGGGCAGCCGCGACGGGTGGATGCCGAACATGAAGCCGTCCACCACCGCCCGCGCCGCCAGCTCGAGGTCCCCCAGCGCCGCCAGCGTGCGCGGGTCAAGGAAGCGGCTGACCGTCAGGGCAGGGGACTCCGGGGCTCGAGCACCTCGGCCAGCAGTCGCTTCGTCACTTCGTCCGGCGTGATCCCCTCCGCCTCCGCGCGGAAATTGACCAGCAGGCGGTGCCGCAGCACGGGGAAGGCCATGGTCCGGAGGTCGTCGAGTGTGACGGCGAGGCGACCCTGGAGCAGGGCGCGCGCCTTGGCGGCGAGCACCAGCGACTGGCCGGCGCGCGGGCTCGCGCCCCACCGGGTCCACTCACGGACGAACGCGATCCCCGTCTGCTCGGGCCGGGTCGCCCGCACCAGGCGGGCCGCGTACGCGAACAGGTCGTCGGACACGCGCACCTCGCGCGCCAGCGCCTGCGCGGCGAGGATCTCCTCGCCCGTCAGCACGGGCGTCACCCGCGGCACGTCGCGTCCCGTGGTGCGGCGCAGGATGTCCAGCTCCTCCGACTCCGTCGGGTAGCCGATCCGGATGTGCAGCAGGAACCGGTCCAGCTGGGCCTCGGGCAGGGGGTAGGTGCCCGTCTGTTCGACCGGGTTCTGCGTGGCCAGCACGAAGAACGGCCGCTCCAGCGGGTAGGTGGTGCCGCCGTAGGTGACCGCCACCTCCTGCATCGCTTCGAGCAGAGCGGCCTGCGTCTTGGGGGGCGTGCGGTTGATCTCGTCGGCCAGCACGATGTGCGCGAAGATCGGCCCGCGCTGGAACTTGAAGAACCGCCGGCCGGTGGCGTGGTCCTCCTCGAGGATCTCGGTGCCGACGACGTCCGTGGGCATCAGGTCGGGCGTGAACTGGATGCGGCGGAACGACAGGTGGACGGCGTCCGCCAGGGTGCGGATCATCAGGGTCTTGGCGAGCCCCGGCACGCCTTCCAGCAGGCAGTGCCCGCCCGCCAGGAACGTGGTGAGCAGCTCGTCCACCACCTCGTCCTGGCCCACGATGACGCGGCCGATCTCCGCCCGCAGGGCGGCGAGGCGCGCGGCGAGGCGGGCGAGGTCGGACTCGGTGACGGCGGTCATCGGTCGGCGCTCAGGCGGTCATCGCGTACATCACGATGTTGACCCCGAACTTCGTGTTGTCCTCGGCGAGGAAGCGCTTGTTGCGGAAATCGTAGTCCCACTCGCAGCCGTAGTCCTTGTTGCTGTACAGCACGCCGATGCGGCCGTCCACGAGGATCGCCCTGAGGTAGTCGTGCACCAGGTCGTCGCCCCAGCCGTTCAGCTCGAGCGTGGTCGTGGGCGGCCCCTTGGGGAATTCGAAGAACGACCGGTAGAGGGCATGGTCGTTCGGCAGGCGGACCAGCGCCGCCGGGCCGAACAGCTCCGCCATCTGGGCCTCGAACGACCGGGCGAACAGGCCGTCGATGTCGTGATTGCAGTCGTCCGCGAAGACGAAGCCGCCGTTCCGCACGTAGCGCGCGAAGTGGTCGCGCTCGGCGCGATTGAACTGCACCAGCTTGTGCCCCGCGAGATAGCAGAACGGGGTGTCGAACACCGCCGTGCTGGCGAGCGGCACCACCCGCTCCCGCTCGTCCACGAGGACGGTGGTGTACTGGATCAGCGAGTGCAGCAGGTTGGCGGGCATCCGCTGGTCCACGTCCCAGTTGCCCGACTCGTAGCGCAGCCGGGTGAACGTGAAGTCGGCGCGACGCCGAGACAGCGCGAATGCCCGGGCCTCCGCTCCCGGGGCGAGGGCAGCGACCGTGCCGGCTGCGACGGCGCGGAGGAAGTCCGATCGTTTCATGGCAGATGGCAGACGGCAGATGGCAGGCTCAACGCGCCCCTCTGCCATCGGCCATCTGCCATCTGCCGACGCCACGCGCCAACTCACACGGCATCGGAAAGGCTCGTGAACGTGAAGTCCCGCACCCGCATCGCGGGGATGAGGCACGGGAACCCGAACTCGCCGTTCACGCGCTCGGCGCGCGCCAGGGCGTCGAGGTTGTTCAGCATGATCACCGGGCTCTCGTTGAAGCGCAGGTTCTTCACCGCGTCCCGCGTCAGCCCGGTGAGCAGGAGCGTCTGCGGGTCCACCGGGCGGATGTACCAGGTGCGGGTCAGGAGGACGCCGCGGGGCGTGTCGCGGATGAGCTGCTCGATCGACGCCTCGCCGCCCGCCATGATGAGGTTGTTGGGCAGGGGGACCGCCTCGACGCCCTGCTTCGCGGCCCAGTAGCGCGAGTAGTACAGCTGCCGCACCACGCCGTTCTCGATCCAGTTGCGGCGCCGCATCGCCCGGCCGTCACCGCCCCAGGGGCTGGAGGGCAGGTCCGGATTCTGCGGATCGGAGTAGACCGTGACCCGCTCGTCCACCAGCTTCTCGCCCACCCGTGTGCCGCCGCCGGCCTTGGCCAGGAAGCTGCGGCCCTCGTCGGCATTGCGCGCGGCGAAATTGAACATCAGGAACTGGATCAGTCCCGCCGCCGCCTCCGGCTCGAGGATCACCGTGTACTTGCCGGGCTCGATGGCGCGGGCCTCGCGCGAGGCGGCGGCCTTCTCGACCGCGACGCGGGACGCCGCGGCGGCGTCGAACTTCGCGACGTCGTTGAAGTCGCGCAGCGCGTAGCCCGAGCCGGTGCCGTCGGCGGTGCGCATCGTCACGGTGAAGTTCATGTTGGTGTTGCGGTAGTAGGCGAACAGCCCTTTGGAGTTCATCATCGCCTGCCACGCCGCTCCGTCGTTGAAGAACCCGGCCGCCGTGCAGTCGCGGGCCTTGGCCGCCGCGATGCTCGCCTCGGCCACCCGGGCCCGGTACTCGGGCGTCACCGTGGCGGTGGTGTCCACCCATCCCTCGGTGGCCACGTACTGCTGGGGCGCGAGCGGCTCCATGAACTCGGGGTCGTCGGGCGCGAGGCGCGCCAACTCCTCGGAGCGGCGCACCACCCGCTCCAGCGCGGCGTCGTCGAACTCGTTGATCGTCGCCGTCCCGGAGCGCTTCCCGAAGTTCGACTGCACCACCATCGTACGGTCGGTGGTGGCTCCGGCGGTGGTCACGGTGTTGCGGGCGTAGCGGATGTTGCCGCCCGCGTTGGCGAACAGGTTGGCCTCACACGCTTCCGCGCGGGACAAGCCCATCACGCGGGTCAGCAGGGCGCGGGCCTCGTCGGCAGTGAATGCGCTCATGATGTCGGTTCCTGGGTCCGTTCGGGGTCCTGGCCGCCCGCCTACAGGCGGCGCGCCGTGTTGATCACGTTGACGCCGTTGAACCGCGCCGTGGCGGAGCCGTGCGACACCGCGCTGATCTGCCCGGGCTGGCCCTTCCCGTCGAAGAACGAGCCGCCGAGCCGGTAGTCGCGCCGGTCGCAGATCTGCGCGCACGAGTTCCAGAACTCCTGCGTGTTGGACTGGTAGGCCACGTCGCGCAGCATCCCCGTGATCTTGCCGTCCTGGATCTCGAAGAAGAGCTGGCCCGTGAACTGGAAGTTGTACCGCTGCTGGTCGATCGAGTACGAGCTGTCGCCCACGATGTAGATGCCCTTCTCCACGCCGGCGATCATCTCGGCGGGCGCCAGCGGCGCCGTCCCCGGCTCGAGCGAGACGTTGGGCATGCGCTGGAACTGGATCGAGCTCCAGTTGTCCGCGTAGCAGCAGCCGTGAGACGCGGTCTCACCGAGCATGTGCACCTGGTCGCGGATCGCCTGGTAGTTGACCAGGATCCCGTCCTTCACGAGGTCCCACCGCTTGGTGCCCACGCCCTCGTCGTCGTAGCCGACGGCGCCGAGCGAGCCGGGCTGGACCTTGTCGGCGAACAGCGTCACCTGCGGCGAGCCGTACTGGAACGACTTGCTGCGCCACTTGTCCATCGTGGCGAACGACGTGCCGGCGTAGTTGGCTTCGTAGCCGAGCACGCGATCCAGCTCGAGCGGATGCCCCACCGACTCGTGGATCGTGAGCCACAGGTGCGACGGGTCGAGCACCAGGTCGTACTTGCCGGCCTCGACCGACTTGGCCGCCATCTTCTCCTTGACCTCGCGCGCCGCGTTGCGGGCGTCCTCGACCATGTCGTACGACACGCCATAGGTGACCGCCGTCGGTCCCGCCACGCGGCCCGCGGGCCGTGCCGCGAGGTACTCCCAGCCCATCCCCATCGGCGCGCTGAGGGAGTTGCGGGTCTCGAACTTGCCGGTCTCCTGGTTGACCACCGTGATGCCGAAGTTGGGCCAGATGCGGTGCACGTCCTGATCGATGTACGACCCGTCGGTGGACGCGAAGTACTTCTGCTCGTTGACGAGGAACAGCCCGGCGTTGACGAAGTTCGCGCCGGCTTTGAGGCCCTCGTTGGCCACCGCGAGCAGAAGGTCCGCCTTCTCCGAGATCGGCACCTCGAAGGCGCTCTTCTCGATCGGCGTGCGCCAGCTGACCTCGCCGTACCCGCGCTGCGGCGCGAGGCGCACCGGCTCGGTCTGGAGTCGGGCGTTGGCGCGCGCGATCGCGACGGCCCGCGTGGCCGCGGCCGCCACGCCGTCCTCGGTCACGTCGTTCGTCGCCGCGAACCCCCACGTCCCGTCCGCGAGCACCCGCACCCCGGCCCCGTAGGACTCGGTGTTGGTGACGTTCTGGATCTTGGTCTCGCGGGACTGGATGAACTGGTTCAGGTAGCGTCCGATGCGGACGTCGGCGTAGGTCGCGCCACGGCCGCGGGCGGCGTTGAGGGCGGCGTCGGCGAGGCGCTTCCTGTCGGCGGTCGGGATCGGGGTCAGCGCCCCGGTGAAGTCGCGCACCGGACGGCCCCACACCGGGACGACGAGCGCCCCGGCGGCGGCACCGGATACCTGGAGGAATTCCCGTCGTTCCACGGTGGACTCCCGGTTGAGACTGCGGGCCGAGGTTGGAGGAGTGAAAAGCGGCGAGCCAGGCCCTCGCGGGCCCCGCTCCATCCCTTATGAGACGCAGAAGCCGGGGGGAAAGTTGCAGGCGGCGGACCCCCGCCGCTACCTCAGCGCCAGTGCTTTAGCGCCAGCGCCGCCCCCGCAGGGGGGCGCCTTCCTCGGATGGTCCCTCGTCGCGGGCGTCGCGCGGGCCGGGCAGCGAGGCCCAGGTCGCCCCGGTCTCCGCCGCCAGCCAGATGCCGGGCAGGGGGATGGCGGCCACCGCCTCCTCCGACGTCCGGTGCGGGCGCGACTGGAAGGTCGCGAGCGCCGCCCGCAGGGCGGGCGGCGCGAAGTCGGCGCGGCGCAGGGGGAACGCCGCCCAGGTGCCGACCACGCCCACGACCGCGTTCTCGATCACGCCCGCGAGCGGCCGGCCTTCGGCGTCGCGCACCCGGGTGAGAGCGCTGAACCGCAGTCCCCGGTCGCCCCCCGCCAGGATCGCGGCCGCGTACCAGGGCAAGTTCGCCGCGATGTGCGACAGGATGCGCGTCTCGCCCGGCTCGACGCCCGGGGCGTACGCCAGCGCGGCCAGGCTCGCCAGCTGGATCTGCGACTGGGCCGGGATCACCACGTCGCGGAACGTCTTCAGCCGGATCCACCGGTCGCCCGCCCGGCCCTCGAGATGCAGCACCCCGAACGAGACGATCTCGCGCGACGCGTTGTGGAACGCCAGCCGCCCGGGGAACTGCAGCGGATGCTCGTGGAAATCCGACAGCCGGATGGCGCCGATCCAGTACGCGCCGCCCGCCCGGATGGGCGCGTCCACGCCCGGCGGCGTGTCGGCGGGGAAGAAATGCACCGTGTACCGCGTGTGGTCCACGTGCAGGAAACACCACAGCTTGCGCAGGTCGTGGCCGTGCTCGCCCGGTGCCCGGTGGGCGATGAGGCGCAGCTCGGAGACCGGCGGGGCGTCACCGACGTGGGCGGGGGGGACGTCGGCCAGCAGTCGCTCGAGGTCGGGACGCAGGCTCTCGTCGAGCAGCACGCGCCGCAGGAGTGGCGCGTACTGGCGCACCGAGCCGCGGGTCGCGAGCGCGGGCAGCCGGAACGGCACGAGCACCACCGGGCGCACGTGCGCCAGGCGGGTGAATACCCGGAACCGCGACAGCGCCTCGTAGAAGTGATACGCCAGCGGGCGGTCGGGATGGGGATTGCGCAGCGTCCGCACGACCGCGTCGGTGGGCTCCGTCGCGGGGGACACCACCCGCACCGCGAGCGGGCGCCGGCGCAACAGGTGCCCGGCGCGGACCGCGCGCTCCGCCAGCGTCGTCGCCGTCTCCATCACCGCGGGACCGATGTGGTAGGCGCCGCTCGGCGCCGGCACGAGCGCCAAAGGCTCGATCGAGCGGACGCCGTCGGTGCGCAGCGCGTCGAGCGGGCCCGCGTCCCCGACCAGTCCGGCGACCGCCTCGATCGGACGCTCCGGCTCGCCTTGCGTCCACCGGCGGTCGGTCACCGCCACCCGCAGCTCCTCGCCCGGCATCACGTGCGCGGTGTAGAGCAGGTCTCCCGTCGCGTGGCCCGCGGCCTCCCAATACTGCTCCATCTCGAGCAGCAGCCCGTAGCGCGGCGTCTCGGCGGAGGGCTCCGATCCCTCGATCAGGTCCACGGGACCGGTCAGCGCCGACCCCACGCCCTCCGCCGCGACCTCCGGCGTCTCGGAAGGGGCCACGAGGAGTCGCGAGAACGCCAGCAGGTGCCCCGGCGTCTCGGCGCGCTCCTGCCGCTCGCGGTGGCGCGATGGCGGCTCCCGCTCGGCCACCGCCGGGAGCGCCGAGCGTGGCGCCGTCACTTCGAAGACGCCGCGATCCAGCTCCCGCGCCTCGACCGTGAGCGGGGGCTCGTTGCGCAGCCCGAGGCGCAGACGGACGCGGTCGCCCGCCTGGCGGGGGAGCGTGACCTCTCCGCCGGCATCCGAGGTCCAGTGGCCGCCGGGATCGCCGTGCGCGTCGAGCAGGGTGACCGGTACGCCCACGGCCGGCCCCCCGCCGTCGGCGAGGAGGACCCGGATGGTCCAGCTGTCGGGTGGGGTCGGAGGGGTGGTCACGGGGGGAGATAATATGGGGAATCTCGTTGCCAGATGCCAAGAAGCCAGGGGCCTGACGGCTGCCGACCGGTCTTACTCGAAGTGCAGATTGACCAGCGGAAGGACCTTGGCGAGTCCTCGATTATTGCGCGCGATGTTGATGATGCCGACTTGTACGCCGTGCAGCTCGCGCGCGTTGTTCACGAGCCCGATCGCGAGCCCGCGAAACGGCCCGCGCGTCTCGTTGTAGATGGCGGTGGCGAAGCCGGTGTGGGCGTCCGACTGGGTGTAGCCGACCGCCAGGGTCGCCCCCACCGTGCGCGGCGCCTTCACGCGGAAGCCGGCGACCGCCAGGCCGGTGATGTCCTCCCCGGCACCAACGCCGCCCAGCGTCGCGGCCAGGCCCTGCACGGAATTCCCGCCGACGACGCCCAGCCCCGCCACGCTCACCCAGCGGATCGTGCCGCCCGCGACGGCCGCGAGCCCCGCGACCTGCACGCCCTGCGCCTCGGCGCCGGAGACGACCGCCAGCCCGGCGAGCGACAGCCCGCGGACGTCCTCGGTCCCCACGGCGGCGAGTCCGCCGATGTTGAGCCCCCGCAGTGACGTCCCGCCGACCGCCGCGAGGCCGCCGATCGTGATGCCGTGCGCACTGCGGCTCGCCACGACGGCCAGGCCGCCCACGGTGAGGCCGGAGGCGTCGCCGCCAGCCACCACCGCCAGCCCGCCCGCGTGCAGGCCGGCGACGTCGCGCGCCGCCACCGTCGCGAGGCCGCTCAGCGAGATGCCGTACACGTCCCCGCCGCTCACCGTGCCGAGGATGCCGAGCCCGATCCCCGCGAGGCGGTCCTCGGCCACGATGCCCGGGCCGAGCGCGATGCCGTTGAGCCGCCCGGCTTCCGGATAGACGAGCCCTACCGCGAGGCCGTTCACGGTGCCGCCCACCTCCTTCCCGGGCACCCATAGCGTGACGTTCGCGCCGTTGATGCGCTCGAGGGCGTAGTCCTTGAGGTTGAGGCGCAGGCCGTTGTGCCGGGTGGAATTCCCGAACGACAGGCCGGTCTCGCCCGCCCGGAGGTTCAGCTGCCAGGTGGGGTGGCCCGTCCGCCCGCGGGCTGCCGTGTCCTGCTGCGCGTGGGCGGGGCGGGCGGTGTGGACCGCGACCGACAGCGCCGCGGCGACGGCAAGCGTCCGCATGACGGAATGTACGCGAGGGTGTGCCGGGGCGTTTCGCGAGCGCGTGGCGCTCGGGGGTCACTTCTGCGGCTGCAGCGGCTCCATGCCGTCGATCGCCACCGCGCGGTTCACGTCGCCGGCGAAGGTGTTGCGCCGCACCCGGAACGTGGCCGCGCGGCCGTCGTCGAGCACGAGGCGGTAGGTCTGGCCGGACGCGAGGGTGGTGAGGTGGGTGACGGTGATCGTGCCGTACCACACCGGTCCGCTCGCGCGCGCGCTCTCCTCGAGCGCGACCTGGACCTCGGTCGCCATGACGTGGCCGTCCGCATCGAGGATCTGGCAACGGTGGAACGTCGGCATGGCACCTAGACTATCGGCCGGGCCCGCCCGCCGCAACCGGGGGCGCGCCGCGGGTCAGCGGGCGCGTCAGGCACGTCGGCCCGCCGCCGCCCTTGAGGCAGATCTCGCCGCCGTCGAACTCGTGGACCTCGCACCCGGCGCGCTCGAGCCGCCGCCGCGTCTCCGGGTTGCCGGACACCATCACGGCCCGTCGCGGCCCTACCGCCAGCACGTTGGCGCCCAGCGTCGCGAACTCGCCGTCGGGCACGGCGACGAGCGCGAGCCCGAGTGCCAGGAGGCGCTCGCGGAACGGCACCGGGAGGAGGGGCTCGTACACGAGGGCCAGGTCGCGGTCGAGCGGGCTGACGATCGACATCAGGTGGAACACGTCGTCCGGCCCGCGCCAGTGGGGCAGGGGGACGACGATCAGCTCGTCGACGAGCCCCGTGACGGCGCGCGCCAGCTGCGCGATCCCCTCGTCGTTGGTACGGTAGCCGCGACCCACGGCGAGGGTCCGTGGCCCGAGCCAGACGACGTCGCCGCCCTCGAGCCGGCCGTCACCGGTGATGTGGCCGTGGATCGGGACGTGCTCCGCCGCGAGCGCCCGCTCGAGGGCCGGGGGCTCGGGCTTTCGGGCGGCCTTCCCCATGTTGCAGAGGATCACGCCCCGCTCGCAGGCGATGGCGGCATCCCGTACGTAAAGAGAGTCGAGCGACAATGCGGAGTGCGGAATGGGGAATGCGGAATCGCCGGCTGATGGATCGTTGCCCACGACGCGAACCTCGGCGCCCAAGGAGCGCAGCAGCTCAATGAACCGGTCGGATTCGGCGTGGGCGCGGGCGAGGTCGGGGCGCGCGGAGTAGCCGAGGGCGCGCCAGTCGCGGTCTACGCATGCGTCGTCGGGCCAGGCGTCCCGCGCGTGCTTCACCAGGACGACGCGCAGTGGGTCGGTCTCGGACTGGGCGCCGGGGAGGACCGGCAGCGGCGCGCCGCGCTGACTCATCCCTGCAGCACCAGCAGCACCAGCACGTCGTACAGCGCGTGGGTCCAGGCGGTGATGCCGAAACCGCGCAGCAGGTAGAGCCCCGAGAAGAAGAGCCCCGCGATCATCCGGTACGTGAACGAGAACAGCTGCAGCTGGTCGCCGTACGGCCCGATGTAGTGGAACCCCGAGAACAGGAGCGCGCCGAGCACCACGGCGAAGACGCCGGCGACGAGGGGGCGCCAGCCGAGTAGCCGCCGCGCGCCCCACGCGAGCAGCGTGACCAGCACGACCCGGAAGAACAGCTCCTCGTACAGACCCGCGCCGAGGGACAGCATCAGGCGCGTCGGCCAGTCCAGGACCTGGACGGTGGGTGCCTGGAGGGCGAGGGCGCCGAGCAAGCGCGTGGTGATCGTGCCGACGACGAGCCCGCACACCACCGACAGCAGCGCCGACTCGGCGACCATTCCGGTGAACACGAGGCCCCGCAGCCCGCCTGGATGGCGCCGCAGGTCGCGCACCACGAGGCCGAGGCCGACGACGATCAGGGCGCTCCAGAAGACGAGCGGTCCCTGGGGCCCGGCGAGCGTGACGAACAGGCGCTGGAACATCACGTCCGCGCCGTTGCGCAGGCCGGTGCGCGCGGCCGTCGGCAGCGCGGCGGCCAGCCCCTCGTAGGCGAGGAGCAGCGGCAGCGCGAAGAGCAGGCTGTAGCGCGGGGCGCGGCTCGCGCTCCAGTAGCCCCGCGGGGCGGTGCTCGCGTCGGTCACGCGGCGGCCTCGCGCGCCGCCGCGGCGAACCGGCGGACGATCGTGCCCGCGGGCTCGATCGCGTGGATCGCGGCGACGCTCTTGCCGGCCTGCCAGAAATCGGCGGACGACGCGCCGCGCAGGGAGGCCCGCTTGAGCTGCATCACCGAGCGGATGGCGTAGAGGGTGCGCATCCAGTGCTTGGTGCGCCGGCCGCGCAGCAACCAGCGCGCGATGGGCCCGGCCCGGGTGCCGACCCGTTCGACGTAGGCGTTGCGGATCACCGCCAGCGGGACGCCGCTCACGCGCTCGGTGAGCACGATGTCGTCCGAGTCCGCGTCGAGGATCGCCTGCTTGTAGTCCGCGTGGGCCGTGCACTCGGGCGTCGCGATGAAGCGCGTGCCCAGCTGGGCTCCCGCGTAGCCCGCGCGCAGCGCCGCGACGAACTGCGCCGGCTCGCCGATCCCGCCCGCGCACACGACCGGCACGCCGAGGTCGCCCAGCTCCGCCAGGAGCTGCTCCGCCGTCTTCGGCCCCGCGTGGCCGCCGGCCCGGTCGTTCACCGCGATGAGGCCGTGCACGCCGCCGGCCAGCGCCTTCTCCGCCCATTTCCGCTCGGTGACGTCGTGGTAGACGACGCCCCCGGCGGCGGCGACGCGCTCCACCACCCAGCGGGGATTGCCGAGGGACGTGACGAAGAAGCGGATCCCCTCGTCGAGGGCCACGTCGATCCACTGTCGCATCCGCTCCTGGTAGATCCGCGATCCGCGCTCGATCAGCGCGTTCATCCCGACGGGTCTCGCCGTGAGGCGGCGGATCAGCCGGAGCCCCGCGCGGAACTTGTGGCCGTGCACGTAGGTGAGCGACAGCGGCTGGACGATGCCGATGCCGCCGGCCTCCGACACCGCGGCGACGAGCTCGGGGTTCGAGCAGGGGTACATCGCGCCGCAGATCAGCGGGACCTCGACACCGGCGTGCCGCGCGAGCGGCGTGTCGAGCAGGTTCACGACGCCCGCTCCGCCGGGACCGGTCCGAGCCGCCACCGTGCCGTGAGCCGGGCAACTACCTCGCCCGCGGCGTCGCTGATCGTCGCCGTCACGGCGTGGTCGGTGTCGCCCCGGACCGCGGGGATGGTGGTGCGGCATTCGGCCACCAGGCGGCCGCGCCCCTTCTTGTGATAGCTGATCTCCAGCGCGATCGGGATGGCGCGCACTGACCCGGGCAGTCCCGCGAGCAACGCCAGGCCGGTCGCCGCCTCGCCCAGATTGACGAGCGCCACGGCGTGCACCGAACGGAGGTGGTTGCGCACCGCCCGCCGGTCGGAGATCTCCACGCGGGCGTACCCGGGCTCGAGCGCCACCACGTGCGGGTGGATGCTGCCGGTGTACGGGGCCATACGACTCAGCGCCCAGCTGAACAGGCGCGTGCCGCCGGGCAGGGGCGCGAGCCGCCCCCAGAGCGTGCGCAGGCGCTCTCCGGGGGCCGCGAGGGATGCGGGCATCAGGCTCCTCTGGTTCGGGTTCTCCGCGGCATCAATCCTAACGTGGCCGGCCCCGCTGTGGTTGCCCCGACCCGGCGACCGCGACACCTTCAGGACCGACCAGCGTACTGGAACGGTATGCCTGCCACCCGCCCCGCCGTCGCCTTCGTCGTCCTCGCGCTCGCCGCCGGCCCCCTGGCCGGACAGGCGCCGCCGGAGTCGGTCCTGACCGCCTATCTCGACGACGCCGCGCGCACGCTCGTCCAGCGCGCCCGCGCTCGGCGCGAGACCCTGGACCGGTCCATCACGTCGTATACCGCGACGATGAAGGAGCAGATCGGCATGGGCATCCGGGCCCTGCACCGGGACCGGATGGTGTACCACCGGGAGTTGGCGCTGCGCATCACCTGGAACCGGGACACCATCGGCCGGGTCGAGGTCATCGGCGCGCGCGAGGGCGTGCCCATCGCCCTCAAGGGCCAGCGCCTGCCCGAGGACCTGGTGCGCGACGCCCCCGACTACGCCTTCGACCCCAGCGCCAACCGGCTGGCCCTCGGCTCGGACTCGGGCTTCATCGTGCACCCGCTCGCCGACGGGAGCGAGGAGCACTACCGCTTCGAGACCGGGGACTCGACCACCCTCGCGTTCCCCGACGGCCGCCGCCTGCGGATCTACGAGCTGCGCGTCATCCCCCGGCGACTCGACTCGCACCTGGTGGCGGGGTCGCTGTGGATCGAAGGAGACGGCTACGGCGTGGTCCGCCTGCTCACGCGCCTCGCGCGCCCGTTCGATCTCGAGCTCGACGTCCAGCGCCGCCCCCGCGGGCAGGACAGCGCGACGGTGGTGACCACGCGGGTCCAGGGAACGGACACGACGGGCGCGACGGACACGACGGACGCGCGGCGGGGGTCGAGCGGCGACCCGGACGTCGACGACATCCCCGGGTTCCTCAAGCCGATCCGCGCCGAGGTGCGGTTCTTCGCGGTGGAATACGGCCTGTGGGA
>Ga0214473_10006670_pt1 | contig 13743 bp, 11 predicted proteins | sample RVTome_7_FD_203509 | JGI IMG/M metagenome (GOLD analysis project Ga0214473, IMG submission 203509) | Soil microbial communities from uranium-contaminated site in the Upper Colorado River Basin, Wyoming, United States - RVT98D197 | ecosystem: Environmental > Terrestrial > Soil > Contaminated >... | reverse complement strand
CCTCATGATTCTCACGGGCAACGTCGCCCTCGAGTCGATGGGCTTCAAGACGTTCGGTTTCGGCGGCGGGCGCGCCGATGTCTGGGAGCCCGAACAGGACATCTACTGGGGCCCCGAGGGCAAATGGCTGGCCGACGAGCGCTACAGCGGCGACCGTGACCTCGAGAATCCTCTCGCCGCCGTGCAGATGGGCCTGATCTACGTGAATCCGGAAGGGCCGAACGGCAATCCGGATCCCCTCGCGGCGGCCAAGGATATTCGCGACACGTTTGGCCGTATGGCGATGAACGACGAAGAAACGGTCGCGCTGATCGCTGGCGGTCACACCTTCGGCAAGACCCACGGCGCTGGGGATGCGTCACTGGTGGGCCCAGAGCCGGAAGCTGCCGGCATCGAGGAGCAGGGCCTCGGCTGGAAGAGCGCCTATGGCAGCGGCAAGGGCGGCGACACGATCGGCAGCGGCCTCGAAGTCGTCTGGACCACGACGCCAACGAAATGGAGCAACAACTTCCTGTGGAACCTGTTCGGCTACGAATGGGAACTGACAAAGAGCCCGGCCGGTGCGCATCAATGGAGACCGAAGCATGGAATGGGCGCCGGTACGGTACCGGATGCGCACGACCCGTCAAAGCGTCACGCGCCAACCATGCTGACCACCGACCTCGCCCTGCGCTTCGACCCCGAATACGAAAAGATCTCGAGGCGCTTCCTGGAGAATCCGGATCAGTTCGCGGATGCGTTTGCACGGGCGTGGTACAAGCTCACGCACCGCGACATGGGGCCGAAGGCCCGCTATCTCGGCCTGGAAGTCCCGGCTGAAGAGCTGATCTGGCAAGACCCGATCCCCGCAGTCGATCATGAACTGATCGGGGAGCAGGACATTGCTGCTCTGAAGGCCAGGATCCTCGCGTCCGGCCTGTCCGTGTCCCAATTGGTCTCGACGGCTTGGGCTTCCGCGTCGACGTTCCGCGGCTCCGACAAGCGCGGTGGCGCGAACGGGGCGCGCATTCGCCTTAGCCCCCAGAAGGATTGGGACGTCAACCAGCCGGCTCTGCTGGCGAATGTCCTCGAAAAGCTCGAAGCGATCGGAAAGGAGTTCAACGCGTCGCAGTCCGGTGGCGCGAAAGTCTCGCTCGCCGACCTGATCGTTCTGGGCGGCAGCGCCGCGATCGAGAAGGCCGCCAAGGACGCCGGGCACGATGTCAAGGTGCCCTTCACGCCGGGCCGCATGGACGCGTCGCAGGAGCAGACCGACGTCGACTCTTTTGCCCCGCTCGAACCGACCGCTGACGGTTTCCGCAACTATAGCCGCGGCAAGCAGCGCTTGTCCCTGGAGGAGCTGTTGGTGGACCGGGCGCAATTGCTGACGCTGACCGCTCCAGAAATGACGGTTCTCGTCGGCGGCTTGCGCGTGCTGAGAGCCGGACAGCCGGCGCACGGCGTCTTCACCGGGCGGCCCGAGACGCTGACGAACGACTTCTTCGTCAACCTGCTCGACATGGGCACGCAATGGCAGCCGTCCGCTGGCTCCGAGGGTGTGTACGAGGGGCGCGACCGCGCGACCAACGAGGTCAAGTGGACCGGCACCCGCGTCGACCTGATCTTCGGCTCGCACTCCCAGCTTCGCGCGCTCGCGGAAGTCTATGCGTGCGCCGACTCGATGGAGAAGTTTGTGAAAGACTTCGTGGCGGCGTGGGCCAAGGTGATGAACGCTGATCGCTTCGACCTTGCCTGATCTGCCCATTTCGACGCCATCGCCAAGGAATAAGGCGATGGCGTTCCTACTGGAGTGTCGCCCCACCCACCGACGTCATCCCGTCGAATGACGGGACCCATTGCTCGGAATGTTCCTCCGTTCCAATCCATCCGGTCTTGCCGAGGCGCAAGGTCGGACGGCGTGGAGCATTATGCGACTTCCGAGCATTGGGTTCCGGCTTTCGCCGGAATGACGCCAGTGAGTGGATGCGTCCATACGGCCGTCGATCGCTCAGCGCTCCTGCCAATTCCCTAAAATTTGAATCAATTCCCTGCGGTCGGCTTCAGAAGGTGCTCTTACCTCGCTGCCAGTGTGACGCCACTGAAGCGGCAGAACGCCGGAGGGAAGTGACATGCAGGAAATGGAAGAGGGCACCCGCGCCTTCTCGACCTTCAGGGTCCTGAACGGGGACGCCAATGTTCTTGAGCGCGACCAGTTGTTCCGCAACATGGCGCAGCTCTTTTCCTACGTTTCGGATCGCTGCGACGATGAGCAGGTTGCCCAGTACGACGAAGTGCTGTGCCAACTCGCCGAACTGGTCGAGGTCGAGGCGCGGACCCATGTGGCCAAGCTCCTCGCGCCGCTTGAGCGGGCGCCGGGCAACGTTGTCGCAAAGCTCGCCAACGATGCGATCGAGGTCGCGGCGCCGCTGCTCGAATTCTCCAACGTGCTCTCGGACGACGATCTCATCGATATCGTCGCCAATAGGAGCGAGGAACACCGGATCGCCATCGCCGCCCGGCCGAATGTGCCCGATCGGGTCGGAGAGGCCATCGCTACGCACGGCGGGCTTCCGTCGGTCGTGCGCCTGGTGCGCAACGCCAACGCAGAACTGGGGCACGGGACGCTCGAGCGTCTGGTGGCACGCGCCAGCAAGGACGCAGAGCTGGCCAACGACCTGCGGGGCCGCACCGACATCGACTGGAAATCCTTGCGTGGGGAAATCCACTCCGCCGGGGACAAGGTGCTCGAAACCATCGCCCAGATCGAACCGCGGGTTGACCCTGTCACTATCGGCAAGGTCAGTGCCGTCGTTTACAACCGCATGCGCAACCGTGCCGGCTTTTCCGGCCAGGAGTGGAAGGTCGCCTACAATCAGGTGAAGGCCCTTTCGGACCGCAGGCAACTGGACGAGCGTGCGCTCATGCGCTTTGCCCGGTTCGGCTATGGCCACCATACTGCGGCGGCATTGACCGTCTTGCTCCGCGTCGGGCCAGAAGTATTCGTCAAATGGCTCGCCATGCAGGATTATGTCGCGATCACCGTGGCTCTGCGCGCTCTCGGAGTGGCTCCCGACCTGTTCGAAGCGATGGTGACGACCATGCCGTGGCGCGATCTTCCCACCGAAGCCGATCGGGCCAACGTCAAGCGCCGTTTCGAGGCACTCAGCCGCGACGAGGCCTCCGAAATCTTCGAAACCTGGCGTGCCCATTCCTTCCGCAAGCGCCTGCCCAACGAAGAGCGGGTGATCGGCGTCGCCTGAGGGCGGCAGCGGGCGCCGAAGATATGGCCCCGGCGCGAGCCGGGGTTTTCGTTTTCCGCCAGCTTTCTTGACTGGACCGAATCACCAGATATAAAGATATCTTTATATCTCGCGGGAACTTGGTTTGGCCGATCCAACGACATTGGTGAACGTGCTGCGTGCAGCAGGCGAGGGGACGCGGCTGCGGCTCCTGGCGTTGCTGTGCGACGGCGAGCACTCGGTCAAGGATCTGACAGAAATCCTCGGCCAAAGCCAGCCACGGGTCTCACGGCATCTCAAGCTACTCGCCGATGCCGGCCTGATCAGTCGCAATGCCGAGGGCGCCTGGGCCTATTACGGGCTTGCCGAAGGTGGGGCGGGTGGCGAACTCGCGCGATGGCTGATTTCGCGGATTGACGCAGATGACCCCGATCGTGCCCGGGACCAGACCCGGCTCGAAGCGGTCCGCACCGCCCAGCAAGCGCAGGCGGCCGCCTATTTCGCCAAGGTTGCCGAGAGCTGGGACCAGTTGCGCCAGTTGCACGTGCCCGAGGAGGCGGTGGAAGCGGCGATTCTGGACGCGGTGGCGGGCAGGGTGGTCGATGTCATGCTCGATCTGGGCACCGGAACCGGGCGCATGCTCGAGCTGCTGGCCGACCACTACCGGCGCGGCATCGGCATCGATTCGAGCCGCGAAATGATCGCGATCGCCCGCGCCAAGTTGGCGAAGGCCTCGATCGGCCACGCCCAGGTGCGACTGGGCGATATTGCCGATCTCGACACCTCTGTGGGGCGGGCCGATCTCATCGTGATCCACCAGGTGTTGCACTATTTCGACGATCCCGGCCGAATGCTGGCGCTGGCGCGGCGGGCGCTGAAGCCGGGCGGGGAGATGTTGATCGTCGATTTCGCACCGCACGAACTCGAGTTCCTGCGCAGCCATCACGCGCACCGCCGCCTCGGTCTGGGCGACCAGCAGATGGCGGGCTGGGCGCGTGCCGCGGGGCTCCGTGTCGCCGATCTCAGAACCTTCCCGCCTGCCAATGGCGCGGGACTCACCGTGTGCCTGTGGCACCTTGCCGACGACCCTGATGGAGCCTGAAATGAACGCCATCCCTGATCACCGCACGAGTCGGCAGATCAAGACCGAGCGGCCGCCGTTCCAGGTTTCGTTCGAGTTCTTCCCGCCCAAGACCGACGCCATGGAGGAACGGTTCTGGGAGTCGATCCGCAAGCTGGCGCCGCTGCATCCGCGTTTCGTCTCTGTAACCTATGGCGCAGGTGGCTCGACGCGCGAGCGGACGCTCCGCATGGTCAGCCGGATCAAGGCCGACACGGGTGTGGACGCCGCGGCCCATTTGACGTGTGTCGGGGCCTCGCGCGACGAGGTCGATGCCGTCGTGCGTGGCTACAGAGACGCCGGGATCACCCGGATCGTCGCCCTGCGGGGTGACCCGCCCGAAGGCATAGGGCAGCCGTTCACGCCACATCCGGAGGGCTATCGGAACAGTGCGGAGCTGGTAGCCGGTATCCGCCGGATCGGCGATTTCGACATCTCGGTCGCCGCCTATCCGGAGAAGCATCCGCAAAGTCCGAGTTGGGACGCCGAGATCGAGAACCTCAAGCGCAAGTTCGATGCCGGCGCCAATCGAGCCATCACCCAGATGTTCTTCGACAATGACGACTACTTCCGTTTCGTCGAGCGGGCGCGAATGGCCGGTATCACCGCCTCGATCGTGCCGGGCATCCAGCCGATCCACAGCTTCAAGCAGATCTCGGGTTTTGCGGCACGCTGCGGCGCCTCGATCCCAGCCTGGCTGGCGGAGCGATTCGAGGGCCTGGAGGACGACCCGGAGACGCACGCGCTCGTTGCGTCGGCCGTCGCCGCCGAACAGGTGCTCGAACTGGTCGACCACGGGGTGACCGAGTTCCATTTCTACACGCTCAACCGCGCCAACCTGGTGCTGGCGCTGGCACGGCTGCTCGGAGTGCGGCCGGATTAGGGCGGAGGCGTTCAGCGGGCATTCAGGTTGCGTTCATTAGCGTGGCGAACTGGGCCATCCACAAAATGGCCATGTTGATTGACTCTCTTCCGGGCGCGGGTATGGGGCGCCCGAACAAGGACAGCAGCCATGAAATTGAATTCCAAAGTGACGGGCGGTTTGGCCTGGGCCGGTCTCGTGCTGGTGCTGGCGGTGCCGTCGGCCGACATGCTGACCAAGCCATCGGCCAAGTCGGTGACCGTTACGTCCGACATGGATGCCATCGAGACGGCGTCGGTCACCCCCGTGGTCAAGCCGGTGCTTCCCGCCATCGGGAAGCCCGCCGCAACCGCCGCGGCGGAAACCGGTGTGGTCGACGACTACGTCTCGAGCGGCAAAAAGCTCCCGTCCTACATTTCCGATGCGCCGGCCATTGCGGCGCAGGAGCCCGCAACCACCAAGCCGCTGGTCGTTCCGGCCACGACCACGGCGAGCACGCCGGCGGTCAACCCGGACGGCACGTTCGCTGACGACTACCAGGCCGGACTGGCAGCAGTTGCTCCCAAGCCCTATCCGGCCTCGATGCGGCCCAAGCCGACGACTGCGACCGCGGCGCTGCCGGCAAGCGACGAGGCTCCGCTCATCATCGATGAAGAGGAACTGGCGCAGCGCGAGGCAGCTATCCGGCCCGTCGAGCCTTTCGTTCCGGCAGTGTCCGAGCAGATCATCACCGGGGATGAACTCGATGAATGGGATTCGGGCTCGCTTGCCGACTATCTCGAGCGCAAGGGGCTGATCAGCGAATCCGGTCAGGCCGCCGAGTACGACGAGGATGGTTTCTTCCTCAGCGATGGCCCCAATAACAGCAAGGCCAAGCGCCGCCGCGTCAATAACGAGGTCGAGTTCCTCCTGTTCTAGCTGGTTTTGGGGAGCGGTCGCCCGTCCGTGACGGTTGCCGCTTGAGGTACGCCATACGATCCTGCAGCCTTTTCTCGGCTTTTCATTTCCCGGTCGCCCGCTATTGTGCGCCCAAACCGGAGCCCCTCATGTCATCGGTCTGGCAACGCCTGGGAGCCATTGTCGGCTCGTTCTCGCAGCGCACCGGAGTCGCCGGGTCGCTGGTGAATCTGCTCGACCCCGACACCTGGATGCCGTGCGGCAAGGATGCGGCGTTCACCATGGCATTGATTGCGCTTTCGGCAAAAATGGCGGTTTCCGACGGCGTGGTGACCGCATCCGAACTCCGCGCGTTCCAGCGGACGGTCGAAATTCCGGCTGGAATCGAAGAGCAAGTGAATCGGTTCTTTAGGCTGGCGCAGCAGGATGTGGCCGGTTACGAGGCCTATGCGCGAAAGATCCGGCGCTGCTTCTCCGATATTCCCGATACCCTCGAACACGTGCTCGACGGCCTGTTCTATATCGCCTCGGCGGATGGGATGATCCACGAGGCAGAACTCGATTACCTTAAGTCTGTCAGTGACATATTCGGTTTTGATGATGCGCGGTTCGAGCAGCTGGCGGCGCAGCATGTGTTGCTCGACAACGGCGCGGATCCCTACGTCGTCCTGGGGCTCGCCCCCAATGCCGACAAGGACGAGGTCAAGCGCGTCTACCGCATGCTGGTAGCCGAGCATCACCCCGACCGCCTGATCGCCAAGGGCGTGCCGGAGGAGCTGATCGGCATCGCCACGGCGCGCATGGCGGCGATCAATCAGGCCTACGCCAAGCTCATGAAGCCGCAAAAGGCCCGCATCGACGCTTGACGGGGGTGGGGTGCACTCCCTACATCGACCTGCCAGTTGACCGGGTGGCCGCTCCGCTCGAGGTAACTTTTGCGGGGAGGAAAGTCCGGGCTCCATCGAAATGCGGTGCCGGCTAACGGCCGGCGGGGGCGACCCTAGGGAAAGTGCCACAGAAAGCAAACCGCCTCGGACTTGTCCGGGGTAAGGGTGAAAGGGTGCGGTAAGAGCGCACCGCGGACCTGGCAACAGGGACGGCACGGCAAACCCCACCGGGAGCAAGACCAAATAGGGATGACGCGGGGCGACCCGGCCGGTTTTCGAGGCTATGTCATCCGGGTTGGTTGCATGAGGTCCCTGGCAACAGGGTTCCCAGATGAATGGTCACCACGCGGGAGCAATCCCGCCCTACAGAACCCGGCTTACAGGTCAACTGGCACTTCCATCTTGCGCGGAGAGGCAGGCGCGTGTCGTCTCTGCGCGACACTGTGAATGAAAAACTTGACATTGTGTCTGGTAGATCATACTTGTTGCCCCAGGAAGCTTGGAGGCACAGAATGTCGCAGAAGGAATGGGAGGCGGTCATCCAGCTGGTGGGCCTGGTGCTGATCGTCGGCTGGCTGATGTATGACGGCCTCGTAGGCGGCTTCACCGAAGCCGGCTTCGCGGCTGTCGCAACGCGTTTGGTCTGGGCAATCGTCGCCATGGTCGTGTTCAACGTCGTCGCCATGGTCCTCGTGATGATCGGCATCGGTATCGTCACCCGCACCGGGCCAACGGACGAGGAGGCCGATGAACGCGATACCTCGATCGGGTCCAGGGCGATGCGCAACAGCGGCGCCGTCACAGCAAGCCTCGCCGCACTGAGCCTGCTCGCCCTGGCTTTCGGCGCTCCCCCGATATTCGCGGTTTACGCGCTGTTCGCTGCGCCGGTGCTGGGCGGCGCGACTGACGCGGTGTCACGCCTCGTCTACTACCGGATCGGCTGACACCATGGGCAAGGGAAAGGCCCAGATCAGCAATACCATCCGCACCCTCCGCTTCCACTCGGGCGAGATGACGCAGGCGGAGCTGGCCGAGAAGGTGGGCGTGACGCGGCAGACCGTCGTCGCCATCGAGCAGGGGCGCTATTCGCCCTCGCTGGAGGTCGCCTTCCGGATCGCTCGCGCCTTCGACGTGCCGCTCGAGCAGGTGTTCCGCTACGAGGGCGACCGCTAATTTTTGTCACAGGCAGGCAACGATCACCAACGACGGCGCACGCCAGGAGAAGAACGACCATGAAGGCCATGATCCAATCCAGCTACGGCGGTCCGGATGTCCTCCGCCTGGCGGAAGTCCCAAAGCCGACGCCGGCGGATAACGAGGTCCTGCTGCGCATCGTCGCCACGGTTGCGACGCCGTCGGACGTCGCCTTCCGCAGCGGCCGGCCGCTGGTCGCCCGCCTGTTTTCGGGGCTGTTCAGGCCGCGCATCGCGGTCAACGGCGACAATGTTGCCGGCATCGTCGAGTCAGTCGGCATCCGCGTGACCCGCTTCAGCCTTGGCGACCGCGTTTTCGGTTCCACCGGCCCGGGGCTTGGCGCCTATGCCGAATACCGCTGCCTGTCGGAGGATGCCGCCTTGGCGGCGCTCCCCGACGGCCTCGGCTTCGGCGAGGCCGCGGGGCTTGCCGATGGCGGCCTCACGGCGCTGCCCTTCCTGCGCGACGTCGCCAGGCTCCAGCCCGGCCAGCAGATCCTGGTGAACGGCGCCTCCGGGTGCGTCGGCAGCGCGGCGGTTCAGCTCGCCCGCCACATGGGCGCGACGGTCATCGGTGTTTGCAGCGGCCGCAATGTCGGGCGGGTCCGTATGCTCGGTGCGCACGAGGTCATCGACTACGAGCGCGAGGATTTCACCGCGCGTCGCGACGCCTACGACGTGGTCTTCGACGCGGTCGGCAAGAGCTCATTCGCCGGCTGCCGGCTCGCGCTCAGGGCCGAGGGCATCTACCTCACCACCGTGCCGGATTTCCGTGCGCTCCCGGCAATGCTCCGCAAGCGCGGCAAGCGGGCCCGCTTCGCCGCCACCGGGCTGCGACCGCCCGCCGACAAGGTGCGCGACCTGGCGCTGCTAACCGACCTGTTCACCGCCGGTCACCTGCGGCCGTTGGTCGATCGCGAATATAGGCTGGCGCAGATGCCCGAGGCGCACGCCTATGTCGAAACCGGTCGCAAGGTCGGCAGCGTCGTTGTGTGGATCAGCGACGAGCTCGCGGCGCCGGCCACAAGCTCAACAGAATCTTAAACTCCAATCGTCAAAGTGGGCGGACGGCTCCAAGAATGGGGCGTCTTGTGTTCCGGCGCACAGCCGGATTGGAGTAGCAGGCGGATCATGGGCAGGCCGGAAGGGAGCGAGCAGGGTTTGCCGCACGTGCCGGTCATGCTCGCCGAAGTGCTCGCGGTGCTGGCGCCGCTGCCGGAGGCCCGCATCGTCGATGGCACTTTCGGCGCCGGCGGCTATTCGCGGGCGCTGCTCGAAGCAGGCGCGTCTGTGATCGCCATCGATCGCGATCCGAGCGTCGCCCCCTATGCCGAGCGCCTGCAGGCCCAGTTCCCCGATCGCTTCAGTTTTGTTCCCGGCGCCTTCTCCGCACTGGACGAACTGGTCGGCAGCCAGCCGGTCGACGGTGTGGTGCTCGACATCGGCGTCTCCTCGATGCAGCTCGACGAGGCCGGGCGCGGCTTTTCCTTCATGCGCGAAGGGCCGCTGGACATGCGGATGGGGGGCGAGGGCGAAAGCGCTGCCGATCTCGTCAACACGCTCGATGAGGCCGAACTCGCCAACCTGCTCTTTGCCTATGGCGAGGAGCGCAAATCCCGGCGCATCGCGCACGGCATCGTCGCGGCGCGGGCGAACGAACCGATCACCACGACGACGCAACTGGCGCGGCTGATAGAAAAGTCCATCGGACGGAAGCCGGGGGACATGCATCCGGCTACGCGCAGCTTTCAGGCACTGCGCATCGCGGTCAACGCCGAGTTCGATGAACTAGTCGAAGGCCTGTTCGCCAGCGAGCGGCTCCTGAGTGAGGGCGGGCGGCTCGCCGTCGTCACTTTCCACTCTTTGGAGGATCGTATCGTCAAGCGCTTCTTCGATCCGGAAAAGGGCGGCCCGGCGCAGTCGCGGCATCTGCCGCAGACAATCTCCGAAGACCGCCGCTGGGTCGATGTCGCCAAGGCGGCAAAGCCCGGGCCTGCCGAACTCGGGCGCAATCCGCGCGCTCGTTCAGCTATCCTGCGTTCTGCCCATCGCTCTTTCGCGCCGCCGCGGCCAGTGAGCTATGACGGGCTCGGGGTGCCGCGGATCAGGGGCGCAGCATGATCCGCACCCTCAATATTCTCATGGTTGGCACGAGTGTCCTGGGGCTCGTCGGCGTCTATGGGCTCAAATACTCGGTCGAAGAGACGGCAAGCGAGAAGGTGCGTATCGAACGCCAGATCGACCGGCAGGAGGCGGAGCTTTCCCTGCTGCAGGCAGACTGGGCCTACCTCAACCAACCCGCCCATGTCGCCCCGATCGTCGTACGGCATCAGGCAGCGCTGGGCCTGGAACCGGTCAAGCAGGAACAGTTCGCCAACATGGATGGCCTGCCGATGCGTCCGGTCGAGAAGCCCGACGGCATCGCGCTGGACGCCCTCTTTGAATCGCTCGATGCGGGTATTGACCCGATCGAACAACTGATCGAGACAAACTGAGATGGCGATCCTTTCCGAAGGCTCAGCTCCCATTGCTCTGGACGGCGGCCGCAAGGCGCGGGGCAATCTCACCAAGTCCCGCATTCGCTGGGTGATCGCCGCCCTTGCGATCGTCTTCGGCATCGTCGGGGGCAAGTTGATCCAGTTGGGCACGGTGGTTACCGACTCCACCATCGAAGGCCAGGAGCGCGATCTCATCACGGCGTCCCGGCCAGCCATCCTCGATCGAAACGGCCTCGAAATGGCCGTGGACATTCGCGTTTCCTCGCTTTTTGCCGAGCCGCGCCGGATCATCGATGTGGACGAGGCGGTCGAGGCGTTGCGCGGCGTGATGCCCGATCTGGACGAAACCTGGCTGCGCAACCGGCTGACCGGGGAGAAGGGCTTCGTCTGGGTCAAGCGCGAACTCTCGCCATCGCAGAAGGACCGGATCTTCGGCCTCGGCATTCCCGGCCTCGACTTCGTCACCGAGAGCAAGCGGTTCTATCCGAGCGGCAAGGAAGCCTCGCACATACTCGGCGCGGTCAACATCGACAATCAGGGCATCGCCGGCATCGAACGACACATGGATGGCGAGGACGTCGCTCTGCTGCAGTCGATCGGGCTGGCGCGCGGCAACGAACTGAGCCCGGTCAATCTCTCCATCGACCTGCGCGTTCAGCACGTCATGTACGAGCAATTGACCGACGCGCTCACCCGCTACAAGGCCATCGCGGCAGCGGGCGTCATGCTCGACGTGAAGACCGGCGAGGTCATCGCCATGGTTTCGCTACCCGACTTCGACCCCAACAACCCGCAGAGCGTGTTCGAACCGGTCGGCGACAAGAAGGACCAGCGCTTCAACCGCATCACCTCCGGCATCTTCGAACTGGGCTCGACCTTCAAGACGGTGACCTTCGCGGCGGCGCTCGATAGCGGCAAGGTCAAGATCACCGACAGTTTCGATGCCCGTTTCGGCATCCGCTTCGGCCGCTTCACCATCGATGATTTCCACGGCAAGCATCGGGTGCTGAGCGTCCCGGAAGTCTTCAAGTACTCGTCCAACGTCGGGACCATCCGGATCATGCAGCAGCTTGGGAAGGACGAGTTCCGCGCCTTCCTCGCTACGCTCGGTTTCGACAAGCGCGTGCCGTTCGAACTGCCTGAGATGCGCAACCCGAATGTGCCGGAAAAATTCTCCGAGATCGTCGCCGCGACCGCCGCGTTCGGGCACGGCCTCAGCATCAGCCCGCTGCACATGGCGGTCGCCATGGCTGCGTTCGTCAATGACGGCTACATGGTGACCCCGACCGTATACGAGCGCAGCGAAGCCGACGCCAAGGCGCTCTACCGGCCGGTGATCTCGCCGCACACCAGCGCCTATATTCGATATCTTCTGCGCCTCAATGCGCTGGAGGGGACGGGCACGCACATGAACAAGGCGGCGCTCGGCTTCCGCGCCGGCGGAAAGACCGGCACGGCTGAAAAGGTGGTCAACGGCCGCTACTCATCTGGGCTCAATCTCAACGTCTTCACCTCGGTCTTCCCGCTCGACAATCCTCGCTATGCCATGGTCGTCATCGTCGACGAACCGCAGGCCGAAAACGAGCAGTCGGGCGTTACGGCTGGCTGGAATGCCGGCGAGGTCACCGGCCGGATCATCCAGCGCGCCGCGCCGATGCTTGGTATCAGCCCCGATTTCAACGAAATGATAGATACTAACCTTGTCCCAGTCGAACTCCGCTAAAGCCCGCCCAGAAGGGAATCCGGACTTGTCATATGCGTTGGCAGAATTGCTCGAAGGCGCGGTCGGAAAGCTTCCGCCGGCCTTGCTGGTCGAAGGCATCAATGCCGACAGCCGCTCAATCGTGCGGGGCGAGGCGTTCTTTGCGCTGCCCGGCACGCGGGTGCACGGCAACGCATTCGTCGAGCAGGCGGTCGGGCAGGGCGCGATCGCGGTGGTCAGCGACAGGGCGCCCGAGGCCGATCCGGGTGTCCCGGTGGTCCTGGTCGACGACGTGCGCGCGGTCTACGCACGCGCCGCCGCGCGCCAGCTCGCGCCCCAGCCCGAGGTCGCCGTCGCGGTGACCGGCACCAACGGCAAATCGTCCATCGTTTCCTTCGTCCGCCAGATCTGGACCGCCTGCGGGATGCCGGCGGCGAGCCTGGGCACGGTCGGCGTCGAAACCGCTTCCGGCCTCACGCCGCGTGAGCTCACCACCTCGGACGCGCTGTCGCTGCACCGGGATCTGGGTTCCCTCAAGGCGCAGGGCATCGATCACGTGGCCCTGGAAGCTTCGAGCCAGGGGCTCGACCAGCGGCGCGTGGACGGGCTCCGCTTCCGCTCGGTGGGCTTTACCAACCTCACCCAGGACCATCTCGAATACCACGGCGGCATCGAGGAATACCGCGAGGCCAAGCTCCGGCTGTTCCGCGAACTGCTCGCCGATGGCGGCTCCGCCGTGGTCAACAGCGACTCCCCCGAGCACCTGCCGTTCCTGTTCGCGGCGCTCGACCGGGGTGTCACGCTGCTGACGGTCGGCGAGGAAGGGGCCTTCTTCGAGATCACCGGCATCGCCAATGAAGGCTTCGGGCAGCGGGTCAAGGGCCGGCTGGTCGGGGAAGAGGTGAGCTTCCATCTGCCGCTGACCGGTGCTTTCCAGGTCAGCAACGCGCTGGTCGCGCTCGGCCTCGCGACGAGCACCGGAGCGGAGCAGGGCCGGGCGCTCGCCGCGCTCGAAACCCTCAAGGGCGCCAAGGGCCGGCTCGAGCTGGTCGGCCGGCGCGACGACGGCGCCATCTTCGTCGACTACGCCCACAGCCCGGATGCCCTCAAGAACGCGCTGGAATCGCTGCGCCCCTACGCCCGCGGCAAGCTCACCGTGGTGTTCGGCTGCGGCGGCGACCGCGACAAGGCCAAGCGGCCGGTGATGGGCGCGATCGCGCGCGAACTTGCCGACCGGGTGATCGTCACCGACGACAACCCGCGGACCGAGGACGCCGCGCTCATCCGCTCGCAGATCCTCAGGGCCGCTAATGGCGCCGAAGAGATCGGCGACCGGCGACAGGCGATCGCGGCGGCGATCGCCTCG
>Ga0214473_10006669_pt1 | contig 13743 bp, 11 predicted proteins | sample RVTome_7_FD_203509 | JGI IMG/M metagenome (GOLD analysis project Ga0214473, IMG submission 203509) | Soil microbial communities from uranium-contaminated site in the Upper Colorado River Basin, Wyoming, United States - RVT98D197 | ecosystem: Environmental > Terrestrial > Soil > Contaminated >... | reverse complement strand
CGATGCGCTCGATGAAGCGGCCATCGCGCGCGCGGCGCGAATCAGCGACCACCAGGTTGAAGAACGGGCGCTTCGTCGCGCCACCGCGTGCCAGACGGATGACTACCATATGATGTATTGCCTGCCCTGAAATGCGGAAAGGGCGTGATTTTACGCTAGTTTTTCCTCTCGAGGCAAGGCGCGCCAGTACGCCGTGCCTGAGCGCGCGAATTTCGGCGCCTTCATCCGCCGGCCGATTCGCAAACACGGCACCGCGTCGCACCGTAGAATTGATGCGTGGCGCCGAACTGCGCGAGTGTTCCGAACGGAGAATCACGGCTGCGATGAAGCTGATTCGGGCCCTATTGCTTGCCGGTAGCGCGCTCATCGCACAGGCATGCACTGCCCCTGCACCAGAGCAGGTATTCAGCCACGCCTCCCGAAGCGTGGTCATGGTCTACGCAGCCGATGCCTCCCGGAAGATCGTGGGCCGGGGCAGCGGCGTTTTCGTCGCCCAGGATCTTCTCGTCACCAATTGCCATGTCATCGCGCGCGGAAAAGTATTCATGGCGGGCAACAAGCAAAAGCGTTCGCCCGCTCGCCTCATGGCGTACGACGCCGATAACGACCTATGCGTGCTGAATGTGCAGGGACTGGATGTCACGCCGGCGCGTATTGGCGACGCCAAGACCGTGCGGGTCGGTCAACGCGTCTACGCGATAGGAACACCCGAAGGCTTCGAACTCACACTCAGCGAAGGCCTGGTTTCCGGACTACGGGAAGCGGCCGGTGGCCGGTACATTCAGACCACCGCGCCCATGTCGGAAGGCTCGAGCGGTGGCGGGCTTTTTGACGCCAACGGATGCCTGATTGGAATCACCGCATTCGTCTTCTCTGCCGGGCAAAATCTCAACTTTGCGGCCCCGGTGGATTGGGCGGTTGATCTGGCCAGGAAGGCTTCCCGCGTCGGAAGTGAGGGCCCCGTAGACCCGATCCAATTGCCACCGGCCCTGACCAAGCAGTGGCGCCACCCGTTCCTGAAGTAGTTTTCGATGTGGTTTGGGCTGAACCGGTTTTCTCCTGGCTGGCGCAGCTGGGGTAACATTCCCGCCGCGTCAATCAAGGAGCATCCATGAATCCTGAGAATGGTCACGTTAACCGTATCCGTTCTGCAATGGCGGAACGCTTTGGAACGGACCTCGCCATCGACCCGGATTGCCCGGGATCGGAGGAACTCACCCGCATGGCCGAGCACCGCTCCCACCGCAAGTTCGCCAGCCGTAGCGTGGACTCCGGGCTGCTGCGTCTGCTCTTCGCCTGCGCCTTCTCGGCACCGTCGAAGTCCGACCTGCAACAGGCCGACATCGTGCACGTCGCCGACCGCGCCAAGGTGCGGGCGATCGCGGCGGGAATCCCCGACATGCCGTGGATCGCCAACGCGCCCGTGTTCCTGGTATTTCTCGCCAACAACCGCCGCCTCCGGCAAATCGGCGAGTGGCGCGGCAAGCCGTTCGCCAACGATCACCTCGATCATTTCCTGAACGCCGCAGTGGACGCCGCGCTCGTGATGATGAGCTTCATCCGCGCCGCGGAAGCCGTCGGGCTCGGCGCGTGCCCGGTGAGCCACGTGCGCAATCATCCGCACGAGCTCGCCCGGCTGCTCGCGCTGCCCGACGGGGTGTTTCCGGTGGCGGGCCTGTGCGTGGGCTATCCCGCCGAGCCCGGCCGCATATCGCCGCGCCTGCCGCTCGAGGTGACGGTGCACGTGGACCGCTACGATGAAACGGGGATCCGGGAGAGAATCGACGCGTACGACCGCAGGCGTCACGCGCTCGCGCCGTACCGTAAGCAGCGCTACGCCGACCGTTACGCGAACGTGGATTTCTATGGCTGGTCGGAAGACAAGGCGCGCCAGTACTCGGTCTCCGAGCGCGCTGACTTCGGCGCCTACATCAGGAAAATCGGCTTCAGCCTGAAATAAGAAACGCGTGATGGGGCGGGCTACTTCCTCGCCACGAGCTTTACAACGGGGTCCGTCCCCGTTGATCACGCGCCTTCCCGTCTAGAGGCGCAGGCCACTCAACAGATCCTGCGACAGGTACTCCGTGCGGAAAGTCTCGAACGGCACGGTGTCGCTTGCTTCGGTTTCCCGCTGCTCGGCGAGCGAGTCCTCGGCTATGCGCTCGTAGCGGGCTTCCACTTCAGCAGAAAGGGGAGAATTCAGCATTCCGCTCCGGTAATGCGCCGAGTGAGCCTGTACGAAGTCGAGATAGGAGTTGTCGTAGGCCTGCTCCATCTCCCGCAGGATGCGCGCGGAAGGGGTCGCCGACGGATCCTCCAGAGCGGTGCCGGCGGCCGCCAGCGCATCCCGGTGCGTGCGGCCGCCGTGTGCGTCATCGAGTGCCGCGGCGATGGGCTCGCACTCGCGCAGCAGGTCCGCGCCGCATTCAGCCGCGGTGAGTTCTCGTCCGCGTCGGGTCACCCGGAGGCCGGGCTCGCGGCCCCGCTCGGCGACCCGATGCTGATTGCGCGAGACGGCCGCGATTTCCTCCGGTGTGTCCGGCGGGCTGTCGGCGAGCAGGCAATGCAGCAGGAACACGTCGAGAAAGCGCATCGTGCCAGCCGCGATGCCGACCGGGCAGAAGGGATCGAGGTCCATGCAGCGCACTTCGACATACTCGACGCCGCGCTCGCCCAGCGCGTGCAGCGGCCGCTCCCCGGGGCGGATGGTGCGTTTCGGCCGGATGGTCCCGTAGAACTCGTTCTCGATCTGCAGGAGCGTCGTGGCGAGCTGCCGGTAATTCGCGCCGTCGCGCATGCCGATCGCCGCGTACGGTGGATAGGGCTCGGTAAGCGCGTGATAGAGCGAGCGAGCGTAGCTTTCCAGGCTGTTGTAGCTCACGGCGAGCGCCGCCTGCGCCTTGCTCTGGTAGCCAAGCGGGCCCATGCGCAGGGACGTGGCCGCCGGCAGATACAGCGTGCCCGCCTTCAGCTTCTGCAATCCGTGCTGGCGGCCGGCGACGAAACTCTCGCACACCGCCGGCGACGCCCCGAAGAGATAGAGCAGCAGCCAGGAATGGCGCCGGAAGTTGCGGATCAGGGAGAAGTACGCAGCGTCCCGATAGGCGCGCTCCGGGCCGGTGCGCCCGTCGGCCTGCTGCAGCAGCGGCCAGGCCGCGTCAGGCACGGAGAAGTTGTAGTGAATGCCGGAGATCATCTGCATGCGCCGCCCGTAGCGGTGCGACAGGCCGACGCGGTACACCGTCTTCGCCCGGCCGATGTTGGAGCTGCCGTAGCGGCCGATGGGAATCCTGTCGTCGGCGGGCAGCTTGCAGGGCATGCTCGCGCACCACAGCATTTCCTCGCCGATGTGCCGGTAGACGACCTGGTGGATCGCGGTGAGCTCCTCGAGGCACGCCTCCGCGCCGGTGTGCACGCCGGTGATCAGCTCGAGCTGGGACTCGCTGAAGTCCGTTGTGATGTGCGGATGGGTGAGCGGTGAGCCAAGCCCCGCGGGGTGCGGGGTGTCCGCCAGCATCGCGTCCGGCCGGACGCGAAGGCTTTCCTTCTCGATCCCGCGCCGGATGCTCCTCAGCATTTCAGGCGCGAACGCGCCTAACCGTTTGCCCACCATGCGGTCCAAGCGCGCCTCCTCCTTTATTGCCCATAGGATACTCCCTGGTGGTGTATGGACCGGATTGACAGGATTCAAACCACCACCAGGCCCGCACGAACAAAACCCCGCCGAACAGGCTGTGTAAAAACTCGTCGATGACTCGTTTTCAGGAGTCGTCGGACCCCTCCCAAGGGTGCGAGAACGCGTTGTAGCGCGTCCTGGCAAGCCGACTTTCATTCACGTCGGCGTCGAACCGAGTTTTGACACAGTCTGCGAAGCGGGGTTTCGCAGGTGCAGGGCGGGCCTTCGATCCACCCATTCTTCGTCCGCTAGCCAGCGGGCGTCAATTTCAGCGTATGTAATGTACTCCGACCCCTTTTGTGGGTGACCAGTCACGACGGACGGGTGACGGATTTTGATCTTGGGGCCCCTGTTCGCCGCCGAGCAGCAAAGAAATCGACTTACCGTCGATTTCTTTAACAATAAAGCCGGAATCCAAATCGGTAAGGAATGCGCTGACGTCGTCAGCGCATTCCCGGGAACATGCCCTTCATGTTCCGCATCATCTTCGCCATCCCGCCCTTCGCCATCATCTTCATCACCTTCTGCGTCTGCTCGAACTGGTTGAGCAGGCGGTTTACCTCCTGAACGGTCACGCCGGCGCCGGCCGCGATGCGGCGCTTGCGCGAAGCCTTGATGACCTCGGGTCGTGCCCGCTCCTCGCGCGTCATGGCGTTGATGATGCCCTCGATGCGGCGGATCGTACGGTTGTCCAGGCCCGGCGCGCCCTGGGCGAGCCGCGCGAGATTGCCGGGGAGCTTGTCAGCGAGCGTGGCGAGCCCGCCCATCTTCTTCATCTGTGCCACCTGCTGCTTGAAGTCCTCGAGGTCGAAGTCCTTGCCCGACTTCACCTTCTGCGCGAGCTTCTCCGCCTCCGCGATATCGACGGTCTTGCGCACGTCCTCGATGAGCGAGAGCACGTCGCCCATGCCGAGGATGCGCGAGGCCATGCGGTCGGGATGGAACGGCTCGAGCGCGTCCAGCTTCTCGCCAACGCCCGCGAACTTGATCGGCTTGCCGGTGATCTCCCGCACCGAGAGCGCCGCGCCGCCGCGCGCATCGCCGTCGAGCTTGGTGAGGACGACGCCGGTTAACGGCAACGCGTCGGCGAACGCCCGGGCGGTGTTGACCGCGTCCTGGCCCTGCATCGAGTCCACGATGAACAGCGTCTCGACCGGCGCGAGCGTTGCGTGCAGCTCGGTGATCTCGCGCATCATCGCCTCGTCGATCGCAAGCCGCCCCGCGCTGTCCACGATCAGCACATCGGCATAGTGCGTGCGCGCGTGGTCGAGCGCGCGGGATGCGATATCCACCGGTTTTTCGCCCACCGCAGAGGGGAAGAATTCGGCCTCGACCTGCGCCGCCACGGTTTTCAGCTGTTCGATCGCCGCCGGCCGGTAGACGTCGCAGCTCGCGAGCAGCACTTTCTTTTTGAGCTCGGTCTTCAACCAGCGCGCGAGCTTGCCGGCCGTCGTGGTCTTGCCCGAGCCCTGCAGCCCCGCGAGCAGGATCACCGCGGGCGGGCGCGTGGCGAGATCGAGCGCAGCGTTCTTCTCGCCCATGAGCGCGACGAGCTCGCGGTAGACCACGCCGACCGCCGCCTGCCCCGGCGTGAGGCTGCCGATCACCTCCTCCCCGAGCGCCTTCTCGCGCACCCGTTCGATGAAGGTCCTCACCACCGGCAATGCGACGTCGGCCTCGAGCAGCGCGACGCGCACTTCGCGCAGCGCTTCCTGGATGTTGGACTCGGTGAGCCGCGCCTCGCCGCGCAGCGTCTTGATCGCGCGCGAAAGGCGCTCCGTCAGATGGTCGAACACGGGAAATAGTTGGTGTAGACTCGAAGAGTGCCGGAGATTCTACCTTACCTCGTCAACGCCTTGCTCTACGGCGCCCTTGCGCTCTACTCCTGGCGCACCCGCTGGGGAGCGGCGGCCAACGCGCCGTCGCCCGCCGCCTCTGTCAACGTCATCGAGCATTACGGCATGCTCGTGCCGCTCGGGCTGCACGCCGTCCTCATCGCGCGTACGATGTTCGCGCCCGACGGCCTTCATCTCGGCGTCGGCAATGCGGTTTCCGCGATCCTCTGGCTCACGGTCCTGATCTACTGGGCCGGCAACTTCTTCTACCGGCTCGACGGGCTGCAGTCGCTGGTGCTGCCGGTGGCGGCGGTCGCTGCGCTGCTTCCGGCCGTGCTGCCCTCGGTAAGTCCCTTGCCCAACACCGAGCTGGTGGTGTTCAAGGTCCACCTGCTGATCGCGATGCTCGCCTACAGCCTGTTCACCATCGCGTCGCTGCACGTGCTCTTGATGGCGCTGCTCGAGCGGCGCCTGCACCACGGCGGCCTGCCGCGGGTGCTGCAGGGGCTGCCGCCGCTGCTGGCGATGGAGACGCTGCTGTTCCGCATCATCTGGGCGGGCTTCATTCTGCTCACGGCGACGATCGCGAGCGGCGTGCTGTACTCGGAGGAGCTGTTCGGTCGCGCGGCGCGGTTCAATCACAAGACGGTGTTCGGCGTGCTGTCGTGGATCATCTTCGCGGCCCTCCTCGGTGGCCGGCAACTCTACGGCTGGCGCGGCAGGGTGGCGGTGCGCTGGACGCTCACCGGCTTTCTCATGCTGGTGCTCGCATACGTCGGCAGCAGGTTCGTCCTCGAAGTAATCCTAGGCCGGGCTTAGCCCGCGAGCGCATCCGGGAACGGCGTGAGTCGTGATTAGTGACCCGTGATTCGACCCGGTTATCGCCACTCATCACTTGCGCCGGCGCGGATTGACAAGGTGAAACCATGGAAATGCTCATTCTGGCATCCCTGATTCTGCTCAACGGCCTTTTCGCGATGTCTGAGGTGGCGCTGCTCACCGCGCGCAGGCCCCGGCTGGCGACGCTCGCCAAGCGCGGGGACACACTCGCCGCCGCCGCCGTGAAGCTCAGCGGCGAGCCGACGCGGTTTCTTTCCACTATCCAGATCGGGATCACCTCCATCGGGCTGCTGACCGGCATCTTCGGCGAGGCCGTTCTCGCCACGCCGCTGGCCGCCTGGATGCAGTCCCTGGGCCTGGAGCCGAAGGCGAGCAGTGCCGTGGCGACCGCCATCGTCGTGATCTCAGTGACCTACGTCTCCATCGTGGCCGGAGAACTGGTTCCCAAGCGCCTTGGCCAGCACAACGCGGAAGCCATTGCCAGGCTGGTCGCCTGGCCGATGCATTCGCTTGCCAGGATCTCGGCCCCATTCGTGCACCTGCTGTCGGCATCCACCGACGCCATCCTGAACCCGCTGTTGAAGCTGCTGCGGATCCGGCCACAGGAGTCCGGGCCGCTGCCGCTCTCGGCCGAGGAAATCCGCACCATCGTGCTCGAGTCCTCCAACTTCCTGCCCAAGAAGCACCTCTCGATCCTGTTGAACCTGTTCGATCTCCAGGCGATCACGGTGAACGACGTGATGGTCCCGCGCAACCACATCGAAGCGTTCAATATCGACGCGCCGCTCGACGTCATCCGGCAGCAGATCGCCACCTCCCATCACCGGCGGCTGCTGGCATACCGGGGCAACCTGGACGAAGTGGTGGGCACGCTCCGAGCCCGCGACGTGCTCAACCTGGTGCAAAACGAGGAGCTCACCAAAGACAAGCTGCGCGAGCTGGTGCGCGAGCCGTACTACGTGCCGGCCGGCACGCCGCTCTTCTCCCAGCTGCAGAATTTCCAGGAGCAGCAGGACCGCATGAGCCTGGTGGTGGACGAGTACGGCGAGCTGATGGGGCTGGTCACGCTGGAGGACATCCTCGAGGAGATGATCGGCGAGTTCACCACGCAGTCGCCGCTGCAGACCGGCGGCTTCGTGAAGCAGCCCGACGGCAGCTACCTGGTGGAGGGCGCCACCCTGCTGCGGGAGTTGAACCGCAAGCTCGGCTTCGGCTTCCCCCTCGACGGGCCGAAGACGCTGAACGGACTGATCCTCGAGCACCTGCAGTCCATGCCCGAGCCCAACACCAGCGTGAAGATCGCCGGGCACCCGCTGGAGATCGTCCAGACCCATGATCGGGTGGTGAAAGCGGTGCGGGTCGTCCCGCCGGTCCGCGCCTGAGCGCCCCCGCGCCCCGCCCTGTGGCAAACTGGCCTTTACAAAGCTCGGCAAGACGTGCATCATTTTGTGAACACTCGCATCTAACCTATTGGTTCATTAGGACAATCGGGAGCCTGTCATGGCCACGGCAGCCGCAGCGGCAAGAAAGGCAGACGTCAAGGAATTCAATTTCACCTGGACCGGCACGGACAAGGGCAACAAGACCGTGCGCGGCGAGATGCGCGCGAGCGGCGAAGCCCAGGTCAACGCCACGCTGCGCCGCCAGGGCATCCGGGTCGTCGAGATCAAGAAGCAGAAGACCCGCGGCGGCGGCAGGATCACCGACAAGGACGTCACGCTTTTCACCCGCCAGATGGCGACCATGATGAAGTCGGGCGTGCCGCTGCTGCAGGCCTTCGACATCGTCGGCAAGGGGCACAGCAACCCGCGGGTCGCGCGCCTGCTGATGGACATCAAGGCCGACATCGAGACCGGTTCCAGCCTGAAGCAGGCGTTCGAGAAGCACCCGCTCTACTTCGACGCGCTGTTCTGCAACCTCATCGGCGCGGGCGAGGCGGCCGGTATCCTGGATTCGCTGCTCGACCGGCTCGCGACCTACAAGGAGAAGATCCTCGCCATCAAAAGCAAGATCAAGGCGGCGCTGTTCTATCCGATCGCGATCGTCGTGGTGGCGATCGTCATCACGGCGGTGATCATGATCTTCGTGATCCCGGCGTTCAAGCAGGTGTTCACCAACTTCGGCGCCGACCTGCCGGGCCCGACGTTGTTCGTCATGGCGATATCCGATTTCTTCGTCGAGTACTGGTACGCCCTCTTCGGCGGCGCCGGCGCCGGGATCTACGCCTTCTTCTACACCTGGAAGCGCTCGCAGAAGATGCAGTGGGTCATGGACCGCGTGTTGTTGAAGGTGCCGGTGTTTGGCCACCTGGTGCGCATATCGTGCATCGCGCGCTGGGCGCGCACGCTCGCCACCATGTTCGCCGCCGGCGTGCCGCTGGTCGAGGCGCTCGAATCGGTGGCCGGCGCGTCCGGCAACTACGAGTATTATGTCGCCACCATGAAAATCCGGGCCGAGGTGTCCACCGGCTCGAGCCTCACCTCCTCGATGCAGGGCACCGATGTCTTCCCCAACATGGTGATCCAGATGGTGGCGATCGGCGAGGAGTCAGGCTCGCTCGACGCCATGCTGTCCAAGGTCGCCGACTTCTTCGAAGCGGAAGTGGACGACGCGGTCGAGGCGCTCTCGAGCCTGATGGAGCCCATGATCATGGTGGTGCTGGGCACGCTGATCGGCGGCATGGTCGTCGCCATGTATCTGCCCATCTTCAAGATGGGCCAGGCCGTCTGAGGACAGGATTCAGGATCAAGGATTCAGGGAATTGGCATGACGACGTTCTCTGAAACCTGACGCCCGGATCCTGGATGTTTCCCGTTTCCTTTTACGCCTATCCGGCCTTTCTCGTCATCGTCGCGGTGCTCGCCGGCCTGATCGTCGGCAGCTTTCTCAACGTCGTCATCCACCGCCTGCCGAAAATGCTGGAGCGGCAGTGGCGCTCCGAGTGCGCGGAGCTCGCCGGCACTCCGTCTCCGCCCGCCGAGCGCTACGACCTGGTGAAGCCCCGCTCCGCCTGCCCGAAGTGCGGCCACATGATCCCGGCAATCGAGAACATCCCGCTGGCAAGCTATTTGATCCTGGGAGGAAAGTGCTCCCAGTGCCGCGCGCCGATATCGTTACGCTATCCCGTCGTTGAGGCCCTCTCCGGCGCGCTGGCCGGCTACATTGCATGGCGCTATGGCCTCACCACCGCCATGTTGGGCGCCCTGCTCTTTACGTGGGCAATGATCGCCCTCGCCTTCATCGATCTCGACACGTTCTTCCTGCCCGACAGCATCACGTTGCCGCTGCTGTGGGCGGGACTGTTGTTCAACGCCGGCGGAACATTCACCGACCTCAACTCGGCGGTGATCGGCGCCGCGGCGGGCTACGTCGCGCTATGGGCCGTCTACTGGGCCTTCAAGCTCGCGACCGGCAAGGAAGGCATGGGCTACGGTGACTTCAAGCTGCTCGCCGCGATCGGCGCCTGGCTCGGCTGGAAGATGCTGCCGCTCACGATCCTCGCTTCATCCCTGGTCGGCGCGGTGGTCGGGATCGGATTGATCGTGTTCGCAAAGCACGCGCGAGAGAGACCGATCCCGTTCGGCCCGTACCTCGCGGCTGCCGGGTTGATCGCGCTGTTCTGGGGCGAGCGGATCAACAAGCAGTATCTCGACTTGTTTTAGATGGCGTTCTGCGTCGGCCTCACCGGCGGCATCGGCTCCGGAAAGTCGGCCGCCTCGGGCATGTTCGAGGCGCTCGGCGCAGCAGTGGTGGATACCGACGAGATCTCGCGGGCGCTGACCGCGCCGGGCGGCGCCGCGATTACCGAAATCCGGGAACGGTTCGGGCCGGAGTCGATCGCCGCCGACGGCGGCCTCGACCGCGAGCGGATGCGGCTCCTGGTATTCCGCGATGCGGCGTCCCGGGCAAGGCTCGAGGGAATCCTGCACCCGCTCATTCGCAGCCGCACGCGCGGCTCCATCGCCGCGGCGCGCGGACCCTACGTCGTCGTGGTGGTGCCGCTGCTGCTCGAGACCGGAGCCTGCATGGAATTTATCCAGCGCGTGCTGGTGGTGGACTGCGAGGAAGAGGAGCAGGTCCGTCGCGTCATGGCGCGCAGCGGGCTCGCCGCCGGGGAAGCGCGCCGGATCATGGCGACGCAGCTGCCGCGCGCCGAGCGCCTGCGACGCGCCGACGACGTGCTCCACAATAACGGCAGCATCGAAGCGCTGCGCAACCAGGTCGAGCAGCTTCATGCCCGCTACCTCGCGCTGGCAAGCAAGGCGTGACGGGGCGGCGCGCCGCACCCGCGGACACCCCAATAAACCCTTTATAATTCTCGGGTTTTGATGAATACTGACCCGGTCTCCAAACGGACTGTGGCCGGCCACCCTGACGTGATCAGCTACGAGCATCCACTGAGCGAGCGCGTGCGCACGCTGCTGCGGCTCGAGGATCTGTTCGAGCGCGTCGATTATTTCCTGCACAAGAACGACGCGCACGAGCACCATGTCGCGCTGCTTTCGATCTTCGAGATCCTCGAGGTATCGGGGCGGGCCGATCTCAAATCCGACCTGCTGCAGGAGCTGGAGCGGCAAAAGCACTCGCTCGAGGCGCTGCGCGACAATCCTGAGGTATCGGGTGAAGCGCTCGACAACGTGCTGTGGCAGATCGACCAGGCCTCCTCGCGACTCATCAAGACCTCGGGCAAGATCGGGCAGGAACTGCGCGAGAACGAGTGGCTGATGAGCATCCGGCAGCGCACCGGGATCCCGGGTGGCGTCTGCGAATTCGACCTGCCCTCGTACCATTACTGGCTGCAGCAGGGGCCGGAACAGCACCGCCACGACCTGCAGCAGTGGCTCGCGCCCTTCCTGCCGATGCGGGACGCCATCGCGATCGTGCTGCGGTTGCTGCGCGAGTCGGGCAAGACCACCTCGCAAATCGCCTACCAGGGCGTCTACCAGCAGATGATGGCGGGCCGCCTGTCCCAGATGCTGCGCATCCGGTTGAAGCGCGAGTACCACTGCGTGCCAGAGATCAGCGCGAACAAGTACGCGCTCAACATCCGCTTTACCACTCAGGAAGGCATTCAGAGGCCCAAGGCCGCCGAGGCGGACGTCGAGTTCGAGCTCACCTTCTGCAATCTGTAGGAGAACAGCTATCGGTATTCAGCTATCCGCCGTCAGCTAGAGCCGCTCTCGTCTTGAGCTGACCGCTGAGAGCCGACCGCTGAACGCTCATGACAGGCATGTCATCGCCACACCTCGTTACCTGCCCGACCTGCGGCAAGAGCGTGTCCTGGACGCCTGCGAATGCCTGGCGTCCATTCTGCTCCGAGCGCTGCAAGCTGATCGACCTCGGGGCGTGGGCCACTGAGAAGTACCGTGTGCCGGTCACGGAGTCGAAAGATCAACTCGAGGACGCGGAGCCGGGCGAATCACCCGCCGCTCCCGGGAATCCAGACGCCCGATAAATTCGGGTTCCGCCCTGAAGGGCGGGTGACTTTCTTTGCTCCCCCCCAAGTGAAGTTAAATCCGGACGCAATGCGCCGGTTTAACTCCGCGTGTTCGAACGGACGAGATGTTCGCCGTTCAACACGCGGGGTGCTCATCACTCATCACCCATCACTCATCACCGAGGTAAGGGGCTGCTCGGCGGTGAACAGGGGCCCCAACAGCGAAACCACTTGATTGAGCTACAAGCTGTAACCCATGTCGTTGAACTCAAGAGGGCAACAGCCGCTGCCATGCGCGCAGCTTACGCCGCGGAAATTGGCCTCAGAAATGCACCGCTAAGCACCGAAACGGCCCCGATACGACGTTCTTATTTCAGCGGATCAACGCGTTGCGGTGGTCTGATAATCATCTAGCCGCCCTCCCTCCGGCGCGAGCCGGAGTGGATAAAGTGAAGGTGCGAACCGACTTTATTCCTGGAGGGCGACATGAAATATTGTGGCATAGACCTACACGGTAATAACAATTGGGTGGTGATTATCGACGAGCAGGATCGGGTGCTGTATTCGAGACGCCATGCGAACGATCTGCCGCGGTTGCTCGCGATGCTGGCGGCACATCGGTCTGAGCTGTGCGGGATTGTTGTGGAGTCGACTTTCAACTGGTATTGGCTGGTCGATGGATTGCAGGAAGCGGGTTATCGGGTGTTGCTGGCAAACACGGCGGCGATCAAGCAGTACGACGGGCTGAAGCATCGGGGGGATGAATCGGATGCTCGCCAACTGGCGCACCTGCTGCGTCTGGGGCTGTTGCCGGAGGGGCACATCATGCCCAAGGCGGCGCGCGCGGTTCGCGATCTTGCGAGAAAGCGTATGCAACTGGTGCAGCAGCGCACGGCCCAGATTCTGAGCATTGAGAGCAGCCTGTCGCGCCACAGCGGGTGGAAGCTCTCCAGCAATCGCATCAAATGCCTGCGGCAGGCCGACTTGGACGAGTTGCGGCTGGGCGAGATGCCGATGCTGGGCCTCAAGGCCAATGTCGCCGTGATGCAAACGTTGCAGACGCAGATCGACGGCCTGGAGAAGGTGCTGGCCGACTACTGCCGTGCCGAGCCCGGCTACCGGCTGCTCAGGACCGTAACCGGCATCGGCGAGGTACTGGCCACGGTGATTCTGTTGGAGACCGGTGGCATCGAACGCTTTGCGGACGCCGGCAACTATGCCTCGTACTGCCGCTGCGTGGGCAGCGCGCACCTGTCCAACGGTAAGAAGAAGGGCCAGGGCAACACCAAGAACGGCAACCGCTATCTGGCGTGGGCCTTCGTCGAGGCGGCGAACTTTGCGGTGCGCTCCTGCGAAGCCGCACGGCGGTTCTACCAGAGGAAGAAAGCCGCTCGCAACAACGCGGTGGCCATCAAGGCGGTGGCGCACAAACTCGCGCGCGCCTGCTATCACATGCTCAAGACGCAGCAGCCGTTCTGCGTCGAGAGGTGCTTTGCGTAGAGAGGCTACGGCCGGCGAGCCCGTCTCGGGTCTGGGCGTGAACCACCTGGTCTGATTGGACGCCGCGCCGTATGCCAACCGTCAATGCTTGCAACGATGAATCGCCCGGATCGCGAGCCACATGGGTTTGGAGCCGCTCGTCGGCAACCACCGGTCTGCACAAGCAATTGGACGCGAGACGGAACCGAGATGCTTCTGGGGCAGCGAGACTGCCAGGGCGAGACAAGCAGTACCGTCTACGCTTGATCCTGATGGGTGACTGGTGCGATTCACGACACCACGCCACGAAGCGATGGATGCGATGATCGAGTGCAGGAGCTGGGGGTTGGCAAACGTTGAAACGTTGTAGGAGGCAGTAGGGAGCGATACCCGTCTCGGACTATCGCAAGGGCTTTATTTGCACTCTTTACTCCGGGCGGCTAATGGGCGACCCGGTTATACGCATTCACTTTGGG
>Ga0214473_10006668_pt1 | contig 13744 bp, 9 predicted proteins | sample RVTome_7_FD_203509 | JGI IMG/M metagenome (GOLD analysis project Ga0214473, IMG submission 203509) | Soil microbial communities from uranium-contaminated site in the Upper Colorado River Basin, Wyoming, United States - RVT98D197 | ecosystem: Environmental > Terrestrial > Soil > Contaminated >... | reverse complement strand
GTCTCAGGGTCTGGTGTGACCCCGGTTGAGAGAAGAGATATTCCTTCCCTTGTGGAGATGATCGTTGTGCTCGGAGGGGACGGAACCCTCCTCGGCGTTGCCCGTCAGGTCGCGGAGTATAAGGTCCCCATTCTGGGAGTTAACCTGGGAGGGTTGGGGTTCCTGACAGAGATCGCCCTGGAGGAGCTTTATCAAGTCCTGGAAAAGGTTATCCAGGGCGATTACAGAGTAGAAGAGAGGGAGATCCTTCATATCGCTGTGATCCGCAAAGGGAAGGAGATGGCGGAGTACCTCGTCTTGAATGATGCGGTGATCAACAAGGGAGCGCTGGCCCGGATCATTGATATTGAGACGACGATCAACGGGGAACGTTTAGCCACGTTTAAGGCGGATGGCCTCATCATCTCAACGCCGACAGGATCGACCGCCTATAACCTCTCCGCGGGTGGGCCCATTGTCTACCCCACCCTCCATTGCATCATCATTACGCCTATCTGCTCCCACACCCTGACCAATCGTCCTGTGGTGATCCCCGACGAGGTCCGGATTCAAGCCGTGCTCAAAACGAAGCAGGAAGAGGTGATCCTCACCCTGGACGGTCAGCAGGGCTTTCCCCTGGAGTTTGATGATGTGGTGGAGGTGAGGAAATCGGAGACCCGGATCTATCTCATTAAGTCGCCCCACCGCCACTTCTTCGGGCTGCTTCGGGAAAAGCTGAAGTGGGGAGAACGATGAATACGTTCGGAGCTCGGAGGGCTGAGTTCGGTGTAACAATAAAAAAAATACAAAAACAAAGAGTAGGGCAGGGCTTTAGGCCTGCGATGATCCGCCTGGGGTGGACAGTCAAGGGTGAATCCTTTCCTAGCTCAAATAAGAAGGCTTAACGCGTAGCTTCAGGCACGTTGGATGCTGCAGGAACTTCGGATCAAGAACTTTGCAATCATCGATGAACTGGAGATGATGTTCTCCAAGGGGCTCAATGTCCTCACGGGGGAGACGGGGGCAGGCAAGTCGATCATCCTCAATGCCGTCCACCTTCTCCTGGGCGATAAAGCCACAGAGGATTTCGTCCGGAGCTCGGAGGAGGAAGCCAGCGTCGAGGCCCTTTTCGATATCAGCGGGAATAAGAAGGTCAAGGAAAAACTCCAGGAAAAGAATCCCAGGGCCCTGGAGGCCGAGGAAGAGAATTCTCTTCTCATCAGGCGTCTGATCTCACGGTCGGGGCGGGGAAGAATATTGATCAACGGGAATCTGGGAACGCTGGGGATGCTTTCAGAGATCGGGACAGAACTGCTCAGTGTCTATGGCCAGCACGAGCATCAGACCCTCCAGAAGGTTGAGACCCACATGGATATGCTGGATGAGTTTGGGGGGCTCATCGAGCTTCGTGAGGCCCTTCGAGACCGGTTTGAAGAGTTCAATTCCCTCTCGGAAGAGGTTCGAAGGATTCGAGAAGAGAAAGAGAAAAGACTGAGAGAACGGGAACTGATGGCCTTTCAATCCCGGGAGATCGAATCCTCTCGCCTCCAACCGGGAGAAGAGGAGGCCTTAAGGGAGGAACGGAGAATCCTGAGCCATGCGAAGAAATTGGCCGGGTTTGCAAATCTCTCTGAAGAAGCCCTTTATGGAGAAGAGGGATCTGTGATCGGAAGGATTCAGACGATTCTCCGGCAAGGACGAGAGGTGGTGGAGATTGATCCTTCCCTCGGGTTGCCCTTGAAAGGATTGGAGACAGCACTCATCCAGTTGGAGGAGTGCGCTCTTGCCTTGAGGGAGTATTCGAAACGGGTTGAATTCAATCCCTCGAGGGTGGAGGAGATTGAGAATCGACTGGCAGAGATCGACGGGCTCAAAAGAAAATACGGGCCTTCGATCGACGGGATTCTCCTCTTCAAAGAGAAGGTGGACGAAACGCTGCGGGCCTTCACATCGGATGAGGAGAGGCTCACGCAGTTAGAGCGTTCTCTGGCACCTCTTCGCCGTGAAGTGAACGAATTCGCAGAAAGGGTCTCGGCCGGAAGGAAGCGAGTTGCCTCGGAACTGAAACGATCGATCGAAAAGGAGCTGGGTTCCCTCGGGATGAAAAGGACTTCCTTCGAAATCCGCTTCGACCCTTCGCCCCTCTCGCACAAAGGGATCGATCGGGTGGAGTTCCTCATCTCCCCGAATGTCGGGGAAGAGGTCAAACCGCTGGCCAGAATCGCTTCCGGAGGCGAACTGTCACGGATCATGTTGGCAATGAAGAGAATACTGGCCAGGGTGGGAGGAAGGCAGGTGCTCGTCTTCGACGAGGTGGACTCCGGCATTGGAGGGGCGATCGCCGAAGTGGTGGGCAGGAAATTGAAAGATCTTTCGCGGCAGCATCAGGTCATCTGTGTCACCCACCTGCCGCAGATCGCCTGTTTTGCCGACACTCACCACAGCGTGAGAAAAGGCGTGGAAGGGGGGCGGACCGTGACCCTGGTCGAGCGGATGGAGAAGGAGGCCGTGGTGGATGAGATCGCCAGGATGATGGGGGGAATGAAGGTGACCGAGAAGACCCGGGCTCATGCGAAAGAGATGATCGAAAATGCCCAGAAAAAATGATTCGGGTTGCGGGTTGCGGGTCCAAAGTTCAAAGTTCCGACGGACACGAAAAGGGAAAAGTGATGATTCGAAAAGCCAAGATCGAGGATGTCAAAGAGATCCAGCAGCTCATCAAGCTCGATTCTGCCCGGGGGAACGTTCTTCCCCGGTCCCTCAGCGACCTCTACGACCATCTCAGGGATTTTTTCGTCTTCGTGCGGAATCGGAAAGTGATGGGAGTGTGTGCCCTGCACATCTGCTGGGACGATCTTGCAGAGTTCCGATCCCTGATCGTAAAGGAGGAAGCCCGCAACAAAGGAGTCGGTGTGAAACTGGTGAAGGCCTGCCTGGAAGAGTCAAAAATGTTAGGCCTCAAAAGGGTCTTTGCCCTGACCTACAGGTCGGAGTTTTTCGGCAAGTTGGGTTTTGAGAAAGTCGATAAGGCGGTGCTCCCCCACAAAATCTGGACGGACTGCCTGAAATGCGTCAAGTTTCCTGACTGTGACGAAGAGGCCATGGTGAAAGAGGTGATATGATTCAGGCCATTGATTTCTCCGGTCCTCCCCTGGGGTTTTAGATCCTGGGGGGAAGGAAAGCCATTCTCGGACGTTTATGGACAGTAGGCCGCTTCACAGAGGAGATGAGGTTTTCATCCCGAGCCGGCGAAGGCCCGGGGTCCCCTCCGTCTTATTTCTCGCTCTCTTCCTACTCATGCCTTGCCCTGCTTTCGCGGATTGATCTCTTTGCCAAGACCGACGCACTCCACAGCATCGCCAATTACCTGCGGCAGCGCGGCTGGGAGTGCACCATGGAGAAAGCCCGCAAGTTCCGGGTGATCCTCGACTACAACAAGAGTTCTGTCTACGCCAACACCGTTCTGGCAGTGGCTGAAAGACTTGAGAATAAATCCCGCACCAAACGGTAAACGGGTTTATTCCTCCTCTCGCCGATATCCTACGCGCCGGTCACAGGACCTCAGGGTTCTTGGATCCCTTTGAGAGAGAAGCAAGACAAGGTTGCCATCACCCCCAGGAAGAGGATGCCGCTCTGGAAATTCCAGAGATCGGCGAGGACCCCTAGGAAGACCGGGGCCAGCCCGTGCCCAAGGCCCATCGCGAAAGCCATGGCCAACCCGGCGAAGAGGCTTCGTTCATTGGGACGGGTGATTCTCGAAACGAACAGGGCGACCGATGGGAAGAACAGGTCAGAGGCCGTCGCCTGCAAAATGAGCATCGCGATCAGAAGAGGAAAGCCGTTGGCCAGGGCCAATCCCATGGTTGAGATCCCCGTAAGAAGACAGGTCAGAAAGAGAATCCTTTTGACTCCAAATCGATCCGAGAGGACCCCGGCCAGAACCATGAGAAAGACGCTGCCAACCCTTGAAATCCCGAGCAGGGTATTGGCAAGCTCGAACGGAATCCCCTTTTCCTTGACGAGGAAGAGAGGGACGATACTGTATAATCCCATGCTGCAAGCCGACAAGGACATCCAGACGATGGAGATCAACTGAAAATCTCTGCGGCGAAGGATGTCAAGAAACGGAATGGGGATCTCCTCTTCAGGCGGGCGGGGATCTTGAGAGAACACGGAAAAGGCCGTGACACAGATCAAACAGACACCCCCCATCATCAGGAAAAGGGTCCTCCAAACAAAGAAACGGAGGGCCAGGGTTGTGAGGATCGGGAATAGAATGATGCTCAAACAAATGGCGCTGTCATTCAATGCGATCGTGATTCCCCACTTTTGTGGGGGAACGGTCTGTGTCATGAAGCTGATCAGGTTGGGCCTGTAGGTTCCCGTTCCAATCCCCATGATCGTCATGAACAACGCCAGGGAGAGGTAATTTGTTGCGTAAGGCATCAGAAGAAAAATGGCTGATGTGATCACGAATCCGACCGTGATGACCCGTTTAAGCCCGAAGCGGCGAGATAGGAATCCGGAAAGAATCAAGCTGATCGTGTAACCGCCCGTTAGAAAGCCGAACAGACTGCCGGAAAGGGCATGGCTCAGGTGAAGTTCGTCTTCGATCATCGGGAGGAGGGGAGAGATCATGCTTCTGCTCGTCATATTGAGAAAGCCGAGGCAGCAGAGGATAAATAAGAGGAAGGGTGTCATGAACAGAATCTAAAGCATCCCGAGAAGATGATTCGGAGACCAGGCTATTTTTCTTCACCCAGAAGAATTCTCAACACCGTGCTGGCCTGGTGATGGGCCGCGATCCCCACCCGGGGCGCCATCAAACCGACTCCCGGACCGGCAGCCGTCTTCTGATCGCCGACGATAAACAGTCTCGAAGAGAACCGGGTTGTTTGGATCTCGTTATTGTCTCCATAACCCGCCAGGCCTGATGCAGCGACGATATATTTCTCCGGCATCTTTTCCGAAATCGCATTGATCAGCATTACTTTTTGGTCAGCCCGATCAAAGGCCTCGACCACCACATCCGCCTCTTTGAAGATACGCTCCATATTGTCTCGATCCAATTTCTCATGATGGATCTCAATGTTTACGTAGGGATTGATTTTCGAGAGATTCTCGCGGAGGGCTTCCACCTTGGGCATGCCGATCTGGTGGAAAAAATATTGCTGCCGGTTCAAATTGGAGGGTTCCACCACATCGAAGTCGACCAGGATGAGACGCCCCACCCCGACACGGACCAGCGCGATGGCGACAACAGACCCTAACCCTCCCAAGCCGGCAATGCCCACAACCGATTTCTTAATTTTCTGACGGACCCCTGGCGTGTGCCTCGCCATCATTAAGGATTCGAATTCCTCGGGCGAGGGTTTCTCCCCCTTCCGGATGAAGCAGACCTCATCCCCCTCTTTGAGAAGGCCGTCGGAGGAGAGCGGGAACCCATTGTAGATGACCAGGTCGGCATCGGGTTTATGTTGGTCCTTGAGCTGGAAGAGTGTGTATGGGGAAGGGACGGAAACTTCCATTTCGTTGATCTTGATCCGAATATTTTCAGGGTCTTCCTTTTTCACAAGAGTCAGATTAATCGATGGGGCCAGGATTGTCAATATGAACGGGCATAGAGGGGATGCCCTGTTTGACTTTGGGTAACGATGGTGTTATGAAATGATGGTTTTTTCTGCACTTTGTGTGTGATAATAAGTCCTTATGAATGCACTGATCCCCTCGGGAAGACCGACCGTCGCAGAAATCGATCTAAACGCTCTGGCATCCAACTACAGAGAGCTTCGGAAGAAGATCCCGAAGGATGCAAAGATCCTTGGAGTGGTCAAAGCCGATGCTTATGGGCATGGAGCCATTCCCATCTCACTGGAATTGGAGAGGCTGGGCGTTGAGTATCTTGGCGTGGCGATTTCTGATGAGGGGATTGAACTGAGGAGGGGAGGCGTAAAAGCGCCCATTCTTGTTCTAGGGGGGATTTTCGGTTCGGAAGACGTGGATCGCGTCCTGAAATTTAACCTGGCTCCCGTTGTCTTTGAAAAGGAGTCGCTGCAGCGCCTCTCAAAAGCGGCAGAGCGGTTCCGAAAAAAGGCGAAGGTTCACGTCAAGGTGGACACGGGGATGGGAAGGCTTGGCGTTTCGCTCAGGTTCTGGTCTGATTTTCTAAGAGAGCTCAAACGATTTCCCGGGGTTGAGGCGGAGGGGATCCTTTCCCACTTCGCCATGACAGGGGATGAGGGTGGAGTTTTTTCGATGAACCAGTGGAGGGAATTTCAGAAGGCCGTGGCACTGGCCAGGGAGAAAGGAATTGTTTGCAAATACCTGCATATGGCCAATAGTGGCAATTTGGTGGCCTTCCCTTCTTATTGCGGAAACCTGGTCAGGCCCGGAATCATGCTCTATGGATCGTATCCCTCTCCGAGTCTCCGAAATCTGATTAAACTCCAGCCTGTCATGACCCTGAAGACGAGGATCCATTTCTTAAAGACCGTGCCGCCCGGAACGAGCGTCAGCTACGGCGGCACCTTTGTGACCAAAAGGGAGAGTGTGATTGCCACACTTCCCATTGGATACGCAGACGGGTACCGTTGCCAGCTCTCCAACCGGGGAGAGGTCCTGATCCGCGGGAAGAGGGCACCCGTGGTGGGGAGGGTGTGCATGGATTTGATCATGGCCGATGTAACCCACATCGCCGATGTTTCGGCAGGAGACGAGGTCATCTTGCTGGGAAAACAGGGAAAGGAACGGATTACCGTGGAGGAGATGGCTGAAAAAATCGGTTCGATCCCTTATGAGGTTTTATGCTCCATAGGGAAGCGGGTTCCCCGAATCTATAAAGGACCCAGAGGGAGATCGCGGGAGAAATCCTGAAAAACGGTAGCGTGGAGGAGGAGTTACTTGATGGAGAGCAGGAGGATAGGCCTATTGGGCACCGGATCATTTGTTCCGGAACGGGTTCTGTCAAACGCGGATCTGGAGAAGATACTGGATACGACGGACGAGTGGATTTATAAACGAACGGGGATCAAGGAACGAAGGATTGCTGCGCCGGACATTAATGCCTCGGATCTTGCAAAGGAAGCTTCTTTACGGGCTTTGGAGATGGCAGGCCTTTCTGCAAAAGATATTGATCTGATCGTCATGACCACGATGACCCCTGACACGTGCTGTCCCGCCGGGGCCAACTGGCTGGAGGCAAAACTGGGGGCGGAGAGGGCGGTCTCGTTTGATGTCACAGCCGCCTGCAGCGGGTTCGTCTTCGGGCTCTCTGTTGCCGAACAGTATCTCAGGGCCGGGACCTTCAAGACGGCACTGGTGGCCTCCGTAGAAATTATGAGCCGGACCCTCGATTGGACGGATCGAGAAAGCTGCATCCTGTGGGGAGATGGATCGGGTGTCGCCGTCCTTCGATCCTACGACCACTTTGAAAAAGGCGAGCGTCTGAGGGAGAGTGGACAGGAGGTCGGGGAGATTCTTTCCGTTCACATCCATTCGGACGGAGCAAGCGGTGAGAACCTTCTCCTGCCGGGCGGGGGATCCAGTACCACTCCCATTTCGTACGAAAGCGTCGATAAGAAACTTCACACCCTGAGGATGATCCGGGCGAACGAATCGGTCCGTGTAGCCGTAAAACGATTCGCGGAGGCCGTAGAAGAGGCTGCTTCCCATAATGACATTCGTCTCTCCGATGTCAAATGGATTATTCCTCATCAAGCCAACTCGCGGATTCTCCAGCAGGTCGCCAAGAGGCTCGATGTCCCCTTCGAAAAGGTCTATCTCACCATCGAGAGGTATGGGAATATTTCGTCTGCTACCATTCCGATCGCCCTGGATGAGGCTGTCCGGAATGGATCAATTACGCGGGGAGATCGGGTTGTCCTGACGGCCTTCGGTGGAGGTCTGACCTGGGCCAGCAGCCTGATCCGGTGGTAAGAGGGGGAAAGCTCAAAGCTTGAGGTTTAAGGCTCAAGGCATAAGGCTCAGGGCATAAGGCTGAAGGCAAACAGGATCAGGGCATAGGGCGCGGAAGAAACGCTTGGGCAACTTACTGACCCCGTATCGACAAAAAATTGTCCATGTGCCCAACCCAGCTGTCGCGCCGCTTTGTAGCGTCCTCGTTTACCGGGGGCGAATTCGTATGACGGTGTGAAATGATCGATCAAGCCTTGGACTACCTTCAGGGGAAAGCCATCGACGGATACGAACTCTACGTGAGCCAGGCTTCCCTTTTTGACGTTGAATCAAAGGAGGCCAAGGTCGATCACCTTGAAGCCTCCAACTCCTGGGGAATGGCCATTCGTGTCCTGAAGGACCAGCGGATCGGTTTCTCCTATATGACTTCCACCCAGCCGTCGAGGTTACAGCCGACCCTGGAAGATGCCATCGCCGGCGCGGCGGCCACTGCCCTCGATCCTTGCCACGACCTGGCGCCCCCCTTTAAAGACCTCCCGTCCAGCCCGCCGATTTTCGATGAAACCTTGGCGGATGTTTCAGAAGAGGTGAAAATCAGAATGGCCAAGCAGTTGGAAGAGGCTGCTCGCGCCGTGGATCCAACGAGAATCACGAGGGTGAGAAAGGCGTCCTACCACGATATCCTTTCGCGGAAGACGCTGATCAATTCGAACGGGCTAAGGTTTTCGTATGCCGCCACGTTTGCCTCCATCAGTGTCACCGTTGTCGCCGAGCAGTCCGGAGAGTCGGAAGTAGGATGGGATTTCGACTACAGCCACTTTCTGCAAGATCTGGATGTGGAGAAGGTGGGACAATCGGCCGGTAGGAAGGCCCTGGGGAAACTGGGTGGGAAGAAGATCCCTTCCGGAAATTACCCGGTCCTCCTCCACAACCGGGTGGCCTCGGAGTTTCTCTCTCCTCTGGCCCATTCCTTTCTCGCCGAGCAGGTCCACAAAGGGAAATCACCGCTGAGAGGGAGGAAAGGAGAGAAATTTTTTTCTTCCCTCCTTTCGATTGTGGATGATGGGCTCCTCCCCGGAGGTATTTCTACCTCTCCCCTGGACGGCGAAGGAATGCCCAGGCGCCGGACCTCCCTGGTCATTGACGGGGAGCTCTGCGGTTACCTGTATGATAGGTACTGGTCGAATCGGGAGAATGCTTCCTCCGCGGGGCCAAGATCTGAATCGACTGGAAACAGCCGGCGACCTGGCATCACGTCCCCTCCGGCCTTGGGGATTTCGAATTTTTTCATCGACCCGGGAAAGAATTCTTTCTCCGCTCTCATGGAGTCTCTTTACCGGGGAGTCCTGATCGAAGAGGTGATGGGCCTCCACACGGTGGATCCAATTTCAGGAGATTTCTCACTGGGGTGCTCCGGATACTGGGTTGAAAGAGGGGAGAAGGCCCATCCCGTCAAATCGATCGCCGTGGCAGGCAACCTCTTTGATCTTTTTCGCAATGTGATTGCCGTGGGGGAAGACTTGAGATTTCCGGGAAGCGTCGGGTCTCCCAGCCTCTTGGTCAGTAGCCTGGTGATCAGCGGCAGTTAGGAAAGAAAAGGCGCAAGGGGTTCCTTCCCCCGATATGGGCGGATTGACTCTTTGTTCCTCTCATTACCTTTTTTCAAAGAGAAATTTCCTCCTGTATCTTCCTGATGGGTCTCGGGAGAAGTGGAGACAGGATCTCCGTGTTCCCCAAATAACCCTATGATAATTCAAACTTATTTTGCAGAAAGGGAGTTCTTTGCGCGCGCTTTTTGAAGAAATTGATGGAACAGTGAAGGGATGGCATAGCCTTTGCAAGGTCTCTTCTAATAAATTGTTTGTTTTGATCGGCCAGACTGTGAAAGGAGACAGGATGAACGGGGTTCTTCTGTCTTTGCATATGGGCGGGTTAATCATTGCATAACTGATTGTTTGGATAGCAATAATTAGTGTTTCCGGAGGGGTAAAAAAAGCTTGACTCTGAACCTCGAATTTGTTATCAAGACAGGTATCGTCGGGTGGAGTGTCTGATTCAAAATGGGGTGAAACAAGGAGGGTCACGTGGATAAAGAGTATTTTAATGTCCTGATATTTGGCCATAAGACCTCCAAGATCCGGCACCTGAAAATAGACAAGAAGACCGTAAAAGTTGCCCTTTACCTCTTGGCCTTTGCCGTCCTTTCCACCACCTTCTTCTTCTGTGACTACATCCAGGTCAGGAAGAAGGCCTTTGAATTGAGCAGATTGCGCCAGGAGACGCAGGCCCAGAGGTCCCAGATTCACTTTTTCTCAGCACGGATCGAGGACCTGGAAAAACAGCTCTCCAAGTTGAAGGAGTTTGACAAGAAAATCCGGATCATTGCCAATTTGGAAAGAGGCCAGGAAACCGTCGCCTTCATGGGAATGGGTGGGCCTTCTTCCTCCGACATCCGGGAGAAGTTGAAAGTGGAGAAGGACGAGAGTGGCCTGGTCCGGCAGATGAAAACCGATGTCGAGCGGCTCCAATCCGAGGTGATGTCCCGGGAGGAGAGCCTGTCGGAACTTGAGAGACTCCTCGAGAGTAAGAAGAATATCCTGGTCCATACTCCCTCCATCTGGCCGACATCGGGCTGGGTGACGTCTGGCTTTGGTTTCCGAACCAACCCCTTTACCGGGTTAAGTCAGATGCACGAAGCCGTCGATATTTCGAACCGGACGGGGACCCCCGTCGTTGCCCCGGCAGAAGGGATCATTTCGGACGCCGGAAATGATCACGCCTACGGAAAGATCCTGGTCATCTCCCACGGATTCGGAATGACCACCCGTTTTGCTCACCTGAATAAGACCTTTGTGAAGGTGGGACAGAGAGTCAAAAGGGGGGATAAGATTGCCGAAGTCGGGATGACCGGCCAGACGACAGGCCCCCATCTCCATTACGAGGTAAGGCTCAACGGCATTCCTGCCAACCCGATGAGATACGTGATGAATTAGCCGACCTCGCGAGTCAGCTAAGAGGGCCCGACGAAGGTTTCCTTTGTCGGGCCTTTTTGCATTTGAAACCATTTTTTTTCGATTATATAATGGATTATTGAAGGATCCTGGAATAGTGGAATATCGGAACACTGGAATGATGGGACGGGTAAAGCTCTTGTGATCCATTCTTCCGGCATTCCACCCATTCAGCATTCGGGCGTTATTCCTAAAGGAGCAAGCCTTTCATGATAGGAAATCTGATTAAGAAGATTGTTGGCAGCAAGAATGAGCGCGAACTGAAGAGGATCCGGCCCATCGTCACCCGGATCAATGAATTTGAGTCCCAGGTCCGTCCCCTGTCCGATGAGCAACTCGGAGCCAAGACCGGAGAGTTCAAGGACCGAATCGAAAAAGGGGCCTCCCTTGATGAGATTCTTCCGGAGGCCTTTGCCGTGGTCCGGGAAGCCGCCAGGCGAACCCTGGGCGAGCGCCATTACGACGTCCAGTTGATCGGGGGAATCGTCCTGCACGAGGGGAGAATCGCAGAGATGGCAACGGGTGAAGGAAAGACCCTGGTTGCGACGCTCCCTTGCTATTTGAATGCCCTCGCGGGGAAGGGGGGTCACGTGATCACGGTAAACGACTATCTGGCGCGAAGGGACAGCGAGTGGATGGGGGTGGTCTACCGCTTTCTGGGTCTCTCTGTGGGCGTGATCCTTCACGAGATCAATGACCAGGACCGGAAGAAGGCCTACGGTTGTGATATCACCTACGGAACGAACAATGAATTTGGATTCGACTACCTCCGGGACAACATGAAATTCGACATCAATGAGTATGTCCAGCGGGAGCTGAATTACGCCATTGTCGACGAGGTGGACAGCATTTTGGTCGATGAGGCCAGGACCCCTCTGATCATCTCGGGCCCGGCTGAAGAATCCACGGACAAGTATTACAAGATCAACCGCGTCATCCCTGCCTTAAGCCAGGGGAAGGACTACCAGTTAGAAGAGAAGAGCCACACCGCCTTCTTGACAGAGGAAGGGGTGGCCCACGTTGAGAAGCTGATCAAGGTCGAGAACCTCTACGATCCAAGAAACATTGAGACACTTCATCACGTGAATCAAGCCCTTCGGGCCCATACCCTTTTTAAAAGGGATGTGGATTATGTGGTGAAGGACGGGGTGGTGATGATTGTCGATGAATTTACAGGAAGGCTCATGCCGGGGAGAAGGTGGAGCGATGGCCTCCATCAGGCCGTGGAGGCCAAGGAAAACGTTCGGATTGAGAACGAAAACCAGACGCTGGCGACGATCACCTTCCAGAACTATTTCCGGATGTACGGGAAGCTGGCCGGGATGACGGGCACGGCGGACACCGAGGCCGCCGAATTTCGCAAGATCTATAATCTCGATGTGGTTGTCATTCCAACCAATATGCCGCTGATACGGACCAACCATCCGGACGTGATTTACAAGACAGAGGATGAGAAGTTCCGTGCGGCCGTCCGCGAGATTGAAGAGCTTCACAAGGCCGGCCGGCCGGTTCTGGTGGGAACCATCTCCATTGAAAAGTCCGAGAGGCTCAGTTCCCTGCTGAAGAAACGGGGGATTCCCCACAATGTCCTCAACGCGAAACAACACGAGAGGGAAGCGGAGATCATTGCTCAGGCGGGACGGGTGGGGGCGGTGACTATCTCCACAAACATGGCCGGAAGGGGAACCGATATCCTTCTGGGAGGAAATCCAAAATTCCTGGCCAAGACCCTGGTGGACGTAGAAGCCGATGAGGAGGCGATGAAGAAGGCCCTTGAAAAGGCCCTGGAGACCGTCCAGAAAGAGAAGGAGAAGGTTGTCCGACCGGGAGGGCTCCACGTCCTTGGGACCGAACGCCATGAAGCGCGGCGCATCGACAACCAGTTGAGGGGAAGGTCGGGAAGGCAGGGGGATCCCGGTTCCTCCCGCTTCTATCTTTCACTGGAGGACGATCTCCTCAGGATCTTCGGATCGGAGAGAATTTCAAGCATCATGGACCGGTTGGGGGTCGACGAGGAACAGCCCATCGAAAATCGTCTTGTGACCAAGGCCATTGAGAATGCGCAGAGGAGGGTCGAGGCCCACAACTTCGAAATCCGCAAGCACCTGCTGGAATATGACGACGTCATGAACAAGCAGCGGGAGGTCATCTATTCTCAGCGGAGGGAGGTGCTGGCAGGAGACGATCTGAAGAACTCGGTGTTGGAGATGGTGGAAGAACGGGCCGAAGATCTCGTTGATAGCTTTGCGGACGAGAAGATCCATCCCGAGGACTGGGATCTGAAGGGACTCCAGGATGCCCTTTATCAGCAGTTCCCGTTTCGCTGGCCATCCCTTCCTCAGAGCGGGGACGGTTTTAAACAGGCCCAGTTAAAAGAATGGGCGATCCAGCAGGCGAAGGAATTCTACCGGAAAAAGGAAGAGGAGTTCGGGGAGACCATGCTTCGCTATCTGGAAAAGATGGTCATGCTTCAATCGATCGATTACCACTGGAAAGACCATCTTCTTGCCATCGATCAGGTTAAGGAAGGGATCGGGTTGAGGGGATATGCCCAGAAGGATCCCCGGATAGAATATCAGAAAGAAGCCTATCAGATGTTTATGGAAATGTTAGACACCATCAAGCGGGACTCGATTGAGAAACTTTTTGCCATACAGATTGCCAAGGAACAAGAGGCTCAGGAGATGAAGATAGAGAGGAAACAGACCTTCATCCTGAGCCGGGGAGAGTCTCCCCAGGCGAGAGGAGGGGGTGAGACCGAAGATGGAAAGGGGGTGACGGTTCGTCGAGAGGGGAAAAAGGTAGGCCGGAATGATCCCTGTCCATGCGGGAGCGGCAAA
>Ga0214473_10006667_pt1 | contig 13746 bp, 13 predicted proteins | sample RVTome_7_FD_203509 | JGI IMG/M metagenome (GOLD analysis project Ga0214473, IMG submission 203509) | Soil microbial communities from uranium-contaminated site in the Upper Colorado River Basin, Wyoming, United States - RVT98D197 | ecosystem: Environmental > Terrestrial > Soil > Contaminated >... | reverse complement strand
GGCCGGCATCGGCCTCGGCAGCTGGTGGGCTTATTACGAGCTCGGCTGGGGCGGCTGGTGGTACTGGGACCCGGTCGAGAACGCGTCCTTCATGCCGTGGCTGCTCGGCACCGCGCTGCTCCACTCCGCGATCGTCGTCGAGAAGCGCGATGCGCTGAAGAGCTGGACCATCCTGCTCGCCATCCTGGTGTTCGCGCTCAGTCTCATCGGCACCTTCCTGGTGCGCTCGGGCGTGCTCACCTCGGTGCATGCCTTCGCCAATGATCCGGCGCGCGGCGTCTTCATCCTGATGCTGCTCGTCATCTACATCGGCGGCGCGCTGCTGCTCTATGCCGTGCGCGCGCCGGCGCTCAAGGGCGGCGGCCTGTTCCAGCCGGTGAGCCGCGAAGGCGCGCTCATGCTGAACAATCTCCTGCTGGCGACGGCGACGGCGACCGTGTTCCTCGGCACGCTCTATCCGCTCTTCCTCGACGTGACCGGCGGCGGCGCGGTCTCGGTCGGCCCGCCCTATTACCGTGCGACCTTCCTGCCGGTGATGATCCCGCTCCTGCTGCTGATGGGGGTGGGGCCGCAGCTCGCCTGGAAGCGCGGCGATCTCGCGGGTGCGCTCGCCCGGCTCTGGCTTGCCATGCTGGCCGCCGGGGCGGCCGCGCTGCTGGCGCTCTGGCTCGCCGGATTCCAACCGCCGCTGGCGCTCCTCGGCGTCGCGATCGCCGGTTGGCTTTTCGCCGCGACCCTGACCGAGCTCGCCGAGCGGATCGGGCTCAGGCGCCAGCCGCGAGCGGCATGGCGCAAGCTCCGCCAGCTGCCGCGCGCCTCGCTCGGCATGACGCTCGCCCATGCCGGTCTCGCGGTCGCGATCCTCGGCATGACCGGCGCTTCCGCCTGGAAAGAGGAGCAGGTCGCGAATCTCGCGCCCGGCGGCACGCTCGCGGCCGGTCCCTACGACTATCGGCTGGAGCGGGTCGAACGGATCGAAGGTCCGAACTACTGGGCCTACCGCGCACAGTTCACGGTAACGCACGACGGCGCAACCGTCGCGCTGCTCGAGCCCGAGCGGCGCTTCTACATAGTGCAGCGCATGCCGACGACCGAGGCCGCGATCCATACCAACGGCCTTGCCGATCTCTATGCGGTGATCGGCGATCCGGACGGCAAGGGCGGCTGGACCGTCCGCATCTATCGCGAGCCCCTGGTGCCGCTCATCTGGGGCGGCATCCTGGTGATGGTGCTGGGCGGCCTCGTCTCGCTCAGCGACCGGCGCTATCGCGTGGCCGCGCCGGCGCCGGCGCGGCCCGGGCGGCTCGCCGCGACCCAGGGCCGCTGAGCGACGCCGGACGCCCCCCGCATGCGCCGCCTCGCCTATCTGATCCCGGTCCTGCTGTTCGCGCTGGTCGCGGGATATTTCCTCTTGAGCTTGCGGGAAGGCCGCGATCCGACCCTGGTGCCGTCGGCGATGATCGACCGCCCGATGCCGGCCTTCGAGCTTCCCGGCATGACGGATGGCGCGCCCGGCCTCAACAGCGCCGATTTCGCGGGCCGGGTCGTGCTGGTGAATTTCTTCGCGAGCTGGTGCCTGCCCTGCCGCGTCGAGCATCCGCTGCTGGCCGCGCTCGCCGCCAAGGGCGTCGCGGTCTACGGCATCCTCTACAAGGACGCGCCGGCCGCGGCCGGCCGATGGTTGGCGGAACTCGGCGATCCCTATGCCGGGATCGGCGTCGATGCCGCGGGTCGCACGGCGATCGATTTCGGCGTCTATGGCGTGCCGGAAACCTATCTCGTCGATCGCGACGGCCGGATCCGCTTCAAGCAGGTGGGGCCGCTCGACCAGCCGACCATCGAGGGCACATTGCTGCCGATGATCGAGGCGCTCGGAAAATGAACCGATCGATGCGCAGTCTCGCCGCGGCGATCGCGCTCTGGCTGCTGGCGGCGCTTTCGGCCCCGGCGCTCGGCGTCGAGCCGGACGAGCTGCTGGCCGATCCGGCGCTCGAGGCGCGCGCGCGGGTGATCAGCCAGGGCCTGCGCTGCCTCGTCTGCCAGAACCAGTCGATCGACGATTCCGGCGCCGATCTCGCGCGCGACCTGCGCCATCTCGTCCGCGAGCGGCTGCTCGCCGGCGACAGCGACGATCAGGTGCGCGCGTTCCTGGTCGAACGCTACGGCGATTTCCTGCTGCTCGATCCGCCGATGAAGCCGAAGACCTGGGGGCTCTGGTTCGGGCCGGCGGCCATCCTGCTGCTCGCCGCCGTCGGCATGCTCGCCTATTTCCGCCGCCGCCGGGCGGCGCCGGAGCCGCCGCTCTCGGCCGACGAGGCGGCGCGGCTTGCCGCGCTCCTCGAACGCGAGGAGGGCTGATGCTCTGGTTCGCCATCGTGGCGGCGACCGTCCTGGTGCTTGGCCTCCTGCTGCGGCCGCTCGTTGGCCGCGGCGCGGCGCCCGCTGCCGATCGCGATGCGGCTGCGGATCGCGCGGTCTATCGCGACCAGCTGGCCGAGCTCGAGCGCGACCGCGCGCGCGGCCTCGTGCCGGAGGAGCAGGCGGCGAGCGCGCGTCTCGAGATCGAGCGCCGGCTGCTGGCGACGGAACGGGCGGCGTCCGCCATGCGCGATCAGGTGCCCACGGCGCGCACCCGATTGGCAATCCTGCTCGCGGTGATCGCGGCGGCCGGCGCCGGGCTGCTCTATCTCGAGCTCGGCTCGCCCGATCAGCCGGACCAGCCGCATCGCCCGGGCCCGGCGGGCGAGGCGCCCGCGCCCGCGGCCGCGGAGGATCCGGCGCTCGCGTCCGAAGCGGCGATGCTCGCGCAGAAGCTCGACGCGAGCCCTTCGGACGCCGGCGGCTGGGCGCGGCTCGGCGAGCTCCAGCTCCAGCTCGGCCGTTACGAGGCGGCCCGGACCGCGTTCGAACAGGCGATCCAGCAGGGCGCCGAGGATCGGCTTACCCAATCCTCCTATGGCGAAGCGCTCACCCAGCTCGCCCAGGGCAGGGTCGGGCCCGATGCCGCCACCGCCTTCCGCCGGGCGCTCGCCGCCGATCCCAAGGATTCGCGCGCCCGCTACTATCTCGGCCTCACGGCGGCGGAAGCCGGCGAGCTCGACCAGGCGCTCGCCGCCTGGCGGGAACTCCTCGCCGAGACCGCCGCCGATGCGCCGTGGCGGGCGCTGCTCGAACGCTCGATCGCCGCCGCCGAGCAGGCGAAGAGCGGCGGTAGCGCCGCAGCGCCGGGTCCCGATGCCGATGGGCTCGCCGCGGCGGAAACCATGACGCCCGAGGAACGCGAGACCTTCATCCGCGGCATGGTCGAGGGGCTCGCGCAGAAGCTCGCGGCGAACCCGGACGACCTCGACGGCTGGCAGCGCCTCGCGCATGCCTATGATGTGCTCGGCGAGCGCGACAAGGCGCGCGAGGCCTGGGCCAAGGCCGCGATGCTGGCGCCCGATCGGGTCGATCTGCTGCTCGACTATGCGACCGCCATCGTGGCTGCGACGCCGGGGGAGGCGCCGCTCGGGCCGGCGTTCGATGCGGCCGTCGCCAGGATCCGCGCCCGCGAGCCCGACAGCCTCGCCGGGCTCTATTTCGCGGGGCTGGGTGCGGCGCGCGGCGGCCGGCCGGCCGAGGCGCGCGGCTATTTCGACGCGCTCTTGAAGGCGCTGCCGGCGGACGCGCCGCAGCGCCGGCAGATCGAGCAGGAGATCGAGGCGCTCGACGGGCAGTGAACCTCGCGGGCGCACCGGCAGCGCCGGGCTTGCGCGCCGCTGCGGCGCGCGACTAGCCTCACGGGACGTATCGCCTGGAGCGGATGTCCGTATGGAGAGCCAGCCCACCCGCAATGCACCCGCGCCGCGCGCGCAAACCCTGCCGGCGCGCTGGTATGCCGATCCGGCGGTCTACGAGGCCGAGCGCCGGCACATCTTCGCGCGGGATTGGCAGCTCTTCGCGCGCGCCTCGGCGCTGGCCGAGCCCGGCGACTATGTCGCCGAGACGCTCGCCGGCTTTCCGATCTTCGTGCTGCGCGATCGCGCGGGCGAGCTCCGGGGCTTCCACAATGTCTGTCGCCACCGCGCGGCGCGCATTCTCGAAGAAGGCGCGGGACGCACCGAACTGCTGCGCTGCCCCTATCACGGCTGGGTCTATGACGGCGAAGGCCGGCTCAAGGCGACGCCGAATTTCGGCGAACGCCCCGGCTTCGATCGCGCCGGCTACGGACTCTTTCCGTTGCGCGTCGAGACCTGGCGCGGCCTCGTCTTCGTCAATCTCGATCTCGCGGCCGGACCGCTCGCCGACGGCCTCGGCGACATGGCGCGTCACGCGGCGCCCTTTCCGATCGAGGAATACCGGTTCTGCCGGCGCCAGAGCTACGACATCGAATGCAACTGGAAGACCTACATCGACAATTATCTCGAGGGCTATCACATCCCGCTGCTGCATCCCGAGCTCAATGCCGGCATCGAGTTCCGCAGCTACCGGGTCGAGAACGGCGAGCGCGTCTGCCTGCATCGGGCGAACGCGCGCGACGGCGCCGCCTATCAGGGGCTCTGGCTCTGGCGCTATCCGAACCAGAGCTTCGCCGTCTATGCCCGCGGCATGAATTTCACCCGGGTGCTGCCGCTCTCGGCCGACCGCACGCGGCTCGCGATCGATTTCTTCTTCGCCGATCTCGCTCCGGCCGCCACAGCCGCGAACGAAGCCGACATGGCCGCGACCTGCCGCGTCGTCGAGGAGGACTTCCCGATCTGCCGCGCCGTGCAGCGCAATCTCGCCGCCGGCGTCTATGCGCAAGGCCCGTTGAGCCCGCGCCACGAGGCCGGCCTCGGCTATTTCCACGACCTCGTGGAGGCGGCCCTGGCCGAGCCGGTCGGCGATCTGCCGAATAGCGCCTAACGAATTGACAAACCAGGGATTTATTCGGGATCCCCGACCCGGCGCCAGGGGCCATGGCCGGGCGGCCGCTTTCCGCTTGGCAAGGCCGGACTTGCCCGACTACCTTGCCCTCGACAGGGAGTGCCGCGGAACAACGAAGAATCGAGGCTCCGATGGGGGACGCAACCACCGCCCTTGTCGTTGAAGACCTGCACAAACGGTTCGGCGAGCTCGAGGTGCTGAAAGGCGTGTCGCTGACCGCGCATGTCGGCGACGTGATCGCCATGATCGGCTCCAGCGGCTCGGGCAAGAGCACGTTCCTGCGCTGCATCAACCTGCTGGAGACGCCGGATTCCGGGCGCGTCACGGTCGGCGGCGAGGTCATCCGCATGCGTCCGACGACCAACGGCCACGCGGTGCCCGAGGATCGCCGGCAGGTCGACCGCATCCGCTCGCGGCTCGGCATGGTGTTCCAGAGCTTCAATCTATGGTCCCACATGACGGTGATGCAGAACGTCATGGAGGCGCCCATCCATGTGCTGAAGCTCGACAAGCGCGAGGCGCAGGAGCGCGCTCAGGCGCTGCTCGAGAAGGTCGGCATCGGCGACAAGGGCCACTACTATCCCGCGCATCTTTCCGGCGGCCAGCAGCAGCGCGCGGCGATCGCCCGCGCGCTCGCCATGGAACCGCAGGTCATGCTGTTCGACGAGCCGACCTCGGCGCTCGATCCCGAGCTTGTCGGGGAGGTGCTGCGCGTGATGCGCCAGCTCGCCGAGGAGGGCCGGACCATGATCGTGGTCACCCACGAGATGGGTTTCGCGCGCGAGGTCGCGTCGGACGTCATATTTTTGCACCAGGGCCGCGTCGAGGAGCAGGGACCGCCGGCCGAGGTGTTCGGAAATCCGAAATCGGAACGCATGAAGCAGTTCCTGGGCGGAATTCGGTAGCGGCCGGGGGCAATGAGACCGGTGCCGCTGCCGGGGGGATGTATGTCAACTTCAAGAACGGGAGAGCAGACGTGAAGAAACTGATTGGAGTGACCATCGCGGCGGCAGTGGTGCTGTTCGCGGGCATGGCGAGCGCAGACATGCGCAAGGTGAAGATCGGCACCGAAGGCGCCTATCCGCCCTTCAACTCGATCGATCCGAGCGGCGAGCTCGTCGGCTTCGACATCGACATCGCCAAGGCACTGTGCAAAGCGGCGAACTTCGATTGCGAGTTCGTGGTGCAGGACTGGGACGGCATCATCCCCGCGCTGCAAGCCAAGAAATACGACGCCATCGTCGCCTCGATGTCGATCACCGAGGAGCGCAAGCAGGTCGTCGACTTCACCGGCAAGTACTACAACACGCCGGCGAAGTTCATCGCCAAGGAAGGCCTGACCTTCGAATTCACCGATGCCGGTCTCGCGGGCAAGGTGATCGCCACGCAGCGCGCGACCATCCACGAGAACTTCCTCCGCGACAACTTTCCGAGCGCCGACATCCGCGTCTATGCGACGCAGGACGAGGCCAACGCCGACCTCGCTTCCGGCCGCGTCGACCTGGTGCTCGCGGATTCGGTTGCGCTCGACGAAGGCTTCCTCAAGACGGATGCCGGCAAGGGCTTCGCGTTCGTCGGCCCCGACTTCACCGATCCGAAATGGTTCGGCGACGGCGCCGGCATCGCGATCCGCAAGGGCGAGCAGGACCTCGTCGATGCCTTCAACAAGGCGATTGCTCAGATCCGCTCGGACGGAACCTACGCGGCGATCAACGCCAAGTACTTCGACTTCGACGTCTACGGCAAATAGCTTCGCCGGCGGCATGTCGAGCTGACCGAACGACGCCACCGTTCGCGCGGGCTCCGCGCGGGCGGTGGCATCGCAGCTTTTGGAGGCCGTCGCCGCCCGGAGCGGCAGGTTCCGAGGACCGGCGAGGGGAGCGCCAATGGATAGTCTGTTCGATTTCCACGGCTATGGCTGGATGCTCTGGGACGGGCTCCGGGTCACCATCCTGGTCGGGCTCTGCGCGATCGTCGTCGCGCTCGCCATGGGCCTCCTCGGCTGCTGGGGCAAGCTGTCCGGCAACCGGGCCGCACGCATCGCCGCCGATGCCTACACCACGATCGTGCGCGGCGTGCCGGAGCTCGTGCTCATCATCCTCGTCTATTACGGCGTCACCACGCTCCTGCAGCATGTCCTGCAGGCGATCTACGGCGCCGAGGTGCTGATCGACATCGATCGCTTCTCGGCCGGCGTCATCACCATCGGCTTCATCTACGGCGCCTTCGCGACCGAGGTGTTCCGCGGCGCCTTCCTCGCCATTCCGAAGGGCCAGGGCGAGGCGGCCAAGGCCTGCGGCATGAACCGCGTGCTGATCTTCCGGCGCATCCTGATGCCGCAGGCCTGGCGGTTCGCGCTGCCGGGGCTCGGCAATCTCTGGCTCGTGCTGATCAAGGCGACCGCGCTGATGAGCGTCATCCAGCTCGACGAGCTGATGCGCAAGGCCGACATCGCGGCGCGCGCGGTCAGGCTGCCCTTCACCTTCTATTTCGCGGCTTCGCTCATCTATCTCGGCATCACCATCGTCTCGATGCTGCTGCAGCAGCGCGCCGAGGGCTGGGCCAACCGCGGCGTGCGGAGGGCCTGATCCCGTGAACATCGCGGTCATCATCGACAACCTGCCGCGCTTCGCCGCCGGTCTCGCGCTCACCCTCGAGATCACCGCGATCAGCGTGGTGATCGGCTTCTGCATGGCGCTGCCGCTGGCCCTCCTCCGGGTCTCGCGCAATCCGCTGCTCTGGATGCCGGTCTACGGCTACATCTTCTATTTCCGCGGCACGCCGCTCCTGGTGCAGCTCTTCCTGATCTACTACGGCAGCGGACAGTTCCGCGACCAGCTGGAGGCGATCGGGCTTTGGCCCTTCTTCCGCGAGCCTATTTACTGCGCCGTCCTGTCGCTCACCCTCAATACGGCGGCCTACACCGCGGAGATCATGCGCGGCGCGATCCAGGCGGTGCAGCATGGCGAGATCGAGGCGGCGCGCGCCTGCGGCATGTCGGGCGGGCTGCTCTATCGCCGCATCATCCTGCCTATGGCGTTCCGGGTCGGGCTGCCGGCCTATACCAACGAAATCGTGTTCCTGTTCCAGGCAACGTCGCTGGTCAGCATCATTTCGCTGCTCGACCTGACCGGTGTCGCGCGCATCCTCATCTCGCGCAGCTTCGCCGCCTACGAGATCTGGATCTTCACCGGCGCGCTCTATCTCGCCGTTTCCTACGCCATCATATGGCTGTTCGGGAAGCTCGAGCACAGCTGGAGCGGCCACCTCCGCGACCGTCCGGGCGTCCAACTCGCGCCCGGCGCGATCAAGCAGGCGGTGGCGCTGCGCTAAGGGGCGGCCCTTCCGGCCGGCGCGGCGCGCTCCGCAATTCCCCGCGGCAAGTTCACCGTTGGTTCAGTCATGCGCTGTCGCCCCCGCGCTGAAACCGCTTGCCCGCTCGGCGCCGGCGGCGCTACCGTATTAAACGGTTGTTTAAATCACGGCGACGCGATGCAAAGCGACCGCTGCCGACAACCGGGTTTGCGTCGGATCGCCCGCAAGGCACCGGGGGCACCGCCGCAGACCAGCTCGAGGAAACCAGGGAAGGAAGAGGGACAAGGACGACCATGACCAATCTCGCGGAACTGAAGAAGAAGCTCAAAGCCGAGGGCGTGCAGTATTTCTTCGGCGCCTATGTCGACGGGCTCGGCGTGCCGAAGTCGAAGGCGGTGCCGATCGATTACCTGGAGAAGGCCGCAGAGGGCTCCGAGCTCTATACCGTCGGCGCGCTCGAGGCGATGGGTCCGCTCGGGCCCAACGAGGACGAGTGCGTCGGGCTGCCCGATCTCGACAGCACCACGGTGCTGCCCTGGGACCGGCGCTACGCGATCGCGTTCGCCGACCTGCATTTCGGCGGCAAGCCCTACAGCCACTGCTCGCGCACCGTGCTGAAGCGCCAGCTCGCGGAGGCCGCCAAGCTCGGCTTCAAGGTCAACATGGGCATCGAGCCCGAGGTCTATGTGCTGCGGCAGGAGAACGGCCAATGGCGCCCGTTCGTCGCCGAGGACGAGCGGAACAAGCCGACCCGGGGCTACGACATCGAGACCACGATCCTCGCCGACGCTTTCCTCGGGCCGATGGTGAAATACATCGACGAGCTTGGCTGGGGCGTCTACTCCTTCGACCACGAGGGCGGCGACGGGCAGTACGAGTTCGATTTCGGCTATGTCGACGCGCTCGCCATGGCCGACCGGATGCTGCTGTTCCGGCTGATGGCGAAGCATGTGGCGCGCTCGATCGGCTGCATCGCGACATTCATGCCGAAGCCCTGGTCGAACTCGTTCGGCTCCGGCGCGCATTTCAACATCAGCCTCGCCGACCTGAAGAGCGGCAAGAACCGCTTCGAGGCGGAGAGCGGCGCCAATTCCCGCGATGGGCGCGGCTACTCCGAGCTCGCCTATCACTTCACGGCGGGCGTGCTGCGCCACGCCGAGGCGATCAGCGCGGTGGTCTGCCCGACCATCAATTCCTACAAGCGCCTCAACCCGCGCGGCTTCATGAACGAGATGTCCTGGGCGCCGGTCTATCGCGCCTACGGACAGAACAACCGCACCTTGATGTGCCGCCTGCCGATGAACCGGCGCTGCCTCGAGGTGCGCAACGCCGATAGCGCGGTGAACTTCTACCTCGGCGCCGCCATCACCATCGCGGCCGGCCTCGACGGCGTGCGGCAGAAGCTCGATCCGGGCCCATCGGTCGATTTCAACACCTACGACGTGAGCGAGGCGGAGCTCGAGGCGCGCGGCATCCATCGCCTGCCGCGCACGCTCGGCCAGGCGATCGAGGTCTTCGCCAAGGACGAGCTGGCGAAGGCCACCTTCGGCGACGCCTTCCATGACAGCTACACGAAATACAAGCGCGCCGAATGGCAGGAATACTGCCTCGTGGTCGGCGAATGGGAGCGCGAGCGCTACCTGCATCTCTGGTAGGTCGCGGTGGTGCAAACAGTGGAACGAGGAGCAGTCGAATGAGCAATGCAGCCGACCGGCGCGCCAAGGCGAATGCCGAAACCCTGGCGCGCCTGAACGCGTCCGACCCCGTGCTGGTCGATGTCCGGCCGGCCGGCGAGGTGGTGCCGGGCATGACCCCCGACATGGTGCTGACCTCGGGCCGCCCGATGGGCTGGGCGGATTATACCGGCGGCCAGCGCCAGGCCCTGATCTACGGCGCGGTCTACGAGGGGCTGGCCAAGGACGAGGCGGATGCCGCCGCCAAGTTCGCCGCCGGCAAGATCAAGATCGGCGCCTGCCACGAGCATGGCTGCGTCGGCTCGGTCGCCGGCATCTACACCGCCTCCATGCCGGTCTTCGTGGTGGAGAACCGCGCTCAGGGCAACCGCGGCTTCTGCAATTTCTACGAGGGCGCCTCGCGCAAGCGCTTGAATTACGGCTCCTACGACGAGACCGTGCGCCAGGCGCTGCGCTTCATCGAGACGGTGCTGGCGCCGGTCATCGGCGCGGCGGTGAAGGCGGCGGGCGGCATCCCGCTCAAACCCATCATGACCCGCGCCGTCCATATGGGCGACGAGCTGCATAGCCGCAACACGGCGGGCTCGGTGCTCTTCACCCGCGAGCTCGTGCCGCAGTTCCTGAAGCTGCAGGCCAAGGAGGGCGATCGGATCCGACAGACCCTCGAGTTCCTGCAGCTGAACGAGTATTTCTTCCTCCGCCTCGGCATGGCGGCGGCGAAGAGCATGGCGGACGCCGCGCACGGCATCGAGGGTTCTTCGGTGATGACCGCCATGACCATCAGCTGCCGCGGCTTCGCGATCCGCGTCGGCGGGCTCGGCGGCGAATGGTTCGCCGGACCTCACGCGGTCGTCGAGGCGCAGCTCTTCGAGGGCTTCACCAAGGACGACATCGAATGGATGGGCGGCGAGAGCCACATCACCGAGACGGTGGGGCTCGGCGGCTTCGCGCAGGCCGCAGCCTTCGCCCTGCAGAAATACCAGGGCGGCTCGGCCGACGCGATGGTCGCGACCAACCGCAAGATGTACGACATCACGGTCGGCGAGAGCAGCGCCTTCCAGATCCCCTATTTCGGCTATCGCGGCACGCCGACCGGCGTCGACATCTTCCGCGTGCTCGACACCGGCACGACGCCGGTGATCGACGGCGGGCTCGCGGGCAAGGGCGGCGGGCAGATCGGCGCCGGCATCCTGCGCGCGCCGATCGAGTGCTTCCAGAAGGCCGCCGCCGCCTATACCAAGCGCTATGGCGGGCGCTGAAACCCGGTCAGCCGCCGGCCTTGCCGCCGCGCCGCGCGGGTTGCTGGGCGCCGAGATAGTCCCAGAGCAGGCGGCGCATGTCTTCCATGTTGACCGTGAGGTTGCTCTTCTTGCGGGTCATGGCGGCGAAGAAGAGCCCGTCGAGATGGGTCGAGATGAACCGGGCGGTGCCCTCGGGATCGACCGCCCGAAACAGGCCCTGCGCCACTCCGTCGCGGATGTTCTCGGCGAGCAGCTGGCGTTCGTCTTCGTAAAGCTTGTCGATGAGCCGGTCGATCGAGGCCACCGACTTCGTCGAGAAGTAGTAGTCGATCGTCACCTTTGCCATCTGGCGCAGCGTGTCGAACAGCTCGACGTTGATGTTGAACCAGTCCTCGAGCGCGTCGATCGGGTTGGTCTGCCGGGTGCGCAGCCGCCGATAGCCGCCGATCGCCTGCTGGATCGCGTGCTCGATCGAGGCGCGGAACAGCTCTTCCTTGCTGCCGAAATAATAGTAGATGAGCGCGATGTTGATGTCGCAGGCGCGCGCGATGTCGCGCACCGTCACGCTCGCGAAATCGCGCCGCGCGAAGAGGTCGAGCGCCACCGCGAGGATGTCGGTCGCCCGGTCGCCGGCCGCGCGGCGCGCGCGGGGCGCCGGATCTCGCCGGGATCGTGCGGCAGCGGACTTGCTCATGGCTGGATGCGGTCTCACGAGATAATTCGCGTGCCGGTAGCGGCGCGCTTCGATCCAGCCTATGAGATCGGCCGCGGCAACGCCACGGCAAACCGACCGATCCGGACCGCCATCCCGAGGTTCCGATGAACCACACGATCCACGGCAAGCATCACCACTGGCGCTGGGACAACGCGCTGCCGCCGGTCGTCCGGATCGCCCCCGGCGATCGCGTCGAGCTCGAGGCGCTCGATCCGGGCGGCGGGCAGATCGAGCCGCGCACCGAGGCCGACGAGCTCGAGCGGCTCGATTTCGCGCGGGTGAACCCGGTCACCGGCCCGATCTTCATCGACGGCGCCGAGCCCGGCGATGCGGTGCGCGTGAAGCTCGAAGCGGTGGTGCCGTCGGGCTGGGGCTGGACCGCGCTCATCCCCGGCTTCGGCCTGCTCGCCATGGATTTCCCGGAGCCCGCGCTGCATTCCTGGTCCTACGATCCGACGCCGGGCCGGCCCGCCCATTTCGGCAAGCTCGCGCGCGTGCCGCTGAAGCCGATGGTCGGATCGATCGGGCTCGCGCTTGGCAAACCGGGCGCCCACGACATCCTGCCGCCGAGGCATGTCGGCGGCACCATGGATATCCGCGACATGAATCCCGGCACCGAGCTCTATCTGCCGGTCGAGGTCCCGGGCGGCCTCCTTTCCTTCGGCGACGGCCACGCGGCGCAGGGCGAGGGCGAGGTCTGCGGCACCGGGCTCGAGACCGCGATCCGGGTCGCCGCGCGCATCGATCTGGTGAAGGGGCTTCGCCTCGAGGGTCCGGAGTTCACGACCGACGGGCCGGTGCAGCGCCATCTCGACGGCAAGGGCTATTACGTCACCACCGGCATCGGGCCGAGCCTGATGCAGGGTGCGGTCGATGCGGTCCGACGGATGATCGATCTCTTGGCGCGCCGGCACGGGCTCCGCCCCGAGGACGCCTACATGCTTTGCAGCGTTTGCGCCGACCTCCGGATCAGCGAGATCGTCGATCGGCCGAACTGGATCGTCGCGCTCTATTTCCCGCGCATCGTTTTCGAGTAGGTCGCGGGCGATCGCGCCGCTTCCGGCGTCATTCCCGCGAAAGCGGGAATCCATCGCGCCGCTTTCCCGGTCTCGGATCGGCATGGATGCCCGCTTTCGCGGGCATGACAGCAGGCGGACGCGACTTCGGTTCGTTCATATTGCGGCGGGAGGATCGAGGTCGAAGCCGGCGAGTTGGTGGAGCTGAGGGGAATCGAACCCCTGACCTCCTCATTGCGAACGAGGCGCTCTCCCATCTGAGCTACAGCCCCGCCGGGCTTCCGTGGGGCCGGACTATGGCGAGGCCGGCCCCGACCTGTCAAGCAGGCGGCGGGCGAATCCGCCCGGAATCCGGCGGCTTTGCTGGGGAAGACGCCGGCCCGGAGGTCTTGCGCCGGGCGGCGGTGAAGGGCTAGGGTCGCCCGTCTTCATCCGCCCCGATCACGCGAGGCCCGGCCCGCCCCCATGTTCTCGATCGCCTACATGATCAATCTGCTGATCCAGCTCTACATCTGGGTGCTGATCGCGAGCGCGGTGCTGAGCTGGCTCGTCGCCTTCAACGTGGTCAATACGCGCAACCGCTTCGTCTATACGGTCGGCGACGTGCTGCACCGGCTGACCGAGCCGGCGCTCAGGCCCATCCGGCGCATCCTGCCCAATTTCGGCGGCATCGATCTCTCGCCGGTGGCGCTCATCCTGTTGCTGGTCTTCATTCAGAAACTGTTCAACGAGTACGCCGTCCCGGCCATGATGATGTGATGGATGGGCCGTTCCTGCCGGTGGCCGACGGCTTGAAGCTCCGCGTCCGTCTCACCCCGCGCGCGCGGCGCGCCGGCATCGACGGCCTCGTGGCCGACGCC
>Ga0214473_10006666_pt1 | contig 13746 bp, 15 predicted proteins | sample RVTome_7_FD_203509 | JGI IMG/M metagenome (GOLD analysis project Ga0214473, IMG submission 203509) | Soil microbial communities from uranium-contaminated site in the Upper Colorado River Basin, Wyoming, United States - RVT98D197 | ecosystem: Environmental > Terrestrial > Soil > Contaminated >... | reverse complement strand
TCCCGCACGCTGCACATTCAAATGTAGAGTGTCTTAACTCTGTTTTTTCGGCGGGTTTTTCTTTTTCTTCTTCGTTTGTTCCCATGGAGCAAAACTTGTGAGCAATTTCGCGCCTTCTTCTTGCTCGCAGATCGTAACATTAATATAACCACAAAAATAGCTTCAATTTTCAAGATATTTGAAGACTTTACCTTCGTTGCTCACTTAAGAGAAGAGATGGCAAAGATACAACCCATTGTTGCCGTAGCACATTAAAAATTGAAACAAGACTAAGTATTATGCTTTTTTAAGATAGCGTTAACTTTTTGTATTAATTCGTCTTCGGGTAGATGCTTGTATTTTGTATAAATTTCCATTGACTGCTTAGCAAAATGGTCAAGTCCTTTAGACTCTCTATCTATGGATTTAAAGTTTGATATACGCATTATCAAACTACCATACCCCATGCCAAGGATTTTACCAATATCTCTTCGTTTTAAAGATAGATGATTGTCACCAAATTTATATAGATAAAAAGCTACCAGGTCATCATCTTTGGACCATTTATGCAGTATGCCCATCTCATTATTATACAAGACAGTTACTCCCCAATATTACGGAGTGCCCTTTAATAACATTTTTCTGATAATAAGAAAAATTAAAGGGGGTGATAATTTATGACTTGGACTAAATCGCAAAAAGCATATGCCCGTTCTCAAAATGGAAAATTAGCGCGTAAACGTTATCAGGATAGTGTAAAAGGTAAAGCCGCAAGAGAAAGATACATGGCGAAAAGAAAGGTTAGGTTAACAGCGGTAAAGCAGGTAAAAACACAATTTACAGCTGAACCAATAACGAAGCAGGAACCGATAAAGGAAGTGATAAAGAGTAAATAATAAACTCAGGTAAATAAGAAGGTTGGTAATTTATTACTGACCTTCTTTATTTGTTAAAGATAAAAGTGATGCGGTCTGCACGTTTATTTCATCTACTGAAATCGATAATTCTTTATTAATGTTGGGAAGTTTATCGCTGGGATCGGTAAACATTTCTTCAGAATCAAACTGAATATCTTTACTTGACTTGCTCATAAGACAATCAAGATAAAACGATTCTCTTGCGATTAACTTCAGAAATTGCTTAGTTTCATAATCTCTTTTTATAAGGTCGTCTTCACCAAGATATTTGTAAAAAATAGGCCATTTTGTTCTGGTGTATCTTTCGAAGGATTTTAAACTATCCATGTCTGCAAATAATTTATCTTTAGACAACACCTTATAGAAATTTGCCATGAATTCATCGATAAAGTCGTTTTCGAATCCTGATTTTTGGATACCATCTACAGCGAAGAATAAGTAAAAGGACAATACTTCATTTTTTAAATCATCACTTTTACTTAGACTTTCGGTATTAAATGATTTACTGAAGGTCAAATACTTTGAAATAACTAACTCTATTAATGTTTCTGTTACCTTTTCCATATTCGTCATACTATTTCCGTCATCAATGATTAATCTTTAACCTGTCGCTAAAGATATTTTGCAATAGTTTAAAATCTTGATCGTTTAGAATATGAAAGCGAATTTGGTTATAACGATCGTGACGTTCAACTATTGATTTAGGATCAGTTAGCTGTTCTCTAAGAGTTTTTAATTCATGTTCCTCAGTAAGTTGTAAGTTAGCATAGACCCAGTTAGTTGCGTAATAATAGAATAAAGCAAGTTCATCACCTCTAAAGATACTGTGATTTGAGCCTGCATTACCCTTTACAATGTAAAGTTCACCATTCGGATAATCTTTATCTATCCATTCTGGAATTGATTTAATTGCCTGTTTAACAAACTCACTTTTTACCCTGGAAATGGTCTCTTCGTCCGTTTCAGCAGGCGTAATGGTATGTTTCTTAAGTACTTCAACACCTTCACCATTTATACGTTTAACCACTCTCAAAGCTTGTGAGAACCACTCTAGCGCTGCTTCACCGTCTCTTTGTAGGACTGGATCAATTTCCCTGTTATGTTTAACTGCATTTCTGAAGTCTTTTAGGGCTATAAATCTTTTTTCAGTTTCGTATGTTGATCTAAATACACTTTCAAAATACTTCCAGTTTTTAAGAATAATATTTGAGTATTCCATAATGTCGCAGAAACCCAACCTGCCACTGGTTGAAATATCGTTAAGAGTCATAGCGGGATTCTTTCTCAAAAACTCATCAATCTTATTTTTTACCTTGCCAGTAATATCGGTTGGAATAACACTTTCCCAGTAGTTACCACCAACTTCTTTCTCTAATACCGCATCAATAAGGTTTCTCAAAAGCTCTTCTATCTCATCTACCGCTCTATTGGCATTATGGCCTGCAACTTGAAGGATTTTGGATCCGATTAATCTTTCAAATTCTTTAAAGATAGCTTCTGATCTGCTTTTTATAAATGCTTCGTAGTTATTTGTCTTAATAGAGTCGTCGTAGGGGATAAGTTGAGCTTTTAATGCATCACTAAATTCGGAATTTTCTTTGTCATACGTTTCAAAGTATTCACTTGGCTTTTTATTTAGGATTTCTTTATTTAGTTCGGCTGGGATAAAACAAAAGTTGGCTAGTAAGTACTCACCGAAGATTTTATTCTTCCTCAAAAACTGTCTGGGGAAGATATGATGCTTTTCGGGACTGTTGAATTCAGAACAGATCTTGTCGTCAAGTGGAATTGCGGCGTTAGTTTTGAAGTGTCTTGGCTGTCTTAAGGCAAGCATACAAAAGTATGCGTTTCTCAAAGCTGATTTTGTACTGATTTTACTTTTAGCGATTCTTTCTAGGTCAAGTGAAATTGGATAACTGATCTTTGCATCACCGGTACTTAGAAGCTTGTCAAAAAGAAGCCTTCTGTCCTCCTCCATGCGTGTTTCCCTTGAGGTCGCGTACCTATCGCTTAATGCAGCTTTCCAGAACCATTCGTGAACTTTTTCTGCAACAGGTTTACTTAATGATCTGCCCGGGGATTTAAAGTAAAGGTAGGAAAGTAAAGATATCATTGAAGGATATGGTACGAAATCGAATATCTTTGCCCCCATATTGTTGGACAGGTAATCTACTGAGAGTTTTACAGCATTTGCTATTTCGTCCCAGTTATCCCTCAACTCTTCCTTGGTAAGCTGTAACTGGTATGTTTTTCGGCAGTAGCCTTTAATAATGAGGGAAGCGGCGTGTATCACTACTTCTGGTGAAATCTTTCCGAATCCGATCTCTTTTTCAATAGATTCGCTAAGTTTTAAATAAAGGTCTTTAAGGTCAAAATCTTCGCCCCAAGTACCAGCAACTACAAGGTCAAAAAGAGATAGCCGTTTACCACCTTGGTTAATACGTTCAAAGATGTCGCTGGCTTCATCTAGTTCCTTTTCCCGAACGATGATAACCGATAGAGGATAACTGGTGAAAATGTTGTAACACTTATCAAATGCACGCTTTCGCTGATCGTTTAGCTTGTTGTAGATTCTAAACTTATTCTCACCTAAGATATCTCTCAAAGGTGCTGAATTTTCGTGTTCACGATAACGAACTACAAACTCTTCTTTATCAAAATCAAAGCAGATTTGAGAGTAATCGGTACTTCCTATCTTTAAGCCTTTAATAACTGCGTATAAAGAGGTTGCACGCTGTTGACCGTCTAAGATGTAGCGGATTGAAGTGTATGAGTCTGGTTTGGGAAGGTCCAATTCTGCGATATTTCGGTAAAAGAGATTGTACTTTTTATCAGCTTCCCAAATAAAGAAACTTCCTATTGGATATTCCCGATAGATTGAATCCAGAAGTTTGACTACTTTTGAGCGTTCCCAGACAAAGTCCCGCTGAAATCGTGGAATACGCAAATGCCCATGCTCAATGTCGTGGACAATGTCAGATAGCTTCAATTCATCAACTTTAATCTTTTGTAATTGCATAAAATTCTCTTAATTCTCAAACGGAGACAGTTCTAGGGGTATTTTACGCCAATTCATCTCATTTTGCAGATTTCTTAGTTGTTAAGTGCTAGTTAATCAATATATTACCTGTTCGTAGCATGGCTAAGTTATTGATACATTTATTAATAGCTAGGTAAAAATTTATTGATAGATCGTAATAATCGTTATAAAAATCGACAAATTCTTGTACTGGTACACCTTTGTCTATAAATTCCATATCTCTATAGTTAGCCTTGATTCTATACCAATAAACAAACTCACACAGGTTGATTTTTGATTTCCCGAATTCTGACTTCTTTTTACCAACCAAACGATTTAGTTTGTTTGTTCTTTTGAATTCTTCTTTACTATATAACGACAGTTTTCTAATGATTTGTTTGAGGCGTAATTCTGGATTTGAATCCTTTTTCTTAACGTTTTCCCATTTTGGTATTTTCCAGCTTTCAATATCGCCGACAGTGTAAATATGATTAAAAATATCTTTGTTAAAACTTAGTATATTGTCATTTAGCATTCTTCTGAGGTCGTTAAGTAGGGTGTGGTGGGTTACGGTTAGATAAGTATTACTACAAGTAATTAAATACTCCAGTAAAACTAAAAGGTTAAATATTAAATAATAGGATTTAACTGGTATCCAAGAAACACAGACAATAGAGTATTCGGGATATTTTTCAATATTTCTTTGTTCTTCTTTTAAGTTTTCCAGTATTAATTCAATTAGCTTTAGTTTTTGACTCACTCTTTTGTCTAAAGTTATTTTATTATTAATTTTTAGGTTGCAACTGAGGACTAAGTCCTTAGATATTTCACTCATAAAATGCAAGTAGTTCGCATGGGTAACAAAATCGGGGTGTTCGAAGGGCTGTTCTACTTTTTTCCATTCAGCCTCTAAATCATAATCTTTTGGTAGAAAATTCATGTAAATTGTTAGTATTTCTTATCCCTAGGTGGGAAAGGGTCCCTGCCAAAACTATCTTTGTCCCGGATTTTTCCATCAGGTCTGTGCGTAACGACTTCAGACTTATTATTTACCGCTATTTGCCTGGCTACTTCATATGCTTCAGCCTGAGTGTTGTGAACTGAGGTTACGCGGCTATTGCCAGCGCCTCTAACTGCCCAGTCTGTACCGTATGGAACTACATGTTGTGATTTGCTCATTTTCTTTCACCTCCTAATATGGTTTTATATACTTATACCCGTTGACTTTCGTAACACTTTCGGTATTAAATATAATAACCACAATATACATCAACTATGAGAAAAATCAATAGAGCAATAACGCCAAAACAGAAAAAAGTGCTTGATTTTATTTTTTCCTTTACATCAAAAAAAGGCTTTGCCCCCTCTTTGGAAGAGATTGGAAGTGAATTGAAGTTGGCAATTTCAACAGTTCATCAACATGTATCGGCTTTAAAAACTAAAGGTTATTTAAAGAGGGAAGACAATCAACCGCGTGGCGTATCCCTTCTTAAAGAAACATCAGAAACCGCGGAAATTCCCTTGTTGGGTATTATTGCCGCCGGATCGCCAATTGAACCAATAGAAAACCCTGAACCTGTAAAGGTCCCAAAGGTATTTGTTTCAAAAAGAGGTGATTATTATGCACTAAAAGTTAAAGGTGACAGTATGATAGATGATGGAATTTGGGATAAGGATTTAGTGATCATTAAACATCAGCAAACTGCCGATAATGGGGATACCATTGTTGCTATAACTGAAAACGGTGCAACCCTGAAAAGGTTGAGAAGTCAGAATGGAAAAATATATCTGGAACCTAGAAATAATAAACTTCAAAATCTCTACCCCAAGAAGTTGGAAATTAGAGGCAAATTTGTAGGCTTGATTAGGAACACATAATATTTTTATGAACAAAGAACCCGCTAAAAACCAATCGAAAAAAATATATTCTACATATAACTCACTTGCGATGAGTGGAATTCCAGATGATTTAATAATTAAACATTTATTAGGTCTACTAAAAACAAGTAAGCAGAAAAGTAATTTAACTTTTATGGCTTTATTGTCAGGCTTCTACAACAACGGCAAAATTGACAGTATCAGCATAGTTGAGTTAATTGGGCTTGTACATCAAAAAAAGAAAGAAAAGATTAGCATATCTAGCACAGATGAAAGGAAACACAACGGTATTTATTACACTAACTATTCTATTGCTAAACGGATCGCAGAAGACACATTGTCCTTGTATAAAACTAACCCCGACCCTTTAAAGTTAACATTTCTAGAACCTTGTTCGGGAACAGGTATTTTTGCTTTAGCTTATTTAGATACAATTTTTGGAATAAATAAAAAATATCTTACTAAGGCTCAAAAAATACTTAATAATATGTATTTCGCAGACATAGACCGTGAAGCTATTTTGTTGCTTACTGATGTTATTCCTGCCTACTTGAAGTCAAAATATAGAGTTAAAGTCAAAGTTCCCAAAGATAATATTTTTATTGGTGATGCCCTATTCGAAACAAAGAATAATTTTATAAGAAAAAACGATCTTAAGGAAGTTTTTAAAATAAGAGAGGGTTTTGATATTGTTTTAACAAATCCACCATATAAATTGCTTAAGGCTAATTCGAACAAATACAATGGTGGTACAGATAACTACAAGCAACAAATTAATCAGATATTAAATTATATTAGGAAGAATAAAGTTTATAAATATAACACAGGAACACTCAACCTATACATGCTCTTTTTGGAGGAAATTTTAGAAAACTATACGAAATCAGATAGTAAGGTTGGTTTGTTAATTCCAACTACACTTCTTAGCGATAAACAAGGATTTCAACTAAGAAACAGGATACTTGATAAATACTCATTATCAACAGTTTATACAATTCCAGAAAGAAACGAATTCTTTTTAGATATTACCCAAGCATTTTGCTTTTTCTCTTTAGATAAAGAGTGTTCATCAAAGAATATAAATTTAAAAACCAATATCAACGATATTGATAAGCTTAATCAGGCGTCGATTACGATAAAACAGGATTGGATTAATAAGATTTCGTCATTAAAAGAAATTGTCCCCACTGATAATATGGGGTGGCGTATCCTTTCTAAGATTCACAGACACACAAAACTTAAAGAAATTCCATCTATCACAAACCTTAGAGGTGAACTTGATTTGACCATTAACAAACCCTTTATCACACTTAATAAAACTAGTTACCACCTTCTAAAGGGAGATGGGATTAATGAATATGTTTTTGTGAGGGGTAATTTATATGTTAAAGATGAGTTTGTTGACACGCTTAATGGAAAAAGGCGTTATTTATTATCCGATAGGCTGGTATGTCAGCAAATATCAAATTTAAACTCTCAAAAAAGGTTGAAGTTTTCAAAAGTTCCCCAGAAAATTGTGTTGGGTAATTCGTGTAATTTTATTGTGATTAACAACAACAGCCTTTTTAACGAAGATAATGTCAGTCTAGATTATCTTCTGGGCGTAATGAATTCTTTACTTTTAAATTGGCGTTTTCAGAAAACTAGTTCTAATAACCATATTGGTAATTATGAGCTTGACGAACTTCCCTTAGCGATACCCAACGTAAAACAAAAACATTTAGTTGAAGAGCTTACAACTAACCTAATTTTAAACCCAAACAATATTAACTATAAGGCAAGGTTAAATAAGGTGGTATTTGACATATATGGTTTAACGACAGAAGAAGCAAAGTATATATTAAGAAACCATGGTGATAGTGAAGTCGCTAGTATTACAGAAGACATGTTATATCAAAAATGATTTTTAACCATATCACATACCCACTTAGTGTTTTAGATATGCAGATGGTAATAAATGTTCCGCAGGGGGGAAATTGGAAAAACATTCCTTTACACATTCCTTCCAAACGCCTTAAACAAATAAGGTTGAGTGGTGGAAGGACAACCTTATACGGAAGGCTGTCGTGGGATAAACCAAGCTATACTGTTACTACATATTTTAACCGACCCGGTAATGGTACATATGTTCACCCAGAACAAAACAGAGTGATAAGCGCCAGAGAGGCTGCTAGATTACAATCCTTTCCAGATAATTTTATCTTTTCAGGTACAAAAGGAAGTTTGTGTATTCAAATCGGTAACGCTGTACCACCTTTGTTGGCCTATTTTTTGGGGAAAAAAATTAAAGAATATACCAAAACAAGCAATGTTGTTGATTTGTTTTGCGGGGCTGGTGGACTTAGTAAAGGTTTCGAATGGGCTGGGTATAACATAATCGCAGCTAATGATAATTATAAATATGCCTGTGAAACTTACAGAAATAATCATACCCACACTAAATTGATCGAAGGGGATATTACTCAAAAAAATGTTAAGAATGAGCTACTTGAAGCATTAGAGGGTAAAGATGTAGATATTATTATTGGCGGACCACCATGTCAGGGGTTTTCCCACGCCGGCAAAAGATTAATTGATGACCCAAGAAATTTTCTGTTTAGAGAGTTTGTGGAAATTGTTAAGAAGGTAAAGCCCAAGGTGGTTGTATTGGAAAACGTTGAGGGGATTTTAACGATGAACGGTGGAAAAAGTTTTGAAAGTATAAAAGATAGTTTTAGAGAATTAGGCTACAAATTAGAAGGAAGGAAATTACATGCAGTGAGATATGGTGTTCCACAGAAAAGGAAAAGAGTTGTAATGATAGGTTTGCTTGAGGGAAATCCGGAAGAATGTTACCCAGAAGAAATATTAGATAATGACAATACTTTTACAACAGTTCGGGAAGCAATAGACGATTTACCTGTAATTAAAGTAAATGGCGGTGAGCACTTGATAAAATCTAAGACCGATCCAAAATCGCCATTTCAAAAACTTATGGCAGGTAAAATGACTGCCGAAGACTATATTAAGACTTTATATCAAAGACGGAAGCAGCCTCCATCGACAATTGCTGTATAGCGTTGTTAAGTAATACCCTAGATTCACTTTCTTTATGATTGGATAATGATGTGAGCATGTCTTTAACAATTTCTTCAACTTTATCGGACTTCCAAATTTTGGTATTTCTGTTCTCAACATTTTTGTACTCTTCTAGTGATTCAAAGGCTACTCTAATATAACGATTAGCATTTTTTATTTTATTTGCACTAGTAAGCGGTTTTTGCTGTATTTTTTCTGGACCTTTTTGGGGGTGAAAATTTATGAATCTATAATCGACGTAAGAATATTCGGGGTGTAAGTACTTTTCTAAGAACGAATCAAAACCCGCCTCACTTATTTTTGAAAATAAAATTAAAATGTGATGCAAATTGTTTCTCATAGTCCGACTAAGTTTTAAAGCATCTTCTTGACTCTTAACCTTATTTTTAAGTAAATCCCAAATAAACTTTGAGTGCCAAGATATAACCTGCTCTCCCTTTGACTCATCTTTTAAAAGTTCCTTCACATCTTTCAAAAACATTCTATTGTTTTTACTACTATTACAACTGTTACATAACGGATTAAATTTAGGCCGATGTGTGAAGCCTAATGAAATTGGACCTATGTGATCTGCTGTCATTTTCTTAATTTTTCCACAGCCTGGACATTTAATTTCTAAGTCATATCTATTAAATTCCCCCATAATACGATTTGATAAGTTCCAATTACCCTCAGCCCAGTTTTCATATACTCTTCTATCTTGTGTGTAACGGGCTAAATTTGAACTGTGTCTTCCAGTATCTTCTTTAGATCTGCAACAAGCATTATAAGTGTGGAAACCATCAAGTCGATCGGGTGGATTGCTCATTACCCCGGGGCTTAACTTTGACTTTCTAAATTTCTTAATATACTTAACGACTTTATCTTTGCTTTCCCCAACTGACTGCGGAACATCAAAAGCTTCGCGGATTGCATTTAAACCATTTTCGTTTAGGGTGGAAGTTAATGCTCCAACAATATCTGCGATGTCCTCTTTAAAAGGTGTGAATTGGAACTGTGGTTTAATAACATTGAGTTTTTTAAGGGAATTGGCATTGGGATATATATAAAAGATGCTTAATTTCTTACCACATATTTGGCAAGGTTTTAGACCCTGAAGTTCTTTGGGGTGAATTTTCCTGGCAACCTCAGCCCTATTAATACAGTTTAATTTCTTCACTTTTTGGTCCCACCACACAGCTCTTTTCTTATCAGATGGTGATACCCAAAGTATTTCCCCGTTGCCACGAAACTTATTTGGTAAGTCCATATAATTTTCGTGACCTACAATATACTTCATATATTCAACAAAATCCGGGTGCCATGTCCTTTTACTTCTCATAATGATCTTAAGGCGTATTTTATCTCATTTCCCCTTACTATGCAGGGCATTTAGTGTTTGAATACCAAATTCCACCGTATCTAGTAAAATATTCGTATAGGGAATTTAGAAAATAATGAAAAATGAGGATTTGCTTCGACTAAAAATTGGTGTTCAGACAAAAAACGATATTGCATATCAAGAAATGGCAATTCTGGTCGATAATCCTTACTTCCTTGAGAAACTACACGATATACGAAGCCGTTACAAAGTAATAAAGTCGCTTTCATTACAAGACTACTTTGGCGGTACAGACTATTACAAACCCACAGAAGATTTTAAGGTAAAAATTCCTTCTAAAAGGTATGAAAGGATTAACAATTTCAAAAGACTTTTTCCTGAACAGTACGAAGCCTTGAGAGAAAACTACAACCCTTTTGCTACAGGTTCACTTATTGCAGAAACAAACCTACTTTGTTTTGAGTTCAAAAGACCCTTTTTCTTTGCTGAAGTGATTTGCCAGGCAATATTCTGTGGTGCGGTTAATGACGAATTCTACAAGGCTACAGGGGCAAAAGTTATAGATATATCAGATCTTGGTCCCTTGGAATTCCACTTACCACAAGCTGCAATAATGGTTACGCCTACTTCGACCTACGAAGCTGTTAAAGACGCTCTAAGGCAGGCTAAAGAGCTGATTCAAGCAGATAAGCGTTTATCCTACTACCAACCCAGACTTGACACGGTTAACAGCATAAGAAAGTACCGCCAGTGGTATTGGGAACGATTAAAAGGTAAAACCTATGCTTCAATTGCTGATGACTGGGTTAGTAAACATGCTGACCAAGGTAATATAGGTGAAAACGAAGTTCTAAAAGGTGTAAAGACTTATAAAACGCTTCTATCTCAGTAAACCTGCAACTTACAGGCTTATAAGCTTCATTCTTAACTTAACTCATTTTTGGGAAAATAGGAACATGAGTTATTTAAGCAGGAACGATATAAAAGTTAAGGTCAAAATTGTCAATTTGGGTAACCTTTATGCAAGGGCGACAGTTATCTTTTTTGAAACAATCGAAACTCACGGCTGGCGTTTAATGAAATCTACAAAAACACACCCCATCTTTGGTGAAGAAATTTGGATTCAGTCACCTTCCTTCAAAACTAATAAGGGTTGGAAGGAAATTGTTTACATCAATGACAGAAAGACGTGGGAACTGGTTCACGAAATGATTTTTGATGCATACCACATGTTGAGAAGTAAGGAAGAGGGAATAGAAGGAACAAAGACTAATTCAGAACAACACAAGCCCAAAGAGGAAGATGAGAACTTTGATGACATACCATTCTAACAACTACCTAACACCAATAGTTACTATATATACCTATATAGTAAGTTTACTTTATATAGTGACTATTCTGTTCCTATTAAGAGTAAGTTATACAAAGTTACTATATCTTCTATTCTGTCTTTATTTTGTTGATTTATCTTTGTTAGCTAACAGTAGGTTTGTGATTTCGGGGAATATTAAACAAATAGGACAATTTAGATTGTTACTCACATCTCTTTTTATAAGACTTAGAAATATCTTTTTAAGGGTAATTAATAAGAGTGAGAAGACTAATCTTCTTTTCTTTTTACATCTCTACTTTCAATTTCCGTCATCAATGATTGATTTGGCTCATTCTATATGAGTAAGGCCTGACTTAATAAAGAGAGATATTAACAAAAACCCATGAATACTCAAAAGACAAAGCAACGTAAGGAAGCCAAGGCTAAAATGTACATTCAGGGGGGCGGGGTCAATATTAATTTAGAAGACCTTGCTAAGCGTTGGACAGAAATGCTTTTAGAGCAAGTAATGAATGGTAAGGTAAAGTCACGGGTGCCATTCAGTTCTAAATGATTGAAAATTTAAATGATAGACAATAATGAAAATACAAGACAATTTAAGTACAAACCTAGCAGTGCCGCAGTGTGTTGGTTATTCAAGGGTAAGCACTTCAGATCAGAAAGAAACAGGACTAAGTATAGATGTTCAAAAGACTAAGATTTTAGAAAAGATCGCAGAACTAGGCGGTATACTTGCTGAGGAAATCTTCATTGACGACGGACGTTCAGGAACCAACATGAACAGACCTGGACTTACTGCTTTACTTGCCCGTTGTTCTCAAGGCGGAATAACCCATTTGGTAATTCAGGATACATCACGCTTATCTAGGGATACCAAAGATTATCTTTCTATAATTGCCATGCTTAAAAAGGAAGGCGTTGAAATTGTTGCATTAACAGGAATGCAGTCGTTTGGTGATGATCCTTATTCCAAATTTTTAGATGAAGTTATTGCTTCGGTTAATTCTTTACACCCACGAATATCAGGATATAAAGCAAAACAAACCGCTATTGAAAAATTCAAAGCAGGTTTTTACCCCAGTTGGGCACCGATTGGTTATAAGAATGACAAAAACCCCAATCCCACCTGTAGGTATGACCAAAGGACAGTTGTTATTGACCCTGACAAAGCACCTTTTATTAAACAGGCTTTTAAAATGTATGCTTCCAAAGATCACACGATCTTCTCAATTCGTACATATCTGCACAATAACGGAATAAGAGGACAATCTGGAAGACCTTTAGCATATTCGTTAGTACACAATATTTTGAAGAACCCTTTTTATTACGGTTTGATGAGGTGGGGAGGCATGGAAGGAATGGGTAAGCATGAACCTTTAATAGATAAACAAATGTTTGAGAGTGTTCAAAGGATACTTTCCCAACGTGGTGAAAATAGTATAAGAAACAGGAAATACAACTTCCTACTTAGAGGTACAATCTACTGCAATTTGTGTGGAAGGCGATATACCGCCGAATGGCATAGAAATGAAGTTAAACTAGCAAAACGCGGTGGCAAGATCGGTTATTATCATTGTGCAGGTGTTGGCAGGGTCGGTAAATGTCCTTCTGTTTACGTTGAAGTAGAAGAACTTGAAAAACAGGTTGAGAAAGAAGTCGAAAAGTTAGAGTTTACTCAGGAATTTATTGATGCGGTACAAAGAAATATCCGTCAAGTGTATGAAGAAGCCAATAATAGAGTCAAACTCAGTAAAAAAGCAGCCTACAATCGTAGAGACGCGCTTGAAATAAGGCGTGAGAAGTTGGAAGAGGAATTGTTATCAGAAACAATCTCAAGGGATCGCTTCAAGGTATTGAATTCCAAGATCGATAAAGAATTGGTAGATGTTCAAAAAGAACTTACAGATATCAACAAAGTACGCACAATTGATATAAAGATAGTAGATGAAGCACTAGCCCTAACCCGCGATATCGCAAAAACTTATAAAGATTCGGATATTAACGCTAAAAGAACCTATCTGAGATTTTTCTTCAATAAAGTACTGGTGGAAGATAAAAGGATAGTCAAAGTTGAGTATCAGCAAGTAATTGAGGTACTCAACAAGGCTAAATTGGGTATATTAAGTACCAACTGGCTCCCCGGGAAGGACTCGAACCTTCAACCTATCGATTAACAGTCGAGCGCTCTACCATTGAGCTACCGGGGAATAAATTTACTTTA
>Ga0214473_10006665_pt1 | contig 13746 bp, 30 predicted proteins | sample RVTome_7_FD_203509 | JGI IMG/M metagenome (GOLD analysis project Ga0214473, IMG submission 203509) | Soil microbial communities from uranium-contaminated site in the Upper Colorado River Basin, Wyoming, United States - RVT98D197 | ecosystem: Environmental > Terrestrial > Soil > Contaminated >... | reverse complement strand
CTTTTTCATTACGGCTTTATCTGCTTATTTGGAATTAAAAATTTCTACAACTGATTTAGCAAATGCAATGAATGAAATACTTCAGCAAAGCTATTTGGAAATATCGGTAGATAATAGAGTCGTTTGTAAATTGCCTGGACTTGATTTTGTAAACTTCATGTACTCAGATACATTCAGTGATCAAGTCGTGGTTACAGCAGTTCAACCAAGGTTGGGTGGGAATTTAAACGGTGATGGCTTCTTAGGTCGTAAACTTCCATTGCCTATAATTTTAAATTCCACAAGTGCATTTCAATTCCGGTTTGTAACAACCGCGGCAGCTGCAACTGCATTCGATCAAACAAATATGAGATTAACGCTTCACGGCATACAGCTTGATAAGCTTGATAGTTTCTATTGGGATAACTTAAAGAATGCACAATTCCAACAGGTTCCGGTTACTTACTATCAGACTACTGTTATTCCAAGTAATGCGGCTCAAACTTATGCACTATTTGCTAACCCAGCTCAGGCTCAGAACCTCTGGAGTAAAACATTTCCATTAAGCGACATAGTAACTGCATCAATTCAAAACATTGAAGTATTCGTAAATCAGCCGGATACACCTATTGCAGCAGCTACTATTTGGAATAGCAGGCTAACAAACGTTTTACAAATAAACGTTGATGAAATTGATCTTTATAATTCAAACCTGGATAATATGCTTTCGCTATTTGCAGGCTTTGCAGTTGCACTTACAACAACTCCGGATACTGATGTAGTAAACTTTTTGCAGAAACGACAGTCGTATACTTTCCCGATTCCGCTTGAATTTCCGGCAAACAGCAACGTGTTAATTAATTTAACACAGCCCGCAGCATCGCTCGGAATTACCGGGGAGTTTACAGTCGCCTTAAGAGGTGTTGAAACCAGAAGGGTAGCATAAGCAATGTACAAATCAATAATTAATAACGGTGAGTTTTGTTATGCTACTGCTATAACAACTCTCACCACTGGTCAAACGCTTGTTCCGGCAATTAACATTAACAATGACTCTGATTTTGAAGTTCATGAACTCAGAGCTGTTGTGATGCTGCCAGTAACAGGTATCAACGCGGCAACCGGGACAATTACTATGTTGGCTTCGCTTGCATCCGGTGAATTATTCTCAAACGTTGCAATTAACATTCTTAGTTTTGCAACACAGGTGATGAGCTTAGCGGCGAATGCTTTTCCTTCAATCGGATATCCGATAAGATTACCCGGTGGAATGAGAATACCGGCGAATTCTCAGATCAATCACACCTTAACAAATAATACAAACGGCACGGTATTGGTGCAAATCCAATACTGGGGTTCAAAAGTTCAGCGTTCAGAAAGTTAAAGTTGAAGGATTCAATTAAAATATGTTTTCCTGAGAGAGAGTCAGACTTAGATTTACTGACTCTCCCTTTTAAAAGTACCTACAGAGTGCTTTCATGGCAGGGTTCGGCTAGCGGGGTATTGCTAACGCCTGATTTTGTTCTTGGCGATTTAGTTGGAAAATTTTTGATTATTAAATCATTTAAAATAATACCGTACGCTTCTAATACTGTTGTTGATATGTATGTAACTGATGGGATAACTATTAATCAAGAAACGTTACCTAATACTTCTAGAATAGATCGTTTATTTGATTTATTTGGAAGCGGAACTTTTATAAATTTAGATATTAATGGTGGGCCTGTTAATTTGTTTAATGCAACCTTCCCTATAGATGTTGATTTACAAAATATTTATTTCAAGTTTCCAGAAAAACTTCAAGATATAACTCTAAGGATTAATGCAAGAATTTTCCAAAATATTATTACTTCGGCGGTACAAATACCAAATTTAATTGTCAATATGGAAGTTTACTTAATATGAAAATAACTCCTGTTCAAATAGGCAATTTGCAAATAACAGACATTGAACCTTCGCCTGTTAGTGTAGACTTCGTAAATAAAACCATGACCTGGTTTGTTACTGTTTCAGGTCCAAGAATTTTTTATAGAATAAATTATTTAATTCAAGAACCTCAATTCACAAATTATCTTGCAAACTTCACAGCAATCAATTTTAGAAATTACATTCTTAACGATTTAGGTTTAACACTCTTATGATTCACCTTCTTCAGCGTAAATACATAGTAAAAAAAAAAGACACTTAGGACTTAGTGGTATTGGAATACCTCCCTCATTCGCTCCCCCCTCAATTGGTAATCTTTACATTTGGTTCAGGAATACTTTAGCACAGCCTGCTTGTCCTGCGGCTGCAACATGGTCATCACAAGTTGGTTATGGCGGCGATTTAATCGGATTACCCGGAATACTATTAGCTAATTGTCCTTACATAGAGCAACTAAGCGGATATGATGTACTTCGTTTTGAAGGGACTGCAGCTTTAACAGGTCTTGGGGCAGCAACTCCTCTTATATTTTTTCAAAATATAAATTCAGCATTTTGGGCACAATCATTTACGGCATTAGGTATTATGCGGCAAGATGGTGGGGTGCCTGCAACCGAAAATACCTTTCATTGCTTTAAACCAAATACAGGAAACACTAGAATTGAATTAGACGCAAATGGTGCTGGACACGATACGGCAAGATTTTTATTACGGACAAACAATGCACAGCTTGTAAACGTATTGGGTGATGTTATATATGCTCAAGGATGGAAAATTATTTGTTGGCAATGGGATCACCCAAACAAAACAGCCAAATTAATTATGAACGGAAATGTTTTCTCTGGTACGAATCTTTTAATGGATGATTTTGATTTTCAAATTCCAACATCAACTTATGTGATTGGTACACGACAAGATGAGTTTGGTAATCTTATAACACCCTTAACCGGTAAGATGGGAGAGTTTTTTTATTACAGTGATGTAAAAAGCAATGCGGTCATAAATCAACTCGGAAATTATCTCGGAAATAAATATGGCTTAATCTGGACAAACATATGATAATTTCAAAATCAATTGTTAGGCAATATGCTTATGATGCAGGCTTCAGAGGTTCGGCATTAGATGGCGCCGTTGAAATTGCTGTTTGTGAAAGTGGACTGAATACCGGCGCAAGCTGTTTAAATTGTTTTGGTGTACCGGAAGATAGTCGTGGACTTTGGCAAATAAATGTTAATGCACACCCTCAATACAAAGACGTTGATTTATTTAATCCCGCAACAAATGCTCAAGCTGCTTATGCAGTTTATAAAGAAGCCGGTTATTCATTCAAACCCTGGTACAATTGCGCTGTTAAACTTGCTTTGCTTAATAAAAAAAAAGACTCAAACGAAATAAATAATAACTACGGATTTGCTTTTATCGGATTAATTGCTTTATATTTCATATCGAAAGACTAACAAGGTTAATAGATATGGAATTAAAAGAGAAAAAAACAAGTTCGCAAAAGCATTATCAGCAAATGAAAGATAGCACTCCCGAAGGTTTACCTATACCGGCTACTAAACTTCGTTTTCCAATTATCCCCAACACTATTGAGTACCTCGACATCATTCTTAAAAAGGTTACAATAAAATCATACAAAAAAGAAATAGCAGGCATGAGCTGGAGAAAGCTCAGCGAAAAAATATATGAAGATGGAGTTGCTGCAGGTACTTATTCCTATGGAATGAAGTTTTTTGATAACTCAAATATCTATCGTGGATTCATAAAATCTGTAAATAGTAAAGGTGATAGAGTCACTCCTCCAGACCCGGCTAATGAAAGCATCGCAAGAATTCAACATACTATCGAGGGTTTGAAAGAATCATTAAAAGCAACTGGTGGAAATAGTCTTGGTATTGATTACATACTTCAGGCAACCGAGAAAGCTCATGCTTCAGAAATAAGCATATATAAATTACAGGTTGATGCTAGGAATGAAAAGATATTAGAACTCAGGCAGGATATTGTAGAACTGAATACTGAATTAGATCAAGCCGATGAAACTATTGCAGAGCTACAATCACAGGGTGGACAAAATAAGCTAACAGAAACCTTGCTTGGATTAGTCAATCAATTTGCTTCTCCAACCAAATCAACAAAGAAACTAAAGCTAAATGAAAGATTTGACGGATCCGATATTCCCGAAGATATAATATCGATCTTAGCTCAAATAGATTACCAGAATGTTCCTCCGGATGTTTACGAAAAATTAAAAAATGCACTATATATTTATACACAACAATTACCACAGAAAGGGTAAGCCATGTTATTTGTAAAGAAACTTCAAGGACAGCCAAAAGTACGATCTGTTAGAAACAAGATCAAAGCTGCTAAATCATTAGCCAAGAAATTATCGGGTGAATACCGCCGGGTGATTAAGTCTGAAGGCAATAGATTAAGCAGACAAATGAAGAAATCCCGAAAGAGACGCTGATTTATATCATAATTACTTTTTAGCTCTTTCATTAGGGGCATTCTGAGGCACGATCTTGGGTTTGTACGTAGTTAATCATTCCCTTTATTAGATATTGCCGAACTGGTAACTCGGCAACCGAAGGGCAGTGTTGTGAGATGAACCATGACCTGCTAATTCAGCCGCTCTTTCTAACTCGATAAGATTAGATTGAGCGGTTTTTTATTTGTGATTTGTATCACAAACATTGCCTTTCGGTGTTTACCTTGCCAAAGGCATTATATTGTGCGTTTCGTTACATCGGTAATTTAATGTCATTGTATAACAATGGACATTGTAACAAACTTCGTTACCTGGTTTTTTTATATATTGCGATCATTCTCAAAACACTTTAAGAAATAATCATTAAGAAATATGATTGATACTATCAAGCTTAACTTAGAAGATTGTCAAATCACAGATAAAGCACAGATAGTAATTGAGCCATCACCCTATATTCACGACTCACAACAAAGATTCATTAATTACGATTTATTCTTAGACAATAGCACAGGGGAAATAGTACAAGGTAAAAAAGCTTATCTAAACACAGACAAATTTAACATAACAATAAAACCAAAGTACAAATTAGAAACCGATGCGATAGATAAAAAATTCATGTACGATAAAAAGTTCATGGCAGGAATGGTTGTTGGTAAAATTCAAAATATAAAAGTCCCCTCAGAAAAATTTAATGCTGGAGTTTTTGTTCAAGCTTCTTTACCGAGATATTTAAACGAAACAAATTATGAATCAATTTCCATTAGCGATGAAAAAATCGTTTTAAAACATTTAGAAAAGGACTTATGGAATGCAGGAATAAAGACAAACATTTGGAATGCTAATTTGAGCCGCTTCGATATTTTTACAAATATTAAAACTGAGGAAAAATTTTATAGTTATGCAGAAATTTTTGAGCTTATAAATTTAACTAGGATGAAACGTTTTGAATATGCAGGAACTACTTTCCTTTACAAAAATGGAGAGCAACAAATTTGTTGTTACGATAAAATTTTTGAAATTGAGAACAAGCATAAATCTGTAAAAGAATTTAAAATGCCGGATCACCCTCCAAATGTTATGCGTATTGAAAACCGTCTATTAAAGAGAAGAAAAATATTTGATTTATCTGGTTTTTTTAAATTAAAAGATATGTACAAAAATTATGATTTTGTGAAAGAGCATTATCGCAAAGAAGTTGGAGGAAGTTTATTTAAATATGAACCTAAAGAAATTGAATTTTTAACAGGTAAAAGTATTAAAGAAGGAATGATATTTTTTTCAAAATATAAAGGTAGAAATTGGCTTGGTTATTATTTACAGGCATTTGGTTTGAGAACTTTATTAAAATTAGCAAGCTTAGAAACTTTAAATTCTTATGTTGACGAAATCGAATCATTCAACAAAATGAAGCGAAGTAGGTTGAAAAGAAAATTTGAAGAAGCAAAACTTAATTTTGAAATGATGAAAAACAATAGTTTTTTCTCACTCAAAAGCAATATGGTTTTATATCAGGAACTAAAAACCAAATTTTACAAAGCAGTAGCTTAATTTACCGATTTGAGAAAAATATACACGTAAGTTTTACTAATAGACACAGCATATTGACTTATGTTTAATATCTATGTAATTTTCAAAGGTTCTTTCTTGGCACATTGCTTGTAACTCTAAGAAAAAGTTTAAAAGGATAAAACAATGATTGACGAAACAACAAAAACCGAAATCTTAGAAGAGCTTGAAAAAACTGTTAGCCTGAACAAGTTTATGAACAAAAAAACTACCGAAAAAGAAATTTGGGAAATAGTAGAAGAATTTCACAACTTTACACTAAAAAAAGATGATAGAAAAGAAATCAGAATAATCATTGACGAATATTTAACTAACAACAATATATTAATTTAAGGCGGTTCTAAAAATGAAACGTTCACTTAAAAATCAAATTGCAAAATGCTCTGAGCTTAGAAAAGATTTTTATGCTCTTGATGTTACAAATTTGTTTTCAAAAAAAGACATCAATGCGCACTGGAATCCTGACATTGAGACCTCGAAGTATTATGAAAAAATCAGAGATTTATTTTCGGAAGAATTTGAATCTGTTGAAAGCTACATAGAAGGTAGTGTTCTTTATTTTCGTTTTAATGATATTGATTTCTCACGCCTTTCAAAATATGTAGAAAACAATACTAACTTAGAAGTTTCTACTGCGTTATGCTTTTTACCGATTTGAGAAAAAATACATGTAAGTTTTACTAATAGACATGGTATATTGATTTATGTTTAATATCTATGTAAATTCCGAAGGTTCTTTTTTGGCACATTGCTTGTAACTCTAAGATATTGAAAGGATAAAACAATGAAACTTATGATTGTCTCTCTTTTCATAATGTTAAGTTTGATTTTGCAGAATTTAGGAACAAAAGATAAAACAATATTTATTTTGGAATATTTGCTCGCTGTTATGCTTATGTTCTTTGGCTTGGTATATTTTTAATTTTGAAATGATGAAAAACAATAGAAAAGGAATTAAAATGAAAGAATATTTTTATTTAACGAAAAGAATTAAGGGGATGTCCCTTAATTTTATTCTATCCAAAGATTTGGATGGAAACTATGGAAAGGAATATTACCTTCCATATTGGTTAATTTGTTTATTGGGAATCAAGCATGTTAGCCATTCATAGCGTTTTCTACTTTACTTCACACGCTTATGAACGTGCTAAAAAATTATTTAGCAGGCTTTTGAGTTGAAAAAGACGAAACCGATCTCTAATAAAATTGCCGATAAATTTGAGGACGAAAAAACCAGGATGATGCTGAAAGACGAAAAGAAACAAAAAAGCATTCTTAAAGAAGTAAACAAAATATTGAAAGGAAAAAAGATATGACCGCTGAAGAAAAAATTATTTTGTTGGAAAAATTTAATCAATTCTTAGAAGAGTTAAACAATGCTCTTTTGAGAGCTTTATCTAAAACTTATTTACAGGTTAAGAAATGAGCGAATTTTATAAATTAGTCGTTGACGGTAAGACAATTTACGTTTTTGATAGCGCAAAAATCCCAAAGGAAGTTTTAAGATTGAAAAACTTAACCGGAGTCTCCTTTGAAGATGCAACTTACAAGGAAAGGCAACCGTTCATTGAACTTGAAGCGAAAATTGAATATATGAAGAAAAAAAATAGTTATGTCAAAACCTGATTACATATATTACGATATTGATTCTGAACGGAAAAAAGGCATAGTTGCGGTCGTAGTAATTTTCTTTCTCGGTGTTTGTGTTGGTATTCTTTTAATGAAATTTATTTTCTGAAGGGGATAAAAATAAAAATGGAGAAATTTTCTTACACTTTTCTTGTTTTATGTTCAATTATATGTGGTTATCTTTTAATATCTTTATGTCTGGATAATGTTTATGATATGGAAATTTGGCAAACCACTTTAGTGCTTAGTATTTTTGGAATCTTTGTTTTCTCTTATAACATTCATTTATTAAAACAGCAAAAGAAATGGAATTTATGAAAGATAGAATAATTGTCTTTGTTATTTGTGCTGTTTTTTGGATTCTTTTATTCATTTTTCTATTTGCAGGCTGTTCTTTGTTGCAGGGCGACACTTCTCAAAATACCGATTACAAATTTTTGTATGAAGATTCGCAAATTCAGTTAGCAAGCACTCAGGGCATGCTATTTAAATCCGAAGCGGCATTAAGTGAAATGCGGGAAAGCGAAAAGATTCTAAGAAATTCCTTGGATTCTCTTTTCAAATACACAGACGAAAAAACCGATAGTCTTTATTCTGTAATTTCTATTAAGGATATTTTAATCAAATCAAATGATGCAAATGTTGATACTATGCTTTGGTCAATTAATGAGGGTGTTATAAATTATATAAACAAGCTTCGGGCAAAGTACGGTCTTGAAGATTTATGAGTGAGCGTAAAGAAAAAGAGTTAAGACGAAAGATTAAGAAAATCAGCAACACTTTGATTCTTAATTTTCTTAATGAATGCAGAACGATGGATTTTTGGACTCGTTTCAAGGTTGCTAAGAAAATTCTTTTTAGCTTTAAAAATAAAGAAGGTGTTTGGTGGCAAAAGAAAAAAAACCATTAACTGTTGATGAATTAATAAAACTACTTGAAAGACAACCAAGAAATGCTTTTGTATATCTTGAAGGTGATGTTATTAGTTGGGCTTCAGGTGTTGAATTTGATGAATCAGATAAATCAGTATTAATTAGGAGACCGGAATGAATGAGGCTGAACAAAAAGCAGTCGAATTGCTCAAATCGGTTTTACTACAATTCCAATCAAAATATTTTATAAGCCCGAAGCCATTTCTTGAATATCTAATTGAATATTACAACTCCGCAGCTCACAAAAGAGAAACGGAAGGTTTTAATTACAGGGTTTGCTTAAAAGTATTTGATGAACTTTATGGAAAATAAAAATATGATTAAAAAACAGTTTACCTTTCAACAAATTTCTTATGCTATATTTTTTGTTTTACTTCTAACCGGTAATTCTTTGCTTGTTTACCTCTCTTTTTTTTATGAAGCCAGTTCTTTTGTGCGTTTACTTAGTGTTTGTAGCGTGATATATCTGGTCATTGTCTGGTCTGATTTCATTATAGCATTTTTAAAACCGTTTAGAAAAAAATAATGATTGGAAGTCAAAAAGATTCAATAATTGAAGTCTGGAAAGACAACCTAAAAAAGTATGATTTTATTCACGATCATTTCGGTTTTGAATGCGATAGTTGCGGATGTATTCCCGAAACAATATATTGTTGTTGGTTTTTTGATAAAGAAAAGAAAAGACGCTATCTCAGATATGAATGCTTAAATTGTTCAGACAAAATTTTTAAGACAGACGGCTATTTGGTAAATTTTATAAGCGTTCTTAGAATTACTTCTTACTGTTATTTTCCATTGATTGATAAAATCGAAAATATTTTATTTGTTGCAAAACATTTTATTCTAACAAAAAACAATGACATCATTAAAGCCAAATTATGAGGACACCTCTCGACCGAGACTCGACCCTGGTTTAAAAGACAGGATTGACAAACTAAGAGACAAACTAAAAATTGAGAATATGCCGCTTAGCTCTGTTAATAACATACTTTGCTCAATCGGTTTAGAATGCTTAGAACGTAGCTTTGATCAACTAGGCAATAACTTAAAAGAAACAGATTTCGTAAAGAATTTTTTCAAGGCACTCCATCCCTGATCCCCTGAAGGTGTAGGGAGATTCTGCCTCCGCTTCCTACACCGTTTTTATTTATCGGAAAGATTTCAAAAGGGTCGATCTTCGTACCCAAGTTCCATAGGAAATGATGGAGTCTAACTTAAAACCGAAGCTCCGTAAGTCGAGTACATATCCCCGAACGTTTGCCGGTTACGAATAACCGGCTTATTATTTTCTTCTTAACAAATCGGTAAAAAAGTCCGATTTGGGTCTTGACATGACGCCCGTCACATCTTAACTTGCCCCTAAACAAAAAGACACTTACTTGCGTGATGCTCGTGTAAATTATTTTAAAGTTCCAATTCAAGACGGTTTGAGGTCAACCTTAGTCGTTATGAGGGAACTGGAACGCATTGCTTTAAGTGAGCCGAGCTTTAGGCAATGGATTAAAAATAACTTTGCAAGCACATGCGGAGTTTGCCAATTAAAGAAGGTCTGGCAATATGTGCGATCCAACTTTAAGTATTTAGAAGACAATTATGATGAAGTAATTATAAGTCCGGCAATTATCATTCAAAATCGTGTTGGTGATTGTGATGACTTCGCTCTTTTTATTCATACTGTTTTTACGGCTTTAAATATTGATTCTAAGTATATTTTATTTGGTGCAGAAAAAAATAAACCAACTCACATTGCGGTCTATGCGATGGGTACAATTGTAGACGGAACTAATTTCAATTTTAACACTATTCCGAAAAAATACAGATATTATAATTTTGCATGAAAGAATTTTTTGAGATAGTTACTTTACATGATTGTGCTGGTTGCAATAATAAAAGGAAAATTAAAATGAGGGATGGAAATAGCTGGTATGCTTCGCTGCCTGTTATAGGACAGATTATTGATATTCTTTTTTCTGGAGGACGCTCTCCACAACAAATACAAGCCGATGAAATTGCAAGTGCAAATTTCCATTATGCAATAGCTCAAAATCCTAATCACCCAAGCAATCCAGGGAAACACGTTTATCCCTTAACAATAGACCAAGTCGGAGCTATATTAAGACCCGGATGGAATGCTGGAGAAAATGGAACTCAATTAGCAAATCGTTTTATCAATGCTTTAATATCAATTGATAACGGAGTTTCCTATTACAACGAAACAGGAAAGATGCCGAGTCAAGCAGGAATTTTTGGTGATATTGGAATAGTCCCGTTGTTAATTGTGGGTGGTTTAGCATATATGTTTTTAAGTAGTCCGTCTAAAAAAAGGAAAACAGCATGAAAGATACACTGCCCCTATTAGCCATTGGTTTAATTGCATATTTAATTTTGTCTAAAAAAGATGTTACTGTCGTTCCCAAACCAGGTGATGCGAATTACATGCAATCAAAAGGATATGTTAAGGGTTCGGATGGCTTATGGCATAAAACATCGAGTGTAAGTTGAAATCGGTTTTAAGAAATGGCAGAGTAATTCGTTTAGGTGCTTTGCCGGGTAATAAGTGTTTTACTGTAGATTTAAAAAAGGATGATTCGCCTATTGAAAAGATACCCGATAAAACTTTACTTTATGTTTTGATAGCGATAGGAATTATAAATCTGATAAAAAATTAAAATGTTTAAGGGATTAAAAGATACCGTTTGCCCAACAGATTATGATAGACTACCGATAACGGCAAACAACGGAATTACTTATTATGTCTGTATTCCTTTTTCGTTTATTCAGTCAAGTCCTTTGGGTCCTCGTTTAAAAGTTTATTTATGGCCTTTAGAAATTATAGTTCAAAATGGTTATTTGGTTAAGGTTGCTGGTTCGTCTCCGATTCGATATAATTTTGTTTCGACTACGGATGTGCCTGTAGATCCTGGTAAAAAGAAAGAAGAAATTGTGGATTATGTATGGCAAAAACCTAAAATCATAATTCCGCCAAAACCAGTTGAAACGGTTTTACAACCCGGCGATCAATGGATTTCTGGAATAGATAACGTGACTTTAATTATCGTGGGTTTTGGTTTATTCTTATTATTTAAAAATTAAATGTTTGAATGCAATCGAGAAAAGTTTATAAAGCTAAAAAAAATTTCCAACGCTCCGAGCATGGAAGCTTTGCAAAAATTTTATGCAGATAATTCCTGGAGGATAGAAGCTGGATACGATCCAGGCGCTATCAATTGTTATGAGCGGCTTTATTATTTCTGGATTTATTACAAGGAAAAGACTTCTTTCCCTTGGTATGCACTTTTAATTTTTGTTCCTTTATTTTTTGGTAAGCGCTAATGGCATATTGCACACAGTCAGCATGGTATGCAGCGAATGCACAATATAAAAGTTGGTTTTTGGAAAACTATCCTTGGCTTTTGGAATTTCCGCCTAACATGGACGGTTTAAGAGATTTTTATATTGATGACATGAAAGCAAGAAATCTAACTCCATTGGATTCATTCAAAAACTGTTATGAGTTTCTTTTGAGTTACGGACTTGAAAATTTGCCTTTAGCAGGAAAAGCCGGAAGATTTACTGGTCAAACGTTTTGGAGTCGTTTAGTAAAAGATCAGTGGACTGGTGATAGTACATTATGGACGGCTGTAAAAGAAACCGGTTCACAAATTGGTAAAACATTCGATTGGATTTTACCAGTTGCAATTTTGTTTTTGATAATTTATGCAAGTAAAGATAGATGAATAAATTAGCGGTCCTTAAAGATGGAATTACCTATGATACTAACATTCTCAATTTTGGGACTGGATGTTGGAAATTTAATTGTCAGGATACAAAAGGTTTATATTTGCCAATGGTAACTGAAACGAGAAATTTTGATTTGGGAAATTTTAAAGTACATGCAGTTAAAGAAACCAACATGGTTCCTTACTTGGCGGCTGGTTTACTATTATTTTTTATAATGAGGTAAAAATGATTTGGCTCAAGGGTTTATTCAGCGCTTTAATTTCCGGTGTTTCAAGTGCAATTGTTCTTATGATAGTTAATCCAAGTGAATTTAATTTTTCTGATACAACAAAAATCTTAACAGTTGCGATTGTATCTGGAATTATTTCGATGGCAAATTATTTAAAACAAAGTCCTTTACCATAAAATGAAAAAAGAAACTTGGTTTTTAATTATTAATTATTTGATTCTAACATTGCTAATGGTATTGATTTTCGGATGCGCATCAATACCCGAAGTAACGGCAAGGATTGAATTAAACACATGTGGAGAGGTGGAAATTGTACGGTCTGATATTAACTCTGTTTCGCCAGTTTATCCACATTTGGAAATCGCTTTTGACGATGGAAATGTTAGACTCGCATCCAGTAATGTTTGCTTTAGCTTTTATTTATTTAATGCTAATCGGGATACTCTTTATGTTCGTGATTTTAAAATCCTTGGACAAAATCAGTTTGAACTAATTAATTTATTTAATTTAATAGGAAGGTAAAAAATGGCAACTCGCAGAAAACGTTTCTCAAAAGTGGGAATCAATCAATCGCTGATTATTGATACGGCGATAGCATCCCTCATTGTTCAGCTTGCTCCTGGACTAGTTAATCAATTTTTGTTTTCATCTAATCCCTTAACGGGGATGACCTCAACTCTAGCGGGAGTTGGAGCGGCTTATCTTTACGGGATGTTGATGAATAACAGCAACGTTAGCAATATCGGTATTGCTCTCGGTGCAGTTGATTTTGTCAAACCAATGATAAGTCAGCTTTTGCCCGCGCCGAGTGGAGTCGGTGATTATTTCCAAATTTCAGATTACGGCACTTTGAATGATTACACAAACGACCCCTCACATCGTTTGAATCACGTTCAATATGCTGAATCATATTAAGAAAGGAAATAATTAAAATGAACACAAAAGATATTTTAAATCAGTTCCTTTTTCCTTCAGTAGCAACAAATGTGAGACGAAAGTCTTACCCAAAGTATGATACTGTTGCGATAGCTACAGGAACAACGGAATATTTCTTTTTCACAACTGCAATAGGAAATATTTTCCTAAGAAATACAAGACTTCCGCTTGCAGGTACCGAAGTCTTTTTCATTACGGCTTTATCTGCTTATTTGGAATTAAAAATTTCTACAACTGATTTAGCAAATGCAATGAATGAAATACTTCAGCAAAGCTATTTGGAAATATCGGTAGATAATAGAGTCGTTTGT
>Ga0214473_10006664_pt1 | contig 13749 bp, 9 predicted proteins | sample RVTome_7_FD_203509 | JGI IMG/M metagenome (GOLD analysis project Ga0214473, IMG submission 203509) | Soil microbial communities from uranium-contaminated site in the Upper Colorado River Basin, Wyoming, United States - RVT98D197 | ecosystem: Environmental > Terrestrial > Soil > Contaminated >... | reverse complement strand
GTCAGACGCCCTCCGAAACCCTTCGGCATTTTCAGCAGATTGTTGAAGCAGCTCCCGGACAAGCTCATTGAGAGAAACCCCCTTCTTGGCAGCCAACGATTTCCCCTTTTTCAGGATCTCCTTTGGCAAGGAGAGGGTAATATTCTGTTTTTCCATACAAGGCCTCCTCCAGCGGTTTGAATCCGAATATATTAATTACACATATTTATGTGTAAGTCAAGTCGTTTCCTTGCGTCGGGAGGAAGGCGCCCGGGCCAGGAAGTCCCCCTCCTTTTTGATAAAAAATATAAAAGTGGCGATGCCGTGCAACGGCGCCCCTTCCGCTTTAATAAAAAATATGGAGGTGGGGATGCCGCGCAGCGGCAGAGATTTAATCAGCCAAGCTAGCCAGCAACTGCTCCTCTTTGAACGCTAGACCCTTTGCTTACATTATTTTTTTTACACGACCAATTTCACCACTTTCTAAGCGGACTTTAATACCATGGGGGTGAGTAGGAGATTTCGTCAAAATGTCTTTCACTATACCTTCGGTTAGTTTTCCAGAATGCTGGTCTTTCTTTAATACAATTAAGACGCGTAAGCCTGCTTTCATATTTGCACGATTTGTATTGTCCATCCTTCCACTTTCATTAAGGATTATCTTAACCCCAAATGTGCAGCCCTCAGTCCCACAGTGCCCCTATTTTACTCGATATAAACTTACGATTCAAATGATTAGCTTGGTATTGACCCGGTACAGGCACGCCCATTTTACCATCCAGCCAATTCTTTGATTTTTTGAACAAACTTCATATAGTTCGGGAGCGCGATGGCAACCAATATGCCGATGATGAGCAGCACTATCAAAAGCTCCGTGAGAGTAAAGCCTTTAGGGTTGTCCGATGGTTTCATGGCCTTAAATAGTGCGCTGACCCTCTCTGGGGTATCAGTCGGTTTCGTAGCAGGCCACTATCTCGCCAAAGTAAAGGGTATGGTAATCCTTGAGTGGATAAAGAGACGTATCATAATTTTTGTCCAGATAGGCCGGGTTCATGGCGGACTTGTAGACTATTTTACACTCGTAATGATACCCGGGGGTTTTGATGATCGGCGAAACAACCTTACTGCCTTTGCTTGTTTCCAGATTGCCCATTTTGAACTTGTCCATATCCCGGCCGGATTTCGACCCGCACAAGGCAATCGCATTGTCCATATCGCCACGCGGGACGGTAACGGTAAAATCCCCTGCCGCTTCGATAATACCAAAGGTGTGCCTCGAAGACCGCACCGCCACCATCATGATCGGCTTTTGCCAGATAACGCCGAACGTGGCCCAACCAATGGTCATGGTGTTGAGCGCGTTTCCGGCCTTGACGGTTAAAAAAGCTCCTTTTTTGATTCGCTTGATGGCATCCTCAGCAATGGTCATATAATCTAAAACTTTCATAGCAATCTCTCCCTCACCTTTTTAATAAAAAATATGAATGTAGGGATACCCTTCAGCGGTACCCTCTCCGACCTTTTTGATAAAAAATATAAAAGTGGTGACGCCCTCCGCTTTGATAAAAAATATAAAGGTGGTGATACCCTTTAGTGGTGATGCCCTTCAGCGGTAACCCTCACCTTTTTAATAAAAAATATGAATGTAGGGATACCCTTTAGTGGTGGTACTCCCTCTGTTGCGCAACAACATCTCCCGTTTTACGCGACCCCGTTGTCAGCAAAAATCATATTGAGGTGCGGGGCCGACAATCATTTTTTGCCGCCTTTCCCGCTTCTCCCCTTCCTTTAGATTCTTAATGAGGGGATGCCGCAGAGCGGCAGGGATCCCGTAATCCTTATCACTATATTGAGGAGCGGGAGCGGCATGATGTCCTTAAAAGATTTAAAGGAGCATCATTATACAAAAGAGAGCGGGACGCTTTAATAAAAATAAAAGACCTGCGCCAATATCCCCTCTTTACCAAACCCCTCTTATCTGCTGGCAGGGGCAAAATCTTTATCCTTTCTGGCTACTGCGAGAAATGCTTGCGAAATGGAGTCTATCTCCTTTTTGGTCAACCTTTTTTTCTTTTCAACGATATAATCATAGAGCTGTTCATCCGTTATGCAATGGACAGATCCTGTTGTCCCCCATTTTGCCTCGACACGCGCGGAGGGGAATGCCAGGACACCGCGAACGTAAGGATCTAATGCAAAACGGACCTTAATCTTTTTTTTAGTGGTCATTATGCTCCGGGTTAGATTCCCTATCGCCGGCTTTTTAGTCGGCCTTCCATTCAGCAAAAGCTCCCCCTGGTCGTCCGCTGTAACAATTCCTCTCCAATTCTTTGTATCGACGGCATAGACTCCGGTCGGTCCGACAACTACGTGATCTATATCACCAAAGGAAGTTTCTACGCCGGGGATAATCCTGAAAGAATCCGGGAAACCCGCGAGAATGTAACCCACAAGCGCCTCACCAGTGGCACCCTTGCGATAGTCTATTCTCTTTCTCTCCAGCTTGACCGTAACTCTATTTGTTAATTGAATGGTAAGGAATAGTATTAAGGCAACGATGAAAATTGAAATCCAGATCCATAAATAAGCATGTTTGTTAAGGCTAAGGCCCAACCAAAAACCAATAATAAGAGCTAGAAAAAAAGATGCCAAATTAATGACTATGAACTCTCTCTGGTACCTTTTTATCGACTCTTTTGTTATATATCTCGCCGTCTCACCCAGTACCTTTGCCATGCCTTGTATCCCCCACTATTCATTTTGTGAAGTATAACCTTTGACCTGTCAGCCTTTTTCCTAGGTGACCCCATTCTTTCCCTGCTTTTCAATTGACAAATGAAGATGTGACCCCGAATCACTTGTGTCAAATGTCAAGACCTGACACCAGATCCCCCCAGATCCCCTTCAGATCCCGCCTGGTGTGCTTCCTCTGACTGAATAATTCAGTGAGTCGAAGATCCCTCCCCTGGGGGGAGAGAGTATAGCGCCTGCAGGAAGCAAGACCAGGCTTTGCTGATAGTTTCATGACCCTGCGCCTTGTAACATAGATGACCCGGATGCAAAGAAAAAAGATCTGCCTCCCACCGATTACCGACCTCTTTTGTTTCTTCCTGCGAACCGTTTGGAATTGAGTATGGTGGCCCCAGAATTACCTCTTTAAAGGCCGGAGCACCTTTTTTATGGACGACACCAAATCATAGTCGCTTCTGTCAAGTTTCAACGGCCTGACACCCTGTCTCTCAAATGAAGTTGCGATCCTCAAGCCTCCGAGGGGCGGGGGGGGAAATTGTACGCGGGCCGGGTCCACGAAATCGCGCGCTATTTCGCCCTTTTACGAGAAATGGTGTATGCAGCCTGTTGTTCGCGCACCTCGATCTGATCGGCAGCGATGCGTACTACTTTGCCGTTGCGCCAGACGGCAATCGGGACTCCATTGCGGCGATGCTCGGCAATCGCTTCAGCAACAGCCTTTTTAAGGGCTTCCTCCGCGAGATATGCCAGAGGTTTTGGAGACAATTGTTTCCCCTGTTTCATTGTTTCCCCCTATAGTTCTGCAAATCATGGAACATATCCGGATCGAGTACCTCATCGTACTGTATATTCTATAAATTTTCGTGGGGACACTATTGCGAGCTGAAAAGGCAAGGGTTCAATATCAAGAAGGTCTTTATCTCCGGTAATTAAAAAAACGGCCTTTGCTTCGAGACAACATTCAAGCACCATATTGTCTTCCGGATCTCTGCACAGAGAGAGCTTCTTTCGAGGATGGACTACGATTGCCTTGGCAACAATCGAGGCCAGCCCGGAAATCAATGCTTTTAACTGGAAGCCAGTAATTTTTCCTCCCCTTTCGAGGGCAAGGGGGACTTCACGATATTCTTTGAGGAGTGCAGGTGAAATACAGACATCGGCCTCTGCAAAAGCCTTTTTTACCGCCTTTTCCGGTAGGCCGCCAAAGGCAAAAGCAGAGATCAGGACGCCCGTATCGATGACTACTCTATCTTTTCTTTCCGTAAGCTTTTCTCCTGACTGCTGTGACGGCATTATCAATATCCGTCAACGTCAATTTTGAATTCTTGAAGGCCTCTTTAGCAATCTTAAAAGCTGCATCAAGCCGGTCTTCGGGAGAAAGCACGGATAAAATATAATCCTCAGGGCTTACGGATTTTACAACGGCCTTCATTGCCAGCGCTCCTTTCGCGATTTTTAATAATCATACCTTAAGAGACAAAAGATTTCCACAAAAAACAGCCGGTCCCGGAATCTCAGCTTTTGGCAAAAAAGGACGGGTCCACTGGGGGATGGAGAAGGAAGGGGGTGGCGGGGATGTTGTCTGCCGTCAGGGTCCGCCGTCCTCTCGTAATACAACGCCGCATGACTACCCCGTGATCTTCTCCTCTGTCATCCTAGCCAACAACGCCCCTGGGGTTCTTCGATCCCCCCCTGGGGGGGATTAAGCTGAATATAGCTCCTGCAGGAAGCAAGACCAGACCTGGCGGCTGATAGTTTCATGACCTCCCCCTCCGCATTAATAAAACATGAAAGTGGTGATGTCCCCCTCTGTTTTGATAAAAAATATAAAAGTGGCGATGCCGTGCAACGGCGCCCCCTCTGTTGCGCAACAACATCTCCCGTTTTACGCGACCCCGTTGTCAGCAAAAATTATACTGCGTCGCTTTGCGACATCCTGCTTTCCTTGGTTAAAATTAAGGAGCAGGAAGGTGCGGGGCCGACAATCAGTTCTCTATACAAAAAAGAGCGGGACACATTGAAAAAAAATATAAATATGTCACTTTGTGACATCCCCTCAATTGTATATATCTAATAGCAGGTGGGAGAGGTGATGCCGCGAAGCGGTACCCTTCAGTGTCCACCTCCTTTTTAATAAACAATATAAAAGCGGTGACCCCCTCCGCTTTGATAAAAACTATAAAGGTGGTGATACCCTTTAGCGGTGATGCCCTTTAGCGGCAGCACGCCCTGCTTCTTTTCATGACCGTCGTAAGACCCGGAGGCAAAGACAAACGACATGTCCCACGCACTCCGATTAATAACGCACGCCAAGAAACAACGTCCCTAAAGAAGTTCTGGCCAAATCATAGGCGCTTCTGTCAAGTTTCAAGGCCTGACACCCTGTCTCCCAATTGAGTATGGTGTCCCCAGAATTGCCCAAATAATATCATCTAAATTAGGCATTCATTTTTACCCCATCTTACTCTTCCGCAAATGAGGCTTCATTCAGATTGTTCGATCTTGACTTCGCCTGCTAGCCCTAAATCTTCTAGGCTTTGGCGGAGATCGGATTCTATACTTTTTACCGATTCAGCATTCACGGTGACAGAGAAATCGACTCCAATCTTCAGATCTGAACCTGATTTGAGTTTGGGGATAATCCTTGTTCCTAACCGGTTCCACATCTCAGGTGGTACGGTTCCTACTAAACGAAGTGTTCTTGTTTGAGAGCCAGGGATAGGTGCTACTCCCTTTTCAGGTTGTATGACTTCCTCGGGAACTGGTTGAGTAACCGGCTTTGTTGCAGCTTCAGGCCCTTGCAGCATGACACCCTTCAGGGTTTTTGCCTTGGCCTTTGTCAACAGGAAGACGCCAGAGTCAAAGGTAACTTCGTCGGTAGACATCGGTTCCTCAAACCACATCCGGTCATATGTACCACCCGGTTTTTGGCCTGAGGCGAATCCGAAATCACCCTTGCCAACAAATTCAACGATTTTGTTTCGTAAAATTGAATCCGGATCTATTAACCTAGTTAATGACCCGTTGAGGAAACTTTGACGAAGACTTGAAAGCGGCCAGGCGCCAGATTCCTTAAGAGCTGGAGGCCAATTACGTTCGATATAACCGGCTCCCACCGACTCGTTGAGAAGCGCTTGAGATTTCAATGCTGCAAGTATTCTTCCACCAAGAGTTTCTCCGCTGCTCGCATGGCCTGCTCCTAAATCAATAGCTTTGAGGCCATCAGATTCACGGCTATCAAAAATAACTGCATAACGATACGTTCCCCATACCTCGTCCTTGGCATCATCTTCTGCATCTTTGGCTTTGCTTTGAATATCAGCTCGGTCAGCACGGTCAAAATCAGCTCCTAAAGTCCCTTCAGCAACTTCGGTAGAAACCCTTTTCCATGCAAGCCAGAGTTCCACCTTCTCTCTGAGTTCACGACCCGGTTTCTTCAAACACCATATAAGCGATCCCGGGTAAAGGCGGGGAGATTTCCCATGCTGCTTTGTCCATTCGGCAATTTGCTGGCGCAAATGCCCGGTTCCAGCCCACTCCAGGTCTGGTTCCATTAAAACAACGGTTAACTTGGGAGAATCCTGAACGGACGAACTATCTTTTGGAAAAGGGACAATGGGAATGCTCGCTCCTCGTTCAAACTCTTTCTTAACCAGGTTCTGCATTGTCGGTTTGATCTCTGAATCCTCATCAAGGGAGGCACGACGGTCATTGACCGCTTTCCGGATGGTTGCCTTATGATAGATTTTAAATCCGTCTGATCCCACCCGGCTAATGAAGAACGCTTTTGATTCAAGCGCATGAGCGGCGTTGTCAATAGACGTCGTGTCAACCTCTGGTTCTCCTAATGCAAAGCGTAATTCCGGAAGGTGGGCTAATTTTTCAACTTGGCCTCCGGATGATTCAAAAAGAATTGTGGTTGCAACCCGGCAATGGATATCCTTTAACGGACCCTTTGTATCTGCATCGAGTGCCCTGGCATGGGATTGAGGCCCCGAAATATCTGCTTCAATAGCAGGAACAAGTCTAGGCTCGCCGAGCTGACTCAGGACCACACCGCGGAATTCAGGGACATCCAGTGGAGCAGAACCAAGTGTGATAAGGGGCTCACGCCGAGCTTTCTGGTAGCCCTCACGATAGGCCATAGATATCCACTGGGCGAGCATGGCCAGAGTTCCGCGTGTTTGTTGATATTGAGGAAGGACTTGCCATTTCCTCTGAAATACCGACAGCGTAGATGGATGAAATGGATAACAGGCTTCAAAACGTTTCTGAAGATATTCACGGGCTTTTGTTTCAGTAGTCGCCGTATCTACAGCTGTCCACTCAGGTGGAAGCTGTGCCCTATGCTCAAAGCACCAATCAGCAAAAGTTTTAGCAACGCTTTTTCTGGTACGCTCATTTCCTAAGCCCTCAAAAAGTCTTCTTCGAACAACCTCGCTGATCTCGGCTTCGTCATTGGCCATGAGGTTTTTTGCTACCCTATTCACTTCTTTCACAATAATATCCTGCCATCTTAAGTCCCAATCACTCATCTCTGGCTTACTCTGTGGCAAGCTTATCATGGCAGCGCTTCCACTAGACCCCGTAAGTGTTCTGACAAGATTTGCAAGGAAATCCCTGAAGGATTCGGCTTTATCACGGTGTCGGCTCAGGAAGTTAAGGACTTCATCACAGAGGATCAAAACATGGCCCCCTGCCAGATCGATGAGCTTTCGGATATTATCCGTCCCCGGCGCTTTTGTCTTAGCCTCAGGTCCTAAGACTTTTATTCCTTCATTTCCAGCAAGCTGACGGGCCATGTCAATCCATGGTGTTTCAGCCCCCGAAGAAGGATCCCACGCATTCCCTACGAAGACAGCTACTCGCGCGCTTGGAATATCCTGAAGACCGGCTTCTTTAAGAAGTTTGTTCAGATCTTCAATATTTCCCAACTTACTTCTATTTTGAATCAGATGATAAAGACTGGTGAGTGTATGGGTCTTGCCGCCGCCAAATTGGGTTATCAGAGCGAGGATAGGAGCAGTGTTCTCAGTTTTACTCGCCAAACGGCGAAGCACCATCCCTATATGTTCATTAAGAGCCCGCGTAAAACAGGTTCGTGAGAAAAAAAGCTTCGGTTCCTTATAATCTTTAGGAGCCGTCCCTGCGACAACTTGTTCAAGCGCTATCGCAAACTCATCTGGATTGAATGACCGTCCTTCCCGAACTTCTTTTCGTGGCGTTGCCACTTTATACCAGGGCTCCATTTGCAAACTCCTTATCTATCATTTTGGCATTGCTAAAAGCATGGCATCTAAAAGTCTTTTCTCCTCGCTCTCCCTCGGATACAAAGCAGAGAGAGCGTTACCAAGTCTTAAAAAATCTGGTCCACGGTCTATCTCGGCTTTCAGAAGGGCACGCAAAGCATTCGTCTGACCGCTTGCCTGAAGAAGCATAGCGGCATGAACACGATCGAGCGTAGTAGTCCCCGCCTTTGCAATTGTTTCAGCAGGCAGCCCCTTTTTCTTTCTTTGGCGGTGACCCTTAATCTGAGGAGGAACCCCGGTCTCGGATCTGATAGCAAAATCAAACTTAATCTGTGGATCACGTCGAGCCTGCTCCTCAATTCTAAATCCCACTACAGAAGCACTCTCTTCTCCGAATAACTGCTTAGCACGTTCCTTGACCGAGAGTAGACGCACTATACCCTTCTCTGTTTCAATAATCCTTCCTTCCCATTCAGGTAAATGAATACCAAGAGGTTGGGCGAAACGGCGTACAACATCGAAGATCAAGCTATAGCCTTGCTTCTTTTTCTTTGGGGTTTCCTCCTCCTCGTCATCCTTGTCATTTTCATTAGATTCCGCTTCTTCTCCATTTCCATTCGTGCTTTGAAGGGTCCAGAGAAATAGAGCAGTTAACCGGGCATCTTCTTCTAAAGCTCCAGCAGCGCTATTTCGGGCTTTTGCCTCAGCAGTTCCAAGAATTTGTTCAAGGGCTGTCCGACCAACAACTTCCCATACCTTCTCCAAAAATTCTGGTAGACCAACTTTACGGCCTTCAGCAGTTTCCACTGTTGAATACCGGCTGTATATTTCAAGGGCAGGCCCAATACATGCAAACACAAGGTCCGCGCCCCGAACCCCTTCATTCTGAAGCTTTTCCATCCAGTTACCCACCCGATTTGGAAGCTCCCGAAGCACATCGGCCCAGTCGCCAACAGGCGCATCCTCAGGACGTGGGCGGCAAATGAGGTGAATGCTGGTTGCGAGTGCAGCAGATTCACGGGCGCGAAGACGCACTGTTCTCTCGGTTGCTAGCGGCCACGACCCTGTGATTGTCCATCCACCCTTGATGAGACTGGAAAGTAACGCCTCCCATCCCTCTGTAGTTTTGTGGGCAAAGACAACGGAACCAATGCCGTCTTCGCTTAGAACACGGCGCCCCTCGGAAAAAGCACGGGTCATTGCCTGTTCGTAAAATTTTGACGTTCGAATCCCGTGGCCTTTAGTAGTAGTGCTGTCGACAACAATTTCACTACTCTTTGGCGTTAAAGAATTATTGGGATCGAAGGGATCACGTAGTAGCGTATGTTCTGGCAACGCACGCTTAAGCCAAACGAAAAAAAAGTCGGAGCAATGTGCATAGTCTATTGAATCATAATAAGGTGGGTCCGTAAACCAAACTGAGACTGTTTCATCTGGCAATGGAGATGAGATAGCATTTGATAGTTGCACCTGTGCAACTTTTGATTTTGGCCAAGCCGCTATTACTTTTCCTACCCAATCAAGAGCAGCACCAAAATTTGCGGCGTAGTCACCGGTCGGTATGATCTCGCAGTAGTCCCACACCATTGAAAGTGCCTGACGAGCGAATGTGCTTGCGACAGCTTCAATGGTTTGCAACCATCTAACCAAACTCGACATTTGATCGGCGCATCTCCCTATAGTCAAAGCCATACTTTGTTTGACTTTATCATTTGTCGATTCAATGGCCTTGCTCAAGGTTATCATCGCCAATTTTTGCCTCGATGTGAAGAGGTCGCCCCACTTAGGCATGCCATACATTGGCATACGGTTAACATCATGATGCCACTCATCAACAGGCTCAATTGGCACAGGGCAAAGACCTTCCTTGCCCCTACGATCCCATTTATCAAGTATTTCTTTAAGCTGCTTCTGAGCCTTCCAAACTGCCTGATAATCCCGCTCGGTAGGGAGGCGGTATTGACGACCCGATTTTCCTGGCTGTAATGTCACTGCGGCCAGCATTCGCGCACCGCCAGTGCGTCTGCCTTTCGTGTCAAAAATCACGTCCGCACCGCCGCGCTGCTCGACGAGCTGTGCGCGCACCCGTTCCGGCGACAGAACCATATTGCAGCAGGGACATGTTGCTCTGGCGCGTGAAATTGTTCCAACAAACGCTTCATTGTCCGTCTTTGGTTCGAATATCTCGAACTCTACGTGTGGCGGCTCACTATTTCGCCGCAAAACCTTGTACTTAAGCGCCCGCTTGCGGCTTGCCTTTTTGCAAAGCCAAAAAGACCGCGCGAGCGGAATCTCCGCACCACAGTTAGGCGACTCGCATTGCACCGTGCGCGCCCAGAGGTAGGCAATGGGTGTGGCACCATCAGGATCTTTCGGATAGAACTCAGCCAGTTCCTTCTCGGCTTTCTTCTTGATCTCACCGCCGACCCGGCGTAACTCCTTGGCGAGTTCCGGTCCGTGGCGCGGGATATCCTCCAGCATCACCTTTAGGATAAGACAGGCCACCGGGTTAAGGTCGCTCGCAAACGCCTCACAGCCAAGACGCAGGGCTTCCAGTGGAATTGACCCGCCACCGGCAAACGGGTCAACCACCAGCGGCGTTTCTTCAGGATGCGCCGCCTTTACAAGGCCTCTTGATACTTCAAGGTAGGTTTGATCTGACGAAAGATCCCAATTGGAAAAATCACCTATGAACTTGAGGAGCGTCTGCCGGAGATCTTCGTTTTTTGGCCCAATATTCCCTTGAACTTTTGGCAAAAGCCCTCTTGCTTTTTTTTTGAAATCCTCTGGACAATGAGGATCACAAGGGTCTGGAAGCAATAGCCCCAAAAGCATTGCCCGACACGCAGCCAGTGGCCGCCTTGCCCACCAGAGATGCAGTGTTGAAGGATGCCCGTGTCGAATGGATTTCTCCCTTGCCGAGTGCTTTGACACCACCGCAATCGGAAAATCCACTTCAGCAAGGCGTTTGCATTCTTTGGGAATCACTACTGTTACCCGCCTTTTTCATTTACAAAAGTATCAAGTCGCTTCTTTACCCATTGCTTCAGGCCATATTGATGTATCTTAACATGGCTATTGCCAAAGAATTGTTCGTACTGATTCTGAGCCTGTTTGTCTTTTCTCAATATGACTTCGCTTGACCATCGGTTTGGTTCCTTTCGCCCAAGTTGTGCAGATTTCAGTAGATGCTTGAATTCATAGTCCGCCTGAGGCATTGAGTAACCGACAAAGAGCCACGAGTCAGCCGACCGCAACGCATCATGGGCGCGTTCCCAAATGGTTTGAAACTGGCTTATTGCAAAGAACTTTGTGTAACTGAAAGTAGCTAACCGCCCAGCTAGCCGATTGCCACAGATTTGGCAAAGCCTATCATTTGTATCCTCTAACTCCTTTTGAATTGAGTTAATATCCTTTTGCGACAAATTGAATAGCTCAAAATCGTCAGCTTCAAGGAAAGCTTTCATACGAAGTGCGGATTTATCGTCTAATCCAGCATGTATCTTGCGGCAAGAGTCACAGTATACCCAGTTACTGGATCCGTGCATTTTGAGCAGCAAAACGCTTTCACCTGAGCGACTCTGCGAACCATTCAGCCATTGGACATCAATAGCGTAATCAAACTTGCGATCGTTCAAGATCTTCTCTATGACTATGTCCCAGTTCACTGTGATAATTGAGACGCAGAATTTGTCGAGAAGTACGTCCAAAAAACGTTTAGCCTGCTCATTGGGTTTATATTTCATATCAAGGATTTGAAAAACACGATGAATACTCATCCGGCGAATTGCTCGCAATTTTCTGGGTGAGTACTCTCTACCCAAGTGGTGGCCTGAGTTAGCGGACAAGTCCAACATGGTGAAATGGTCTTCCAGTGAAGGCGTATTATTTTTGCCTTCTGCATACCCGAAGGCGTCTTTCCAGAATTCCTTGAGTATTTTGCTGATCGCATTGTCTAATGTACTATCATTTGGGGGCTGCAGAAAGTGTGCTGACAGTTTCTTTGTCGTAGGAAGCCCAAACTCGGCGGAAAAGCCTGATCCAAGAATTACTGATATTCTCGGTTTATTTCTCATCAGTCCCGTTGCCATAGGGTATTGCGTCTTCACGCACCTGCATCGGTTGGGTTACTGCATCTATCGATAGATAATAATGGTCTACCTTCTTAACCTCGTGCCATTGAAAGCGTGCGGGGTCTTGAATTGGATTCTGAAGTTGCGGTTTTGTCTTACAGTCCGTAACGACATAAAGCCAGTAGCAGTCTCGACGGTCCTCAGCCACTCTTTTTTCATTCGGCGTAATTAGCACGGTGCCCGTGGCTTCGCCGATTCCTTTAACTTCGATAAGGCGAAGTTCTCCGGAGTTAATATCTAAGCTAGTCAAATCATAGCCAAGGTTTTTCTCATGAACATCGTAAACTTGTCGCCCTTTTTCTTTCTCATACTCCATAGCCACCCGCATGGCTATTGCTTCAACTTCTAAATCGGGTTTCAAGCGCCGAACTTCAGGCGCTTCTCGCTCAGGATGCGGAAGAATGAGTACGCTGGTGATTCGCTCAACCGACTGAAGAGACAAAGCTCGCTGTCTATCCAATTCAAGTCGTCGTCTTTCTCTCCGTGACAGGAGTTCAGAGTGCCGGGATTCTGCTTGAGCCAAACGCCCCTCGGCGCCAGGGGCTTTTCTCTCAACCTCTGAAGCTAATCTGCCAATCTCTTCATCGGCCTTCTGCAGGAGCTCGGTAAGTGATAATTCCACGTGGGCCGCAATGCGATCAATTTCAGAAAGACGCTCGTTGCGGACTTCTTCTAAGAAAGGCTTAAGGCCGTTTTCATTAAGCCACGCAGCGGCCTCTGGAAGTGCTGCAATTTGAGGTAGATTTTCTGATACATTAGTAGGTGAAAAATTCCCAAGTATACTGGGTTCCTGTAAACGGGCTTCTCCGTTGGAGGTTAGTTCAACTGCGAAGAGCCGCTCATGGATCACCTGTCCAAGACCATCAACTACACGGGCTCGATAGAAATCCAGACGAGCCGGAGTATCATGTTGAAGGGAAAAGAAACAGGCTCCCTTACCAAATGACTCTTGTGCAAGGCTGAAGCTATGACGCCGGAGAGCTTCAAAGAGAGGGTGTCCAGGTGTGACCCATTCCAGATTATTCGTTTCAGCCGTATCACGATCAGTCGAAAACCGTGGATACTTGGTAACCAAGGGCGGAAGCTTCCAGCCAGGCTGGCCTTCGCAGCTTCTGAGTTTCGTGGGAGTCCTTCCTGGTTCAAAAGTGTGTGGAAGAGATGGAACAGGTTTCAGAGATAGGTCTACATAATCGGCAGACTCTCGAATGAAACGAGCAATCGTTTCTGGGACAACACGACACTCTTGGGCTCTGGCTCGGCGTTCAACGAGCATCTCAAGGTTCAGTTTTTTTGATGCAAGTCCCTCGAGTGCATTCTGACAAATGGCCCTGAACTGTTTCTCATCAACATTCCTAAGAAGGCGGTCTTCTAAATCTACATCTCCTAAACGTCCAGCATAATAGTCTCTTAACACCCTTTCAATATGAGCTGCAGGAAGAATCTCTCCAACCACATTGAAGACTGCGTCATCATCGAGGGCATCACGGATCTCTTGAAGTTTTTCAAGCAAACGCTGAAGTATTCGACCCTCAATTGTATTCGTAGCGACGAAGTTAAAAATTAAGCAGTCAAACAACTGGCCATAGCGATGAATCCGACCCATTCTCTGTTCAAGACGATTAGGATTCCAGGGTATG
>Ga0214473_10006663_pt1 | contig 13750 bp, 9 predicted proteins | sample RVTome_7_FD_203509 | JGI IMG/M metagenome (GOLD analysis project Ga0214473, IMG submission 203509) | Soil microbial communities from uranium-contaminated site in the Upper Colorado River Basin, Wyoming, United States - RVT98D197 | ecosystem: Environmental > Terrestrial > Soil > Contaminated >... | reverse complement strand
GTGGCGATGCGCTCCGGGACGCGCTCACCCGCCACCCCCTGCACGACCAGTATCGCGAGGCAGTCAGAGAGATCTTGCGTGCGCCGGCGTATGCGGTCGTGGCTCGGCAAGTTCGACCGCTGCTCGAGACCCTGCCGTGATCGGTGAAGAAGCCTCTGCACGGCCGAAGCGCCGCCCGCGCGCTGCGGGGCTCCTTCGAGGCGCCGCTCCGTGCCACGTTGCGGGGCCCTCACGGGTCCACGTGAACCGCAGCGCAACAGAGGAATGCATGGCCACGGTCGACATCGAGCGCTCCCACGCGCTCGGCTTGGAGAAGGCTCGCGCCGGTCGCGGCCCTGGGCCGCGGCGAGGGGTCCTCGTCCGTGCCGGAGACGGCTCGCCTCGCGGTCACGGAGCCGGGTCCACTTCGCACACGAACGGACGGGCGGCCGGACAGTCGACGTCGAGCCAGTCCCCGCTGGCGGCGTCGATCTCGACGCAATCCCGCGTGTCCGGTGTGCCCCTGGGGGCGTCGGGATGGCGCCAGGGGTCGTATCCGAGCGGGGATCTGTCCGGCCAGACGCAGGCACCCTCGGTCATCTGGTCGTTCAGGCCGATCCACGTGTCGTCCGCGAGGGTCATGCGGATGAGCTCGTTCTCGGCGTCTCCGCCGATGCTCACGAGGTCGTCGCCCCAGCTCTGGCAGTCGCTACGCGCATCCGTCCAGCTGCGACCGGTGCTGCAGAACAGATACACGTGACCTTCGAAGGTCTGGCGGCTGCAGGTGCAGCCGGACTCGTCGACCCTCCCGTCGCAGTTGTCGTCGTTGTCGATCCCGTCCGAGCACGTCGCGTATGACGAACAGGAACGGGTAGTCGGCGCGGGAAGTAGGCGGATCGCCGATGGCAGCCGACTCGGTGACCATCACGACGGCGGTCGCCGCCGTCAGGCGGCTTTCCAAGCTCGACGGAGGCGCTGAACATGGCTTGGCAATAGGTGACGGGTGGCGTGAGGACGTGCGTACAATGGCCGCATGACCCGCGGCAGCGACAGTCGGATCTTCTGGCTCTTGGTGGGCCTCGCGGCGCTGCTCCGAGCGACCTATCTGCTCGAGTACACGGCACTGCCGTTCCTCGACGCGCCCCTGTTCGACTCCGTCGTCTACCTACGCCAGGCGCAGGCGGTCCGCGCAGGTGATCTCGCGCACCCGACGCTCCTCGCGATGAGCCCGCTGTATGGGTACTTGCTGGCGCTCGTCGGCGACAGTGCCGTCGTCTTCCTTCAGCTCGCCCTTGGTGTCGCTGCATTGTTCTTGATCCGTCGGATCGTCGAACGCGCATTCGACCCGCCTACGGCGCTCGTCGCGTGTGGGCTCTATGTCGGCTACGGACTGTTGCTTTTCTTCGAAACAAAGGTGCTCTCTGAGACGTTCGGCTTCTTCCTCTTGCTGTGTGCTTTCGAGCGGTACACGTCGGATGGCTTCGCCGCCGGGCGCGTCGGACCTGCCCTCGGCGCCGGCGTTCTGCTCGGGCTTGCTGTGTTGGCCCGCGCGAACGTGCTTCTCGCCTCCCCGTTTTTCGTCGCTGCGGCCTTGCTACGCTGGAGAGGGGACGAGGCGGCGGAAGGGAGGCCGGCTCTCCTCTTCCGTGCCGCGCTTCTTTCCGCAGGGCTCGCGCTCGTCCTCGGCGGCAACGGGTTGTCCAACTACGCCCGTACTGGGCATTTCGTCCCAGTCATCTTCCCGTCAAGAACCGTCACAGCCACGACCTCGACGGAATGGGACGGGTCGCTCGATTCAGTGAGCACCGGCGCCTCTCCGCCGAGCGCGTGGGACGTCGTCCGCCAAGCCGAAGAGCGACTGCGGGAACGGGACACGACGAGCATTCCCACGATCGATATCGGGGGATGGCTCGTCGGTGCGCCTGCCAAGCTCGCCGTGACGTTCTCGGACATCGAGACCACTTTTCAGTACGGGTATTACGGGGAGCGACAGGAGATCCGCACACTCGACCTCCTCCCCGTTTCGTTCGGGACGCTGCTGTTGCTCGGCATGGTCGGCGCCATCGCGCTCGGGCGCGGACGCGGCGTACGGGCGCTGTGGCCGTACGCACCTCTGGTCCTCGGGGTCCTGCTCACGACCACGCTCTTTCATCCGAGCAGCCGCTACCGCCTTCCCATCGTCGTGCCCCTACTCGTCCTCGGAGCTCACGGCGCCGTGTCGATCGCGCGGATGCGCCCCTCTCGCCGACGCTCGATGATCGCAGGAGCGATCGTGCTCGCCTGCGCTGCGCTCACGTACCGAACGATCGCCTATGACCTTCGGCACCCCGGGCTGTGGGAGCTGCGGGTCGCCGAGGGAGAGGCCGTGCGTGGCGACGGGGGCGCTGCCCGCGAACGCATCGGGCGCGCGCTGGCCGTCGAGCCCGACTGCCCCGCTGTTCGTGAGCGCGCTACCTACGTCCGAGGCCTGCTCGGCGGCCCGCCGCGATGATGTGGCGGTACCCCGAGTACCACTCATACATGGCCGCCATGCTCCGGCGGGTGCACGTTCGCTGGTTGCCGAGCGACGATGTGGTGTAGCGTCCCTCGCATGCTCGACGCGGTTGCTCGTCGCCCGACGCTCGTGCTCGGCGCGGTCCTCGTTGCCGTCGTGGTCGGCGCGAGCTCACCCGGGCTCCTGGGCGATTGGGTCTACGACGACATCTCGCTCGCGGAGAACCGCAGCGCGTACGATTCGCTCGACGACATCCCCCAGGTCGCCGTGCGCGATTCGAGCGCATACCTCGATTCGAGCGTCGCGAAGGCCGCGACCGATCGCACGTACCGGCCGACGACCGAGCTCACGCTCGTGGCGGTCCAGGTGCTCGCCCCTCAGCCTTGGCTCCACCACCTCGTCGGACTGCTCCTGCATCTCACCACGACGCTCTGCCTCTACTTCGCCATGAAGAGAGCGGCTCGGGCCGAATTCGAGGTTGGCCCTGCCTTCGTGGCGGCCCTCTTCGCATTGCATCCCGTGGGAGCGGAGACTTGGGTCTACATCAACGGCCGCTCGGACCTCGTCGCGGGCTGCCTGCTCGTCGGCCTCGCGCTCGTCCTGCGCTCGCACAATCTCGGCTCCGCGCGCACGTTGCTCGCTGCAGCGCTGCTCGCCTTCTTCGGGGCGGGCGCGAAGGAGACGTTCTGTGTCGCCGCGCCCGTGCTTGCTCTCTCCGAGGTGTTCACGAGCGGCTCTGCCGGTCCGCGCCGCAGGGCGGCGCTCCGCGCGGCAGGCGCGATCGTCGTCGGCACGGCTATCGAGCTCGGCGTTCGCGCGTGGCTCGTGCCGGTGCGTCCGGCATTCGCCAGCGGCACGAATGTGTTCACCGACACCGGGCTCGTGGCCGTCTTTGGCAAGGCGGTTCTCGTCGCCTGCGACCATCTCCTCTTCTTGCGCGCGGAGCCGATGTTCCCGCTCGCATCGCTCACGGTTCGTGGGCCTTCCTTGCTCGAGCTCCTCGCGGGCGCGGCGACCCTCGGGCTCGTCCTGCTCGCGGTCCGAGCGCGCGACTTTCGCGCCGTCGTGCTCGTCGCAGGTGCGTTGCTGGTCATCGCGCCGACGGTCGTCGTGTCCCGCGCCGTCTGGCTTGGCTTCGATCGTTATCTCTACATGTCGATGATCTTGGTGGCCCTCGCGGCGGGCCCACACCTGCAGGCGTTCGTCGTGCGACTGTCACGACCGAGGGCCGTCGCGGGCGGGCTCGGAGCGCTCGTGCTCGTCGCCGCCGCGCTCATGACCTGGATCGCGTCCTCGAGCTACAGCGATCAGGAGACGTTCGAAAATGCGCTGCTCTCGACGCGCCCCGATGACTCCGTCGGCTTCGCCTACGTCGCGCTCCAGGAAGTCGAGCGCGGACGCCCCGCCGTCTCCGCGGCTGTCGTCGCGATGTGGCCCGAGCCTCCGTGGCCCGAGGCCGTGATCCTGCCGCTCATGGTCACGGCGAGGCGCCTCGGTGACCGTGCGCTCCTCGACCGCGCCGTCCGCTACGGACAGGCGAGCTACCCCGAGAGCACGGTCCTGCGCGCTCACGCGATGGTTCACTACTACGGCCTGCGCGATGACGCCGCCGCCGCGCGCCTCGCGCGCAGCTTCACGCCGGCGGACCCGCCCTGTCTCGAGGTGGGCCGACAGGTCGCTACCTGGGCGCGCAGCGCCCCGGAGCCGAGGCGCGCGCTGTGGCGCTCGGTCGCGCGAGAGATGCGGTGCCGGGGCTCCTTCCGCCAACGGTAGATCCGGCGACTTCCGGGTTCGCTCCGCGCGTCGCGCCGCGCTTTGACTTGGGGGTGGGCGAGTGTATAGTGCCCGCGCTTCGGGCAGGGGCGCGCGCATCTGCCCGAAATGACCAGGAGAAACACCGGTGGCAAGTGAGGAGAGGGACGCGCCCGCTGACGACGGGGCGGAGGCGACCGAGGGGCCGTCCACGAGGGACGACGAGGCGACCGGGTCCGACGGCCAGGCCGACGCGATTGGGGCCGCCGACGCGCCGGCGGACGACGCCGACGAGGCGTCCGACGCGGGGGAGGGCGCCGACGAGGAACCCGACGCCGACGAGGAGCCCGACGCCGAGAAGGCGGCCGACGCAGGGAAGGGCGAGGCCGAGGAGCCCGACGCCGACGACGAGCCCGACGCCAAGAAGGCGGCCGACGCCGACGACGAGCCCGACGCCAAGGCCAGCAAGGCAGCGGCTGAAAAGAAGAAGCTGACGCAGGGTCAGCGAATCGCCGCGAAGGCTGCCGCGAGGGCCGCGCGCAAGGCAGCCAAGCGCGGGCGCGACGCCGAGATGGTCGAGACCAAGGCCCTCAAGCGTGCTGAGCAGGCCACGGACTTCATCCGCAAGCACCGTCGCAGGGTATGGATGGGCCTCGGCGCGGTGGTCCTGGTCGTGGCGGGCGCGACCGCGTGGTCGCTCCACAACGCCGCCCGCGCCGAGGAAGCCTCCTCTGCGCTGTGGGACGCCGTCGAGACGGCGCGGGCCGCCATCGAACCTCAGGGCGCCGCGGCCGACTCGGACGCGCCGTCGTTCCGGTCGCGGGACGCCCGCGCCGAAAAGGCCGCTGAGCGCTACGAGCGCGTCATCTCCGGCTACTCCGGGTCGGCGGCGGCCGTGTGGGCCGAGCTCGGCCGCGGCGTGGCCCTAGAAGACCTCGGTCGGCACGACGACGCGCGCCGGGCCTTCGAGCGCGCGCTCTCCGAGGGGGGCGACGATCCCTTCGTGGCCTGGAGGGCGCTCGAGGGCATCGCCTTCACGCTCGAGGCGGAGGAGAACTGGGACGACGCCATCAGCCGCTTCGAGGAGCTCGGCCGCTCGGGCAACGATATCTGGCGCGACATGGCGGACTACCACCTCGCCCGCATGCACCTCGCCAAGGGAGACGACGTGCGGGCCAAGGAGACACTCCGGGCCCTGCTCGATCGCCTCGGCGACGGCGAGCGCACGGGGCCCGAGCTGTCGTACGTTCGCGCCCAGGCCGAGATCCGGCTCTCCGAGCTGGACTCCTCGCTCGTGCCCCGCTCCGGCGGGGGCATGGACCTCGGCGGCGGCGGCGGCGGCCCCGGCGACATCGATCCCGAGACGTTGCGCCGCCTCATCGAGCAGATGCAGAACAAGCAGGGTCTCCCCCCCGGGTTGCTGCAGCCGGGCGCTGGCGGGCCCGGCGAGGGCGAGCCCGAGTGAGCGCGCTCGCGCGGCCGTGGCGCGCGGCCATGACCGCGACAGCCGTGCTGGCGCTCTGTACGGCGGGCGCGAGCGCCTGCGGCGGCGGCGTGCAGGGCGACTGGAGTTGGTTCGGCGGGGGGCGACGGCAAGTTGGCGGCGGCGAGGTCAGGGTGCGCTGGGTCCAGCGCCTCACGCCCGAGTACGAGGGTGCGTACCTGCCCGTCGAGCGCGCCGTGCCGACCCTGGATCCCTCTCACGACCGCATCTACGTCGGTTCCACCGCAGGGCACTTGAACGCGATGACGGCCACGGGGGGACACATCTACCGCTATGAGGCGGGCGGCGCGATCGAGTCCGCTCCTGCACTCGACGCCGCGGCCGACGAGCTCTACGTGGGCACCGAGCAGGGCACGGTCCACGCGCTCAGGGCAAGTGACGGGCACCTGCGGTGGCGAGACAGGGCAGGCGGCCCGGTCCGCCAGGCGCCCGCGCTGACCCGCGACGCCGTCTACGTCGTGACCGACTCGGACCAACTCGTCGCCTTCGCGCGCGACGACGGCACCATTCTCTGGAGCTACCAGCGCGACGCACCGGAGGGGTTCTCCATCACCTCACACGCGGGCATCGCGCTCGCGAGCGGAAAGGTGCTGACCGGCTTCACCGATGGCGTCGCCGTCGCGCTCGACGCGGCGTCGGGCGATGTGGTGTGGGAGCACGACACCTCCGTCGACGTGGATACCGAGGACGAAGCGCGGCCCCGATTCGTGGACGTGGACACCACGCCCGTCGTGATCGGCAACACCGTCTGGATCGCGTCGTTCTCGGCGGGCCTCTACGCCCTCGACCTCGCCACCGGCACCGTCCTCGACCGCAATTCGGGCCTCGCCGGTGTCGTCGGGCTCGCCCGCGCGCCCACTGGCCTGGTGTTGGTGTCCGCCGACGAGGGGATCGTCTACCTCGACGTGTCCGTGCCCGGCCACCGCGTGATCTGGCGGCAACCCGTCGAGCGCGGTTCCCCCGCTCCACCTGTCGTGGTTCGCGACCACGTGCTCGTCGGCGAAGCTGGCGGTGCGTTCCGGGCTCTTTCGCTCGACGACGGCACCGAGCGGTCCCGCTTCGAGGCCGGGTACGGATTCTCTGCTCCTGCCGCGGTGGACGGTGGGCTCGGTTTCGTCGTGTCCAACGGCGGCACGCTGTTCGCGTTCGCGTACTAGATCGCTCTCGCTTTGACTTGAGCCTGAGCGCCGGCCCGGGGCCCCCGGCCATGCTGCGCATGGCCGCCCCAGGCACCCCGCGCAAGCGAGGCGAGGGAGTGCACTGTGGCGTGCATGACCGAGCCGAGCGCGAACATGGCTGTAGCCGCGCACAGCGGAGTGGACGCAGTCCACGAAGCTGCGCGGGTACAGACCTGTCGACGGGTCCGCAGGACCCTAGTCCACGTAAGCCAGGATCAGGTCAAATGGAGAGCGGTCTAGGGAGCGACGCGACCGCGACGTCGCCTCACCACACGTCGACGCGCAAGCTGTAGCTGTCGCAGGATCCCGACCAGGAGTAGGGGAGCACGCGCACGAGCACCACACCGCTCTCGTCGCTCCCGGCGCACTCCGTGTCGAACTCCGCTGTCTCGGAGGCCGAGCCGCCCGCGCTCGAGGTGCAACCCTGGTAACCCGTGGCGAGCAGATCCGGCGAACCGCCGCCCGAACGGCACGTCGCGGTCGTGACGCCGACGGCGTTGCACTTGTAGTAGGCGCCGAGGTCGAAGTCGCTGCCCGAAGGAATGTTGTCGAGGGTCACGCGCACGATGGGATTGCCGTCGAGCCCGTAGTCGTGCACGACAAACCGATACCAGTCCGTGTCCGTCGACGCGTGCACGCGGAAGACCGTGAACGTCATGGAGCTGTCGGGGTAGTCGGCGAAATCCGCGAATGCGTACGCCCGATCCTCCGTGTCATTGGGCTCGGCCGCATCGGGGGCGCAGCCGCCTCCGCTGCAACCTCCACCGACGCGCATGGATGGCGGGGTGCAGGTGAAGTCGCAGGCCCCCCCAGAGGAGCAGGTGGAGGCACCCATCGAAGGCGGGATGCAGGCGCCGCCGCATCCGAGGCGGCATCCGTTTTCAGGCAGGTTGGCCCGGTCCGCCACGCAGTCCGGTCCGCAAGGGTGGGTCCCGGCGGTGCAGCCGGTGGGGCCGCCGTCCACGGGGTCCGGGCCCGCGTCCATGCCTGGCCCCGTGCAGGAGCCCAGGCGACAGGTGTCGCCCGCGGCGCAGCCCCGGCCGCACACGCCGCAGTTGAGGGGGTCCGAGTCCGTGTTCACGCACCGTCCGCCACAGTCCGACCGACCGCCGCCGCAACGGCAGCCGCCACGGTCGCACACCTGATCGGGGGCGCATGGCCGGTCGCAGCCCCCGCAGTGATCGGGGTCCCGGCCCCAGTCCGCACAGGCCGACCCACAGATCATGAGACCCGAGGCACAGGAGACGGCGCAGGCACCGGCGCTGCAGTAGCTGCCGCTCGGACAGGGCTGGCCGCAATCCCCGCAGTCATACGGGTCGGACAGCACGTTGACGCACCGCGAGCCGCACATCTGCCGCGGGGGCTCGCAGGTGGGATCGCCTCCAGCGTCCGTTCCGGGCGTGCTGACCTCGGGGCCGCACCCGGCGGCCCCCACAAGCAACAACAAGATCGGCAGTCGCGACATCGTCACCAGGCCCGCTGCGGGCGGGCCGCGTCTTGGCAGCTTAGCTCATCCGGACGGCCGGGGGGCGCACCACGGGGCCGCCCCGAGGCCGGCCAACCCGGGCCGGCTCCCGCCTGGCTCCCCCCCGACCCGCCATGCTATTTCGCAGAACATATATTATGTAAACTTTTTGTTTGGGAGTGGCCCAGCGGGGGGTCGCGCCACCGTCGAAAGCGGCCCCCTCCCATCGCCGGCCGCTGCGAGCCCGGATACGCTCCGCCCATGATGGCCACGGTGCGCCTCCGCGATGGACGCGTCGTTGGGTGCCTGCGGCGCCACGAGGCCCTGGCCATCGACCAGCACGTCGAAGGCTACCTGCGCCACGGCATCACCGTCGGCCCCGGCGCCGTCGTCCTCGACGTGGGCGCCAACATCGGTCTGTTCGCGCTTCGCATCGCCGAGCGTTGCGGCGGTGACGCGACGGTCCTGGCCTTCGAGCCCATCCCGCCCATCTACGCGGTCCTCGAGCGCAACGCGGCGGCTCTCCCGGACGCCATCCGGCCCATTCCGTGCGCCGTGGGCCGCGAGCCCGGCACGGCGGAATTCACGTTCTTCCCGAACAGCCCGGCCCTGTCCACGGCACACCCCGAGATCTGGCGGGACGACCCCGCCCAGCTCGAGCTCGCCGTCCGCGGCGGCGCGCGCGCAGGCTCGGCCTCTTCGCTGCTGCGCTGGCTACCCGGTCCCCTATGCCGCCTCGTCGCCCGCCACCTCGTCCGCGGCGCCACGACGGTATCGTGTGAGATAACGACCGTTTCGAAGGTGATTCTCGAGCATGGTCTCGACCGCGTGGACCTGCTCAAGGTCGACGTGGAGGGGGCGGAGCTCGAGGTGCTCGAGGGCGTGGCCTCCGAATCGTGGCCGCGCATTCGCCAGGTCGTCGTGGAGGTCCACGACGTGGACGGCCGGCTCGATTCCGTCGTGCGCCTGCTCGAGGGAGCGGGACTCACCGAGATCACGACAGAGCAAGAACCCAGCTTCCGAGGGACCGTGCTCCACAACGTCTTCGCTCTTCGTCCGGGCCCGAGCCCGTAGCGATGACTGGTCCAAGGCCCTCGCCTGGGATCTGGCCGCCCCGCCGCGCTGCCCCGAACGGTGACGGGCTCAGGACTCGATCGCGTCTGATCGGGCCGGCCTGTCGCTGTCGCACAGAACGTACACGCCGGTGATGTCGGAGACGGCGAAGCGTTCGCTGATCTCGGGGTTCACCAGGACACGGCCGTCGCCGAGCTCGACCGCGACGGGCAAGGATCCCCGCTCGAGGAGGGTCTCCCGCACATCGAGCATGGTGACTTCGCCCTCGCCCCCACCCGACTCGCGGCCGAGGCGCATGAGCTCCTGTCCCTCCCCGTCGAGGAGGCGCTCGTACAGCGCGTTGATGCCGGGCACGAAGGCGCTGTGGACCATGAAGTAGTTCTTGATCTGTTCCGTGCTCACGAGGGTGAGATCGAGGCAGCCCGTACCGAACCCGCATCGCTCCGCCGACATGACGTCGCGCAGCCGTTCGGCCCGGTCGAGGGAGACGAACTCGGCCAGGACGTGCAGCGTCGGCGCCCGCGAAACCTCGCCCGACGACAGGGCCCGGGCGAAGCGCAGGGCGCGCATGAGCGTGCGAGCGTCGCGGTCCGGAGACTCCGGATCCGAGAGGAACACGGCCGCCTCCATGGGCTCGTGCCCGACGATGCACTGAACGGCGAAGCTGGCCAGGTCCGGACCCTCGTGCGTGAACACGGTCGCCCTCCCCCCGCGCTCGAGCTCCACCTCCCTGCCCTGCGGGCCAGGCGCCGCTCCGCTTTCGAGCCCCATTCCGATCCGTCCGAGGCGCTCGGTGAGGCTGGTCCGCGCGTCCGGGCGTGCGCTCACCAGAACCGTGGCGCGCAGGTCGGCGACCGCCCGGGACAGCCCCTCGAGAAAGGGACCGACGGCGGGGCTGTAGCCCATCACGAGGACCCGTCGGGGCGCCCGGCTCCGCCCGAACGCCAGATCGCCGGCCAGCCACCGGGCCGGCCCCTCCCGCTTTTCCTGCTCGCGTGGTGGGATGCACCCTTCCCCGCCCACCAGGGCGCGAGAGTAGCCGAGCAGGGACTCATAGTTGGGCGCCAGGGCGATGAGCCCGCGCAGGTGATGCAGCGGAACTTGGCCAGCCGTGGCGACGAAGGGCTCGGCCTCATCGGCGCCCCGCAGCGTGGTCGGGTTGAGCCATTGGACGAGCGAGTCGACCGGGACGAGCCCCCCCGGCAGGCGGGAGACGGGGTCGCGCCCGAGAAAGACGCCCACGAGCTGCACGCCGAACCCTTCGTGTGCGCAGCGCGCCATGTCGTCGAAGGGAAGTTGCTCGTGGCGCGCGGCCTGGACCTCGAGGTCGTCGCGCTCCGCAGGGTCCACGTAGATGTGTGTGTACAGCTCGCTGCCCTCCGCCGTGAGCAGGTCTGCGAAGATGGACTCCACCCCGGGCAGCACCAGGTGCTGCGACAGGAACAGGCCGAGGAATCGATGCACGTCGAGGGCGAAGGTTCCCGGACCGCCGACGCTCTGCACCAGAGAGCGGCTGTCGCTCTCGAGGAGCTCCACGAAGACGTGCGCATGTCGGTTTTGGGTCCGGAAGGCCGCCAACGACGCGAGGGTGATGGCGTCCGCGTCGTGACCCGTCTGCTGCCGGGCGAGGATGATGGCCCTTTGCGCGCGCGCCGCGCCCACGACCTCGAGCGGCTCCTGATCCGCTCCGTCCCCTTCGCGGTAGACGACCCAGCGCATCCCCCGCTCGAACAGGAAATCCGGGGGCTTCTCCGCGACGCCGAGCAGAGCGATCCGCGGCAGAAGCCTCCGGCGCGGCTTGGGCCCGCCCCGGACTAGCCAGGCCCACCATTGGCCCGGACGCCGGCGCCACCCGGGCAGGTTCTTTGCGTAGATACGCACGAACTCGCGGATCAGGATCTCGGCGTCCTGCACGGCGCCGACGACCACGGTGTGATCGCGGTAGCTGATGGGACGGTGCCGCTCGGCCTGGACGACCTGCCCCACGATGTTGGCGCCCACGCCGATGACGAACGACACGACGAACACGCCCATGACCGTGAGCGCCAGGGAGACCCCCGCGAGCAGCGGATGGACGCGCAGGTTCTCAACCAGGTTGTCCGCGCTCTCGACCTGCCTGAACGACCACCAGATCCGATCGAGAAAACCTTCGCCGCGCTGTGGGTCTCCGTCGTAATCATGCGGAATGTCTAAGTTCGACAGTAGCACGGCCGCGATGAAGGTCAGCGCGACCACGGCGGCCCCGACCAACGCGAATTGCTGCAGCTGCTCCCTGCGAGTGACGATGGAGAAGACGTCGCGCACGAGCTCCCGCCCCAAGCGCACGAGCAGCAGCAGCCGCGTGAGGCGAAGCAGTCGCAGCAGGTAGACCTGGCTGCCCCCGAGGCCCAGCCAGACCTCCAGCGGCAGGAAGCTCGAGAAGGCCAGCACGTCGATGGCCATGAGCAGGTACTCGGTTCGGCGATGGACCACGCGCCCGCTCCAGAGCAGCGCGAGGCGGGCAGCGACCTCGAGCCCGAAGACGAAGAGGAACAGGGGCCGAAGCGTGTCCTCGACCTCCCGGTAGGGCAGCACCGCGACGACGATCAGGACAACCAGGACGGCCTTGGTGGGCCGGGCCTCCACGAACCGCCCCAGTCGGTCGAGCAGATCGGAGCCCGTGTCGCGCGCGGCCATGGCTGGCGTTGTGTCGGAGTGCACACGCCTGGGTCAAGGCCCAGGACGCACGTCGCGGCACATCACTCCGAATCGGGCACGAAGACCACGTCGACTGTGGCGCCCACGGGCAAGGGCGAAGCCCCCGGCGAAGCGCGGGCGAGCTCGATGTTCGTCCCGGTCCAGGTCCGGGTCGTGCCCTCGGCGCCGGTCGCTGTCACGGCCAGGCGGTTGAGGCCCGGAACGAGGTCCACGTCCACGGACCAGGCGCCCGCCGCGTCCGCGGTAGTGGTGCGCGCCAAGCCCCCGCCGATGGCCGCGACCTCGATGGCGGCGTCCGCGGAGGCCCGTCCCCGCAGGGTCATCACGCCGGCGGAGGTCAGCTGCTCGAGGCCGGCGAGATCCACCGAGGGGCCGGTCCAGGCGGCAGCCAGGTTGCCCGTGCCGAGGTCCGCGCGGAGCCTGCCGCGGGAGCCTTCGCCGCCGGCCCCGGGGCCGGCAGCGCCCGGACCTCCGAGCCCACCGCCCACCTCGAGCGTGTCAGGGGCCGTGAGAGAAGGCGCCGCGAGGAGCAGGTCGCCGCCCGACCCGCCGCCGCCGCCGTCCGCCCCGTCGCCGCCGCGCACGAGAAGCCGACCGCCGCCGAAGTCCATGGGCTCGAGCGCCACGATGAGCAGCCCACCGCCCCCAGCGCCCCCCGAGCCGGTCGCTCCCCCTCCCCCGCTGCCGCCGCAGGGCGCCCCGTCGAAGCGCCCGAGGCAGGACAGGGGCGGATCGCCCGCGGCCGCGCCCCCTGCTCCGCCGCCGTCGATCGATCCATCCGCACCGAGCCCCGCCGTCCCGAGCTCGGCCGCGCCCGCGCCACCGCCACCGCCACCGCCGAGGCCCGCCCGGCCCGCGCCGCCACCTGCGCCATCGAGCCCTGCGGCCCCGCCCGGGGCCCCGCCCGCGCGCGCCTCGGCGCCCTCGGCCGAGACGTCCACGGTGCCGTGCAGGGCGCCACCGCCGAAGATGACCCAGCGGACGGGATCGCCGACGGTCCCGCGGAATGTCGAGCCGGCCGTGGCGTTGGCGGACGAAGCCATGACCGTGCCGCGCACCATCAGGGGCGTCGAGCCCCCGTTGGTGATGGCGTCCAGGGGCATCACGCTCAGGAGTGCCCGCCGCGGACCCGACGGCGCGTCGATCCGCAGCAGCTCGTTGCGGGCGTCGATGGGCGCAGGGATCGGCATGCCGAGGTTGCCGCGCGTGTCCGCCACGGCGAGCAGCGCCCCACAGCGGACGCGGTTGCACCGCTGGGCGACGACCGTGAGCGAGCCGCTCGGGTCGTCGGGCGCGACGGTGGCGTCGGTCAGATCGACGCCATCAGCCGTGATGCTGACGGCCATGCGCCGGTGCCCCTCGAAGGCCACCAACGGATCGATCTGGGCGGGCGGGATCACCGGCCCCGAGTCGCGGCCGCCCGGGCGCTCGTCGTCGCCGCACCCGCAACCGAGGCACACGCACAGGACCAGCGCTGCACCGCGTCCGCGCACTACCTCACGTGCTCGATGAACATCCCGTCATAGGCGAGGCCGTAGTCGTCCTCCGCCGCGGCGAAGATCACGATACGCACGCGGCCGGTCGAGAAGCCCTGGAGCGCGATGGGC
>Ga0214473_10006662_pt1 | contig 13751 bp, 17 predicted proteins | sample RVTome_7_FD_203509 | JGI IMG/M metagenome (GOLD analysis project Ga0214473, IMG submission 203509) | Soil microbial communities from uranium-contaminated site in the Upper Colorado River Basin, Wyoming, United States - RVT98D197 | ecosystem: Environmental > Terrestrial > Soil > Contaminated >... | reverse complement strand
GTGAATACCCTGCAGAGCGGCATCGAGGTGCGTCAGGTGGTGGATCAGCAGGCGCCGAAGCGCGCCGTCATCATCGGGGGGGGCTATATCGGCCTGGAGATGGCTGAGGCTCTGGTCAGGCGCGGCCTGGAGGTCTCCTTGGTGGAGCGGGCCCCACAGGTGATGGTCACCCTGGACCCGGACATGGGTGCTTTGGTCTCGGAGGCCTTGATAGCGGTAGGGGTAGCGCTGTATCGGGAGGAATCCCTCCAAGGCTTTGAGGTAGGCAAGGGCAGGGTACAGGCGGTGATTACGGACAAGCGCACCCTTCCCGCTGATATGGTGATCCTGGGGATGGGGGTGCGACCCAATGCTACCTTGGCGAAAGAGAGCGACATTGAGCTCGGCGAGAAGGGCGCCATCGCGGTGAACGAGAGACAGCAAACCAACGTGGCGGGTGTCTGGGCTGCAGGTGATTGTGCCCAGTCCTTTCACCTGGTAAGCCGCAAGCCATTTTATGTGGCACTGGCGACCGTTGCCAATAAACAGGGGCACGTGGCAGGCGTCAACATCGGCGGCGGCTCTGCCATCTTTCCCGGGGTGGTGGGGACGGCGGTGAGCAAGATCTGTGACGTGGAGGTAGCGCGCACCGGCCTTCAGGAAAGGGAGCTCCAACAGCTCGGCTGGGAATACGTCAGCGGCAAGATCGAGAGCAGCACGCGAGTGGGGTACTATCCGGGGGCCGGCAGGATCACGGTGAAGGCCCTCGCAGAGAAGAAAAGCGGCCGGCTGCTCGGCGGGCAGATCGTGGGCCAAGAAGGGGCGGCCAAAAGGATCGATATCCTGGCAACTGCCCTGCATGCTGGGTTCACGGTGCAGGAGATGGCTAACCTCGATCTCAGCTATGCCCCTCCCTATTCTCCGGTAGCGGACCCGGTGCTCGTTGCCGTTCGCAAGGTCGCGCAATCGATCTAGACTGCGGTTTTTTCGATCAGGCTCGGCAAAGGGTATAACCAGGCGAAAAAAGAGGCCTGGGCTTGGAATGGTGAGTAAAGTGGTTATAGTTAAATGAAGGATAGGGATAGCGAAAGGGGTGACGGGGCGTGGCAGAAGAGGTTAAAGCGAAAAAGACGCTGGATTGTATAGGTCTCTTTTGCCCTGAGCCCTTGTTTCAAACGCGGGAGCAGATCGATAGCATCGCCGTAGGGGATATCTTGGAGGTTCTGTCGGATGACCCGGCGGCAGAGGAAGACTTGAAACGATTTGCCAAGAGGACCGGCAATGAAGTGCTCGCGTTCGAAAACAACGCGGGCAAGCTGCGATTTTTAATAAAAAAGATGAAATAGGAGGTGTGCCATGGCCAAGAAAAAGACCCTTCTCTTTGTGCAAACGAGTGACAACGCGGAGAGGCAATATTCTCCCTTAGTGTTGGCGCAAACAGCCAAGGCAATGGATATCGACGCTCAGGTCTATTACCTGGGGCAAGGGTTGAGGGTATTGCTGCCCGGGGCAGCGGAAAAGATCAAGCTGGGGACCTTCCCGAGCGTGCTGGAGATGATCAACAAGGCGCTGGGTATGGGTATCCCCATCTATGTCTGCGAGGCATCCAAGCAGATGCTCGGCTGGGACAAGGTCTCCTTGATCCCGGGCGTCAAGATCGTAGGGGCAGGGACCCTGAACGACCTGGTGCTGGATGCCGATGGGACAGAGTGGTTCTAGGTAAGGTCATCGTTAAATGTGAGCGGCGGGTGATGGGTCACCGTTGGGGTGACATCACCCATTGCTCAGCAGAGAGCGAAGTAATCGGGTATAGCAATGGGCAGCTATCTTGATTATCAATCATCGAAGCCTGTCGATCCTCGTGTGATAGAGGCGATGATGCCCTATTTCCAGGAGCGATTCGGTAACCCTTCATCATTGCATGGGGAAGGCGATGAGGCGACGAAGATATTGGAGGATTGCAGGCAGACGATTGCCGGCTTTATCAATGCAGAGGCAGAGGAGATTATATTCACCTCCGGGGCTACGGAAGCGAATAATTTGGCCCTTATCGGCTATGCTACGCGAAATAGAGACAAGGGTGATCACATCCTCATCTCCGAGGTCGAACATATATCCATACACAACATCGCCAAGTATCTGGAGAAAAATGGATTTAAGGTTTCCAGGGTGCCTGTTGACCAATACGGCAAGATCAATATGCAAAAACTTGCATCCAGGTTAACGCCGCAGACTATTGTAATCTCCATCGGCTATGCCAGCAATGAGATAGGAACGATACAGCCCATAGCGGAGGTCGGCGCCTTGGCCAAAGAGAAGGGGATCGCCTTTCATTCGGATGCCGTTGCTGCCGAAGGTCTTGTCCCTTTAGACGTAAAGAGGGATCGGATCGATCTTCTCACCCTTTCCTCCAATGATATCTACGGCCCACAGGGCCTGGGGGTTTTATATGTGAGAAAAGGGATGAAGCTAAATCCCTTGATCATCGGCGGCGGGCAGGAGCGCGGCCTGCGATCCGGGACTGAGAACATGGCCGGCATCGTCGGCATGAGCAAGGCCGTCGAGATTATGCGCCAAGAGATGACGGAAGAGATAAAGCGGTTAGCCAGTTATCGTGATAAATTGATTAAAGATATATTGGCGCGTATTCCCAAGAGCCATCTCAACGGCCACCCGACTGACAGGCTGGCCAACAACGCCCATATCAGATTCGAGGCTATCGAAGGAGAATCGTTGATCTTGGCCTTGAGAGACGAGGGCGTCTCCGCAGCGACGGGTTCTGCCTGTTCATCGAAGACCCTGGAGCCCTCTCATACGCTGATCTCGACCGGGCTGTTGCATGAAGAGGCGCATGGCTCTCTGGAGTTCACCTTCGGCAGGTTCAATACGGAAGCGGACGTGGACAGGGTCATAGAGGTATTACCACCCATCGTTGAGAGGCTGAGAAAATTATCACCCTTATATAAGGCAGAGGAGAGCGCTCGATGAAATCCACGCAATATTCGGAGAAGGTGTTAGACCATTTTAGAAATCCGCGCAACGTCGGAACCCTCGAGGGTGCAAATGTGGCATGGGGAGAGGTTGGCAATCCCGTATGCGGGGACTTGATGAAGATGTTTATAAAGGTTGAAGACGAAAAGATAGCCGATATCAAGTTTCAGACCTTTGGCTGCGGCTCCGCCATCGCCACCAGCAGCATGATCACCGAGATGGCCAAAGGGAAGACCCTGGATGAGGCCTTAAAGGTCAACCGGCAAGACGTTGCCGATGCATTGGAGGGGCTACCGCCGATCAAGATGCACTGTTCAAATCTTGCTGCCGACGCCCTGCACGAGGCGATTAAAAATTATCGAAATCAAAAAAAGGGCAAGGTGCCCCTCCCGGTTGTTCGTGGGACAAAAGCATCGGCAAAAGAGATTGTTGGGGAGAAGAAATTCTTGAAAGGCGTATATTATACTGTCGACGATCCGTCGCTCTTTAAAGATAAAAGGGTGATGGTAGTGGACAGAGGGAATAAGTCCCTGGAAACGGCGCTCGAGTTGACCAAACATACCGGCAGGGTCATCTTGGTTACTCCTTCTAAAACAGTCTCAGCCGACGCGGAGCTGGCGACAAAATTGCGGCAATCGGACGTCAAGATTATCTATGAATCCGAGCCCCTGGAGATCAGAGGGGGCGATGAGGTGGAGAAGGTCCTCGTCCATGATCTGAATGAAGACGAGGAATATGAGCTCTTCGTAGATGCGGTAATCATTTTAAAGTGAACAAGCCCGCCTTTGGCGGGATTAGCAACCTCCACTATTGCAATAACATCGAACGAAAGACGAAAATTTATTTCCTAACAGTAGGATTAGCAAATGCAAAAAGACCCCGTCTGCGGCATGGCAGTCGACGAAACGCACGCCGCAGCCACCAGCACATATAAAGGCAAGACCTATTACTTTTGCGCCCAGAGCTGCAAAGAAAAATTCGACCAATCACCGGAAAAATATCTCACAGGGAGAACCGAACAGCACATTGCGCAGGCAGGATCGGAGACTGTTCCAGGCGCAAACAAGGGAAGTGGCCGACGGGTAATTCTTCCCATCACGGGGATGAGCTGCGCCAGTTGCGCAGTCAATATCGAAAAGGGCCTCTCGCAGGTGGAGGGAGTGGTTGATGCCAGCGTCAATTTCGCCACGGAGCGGGCAACCGTCACCTTCGATCCCGATCATGTCACCCTCGGGGATCTGACCAAGACCGTAAAAGATTTGGGGTATGAGGCCGCGGTGGAGCGGATAACAGTCCCCATCAGGGGGATGTCGTGCGCCTCCTGCGTGGAAAAGGTCCAAACGGCCTTGAAGAATGTCCCCGGCGTTGTAAAGGCCAGCGTCAATTTCGCCACGGAAAAGGCAACGGTGGAATATCTCCCTGGTCAAGTAACGGTAAGGGATCTTGCCAAAGCAGTACATGACGCCGGCTATGAGCTCCTAGAGACCCAGGAGGGGGCGGATATCGTCGAGCAGGAGCGGGCAGCCAGGCAGGCCGAGCTGAGGAGATTGCGGCAAAAGTTTATCGTCGGCCTCGTTCTCGTAGTCCCCATCTTCTTGCTCGGCAATCTGCATATGGTCGGCCTTTCCCACCTCCTTGCCCTCGACAGGCAGACCAATTTTCTTATCCAGCTCATTCTGCAAACGCCGGTACAATTTTGGGTCGGGTGGCAGTTCTACCGCGGCGCATGGGCAGCAGCTCGGCACAAGACCACCGACATGAATACCCTGATCGCCGTGGGGACCAGCGCGGCCTACCTTTATAGTGTCGCGGCAACCTTTTTCCCTTGGCTTTTTGCCGCTAAGGGGCTGGCTGCCGAGGTTTACTTTGACACGGCAGGGGCCATCATCGTGCTCATCCTCTTGGGCAGGCTGCTCGAGGCCCGGGCCAAAGGGCAGACGTCGGAGGCCATCAAGAAGCTGATCGGCCTGCAGCCGAAGACGGCGATCGTCATTCGCGACGGCAAGGAGCAGGAAATCCCGGTGGCAGATGTCCAGTTCGGTGACCAGGTCATGGTGCGGCCGGGGGAACGGATCCCCGTCGACGGGGTGGTGCTTGAGGGTTATTCCGCCGTGGACGAATCAATGGTGACCGGAGAGTCGATACCCGTAGAAAAACAGGCAGGGGCCGAGGTCATTGGGGCGACTATCAACAAGACGGGCTCGTTTAAGTTCCGGGCCACCAAGGTCGGCAAGGAGACCATGCTGGCCCAGATCATCCGGATGGTGGAGGAGGCACAGGGGTCCAAACCCCCCATCGCCAGGATGGCCGATATCATTGCCAGCTACTTCGTGCCGGTGGTCATCGGTGCGGCTGTCTTGACCTTTATCATATGGTACTTCTTCGGGCCTCAACCGGCGCTCACGTACGCGTTGCTTAACTTCGTGGCGGTGATGATTATTGCCTGCCCCTGTGCCATGGGGCTCGCTACCCCCACCTCCATTATGGTGGGAACAGGCAAGGGGGCGGAGCATGGGGTCCTGATCAGGGGCGGCGAGGCCTTGGAGACGGCCCACAAGCTCGATGCCATCGTCCTGGACAAGACCGGCACCATCACCAAAGGGGAGCCTTCAGTCACCGATATCGCAGAAAGCGACGGTTACAAGGCAGCAGAGATCCTGCGGCTGGCGGCCTCGGCAGAGCGGGGGTCCGAGCATCCCCTGGGCGAGGCCATTGTCCGGCGGGCACACGAGCAGGGGTTACAACTGGAAGACCCCACTGATTTTAAGGCGATCCCCGGCCAGGGGATTGAGGCTACGATCGGAGATCATAAGGTCTTATTGGGAAACATGAAGCTGATGAAGGAGCAGGGGGTGCGTATCGATACGATGAAGGGGAAGGACACGGCTTTCTCCCAAAAAGGGAAGACCCCTATGTTTATGGCAGTGGATGGCAGGCCTGCCGGTATTATCGCCGTGGCCGATACCCTGAAGCAGGATTCCGCCGCTGCTATCAATGCCCTCCACCAACTGGGGCTTGAGGTCATCATGGTGACTGGGGATAACAAGAGGACTGCCGATGCCATTGCCGCACAGATCGGTGTCGACCATGTCTTGGCCGAGGTCCTGCCGGAGGCCAAGGCCGGCGAGGTGAAAAAGCTCCAGGCCAAAGGGAAGCGGGTGGGCATGGTAGGCGACGGCATCAACGACGCGCCTGCCCTAGCCCAGGCCGATGTAGGTATCGCCATCGGTACGGGAACCGATGTTGCCATGGAGTCCGCCGACATCACCCTGATCAGCGGCGATCTCAAGGGGGTGGTTATTGCCATCGCCTTGAGCAAGGCCACCATCCGCAACATCAAGCAGAACCTGTTTTGGGCCTTTGCTTACAATACCATTTTAATCCCCGTGGCTGCCGGGATCCTATTTCCGTTCTTCGGCATCCTGCTCAACCCCATCTTCGCCGCCGGGGCCATGGGGCTCTCGTCGGTTACGGTCGTGACCAATGCCTTGCGTCTGCGGAGGTTCAAGCCGCCGGTGATCGCGGCACAAAAGTAACAAAAAAAAGTCATCACGACAAGTCGAGATGGCATAAGGAGGTGAGAACAATGGCTATTGATCCGGTATGCGGCATGGAGGTGGATGAGAAGAAGGCGCCAGCGCAGTACGAATACAAAGGCAAGAAGTATTATTTTTGCGCCGTTGGATGCAAGGAAAGGTTTGCGAAAGACCCTGAGCGGTTTATTAAAGAAAAAAAGAGATAGTTCCGGGCAATTTCCAAATTCAAAAGGTAAAAGGTGGCACTATGAAAAAGGGGAATCGTAATCATTCTTTGTCGGCACTCCTGATTTTTGTCGGATGTATCACTTTGCTTTTGCTTCCCAGCTGGTCCATGGGTCAGAAAGGCTACGTAAATATCTCAGTGGATCAGTTCGTGGAGATGTTGAAAAAGAAGGATTTCGTTCTGATCAATGTTCACATTCCCTATGAAGGGGAGATTCCATTAACTGATCTCTTTATCCCTTACAATGCGATCGATCAGTACAAAGAAAAACTCCCGCGGCAAAAGGATGCCAAGATCGTTGTGTATTGTAAAACCGGGCCCATGGGTGAGATCGCCGCTGAGAAACTGGTCAGCATGGGGTACGCGAAGGTATTTAACTTCCAGGGCGGCATGCGGGCATGGGAGCGGAGCGGGAGGCAGTTGCTGTTTTTCGATCGAAAATGAACAAGTAGATGGTTCGAGAAAAGATACCAGTCGTTATTGAATGAAAGAAGGAGGGTCCATGGGATCAATCTGCAGAAAACTCACTCTGGTCTTTGCAGCTGGCTGTCTCGGCGGGTTCACCAATAGCATAGCCGTGTTCCTCTTCGGGCAGATGGGGATTACCGGCTTGCTTGGGGTCACTATTGCACCTGCCTGGACTCCGCAGTGGCTCTATGGTCGTATCGTTTGGGGCGGCATATGGGGAATTCTCTTTTTCATTCCGCTATTAAGAGGATACCCTTCGATGCGAGGTCTGGTGTTGAGCCTCGGTCCTACCATTGCGCAGCTGTTTATCGTATTTCCCTTCAAGGTCAATAAGGGCTTGTTGGGTCTTGACCTCGGAGCGTTGACCCCTCTTTTTGTACTATTTTTCAATGCAGTATGGGGTGTTACTGCATCATATTGGTTGCGATTTGTGGGCGAGGATGAGTAGGCGCTTCATATGAAAGTCAACATTAGCTTATAAAGTAAGGAGGATAATGCCATGAAGATAGACCTATGGTCAAAAGTGGCCCTTTGGGTTATCGCTGTCATGCTTGCGCTGAACTTCGCGCACCACGTATTCATCGCAAGACCTGCCCAGGCAATCGGCAACGCCGAGCAAGTAGGGCGTTATCAGATCACTTCATGGGCGGCAACCACGGGTGTTGTCCACCATAACGGCTATTACATTCTGGATACCGTTACCGGCAAGGTGGTAGATAAACAGATGGAGGTACACACCCGAGGGGAATAGGGCTGAGGTGAAAAGAGTTTTTTGACAAGAGCGAAAGGAGAGATGGTTATGAAAAGATCACTACTTGTTATAGCATTGGTAATCGCTTTGGGGCTCCTCTTGTTTTTCGCCCTGGGAGGATTGGCCCAGATGGGGCCTGGTATGATGGGCCCCGGCTCCGGCAGGGGCCCTGGCATGATGGGCGGAGGCGGATATGGAGGACAGCAGTACTGCCCCTATTGTGGCGGATACCTTGGTTCAGGTGAAGGCTACGGCATGGGACCTGGCTACGGCTGCGGTTATGGCATGGGACCCGGCATGATGGGCCGGGGCTATCCGGGTTATGAGTATCAGCCGCTTGAGAAGCCTTTGCAGAAGAAAGACGCCGAGACGATGGTGGAGAATTACATACAATCGCTGCACAACTCCGATCTGAAGCTGGGAAAGATCACGGAAAAGGATGGCTCATTTGAGGCCGAGATCCTGGGAAAGAATAAGGTCGCAGTGGATACGATTATCGTGGACAAGAATACGGGGTTTATGCACTCGGCGCAGAGGGGACCGGGCAGGGGCCCGGGAGCCCACCATGGTTACGGCAGGGGTCCCGGCATGATGGGGCGCGGCATGGGTCCCGGCATGATGGGTCCGGGGTATGGACCTCAGTATCAGCAGGAGCGAAAGCCCTTGACGGAGAAGGACGTCAAGGCGATGGTGGAGAACTACGTGCAATCGACGCGCAATCCCAACCTGAAGCTGGGGAAGATCGCGGATAAGGACCAATACTTTGAGGCCGAGATCGTGACCAAAAACGATTCCCTGGTGGACAAGATCCTTGTGGACAAACAGACAGGGTGGATGAGATCCATCTATTAATCACCAACCGTTGACATCCAGAGTTCTTGCGCCTCTGGATGCCGCGGTCAAGAAAGGGGTAGGAAGATGAAAAGGATGACGCCGTTCATAAGGGGTTCTGTCCTCGTGTTAATTATTTCCGCTGCACGCAATGCCTTTGCCCAATGGGGCGGATATGGCCGAGGTGGCTGGGGTCATGGGCCAGGGATGATGGGGGACTACGGCATGGGCTGGGTTGGCGGTATCTTTATGATACTCTTTTGGATCGTGGTGATTGTGGGGATCGTTTTTCTGATCCGGTGGTTGGTGCAATCGACGCGAGGCGGGGCCGGATCTGGGGAATCACCCCTGGATATTCTCAAGCGCCGGTATGCCAAGGGAGAGATCAACAAGAAGGAGTTCGAGCAGAAAAAGAAGGACCTCCTCTAAAACACCCCATACCATGAAACGAAAGGAGGATGTACGGCATGAAAAAATACGCCTTTATTATTATCCTTGGCATACTGCTGATCAGCGGTTTAGCCCATGCTGAGAAAGTGATTGTCAAGATGTATCACGTTGACGGTACTGGTGTTGGGGCATATATCGGTAGCATTACCGTGACGTCGAGTCGTTATGGAACCATCTTTACACCCGACCTCCGAGGCCTCATCCCTGGATCGCATGGATTTCATGTCCATCAAAACCCGAGCTGCGATCCTGCCGAGAAAGAGGGCAAGATGGTGCCCGGGTTGACGGCTGGCGGCCACTACGATCCCGCAAACACGGGAAGACATGAAGGTCCCTATGGCAATGGTCACCTCGGGGACCTGCCGGCCCTCTATGTCGACAGCGCCGGCAAGGCAACACATCCGGTGCTTGCTCCTCGTATCAAGATAGCGGACCTGAAGGGCAGAGCACTCATCATTCATGCCGGAGGGGACAACTATTCAGATTCTCCCGAGCCGTTGGGCGGAGGAGGCGCCCGCGTAGCTTGCGGGAGCGTGAAGTAAGCTATCCCGCCTGTAGCGGGATCGTTACTCGGCCATGGCAAACGGCATGAACGACGTGCCGCACGTGCGCATGTGTTTGCCCGGGATGCATGATGGTAAATCTATGGTGACGGCGTATAGCTGAAAACATCTCATTATTGTGTTGCGAAAAATCGTATTTGCTGGGGTTTGCAGATATATCATGCACAATGAAACCGTTATTCGTCTCAGTTTTTTCTTCGGCATCTTTGCCTTAATGGCTGTTTGGGAACTTGCGTCGCCGCGCCGCTTCTTAACCACCTCCAAGACTGTTCGTTGGCTGAGTAACCTGGGCATTACCCTTCTTAACCCCGTGGTAGTGCGCGCGGTGTCTCCTTTTTTGCCGGTGGGCATGGCCTTGCTGGCTCAGAAAAACGGCTGGGGGTTATTAAACAATTTTATCCTGCCGTACTGGCTTGAAGTAGCGGCGGCAGTCATCGTGCTTGATTTAATCATCTATCTTCAACATGTGATGTTCCATACGGTTCCGCTCTTATGGCGTTTCCACATGATGCACCACGCCGACCTGGATTTCGATGTGACAACGGGACTGCGCTTCCATCCGGTTGAAATGATCCTTTCCATGGGGATAAAGCTCTCGACGGTGGCCTTGCTTGGGCCGCCGGTGCTGGCTGTGCTCATCTTCGAAATCCTCCTCAATGGTTCATCCATGTTTAACCATGGCAATGTTCGTCTCCCTAAAATTCTTGACCGGACAGTACGTCTCTTCGTGGTCACTCCAGACATGCATCGCGTCCATCATTCAGTGACCATACGAGAGACCAATAGTAATTTTGGGTTCAACTTTCCGTGGTGGGATCGCCTGCTCGGCACCTATCGCGATCAGCCTGCTGCCGGGCATGAAGGTATGACCATCGGGCTCTCACAGTTTCGCGATCAGCGCAGGCTGACCTTGTTATGGCTGTTGGCGCTGCCTTTCATCGGCAACCCGGGCGACTACGCGATTAATCGCAGGGGAAGAGAGCCATCGTAGCGCGACTTGTCAGAAGGAGACTGACTATTTCCTTTCGCAAGTACTATTATTTGGCCATGGTAAAGGGAATGAGTGACGTGCCGCGCTTCTGTGCCATTTGTTCGAATAATTCTTGACCCTTGGCCGGCGGGGTGTAGCGCCGGCCTTCGGGTTTGAGTTCTAGACGTATGGCTGCGGTGGGACAGGTGGTCACACAGAGGCCGCAGCCGATACATCGATCCAAATTTATTTCGGCCACATCGTCCTCGCCGATAGTGATTGCCCCCATCTGACACCGCTCCAGGCAGGTCTCACAGCCTGTGCACTCGTCGGCGTCCACGGCGGCATAATAGTTCGATACAACCATCTCGATTGGACGAGGGTGTTTTTTGATTGCCCGAAGCACACCACAGCAGTCCCCGCAGCAGTTGCACATGCCGCCTGGATTTAGGACGTTGAAGGGCTGGGTGACGAGGCCCGCCTCCTCGCAGCGATCCAGTATCTCAAGTGCCTCCTCCGTAGAGACCTGACGGCCCATACCCAGCTCGATGTAGTAGCGGGCAGATGAGCCGAAGGTGAAGCAGACCTCCTGGGGTTTTTCGCAGCGGTGGCCGATCAACCCCTGTTGGACCCGGCAGATGCAATTCGCCACGGCGATCATTTTCTGCTTCTTGACGATCTCACGGGAGTCTTCGTAGGTGGCCACCTGATGGGCAACCTCCACGGATCGATGTATCGGTATGGTCCGCAACAAGAGGGACGGTTTGAGTCCCGTCATGTTTTTGTCGAGTACCTCTGCCAGGTAACCCTCAGCCATCTGGGCAAACTCCCGGTCCATAGACTTGAGCTGGTATTCATAGATGCCGATGACGAACGGTATGGCCCCGTACTTTATGGTGTCATTACGACACCAACGGAAGACAAGGCCTTTATTTGCCATACGATCGAGCAGGACCGCTACGGCCTTGGCATCGCGTTTGGTGCGCTCGGCCATTGACTCCGGCGTCTCCAGCGCCATGCTCAAGTGGAGTGAAATCTCGGCCTCTTCCTCGGTGAAGAGCTTTTCGAGTATCCGGATCTCCACGCCGGAAGCGGTGGCGGGAAAGCCGACTGAATACTGATCCAATTGTTTCTGTAATTTCCGATAGACTTCTTTTGCCATGCTATTCTCCTCTCAGGCCTATTCTATCAATCCCTGGCCTCCCTAGCAAGTCCACAGAATACGACTTCCTGTTTCACACATAGCCCAATTCAGGCGACAATTCAATCGTGCTGCGCATAAAGACGCCGTTGCCGCGCGCAATCTCCTGCCCCTCGGCATTTGTCAACTCTGACTCTGCGATAAACAGCCGCTGCGAACGATGCACGACCCGGCCGCTTGCTTTCAATTCTCCCTCTGATACCGGGCGCGTCAGATAGATGTTGAAGGAGACGGTGAGCACAAAGACATCATGGACTAACGAATTGACGGCGAAAAAGGCGGCATCGTCGAGCAGCTTAAAGTACAGCACGCCATGTACGGCATGCGCGGCGTGGAAGAAATCCGGTCGTACCTTGATAATTACTTCAGCCCGTCCTTCGCTCACGTGCATGGAGGGGGCGAAGTATTGATTCACGGGTGCTGAGGCATACATGCGCTCCAGCCGGCGATAATGTTCTTCCGGTTCCACTTGATCCTCTCCCTTACTTCAAACGGGTGTTCATGCCTCCTGCCGTATTCGTCTCAGCTAACTCTTTTCCCCGTATTGCCACATATAGTGCTCGATATAGGCTGCCACGCGATCCTTGGGCTGAAAAACTCCGAAGTGCCCCTCGCAGAGGATGTCCGCCTCCAAGGCCAGGAGCTTTTCCATGGACATGCGCCAGGCCGCGAGGTCGGAGCCGAACTCCTCGGAAAATGGGCCGTGTATATCCTGCCCGAAGAGGACCCTCATGCCTCCACGATCCAGATAAACCGAGAGAGAACCATGGGTGTGGCCGGGGGTGTGGAGGAAGACAAGCCCCTGGTCGCCAAAGCGAAGGCGCTCCTCCTCTTTTGTGAGCTTGACGTCCACAGACATAGGGGGGAAGCGCAGGTTATACCAGGTGGCTGCCGTCATCCTGCTATCTCCCTTTTCCACCGGCGTAGCGTCGAGCTGGTGCATGATGAGCTGACAGCCAAATGCTTCACGGAACCTGGAAGCCCCCCCGATGTGATCGATGTGGCAGTGGGTGAGGCAGATCGCCTTAAGCTTGGCCGGGTCAAGTCCGACCTTTTCGATATTGAGGACGATCTCATCGTAGCTCTCCCCTGCGCCTGCATCGATCATGACCAGCTCACCTAGATTCAAGAGATAAACCGCACAGTCCCTCGGGTCGGTGATGTCTGCACCCCCTATCATATAGATATCTTTTGTTACCTCTCGTGGCCCCATCGGTGCCTTCCTGTTCGGCAGTATTTTATCATGTTTGCCCATGCCGTGACAATTGGAGCTGGACTTTCAGAAATCCGATTGCACTTGCAGGGCAAAGGTGTTATACGAATTTGTAGTCCTGGTCAGGAGGCGCATGATGTATTTCGCCAAGGCAGGGGAGCACAATACGCAGGAGGCCCTTAGGATCGCCGCGGAGGAGGCTGAAAAGAGGGGTATCCGCCATCTGGTGGTGGCCTCCACCTGGGGCGATACCGGCCTCAAGGCGGGCAAGCTCCTGCAGGGTAAGGGGATCGCACTTTGCGTGGTGAGCCACAACACCGGTTTTTCCAAAGAAGGGGAGCAGGAGTTTGACCAAGCCAAGAGATCCCAGATCGAAAAGCTGGGCGGCAGGGTCTATACCGGGACCATGGTCCTGCGTAACCTTGGCACGGGCATCCGCTCCCTGCAATCTTATTCCCAGCAGGACCTGGTGGCGAACACCCTCAGGATGCTCGGGCAGGGGATGAAGGTCTGCGTGGAGATCGTGGCCATGGCAGCCGATGCCGGCCAATCCCCTGTGAGGACGTGATAGA
>Ga0214473_10006661_pt1 | contig 13751 bp, 18 predicted proteins | sample RVTome_7_FD_203509 | JGI IMG/M metagenome (GOLD analysis project Ga0214473, IMG submission 203509) | Soil microbial communities from uranium-contaminated site in the Upper Colorado River Basin, Wyoming, United States - RVT98D197 | ecosystem: Environmental > Terrestrial > Soil > Contaminated >... | reverse complement strand
CCGACCCGGCAACGCTCGCCTCGGGCCGACTGGTCCGCCCCGACCCCCAGCACCCGCTGCCTTTCCTCGACGACCAGCCAGACCAGCCGCAGCCCGCGGCGGTCTCAGCACCACAACCGCCGGCGGTCTTGGCGCCGTTTCCGCCGACCACGCCACGCCAGACCCTCGACGACGCACCGCAAATCAGGCCCTTCCGACCGAATCCGCCAGACCAACCCACGGCGGAAACGGCGCCAAGACCGCCGCGGCCTTCCATGGAACCATTGATAAGGGAATCTATCTCACCATCCCACCATCGATCATGGAACCATGGAACGGCCGAGGAACCGGCCCACGTCTCCGGCGCCATCGCCGCGGCCATCGATCACTACGCCGAGGCCACCACCGACGCACCGGGCCGACGCGATCGGCTCAAACGCTACCTCCTGGAACGCATCGCCGACCCGCACACCCACGCCAGCATCGCCGGCCAGACGGCCGACCTGGTCGCCGCCGGCCTGCCGCTGGCCGAAGTCCACGGCGTGCTCGACCAGCTCGACGACCTACGCCGCAAGGGCGCATGCCGCAGCCCAGGCGGTTTCTTCGTTACGAAAATCCGCAAGGCAGCAGCCGCCCACGGGCTCACCTGGCGGACCAAACCCACGACCGGAAAGGAACCCTAACGATGTCCAAGCAGCTCCAACTCTTCCTGCTCAAAAACATGCACCTAGTGCAAGGCCTCGCTGACGACTTTGACGGCCAGCTCCAAACCATGGTCCGCGACTGCAAGGAGCGGCCAGGCATGAAACGCCCGCGAGAAATCACCATCCGCGTGCGACTCACTCCCCACGAAAACGGAGAGGACGTGCTCCTCGAAGTCACCACCGGGAACAAGCTCCCCACCAAGATGGCCGAGAAATACCGCATGATGACCACCACGAACCACGGACTGAAGTTCAACCCCGACAACCCCGAAACCCCGCAACAAAGCGACTTCCTCGAGGAGTAACCATGACCAATGAACGCCTCCGACAAATCAACGCCCAGCGCCTCGGCTCCTGGGCCAGCATCCTCGAACGCGACCACGCCACGGCCTTTGCCCTGATCGCCATCGGCCACGACCGATCCTCCGGAAAGACCACGCTCTGCAGCCTCGACGACGTCCCCGGCGAACAAACCGCGGCGCTGATCCTCCACTGCGCCAGCCAGCTCCTCCAACCCACCATTGCCGAGCGAATCAATGACCACGTCCAAACACCCCTGCGCTAAGATCCGCGCCGTCCTGGCCGCGATCAAGCCCACCGAACTCGACCACATCTACCAGGAAACGGAAGCCGCCATCCGCTCCGTGGCCGCAGGCCTGAGCCACGAAAAGCTCAACGACCTGGCCAACCTCCTGGAAAACATGCTCCCCCACCACATCGGCAGCCGACAGCCCAGCGACCAGGCCGACCGGGTCGAGAGCCACCGCGCGATTCAATCCGCGCTCTACGACCTCCACCAGGAGGACCCAACCAGCGATTACCTCTTCGCCTCCCGCCACATCCGCACGCTCTTGGCCCACGGCCTGAGCACCGACCAGCTCGCCGCACTCGCCGCACTTCTCACCCGCTACCTGAAACCCTAGAGGACACCCATGCCCGACTTTACCCCCGACGACATTTCCCAGTTCGCAGACGACCTCCAGACCATCACCCTCCGCCGGCCCGGTCGCACCACGGACCAGACCAGCGCCAACGCCCTGCGCCGCCGCGTCTCCATCCGTGACCGCGCCGGCACAGGCGGCGTCTACACCACGCACGACGCGGTCTGGCACATCCCCACCGCGGACCTCGCCGCCGACCCGCCCCGCCTCGGCGACATCATCATCGACGCCGACGCCAACGAGTGGACCGTGATCCGCATGACCGAACAGGCAGCCGCCACACGCTGGCGGCTCTACGCCCGCAACCTCGCCATCACCTACAACCTCGACTCCTGGGTCAACCTGGAGCGCTACACCCTCTCCGGCACACCCGCCGTCAAGACCTGGCACCCCGTGGCCGCGCGCGTGAAAGCCCGCGTCCAGCCCAAGGAAACCAAGATCTACACCGACGCGACCACGGCCCGGCTCTACAAGATCTACCTGGTCGGAGACTACGACTGCGATCACACCTACCGGTTCGTCGGGCCCGACGCCACGGCCTACTATCCCATCACCGCCCTGAGCCAGGCCCCCGACGTCAGCACGCCCACACGCGGCCAGGCCGCCGTCAGGCATCGCAAGCGGATCGACCGGCTCCAGGAGATCACCGTCACCACAACAGCGCCAGCATAAGGAGCCCACACGTGGCAGCACTCGACGCCCAAACCATCGCCGACATGATCGCCAATCTCGACGGCCGAATCGTGATGTCCCATGCGTGCCAGGAGTCGCTACGCCGCGCACAACGCAACACCAAAGGCAAGGAGCAAAGGGCCTACCGCCGCGCACGACTCGCCGAGGAGCGTCTCATCGAACAGCTTAAACTACACCGCGCAAGCCTCTATTCCCAACTCATCACCGCACCGAGGAGACGCCCATGAAATCCCTCTTTGGTGAAGACCTGCCCGACTTCCCACCACCCAAGACCGGGAAACGCAAGCACGCCCACCCAGACCGGCCCGCAGGGCCAAGTCTGCGGCCACTGCCAGCACTACTACCGCGACATCTACCACGACCGCACGCACCTCAAGTGCGGCCTTCTCCGTCACGCCTGGACACGAGGCCCAGGCACAGACATCAAATGGCACGACGCCGCCTGCCACTGCTTCTGCCTAAGCATTGACCTCTGGAACAAGGAGCTATAACCCATGCACGCCCCCGACCTCAGCACGATCCGCGAGATGTTGGACCAGATCGACGCCGCCATTCACGCCAGCATCAACGACGGCCAGACCATCGAGGCCCACTACCGGCACACGCCCCACCACGAGCGGCGCCGCGCCGCCAGGCACCTCCACGCCCACCACCGCCGGATCGACAACCTCCGCCGCATCCGACGCCACCTGATCGAGACCCTCGAACAGATCCCAGCCTAGCCCCGGATCGATCGCGGCCGTCCAACGAACCCGGCCGCCCGGACCGCGCCCTCCAGCCAGCGGTCTCCCAGCAGGTGCCCATGCCGGGCGACGAACGCCGCCGCCCAATCCCGCTCCAGCTCCTCGACCCCGGCCAGGCGGCTCCAGACCTCGGCCCACTCCGGCGAGCACACCGGCAATTCCGCCTCGATGGCACGCAAAACCCGGACCGTTTCCGGCCCAACCCCGGCCCCCAGGCTCCCCAAATTATCACCCTCGACTGAATCTGGCATAGTTCGGCCCTCCGAACCCCATTACAATCCACCCCAGCCCAGCCCCCACCGGAACTATACCAGCCGCCCAAGCAAAGGCCATGCCACTCGGCGACCACCGGCCCCAGCAGGACCCACCCACCGAGCCCGCTCGACGACGCCGGCTCAATCGCGACTGGCTCTCCGCCCTCGAGCTCCACCTGCAGCAGGAGCTGGCCCAGCGTCTCAACCCGGCCTTCACCGGCAGGGTCAAGCTCTCCCTCTCAATCGTCCGCGGAGTGATCCGCTCCGCCCAAACCAGCACCACCCGCGTCCACCCGTCACCCTAGCCACGTACCCACACGGCCGACGACCAGCGGGCATCTTCGGGGTCCCGCAGGTCACGCCGCCCGCGCCCCGGCAGGACGCCAGCATGGACGCAGGGCCGGGCGGCGTCCGGCCGCCCTTTCCTATCAAAACCCCGGACAACCCAAAGGACACAGACATGGGAAACAAGATGCGTTGGAAGTACGGGGACACCAACCCCGTCCTGGCCCCCGTCGACTCCGCCGTAGCCGTGGAAATCGGCGACCTCCTCTACTGGGACACCGACGACGCCAAGCCAGCCGGCTCCCAGGCCGACCAAGGCTCCGAAGCCGCCAACCAGATCCTCTTCGCCGCGAACTTCCTCGGCGTGGCGATGCAGGCCAAGGCCGCCGGCGCCGCAGGCACCATCCGCGTGGCCACGGCCGGCGTGTTCGAATTCGACACCCCCTCGGCGACCCACGAGCTCGCCGCCATGTTCGGGGCCTCGGAAAACGCCGGAGGCGATGCCCTCCTCGATCAGCAGATCGAGATCGTCACCACCGCGGACAAAGCCATCGGGCGCGTGGCCCGCCGCGACTCCGCCGCCACCACCACGGGCCTGGTGGCGATCGGCTCGCCGGTCATGCTCTACCCCTACTACGCCCTGGCCAGCATGGCCGACGTGGGCACCATGGCCTACACGGCCGGATACCTCCTCATCGCCGACGGCACCGACTGGGAGGCCGTCGCACTCAGCGGCGCATTCACCCTGGCCGCCACCGGCGCGCTGCGCATGGCGGAAGCCACCATCGCCGCCGCCGGCTCGACCCAGGGCGACGCCACGGCCATCACCGCCGAGGGCTTCGTTCTCGTGACCGCCGCCGACGCCACCAAGGGCGTGGTCCTGCCCGCAGCCGCCGCCGGCAAAGTCGTGATCGTCAAGAACAACGCCAACGCAGTCTTGAAGGTCTACCCCAACACGTCGGACGCCATCAACGCCCTTTCCGCGAACGCCGCCATCTCCATGGCCGCCTACACGTGCGCCGTTTTCAACGCCTACGACGCCACCACCTGGTACACCTGCCCACTCCTCCCGTCGTGATCCGTACCGCCAGCATGCGCCCGGGCGCCACCGACCCAGCACCGGCGCCCGGGCGCCGCCACCCATGTACCGACACCACCCCAAGGCCGTGCGACCCTCGGCCACCACGCCGCGATCGCGGCCCCCAACACGCCGGCCCCGCAAGCCGGCTGCCGCGTACCGGCAGCCCCAGCCTCCGCTGAGCGAGGCCCGCCTCGAAGTGCTCCGGATCCTGGCCCAAACCCTGACCCTCGAACAAGTGGCCCTGATCGCCGGCATCAGTGCCCAGGAGCTCGCCGGCATCCTCCCCGAACGCAGCGACACCCCGACCCGTAAACGACCCTAACCCAACGAAAGGGACGCTATGAGCGACGAAACCCAAACCCTCATCGAGACCGTGGACAGCCGCGGTCTCACCCTCCGCCTGGACGCCCCGGCCGGCCAAATCAAGGGCGTCAAGATCCTCGGCACCGAGTCGAAGAACGGCAGAACCTACCCGGCCCAGACCCTCCGCGACGCCGTGGGCCTCTACGAAGGGGCCAAGGTGAACGTCAACCATCCCCGCGGCCCAGCCGACGGCCCGCGCGACTACCAGGACCGCCTAGGCGTGATCCGCAACGTCTCCGCCCGCGAGGACGGCCTCTATGGCGATCTGTGTTTCAATCCCAAGCACGCCATCGCCGAGCAGTTGGGATGGGACGCCGCCCACGCCCCCGAGAATCTCGGCCTCTCCCACAACGTCACCGCCGCCGTCAAGCGCCAGGGGGACAAGACGGTCGTGGAGCGGATTACCCGCGTCAACTCCGTGGACCTGGTCGCCGACCCGGCCACCACCAAGAGCCTCTTCGAGGCCACGGAGCCCAAGCCGCTGGACAAGCTCACCCTGGCCGAGCTCCGCCAGCATCGGCCCGACCTGGTCGAGCAGATCACCGCCGACCAGGCCGCCGCCCTCGCGGCCGCCCAGGCCGAGGCCGAAACCCTCCGCGCCGCGGTCAAGGGCCACGAGAAGCACGAGACCATCCGCCGCGTCCTGGCCGAGCACCACCAGCCCGAGCCCACCGCGGCTTTCCTCGAAGCCCTCGCGGCCGCTCCCGACGAAGCCGCCATCCGCCGCCTCGTGGAAGACCGTGCAGCCCTCGCCCGCCAGGCCGCCACCCACCGCCCCCAATCCCAGGCCCAGGGCCAGGCCGCCGCCCCCATCACCCCCAAGGACTTCGCCGCGGAGATCCGAGGATAGGCCATGGTCCAAAGATGGCTGGACAACGAGCCCCTTTCGGTCAACGCCCCCGTCGACGCCGATACGGCCGTCGAAATCGGGGACCTCTTGTATTGGGACTCCGACACCCTCGCCGCCTACCCAGCCAGCGACCAACCAGACCAAGGCGATGCAGGCGCCAACCAAGCCCTGTTTTCCCTCAACTTCCTGGGCGTGGCCCTCTCCGCCAAACCCGCCGGCTCAGGCGGTACGGTCCGCGTGGCCACGGCCGCCGACTTTTTCTTTCTCTGCCCGGCCGGCGAATACGACCTCTCCACGGCCATGGGACCCAAGGAAAACGACGCCGGCGACGCCTTGGAAAACCAGACCTTAACCACCGTCGAGTATCCCGAGCACGCCATCGCCCACGTGGCCCAGCGGGCCGAGCCCGAATCCACCACGGTCCGCGTGCGGATCCGCTCCCCACTCTTTCCCTAACCCGCATCCCATCCGAAAGGACCAACCATGTCAGCCATCAAGACCCAAGAGCTCAAACGCCGCTACCAATTGGATGGAGCGGCCAAGACCACGCAACACCTCCGCGAGGCGCTCTCCGAGAAGCACCTCGCGCCGGAAGACTTCAGCATCCGCGATCTGGCCGAGGGCCTGATTCCGGACGGACCCGAGTGGGTCCGCACGCTCGACCCCCGCCACGCGGGCCCGATCCTGATGGAAGCTGAAGGCGTCGACGTCACCGCCTTTCTCAACATCACGGGCCAGCTCATCGTCAACAAGGTCTTGGAGGGCTACAACGCGCCCGCGTTTGTGATGTCGCGGCTGGTCCCCAACGTGCCCACCCGCCTCGACGGCGAGAAAATCCCCGGCATCGGGAGGCTCAGCGACGAGATCGCCACGGTCCACCCGGGCATGCCCTACCCGCATGCGGGTGTCTCGGAGGATTACATCGAGACGCCCTCGACCACCAAGCGTGGTCTCATCGTGCCCCTCACCAAAGAGGCCATTTTCTTCGACCGCACCGGGTTGATCCTCCGCCGCGGGGCCGAGGTCGGCCAGGTGCTCGGCCTGAACAAGGAGAAGCGCCTCCTCGATATGTTGATCGGCGTGACCAACAACTACAAATGGAAAGGCACGTCCTACGACACCTACCAGGCCGCAACGCCTTGGATCAATTCCATCGGGTCCAACATCCTCGAGGACTGGACCGACGTGGACGCCATCGAGCAGCTCTTCGCGGACATGTTGGACCCGAACACCTCGGAGCCCATCCTGATCACGGCCGCCGACGTGGTCGTCTGCCCGGCCCGGGCCCACGCCGCGCACAGGGTCTTCGAGGCGACGGAGATCCGCTATACGGTCGGCTCCGCGGAGACGCAGACCCTGGCCGCCAATCCGCTCCGCGGCCAGTACCGCCTGAGCGTCTCCGCCCTCCTCTACCGCCGCGTGATCGCCTCCGGCCAGACCGCGGCCAACTCGAAGAATTGGTGGTTCATGGGCCAGTTCGACAAGGCCTTCGCGTACATGGAGAACTGGCCGCTGACCGTGGCCGCCGCCGCGGCCGGCAGTGACGCGGAGTTCAACAACGACATCGTCGCTCAGTTCAAGGCTAGCGAGCGCGGCGCCGCCGCGGTCGTCGACCCGCGCTTCGTGGTCAAGTCCTACGGCAGCTAGCCTTCGCCTCAGGGACGCGGGGCGCCCCGACCGCGGCAGGGGCGCCCCGGCCCGCCTTGCTCTCCCGGCCTTTGCCGCTGCGGGGCTGCGGTCCTTGGCCCGCGCCGCCTGCGGCGAGGGCCAAGGACCGCGGCCCCTTCGCTCCCTAACCGAGAACCCACACCATGGCCATCCGTTACTGGGTCGGCGCCGGCGGTACCACGAACTGGTCCGACACCGGGAATTGGGGCATCGCCTCGGGCGGCGCGGGCGGCTACTCCGTGCCCAGCACCGGAGACTCCGCCATCTTCGACGGTGGCTCGGCCAAGACCTGCGACCTGGTGTGGAACATCGTGATCGGCAGCGTGACGATGTCGGCATACAACGGCACGTTCAATACGAACAACTACGCCGTCGTCGTCGAAAACTCCTGGTCCACCGCCGGCATGACCGGCACGCTCAATATGGGCTCCTCGCTCTGGACCTTCGACACGGCCACGTTCAACTTCAGCGCCGGCACGATCAACCGCGGAACCTCGACAGTCCTGCTGCAAGGCACGTGTAACATCGCCGGCGCCGCGAGCAAGTACCTGCACAACCTCCTCATCGCCGCATCGGGCAGCGCCACAGCCACCAACCTGGTAGGCGTGCTAAATAACCTAACCCTGCAAAACAACTCCACCCTCACAATCAACTCAGGAATAACCCTCACCGTGGACGGCGCGGTATCCGTCGGCACAGGCGCCCAAATCACCGGCCTAGGCCTCTTAGACGTGTTCGCCGCCGCCGCCGGCAAAGGAATCACCACACTGGCCGGCTCCATCACAGTCACGAGCCTGCGCCTCCTCAACTGGACCACAGACGGAACACTCACCCCAGGAACGTACGGAAGCCCCAACATCACCGTGAAGTGCCAATCGAGCGGCGCCCAGACCCTCCGCCTCTCCGCAGGCACCTACCATTTCCTGGGAGCCACCAGCAACACCTTCACCCTCACCACATGGGGCGCAGGCTCCATGACCCTCGACGCCCAGACCAACGGCGCCGGCCTCTATATCGACGGCAACTTCACCATCACACCCAACGGAGCCACAACCGCCCTCTCCGGCAACCTCGCCGTGCAAGGCAGCATCACCCGCAACGCGGGAACGTTCACAAAAACCGCCGGTACGCTGATCCTCTCGGGCACGCCCAACGCCAACCTCCCCGACATCACCAGCGGCGCTATCTCGATCGTCAAATCCTCGCCCGCCACGGTCACCGTCACCGCCAACCTGACCGCCGCGTCCCTGATGCTCAATCCGATCATCGCCCCCATCACCCTCGACGTCGCCGGGTACGACATCACGCTTACCGGTGCCTTTACGATCCGCGAGGGTGCGAGGATTACGGGGGTGGGCGGCAGCGTGATCACCGCCGGCTCCATCGACTGGCGAGGCACCGAAGCCGCTCCCCTGGACCTGGCACCCACGGGCGACTGGCTCTTGACCGTCAGCACCTCGGCCACCGTCCACTACGCCGACGTCCAATACTCCAACGCCTCGGGCGGCGTCGCGATCCTGGCCATCAACTGCGACAACCAGGGCGGAAACCGCAACTGGCTGTTTATGACCACCACCTACGCCGACCCCACAGGAGACGTTTACACGCCCGGCCCCGCGGCCGCCGACACCTACTCCCCCGGCTCCGCCCAATCCGACCAGTTCTCCCCAGGAGCGGCAGCCGTCCAGATACACGTCCCGTAACAGCACCCGCGAGCCAGTCATGGATGACGCACCACATCGACGAGACCTCTTGGCCTGGGCTCAGCACTACCTCCCAGACCACTTTTCCTTGCCCCCATCCCGCATGCATTGCTGGCTCTCGGACCGACTCGGCGAGCTCGACCACCACCGCGGCCGCAAGGTCAACCTCTTGGCACCCCGCGGCGCGGCCAAGAGCACCCTTGCCACGCTGGCCTACCCGCTCCGCTGCGCCCTGGAAAACCGCGAGCCCTATATCTGGATCGTCTCGGACACCCGCCTCCAAGCGAGAACGCATCTGGACAACATCCGCGAAGAGCTCCTCGACAACGAGCAGCTCCGAGCCAACTACCCCGACGCGGCCGACGCGAAGAAGAGCAACGCCGCTTCCATCGTCCTACCGAACGGAGCGGCGATCGACGCCATCGGCTCCGGCCAACGCATCCGCGGCCGGCGACGCAGGGCCAACCGGCCGACCCTGATCATCTCCGACGACCTGCAGAACGATACCCACATCACCAGCGTGCTCCTACGCGACCGCTCCCGCTCCTGGTTCCACGGCACGCTCCTGAAGGCCGGCACGCCACGCACCAACGTTCTCAACCTGGCCACGGCCCTGCACCGCGACGCGGTGGCCCTGGAGCTCCACCGCACCCCGGGCTGGACCTCCGGCCTCTTCCAGGCCATCGAGGAGTGGCCCACGGACCTCGAGCTCTGGGCCCAGTGGGAGGCGATCTATACGGACCTGGCCACGCCCGACTCCACGGACCGGGCCCGGCAGTTCTACGACGAGCACCAGGCGGCCATGGACGCCGGTGCCAAGATCCTCTGGCCCGAGATGGAGAGCCTCTACAACCTGATGTGTTTGCGCATCGAGGGCGGCCGGACCACGTTCGAACGCGAGAAGCAGAACCGCCCCGTCAACCCCGACCAGTGCGAATGGCCCGAGGACTACTTTGATCCCAGGAAGATCCACTTCGACCGCTGGCCAGCCCAGCCAACCTGCAAGGTCTTGTCCCTCGACCCCAGCAAGGGCGCCGATTCCCGGCGATCCGACTACTCCGCCTTCATCCAGCTCGCAATCGACACCACGGGCATCCTCTACGTGGACGCGGACCTTGCCCGCCGCCCCACGCCCGAGCTCGTCGACCGCGCGGCCCAGCTCTATCAGGACTGGCAGCCCGACGGCTTTTGCGTCGAGGCCAACCAATACCAGGACCTCTTGGGCGGCCTGATCGCCTCGGCCTTCGCGGCCCGCCGGCTCTTGGCACCCAGCCCGTATCTCGTCAACAACACCGTGCCCAAACAGGTCCGCATCCGCCGCCTCGGCCCCTACCTGGCCCAAGGCCGGCTGCGTTTCCGCGCCGGCAGCCCCGGCGTCAAGATCCTCCTCGACCAATTGAAAGACTTTCCCACCGGCGACCACGACGACGGCCCCGACGCCCTGGAGATGGCCATCCGCCTGGCCGCCCAACTCGTACGCCCCATGCAGCCGGACCGACTCGGCAACCGGCTGAAGATTTCCGCGTGACAAGCAAGAAACCCCGAACCCAACCCCACCCCGAGAAAACCCATGAACCCCAAAAACCTCCGCAAGCTCATCGAGGCCGCGTCCGATCTGTGGGACAACTACGTAGATCCCACGGACGCGTACTATGACGATCCCAGCACACTCTGGCTCCCACTCGGCCTCCCCGGCGCCCCGAGCGGCGCCGACGTGCCTTTCAGCACGGAATACCAGCTCGACCAGATCCGGGCCGAGTCCAGGTATCTCGCCATCCAAAACGAGTTCGCCATCAACGCCCTGGAAAACCGCATCAGCTTCCTCGTGGGCAGCGGCCACAGCTACCGGGCCCAGGCATGCCCAGGCACCGACCCGGCCCCCGACCTGCTCCAGGCCGTGCAGCAGGCCATCACCGCATTCTGCCGGGCAAACAAGTGGCACCGCCGCCAGCAAGAGACCGTCCGCCGCCTGGATCGCGACGGCGAGGCGTTCCTGAGACTCTTCGCCCAGTTCGACGGCTCCACCCTGGTCCGCTTTGTCGAGCCCGGCCAGGTCAGGACGCCGCAAGCCCTCGCCGCCAACCCGGCCGCGAGCTATGGCATCCACACCGACCCCGCCGACGTCGAGACCGTCTATGCCTTTTACGTCGACGGTCACTCCGTCCCCGCCGCCGAGATCCAGCACCGCAAGGCCAACGTTGACGCCAACGTCAAGCGCGGCCTGCCGCTGCTCTACCCCGTACGCAAGAACCTCCGCCGCGCGGAAAAGTTGCTTCGCAACATGAGCGTCCTCGCGGAAACCCAGTCCGCCATCGCCATGGTCCGCCACCACGCCGCGGGCCAACGCGACGCCATCCAGCAATTCGTCACCGACGGCGCGGACACCAGCATCACCGACACCACCACGGCCAAGACCTCCTATTACAAGCGTTACCAGCCAGGCACGATTCTGGATGCTTATGGCGTGGACTATGAATTTCCGGCGAGCGACAGCGACCCAGGAAAGTACGTCGCCGTGCTCCAAGCGGAGCTGCGAGCCATCGCCTCGCGCCTGGTGATGCCGGAGTTCATGCTCACCAGCGACGCATCCAACGCCAACTACGCCAGCACGCTGGTGGCCGAGTCCCCGGCAACCCGAACCTTCGACCGGCTCCAGCGCGATCTGATCACCGACGACCTGGACATCATCAACGCCGCCATCGGCAACCTGGTGGCCGCCGGGCAGCTCCCCCCGGAGACCCTGGCCGTCGTCCAAATCGAGGCCATGCCGCCCACGCTCGCCACACGCGACCGATACCGGGAGGCCCAGGCGGACGCGATGTTGGTCAAGTCCGGTGCCATGTCCGTCCAGACCATGGGCCGCCGCCACGGCCTCGACCCCGACCACGAGCAGGCCATGATGCGGGCCGTCCCCCCGCCCCGCGCCGCGATCGCGGCCAGGGACGTGGATCCCGAGATGGAGCCCAAGACATGAGCACGCGCCTCCTTGTGCCCTATCAAGAAGCCCGGCCCCGCATTCGCGACGCGGACCTGCTCCTCTTCCGCCGCCGGGGCCTGATCGCCGCGGTAGGCCGCGGCATCCACTCCCACGCCGCCATGGCGGCATGGTGGGGCGGCGACCTCTTTTGCCTCGAGGTCCGCGAATGGTACGGCGGCCGCGCCGTCACGCTCTCCAGCCAGGTCCTACGCAGGCCAGGCCAGATCGACGTCTACCACGTCACGCCGTGGTCAGCCATCAGCTCTCAGCAGTCAGCAGACATCCGCCACCACGCCGCGCGATGGATGCGGCGTTTGTGCGGCACACCCTACGGCTATCTGGGCATCCTCGAAGCCGCCCTCTACCACGCGCCCCTGGTCCGCTGTCTCGTGCCCCCGCAGACCGACGACACGGCGACCTCCACCCATCCGCCCTTTTGCTCCCAAGCCATCGCCATGGCCTACCGACTCGGCGGCGGCGTGGATCCGGTCCCCGGCCTGGCCGATCGGATCACCGAGCCCGCCGACCTCGCCCGCTCCAGCCTCTTCGGCTACGCCTTCACCATCCAATGAAGATCTTCCCCATCCTGATCGTCGCCACCTGCGCAGCCCTGACCGGGCGGTGCGACCGCCCGACCTACGCGCCTGGGATACGCCCGGGCCCGGGCGTATCACAACGCGATCCGGAGGCACTCCCCGCGCAGAATGTATCCCAGCCCGCCGGCACAGTCACACCGCCGCCGCCCATGGCCCGCGTGACCGCGGGCCAGGTGACCACCACGGCCGTGCTGGTCTGGGCCGACCAAACCCGAGCCCTGGCCATCACGGCCTGGGCAGCCGTCGCCAACCAGCCGTCGATTACCGTGGTCTATCCCGACGGCAGCCGCTACGCGGCCGAGGTCTGCGCCTACCATCAGGACTGGGGCATCGCCTTCCTCTCGCACCCCAACCCCGTGGGCATCGCCCCGGCCGAGATCGCCCCCACGCCACCGGCCCAGGGTGACACCGTCTTTGTCGCAGGGTACGGACCAGCCGGCTTCGCCGTGCAGCGGGCCGCCGTCTCCGCCTTTGTTCCGCCGGCCGCCCCCGACTCCCCACCCCATTGCATGGTCTTGCGGCCCGTGGTCCCCGGCGCCATAGGGTACGCAGTGAGCAACGCGCAAGGCCAGCTTGTGGGCCTCGTGGTCAACAGCGACCCCTACCACACCTACGCCCCGCACAGCACGCCCCTGCGCTGGTTCTTGAGCGAGGCCATCAAGACCGTTATCGCCGCTCCCCTCCCAGGCCCGACACCCACCGAACCCGCCCCAGCCAGCGACCCGGCCCCGCTGCCGCCCCTCCCGGCCGCCGGGGGCTCCGCGGCGGTCGGCCCGGGCGTCGCGGCCGGGGCGTCCGAGACGCCCGGGCCGGCCTCCGCTCCCGCCCCCGCGGTCAGCCCGTCCACCGCTGCAAATCCAGCCCCTGGCGGCGGTTATGGTGCCATAACCGCCGCGGTCAAACTGCTGCCGACT
>Ga0214473_10006660_pt1 | contig 13753 bp, 10 predicted proteins | sample RVTome_7_FD_203509 | JGI IMG/M metagenome (GOLD analysis project Ga0214473, IMG submission 203509) | Soil microbial communities from uranium-contaminated site in the Upper Colorado River Basin, Wyoming, United States - RVT98D197 | ecosystem: Environmental > Terrestrial > Soil > Contaminated >... | reverse complement strand
TTGATTGTCGTCATTATTACTTGCATTAGGTAGGAACTTGCATTACAATAACTTATTATGGCAAAAAAAGCGGTTGAAGTTAAAAATCTGGTTAAGGCCTTCAAGGGAGGAGTGAAGGCCGTTGACAAAATAACGTTTTCCATTGACGAAGGCGAGTTTTTTGGTTTCTTGGGCCCCAACGGCGCCGGCAAGACGACGACCATGAGAATCTTGGCAACGCTCACCAAACCCACAAGTGGCCGGGCGCTGGTTAACGGCTTTGACGTAGTGAAAAATCCCAACGAAGTGCGCCGTTCCATCGGTTTCGCCATGCAGGCAGTCGGCCTCGACGACCTCGCCACCGCGTGGGAGAACCTTCAACTCATCGGGTGCCTTTACGGCATGAGCCGCAAGGAGGCCAAGAAGCGCGCCGGTGAACTTTTGGAACTTCTCAAGCTGGAAGATGCCGCCGGCCGTTATGTCGCTAAGTATTCCGGCGGCATGAGACGGCGCCTCGACATCGCCGTCGCGCTCATGCACCGGCCAAAGATTCTGATACTCGATGAGCCGACCGAAGGGCTAGACCCGGCCGGACGGCGCGTGGTGTGGCAGTATTTGGAAAATCTCAATCGTGACGGCGTTACTGTTCTACTGACGACCCACTATATGGAAGAAGCGGATTACCTCGCGCGCAACCTCGCCATCATAAACGGCGGAAAAATTGTCGCCGCCGGCACGCCGCAAAATTTGAAAAAAACTATCCGCGAGTCGCATATCGAAGTGGAACTTAAAGAAAGAACCAGAGCTAGCACAATTATTTGTCAAAAATTTCCCAAACTACCGTGCCGCAACACGACAACCGGCTTGGAAGTTGTCTCGCCAAACGGCGACGCGGACCTGCCCCGCATCCTCAAACTTCTGGGAGATGCTAAAGTTCGCGTTAAAGGTTTCAACTTGCACACGCCGACGCTCGAGGACGTCTTTTTGAAATTTGCCGGCCACGGTTTTGAAAATGAAGAATCGGGTAAAGGAAATGACCCGTATTTGGCTATGAGGAGGCGAGGATGAACGACTTTTGGCGGCCGTCAGCCCACCTCTTCATTCGCGCGCTCAAGCAATCAACTAGGCCGCTGGCGGCAATCTTGCCGAGTTTTTTTCTGCCGTTTTTCTTCTTTTTAGTAAACTCCTCGGCATTTCAAAAGGTTACGGAGCTGCCGGGCTTTACATCCGAAAGCTACTTGGCGTTTTACGCGCCGGTGGCGCTTATGATGGCGGTGTTTTTTAGCTCGGGAGATGCCGGCTTTGAGCTTATGCTCGATATAACGAGCGGCTATTACGAAAAACTTCTCTTAACACCTATTTCCCGCTATGCTATCTTGCTGCCCCGCATCTTGGCTATGGGGGTAAGAGCCGTGGCGCAGGGGCTGCTGATTTTTATACTGTTAATGCTCTTCGGCGCGCCCTACCGCGGCGGAGTATTGGGCGCTTTCGAACTACTGGGCTTGATTGCCCTATTCGGCATGGGCTGGTCGGGCATTGGCCTAACATTAGCGGCGCTTACTAAAAACCCCAGGGTCCTGCAGTCGTCATTTATCTTGGTTTTCCCCTTGACCTTTATTACGACCGCCCAGCTCCCCAAAGAACTTTTGACTGGTTGGTATAAAGTAGCGGTCGGTGTCAATCCCATAACTTACGTTTTGGAAGGCATACGGACTATTATGACGCGCGGCGGAGGATTCTCCCACGAGATAGTAATTGCCTACGGCGTCGCTCTCGCCCTGCTCGCGGTCACCAGCACTCTCGCCGTCTGGTCCTTCCGCCGCTCCGCCACCTGAACCCCCCATTACCACCGCGTAGGTGGTAATGGGTTAGTGAGATACAAAAGGGAAGCCCGCTGGTGGACAGCGGGCTTGGTGCACTTGCGTGGTGAACGCAGGGCGAGGTTCGGTGCTAGTTGCCGATTACGACCATAGCTTCGGCGCGAATTCTCTCTATCTTGCGACGGACACGGCAAAGGGCGTTGTCGACAGACTTAGGGTTGGAGCCCTGTTCTTCCGCAATCTCTTGGTATGATTTGCCCTCGGAGCGACCGGTGAAGGCGGCCCTTTCAATTTGAGAAAAGCTACATTGTCGGAGCAATGCTCGCAACTGACGGTTTGTTTCGTGAGCTATGAGTGACTGCTCGGGGCTGGGAACCTCTTTGTCAGAGAGGATGTCAACTCGCGGGTCATCATCGTCGCGGGGTCTTTCGTCGAGCGATGAGGCGTAGTTATGCGGCCCCTGCTTCTTGCCGCTTCCGCTCTTGACGGCAGTGATTATCTGCCACATAATACACCCGTCGGCGAAAGTGCGGAACGATGTGTCACGATCGGCGCGGAAATCACGGATGGCCTTGAAGAGACCGATCATACCCTCTTGAATTATGTCGTCGCGGTCGGCGCCGTACAGGAAGTAGGGGCGGGACTTGCGTAACACGACGGGCTTGTATTTCTGAAGCAGATGTTCAATCGCTTCAGCATCGCCGTCTTTACCGAGAAAGACAACACGCTCATCGGGCATCCGACTATAACTAGTTCTTGCTGTCATGACTTTCTGCCTCCTTGTCAATGAGCCGCGATGGCAATCTATGTCTAACGTAGCAAAGGGCTGGATTTTGGGCAAGAAATATGGTAAAAATAGGGTGTTGGCGCCAAGCCAAAAGTGCTTTTATTGTATGAACACGCACCCGTAGCTCAACGGCTAGAGCACTTGGTTTACATCCAAGGGGTTGTCTGTTCGAATCAGACCGGGTGCACCAAGCCCCGTCCAGGGGGGCGCAGTCGCGTGGCGAACAAAGTGAGTTTTACGCGACATTTCGTAACTTTGAGATTTGAGTTATAAATTTTGAGATAGCAGTTTGCTGGAGTAGCTCAGTGGTAGAGCAGAGGACTGAAAATCCTCGTGTCGTGAGTTCGATTCTCACCTCCAGCACCACTCGACTCGTCGTAAACTCCTCGCTCGTGGTAAACCACCGAGGCCGTTTGTTGTGTCGACTTTAGAATAAAGAGTCGAGTGACCCCGAGCGAAGCCGAGGGGCCATTTTGAGATATAATAATGACCTGGTATTTATATTTAGCGAGATGTAAAGATAAAAGTCTATACTGTGGTATTACGAATGATGTTGAAAAACGAGAAATGTTACATAATTCTGGATTGGGCGCGAGATATACTAATATCAGAAGACCGGTAAAAGTTATATACTCTGAACCCTTTCCTGATAAGTCCTTGGCCAGGAAAAGGGAAATACAAATTAAAAAATGGTCGAGAAGTAAAAAAGAATGGCTAATATCGCAAAAAAGCGATACTGCTAATTAAACATATATCCAATTAATGCCTCTCGATTTCACAAAACTTGCAAAGATTAGCTACCTGACGGAGCAGCCGCCGGCAAGCATGGCTTATTTCTGGACAATAGTTATTATCCTGGCCGGAGCGCTGGCAGTTTCACTGGTTTGTTGGCGCCTCGCCCGCCGCCAACCGTCAAAGGAAGTCCCCCGGTATTACATACTTATTAACCTAGCGCGCTGGTTGAGTATCCCGTCCCTTCTTGGTTTAATCTTGCTATTTTTTCGAAATCAAGGTATTGTGTATCTTTCATGGCGCCTGTGGCTTGTTATGCTTGCGTTAGTTTGGCTGGGCGCTATGGTTTGGCTCGCGGGGTACGCGATATTCAAATACCCAAAGGAATTGCGTACCCAGAAGCGGCGCGAATTAAAGAATAAGTATATTCCCCAACCCAAGAAATCTGGAGGTTAGTTTGGCTACCAAAACAGTAAAAACCGGCCCGGTGTCCATGGACGTATTGGCCGAAGAACAAGGCGAAAAATTAGTCCCTTATCACGCCGGCGGCACAGTGGAGGTGACAGTCCTGGAGGTTACCCCGCGCAAACTGCTCGTTGACGTGGCTGGTATGGCCCAAGGAATTGTCCCCGAAAGAGAGTTCTCTTTTGATACCATCGAACTGAAGCCGAGCGATAAGGTTAATGCCTATGTTTTGTCGATGGAGAATGAAACCGGCCAGGTTATTTTATCGCTCAAACGCGCCGACCGTGAAACTTTGTGGCGGGTTTTGCAGGAGAAGCAAGAGGCCGGCGAGGTTATGACTGTCAAAGTAGCGGGCGCCAACCGCGGCGGACTTTTGGTGGAGTCGGGCGGCCTTGACGGTTTCATTCCGGTTTCCCAGCTGGCGCCGGAGCATTATCCGCGCGTTGAGGGTGGCAGCGGCATGGAAATCGCCCGCCGCTTACAAACCTACATCGGGCAGAATTTCAAAGTTAAAGTGTTAAACGTCGACAAGCAAGCCAGCAAGTTGATTTTCTCCGAAAAGATGACCCAAGGCCTCCTGAAAGACACGGCGGTTGACACGGTAAAGCTGGGCGATATACTCGACGGCTCGGTCACCGGCATTACCACCTTCGGCATCTTCGTTAACGCCGGCGGCATCGAGGGGCTGGTTCACATCTCGGAAATTTCTTGGGACAGGGTCGCCAACATCAACACTATGTTCGAAGTCGGCCAAGCGATCAAAGTCAAGGTTATCCAAATTGACGGCAATCGCGTGTCTTTTAGCATCAAGCGGCTCGAAGCGGACCCGTGGCTTAAGGCCTACGAAGAGATGAAGCCGGGTACTATTATAAAAGGCGAGGTAACACGGGTGACCGATTTTGGCGCGTTTGTTAAAATCACCGACCAGATTGCCGGCCTGTGCCACCTCTCGCAGATGGGCGACAATGTCAGCGACCCGACCAAGGTTATGGCCATGGGCGAGACCCACAACTTCAAAATTGTCAGCATCGAACCCTCCACCCACCGCTGCAGTCTCCAGCTTATAACTAGTGAGGATGCGGCGGCGAGTGCGAAACCGGCTAAGAAAAAAGCGGCTCTGGCTAAAGGCGTCAATAAAGAAAAAGATACTGGAGAATCTGAAATCTCCCCAAAAACAAAATTATGACTCTCAAGTGCAAAAACAAAAAGTTAGTCGGCATAACCAAAAAGGCAACTATCGAGTTTGGCGACGGCTTGGTTATTAACGACGTTATCATTCCCGGTCCAGGCGAGTATGAAATCGGCGGCTTGCTGGTAACGGCGCCGGAGGAAAACGTTTATTCCTTGCGCACCGAAAACGACCTTCATGTTCTTTTCTGGCACGCTCAAAACAATAAGATAGCTACGACTAGTGACGAACTGGGTAATATCGATGCGTTAATCCTATCACTCGGCGACGACCCCAAATCGGTTAGCGGCGTGGTAGCTGTTTTGAACGAGCTTGAACCCGCCAAAATAATCTTGTCCACCCCAAATATTAAAGAAGCGTTTATCAAAGAAGAACAGATTCCCGCCGAGACACTGGAAAGCTGGAAAGTGGTGCCGGCTGTCGGTGAAAATAACCGCCACTTGATTCTTCTGCCATGCTCAAACGAGTAACAGCTTGGCTTGGCCAAGCAACGAGCGTCCTCATTATTTTTCACGAATCGCCTGACGGCGATGGCATCGCTTCATCTTTGGCGCTGGCCCATGTCCTCTGGGGGCAAGGCAAGAAAGTGAGCTTGGTCTGCCGTGATCCGGTGCCGGCGGTTTTTAATTTTCTGCCTAAGGTTGATGCTATCACTACCGATTTTATCGTGGCGGATTATGACGTCATTTGCACCGTTGACTGCGGCGATGCCAAAAGAACGGGTTTTCCGGAACGTATAAGGAAATTCGCGCGGACCAAAAAGCGGCTGATTAACATCGACCATCATCTCAAAAACGACCTCCATAAAATTGCCAATATCAACCTTGTCGACAGCCGGGCCGCCGCGTCGGCGGAGCTGGTATATGAAGTTATAAAAGGATTGGGCGTGCGCATTGATAAACGCATCGCCACTCTCCTTTTGACAGGGCTTTTTACCGATACCGGCGGTTTTCAGCACTCCAATACGACACCGCGTGTTTTTAAGCTGGCGGCGGAACTGCTCGCCAGGGGCGGCCAGCTACGCAAGGTCTCGAAAAATGTCGCGTCCAGCAAGCCCCTAACCGCCCTCCAGCTCTGGGGCATAGCTCTCGAGCGCCTGTGGCGCACAGAGTCGGGAATCGTGGCGTCTCTTATAACGCAAGACGATTTGAGGCGCGTCGGCGCGTCGGCGGACGATATTGCCGGCGCGGTCAACATTTTAAATTCCATTCCCCAGACCAAGCTCGCCATCTTGCTGCAAGAGGAGGCAAATGGTAAAATAAAAGCCAGTTTGCGGACCGAGGAGGCGGGGGTGAATGTGGCGGCGCTGGCGGCCTACTTCGGCGGCGGCGGTCACCGCAAGGCCGCCGGTTTTACGGTTGACGGCAAACTGGCGCGTTCTTCCGGCGGCGCCTGGCGCATCGCCCTGTCATAAAAAAATCTGGTGTCATTGCGAGGAACCCGTAGCCCCAAAGGGGCGGAGGACGACGCGGCAATCTCTTTTAAAATAATCAGGGTACGCTCGAGTGGCGGAATAGGTATACGCGGAAGACAGCCATTCCATTAGCGTACGAAACTTGATATAATGAGACTATGTCGAGAAGAAAATGGGACATATCTCAGCTTCGCAAGGCAGTTGCTAATGCAAAAAGTTATCGCCAAGTCCTGCGTGCTCTAAAACTCAAAGAAGCAGGCGGTAATTATGCGCAAGTAAAAAAATATATTACAGAATATAGCCTAAATACAACTCACTTCAAGGGCCAAGCATGGAACAAGGGTTTAAAAATTAAAGGAATACCGAGGGTAGCATTAAGGGATATTTTACAAAGTAATAGCACTTTTCAAAGTTATAAATTAAAGAAAAGATTATTCTTAGCTGGGATAAAGACAAAACAATGTGAAGTTTGTGGTTGGGCGGAAAAAACCGAAGATGGCAGACTGCCCCTAGAGCTAAACCACATCAATGGTGATAGTAGCGATAATCGCTTAAAAAATCTTGAAATACTATGTCCTAATTGTCATAGTTTAAGGCCGCATTATAGGGGAGGAAACCGAAAAAAGTAAGCTCGAGTGGCGGAATAGGTATACGCGCAGCACTTAAAATGCTGTGGTGGCAACACCATGCCGGTTCGACTCCGGCCTCGAGCACCAAGAAATAGAGCAGGACCTACTCCAAACCACGTTGGGTTTGGGGTACCCAGCACCCTACGTGGTGCTGGGTAAAATCCTTTGGCCGCGAGGCCATGTGGGTTCGACTCCCACCCGCGCCACCAGAATATAACCGCAGGACTTACCCCAAACCAAGTTTGGTTTGGGGTACCCAGCATCCCACGCGGTGCTGGGTAAAATCCTTCGACCGCGAGGTCATGCGAGTTTCTATTTTTTGTATTTGACCATTAATTCCTAAAAAGGTAATGTTTCTTTAGCGATGAGCCGGGTTGCCCGGCTTGTTCGGCACCTTACAATCCAGGAAAGGCGGCGGTTGGCGTGGAAGGACCCTCCGATGGCTATGGCCTCAAATACAATGTTCCCAACGACAGATGGGGCATACGGCTTTCCAATGGTCACATCCTTGAGTACGTGGCCGCCAGCGGCGCGTTGGGCTTTGACGGCAAGGCCTGGCCGTGGGAACGGCTTTTGTGCTGGCTTGGACTCATCGATATCGATTCCGACTTCTTCACCGTGGTGACCAAGACGTTGACGCTTCGGCCAACGACCGGCAACCTGCGGTGGTACGACCCCCGGTACTGCGTCCGGCCAATTCGTGACGGAGTTGTTAACGCGGTTGGCCTTACCAACCCCGGCATCGATTGGTGGTGCCGAAAAATCGGCCCGTCAGTCAAAGCGGAAAAGCTTTCTCTGGTAGCTTCGATCTTTGGCGAGCCCGAGGAGCTGGGAGTTATGGCGGCAATGCTAGACAGCTTCGACCTGGTCGGGTTGGAAATCAACGCTTCGTGTCCCAATACCAAGAACGGCGGCTTTCAAGACACGGAAAGGGTTGTAGCCGCTTGCCGAGCGGTTAAGGCGAAATCCGGCTTGCCGTTGATACTCAAGGTGTCCGTTGTCCACGACATCGCGCGCATCGCGAAGCAGGTTGAGGGTCTCGTCGAGGCATTTTCCATCAACAGTGTGCCTTGGGCTGTGGCTTTCCCTGATCAATGGAGTCCCCTCGAGCGTCTTGGCGGGGGTGGGGTTTCCGGCAAGGCCGCCCAGCGTTTAACTTGGCCGCTGGTCGGTAAGATCGCCCGCGACACCGACATACCTGTTATCGGTCCGAGCGTCTGGGAATACGAGGATATGGAGCGGCTAAGAACGCTTGGCGCTCGTGCCATCAGCTTCGGTTCTCTCTTTCTGCGCCACCCCGGACGCCCCACACAGTATGTGATGTGGGACATCCGCGCCCGTCTGGCCGCTAAGACAGACCCCCATACCTAGCGGCTCTCGTCCCCCGACAGAGCCGCTATTTGTTTACAATCATCTAGCAACAACCCTCCCTATAAACCCAAACACACCTCGTAGGTGTGTTTAATCGGCCCACATCCACCTCCGAGGTGGCTGTGCGGTTATTAAGTAACAGGTTTGTTGAACCACCATTGACCCGCAATGCCACCTCGTAGGTGGCTGCACGGTTCTGTGAAGTCATGGAAATGAGTTCAGGAATTTAGTGCGCCGCATAACACGATAATCACCTTTTTGTTGCCCATTTGTGTAGTTCTGATAAAATGTGGGTATTGGTTGGCAATAAAATACGAATAAAATATCTAAGCTAATGCGCAAAAGAATCAGCCTTATTTTGTTTTTAATCGGGTTGGGCCTGGTTGTTGTTTTGGCGGCTTTTAAGTTGCCGGGTATTTTGGCGGACCAACTTTATCCCCTGCGCTACGTTAAAGAAATTCGCGAATGCTCCGCGCCTTACAACCTCGACGAAGCACTGGTGGCGGCTTTTATCAAACAGGAATCAAACTTTAACCCGAAAGCGGTTTCGCGCGCCGGCGCCTCGGGTTTGGGGCAGATTATGCCAGCCACCGCCGCCGGTATCGCCCGCAAATTGGGGATGCCGAGCTACGATATTTTTGACCCCAAAACCAATGTTTGCTTTACGACATTTTACATTGCCGGTATGCTCGGGCGTTACAACGGCGACTTGGTCGCGGCGGCCGCGGCTTATAACGGCGGCGCGGCGGTGGGCGATCGCGTGGTGGCGTCCCGCAATGCCGCTATTCCCGGCGAGACCTCGCGCTACATCGTCGCCGTACCTCGGCTTTATGAGGTTTACAAAGAAATTTACGGCATCAAACTTAAAAGTGTGCCCGATGATTACAGTGGGTCGATGGCTGGAGGCGAGGGCTATAAAACATTTGTCCAAAAACAGCCGCCTAAAAAATTATGGGATGTGATTATCAATGACTTGGTCGGGAAATATCTCAAGTAGCCAGTTAAGGGAACTTTTTGTTAAGTTCTTTAAGGTAAAGGGGCACCAACTGGTGTCCCATTCTTCTCTAGTCCCCGCCGACCCTTCGGTGCTTTTTACCACGGCCGGCATGCAGCAGTTCAAAAGCCACTATCTTAACCCCAAAGAAGCGCCTAGCCGCCGCGTCGTAACCGTTCAGCCCAGTTTCCGCACTACAGATATTGAAGAGGTCGGGGATAAAACGCACCTGACACTTTTTGAGATGCTGGGTAATTTCAGTTTCGGCTACGAAGGCGGAGATAAAAGCGGGCTGGAAGAATCAGAAGCGGAAGCGGACTCAAATGAGCCGTATTTTAAGAAAGATGCGATTGTCTGGGCGTGGGAGTTTCTCACCGGCCAGGATTGGCTGGCTATTCCTTATGAAAGGGTATCCGCGACCTTTTTCAGGGGTGACGAAACACTACCCAAAGACCAGTCGTCGAGAGATATTCTTGAGTTTATCGGCGGCTGCGACAGAATCACCCCGGCCGGCAAAGAAGATAATTTTTGGGGCCCTACCGGCCTGGAAGGCCCTTGCGGCCCGACAGTCGAGTTTTATGTTGACGGCGTTGAGATTTGGAACTTGGTTTTTAACGAATATTATTTCAAAGACAACAAGTACACGAAACTGGATTATTGGGGTGTGGATACGGGAGCGGGGCTCGAGCGGCTCTTAATCGTCCTTAACGGATATAAGGATGTTTACAACACAGATGTATTGAAGCCGCTTATCGATTTGGCGGCGCGAGAGCGTGTAAGCCAGCACTCGCATCAACGCGTCCTCGCCGACCACGTGAAAGCGGCGGTTTTCGCGCTGGCCGACGGCGTCGTTCCCTCCAATAAAGAGGCGGGTTATGTCGTGCGCCGTCTCATACGCCGCGCTATGATGGCGGCAGGCAAGGGTAATGAACAGCTGCTTCAGCTCATGGTGAAAGAAGTGCAGTCAATCTATCAGAAACCATATCCTCATCTTGAAAAAGTGGATTTGGGAGTATTCGACCAAGAAATCGCCAAATGGCGGTCTGTAGAAGCTGTCGGTGAAAAATATCTTAACAAATTCGTTGAACGTGGAATTAAAAAGATTTCCGGTAAAGATGCCTTTGACCTTTACCAGAGCCACGGCTTTCCCATTGAGCTTTTAAGCGAGATGGCCAAAAAGCGTAAAATCGAAGTTGACCAGCGCGGCTTTTGGCAAGAGCTGGAAAAACATCACAAAGTGTCTCGCGCCGGCGCTCATAAGAAATTTAAAGGCGGATTAGGCGGACGAACGGCAACTGAAATCAGGTATCACACCGCGACCCATCTTCTCCATCGCGCCCTTTTAGATGTATTAGGCGAGCATTCCTTCCAGCGCGGCTCCAATATTACCGCCGAGCGGCTGCGTTTTGATTTCGCTCACCCCCACGCGGCGACCCCGGCCGAATTGGCTCAAATCGAAGCGATAGTCAACCAAAAAATCAGCGCTGGCCTGCCGGTCACTCACAAGCATATGACCCCTGCCGAAGCGACATCTGCCGGCGCGCTGGGATTATTTAATGAAAAATACGGCCAGGAGGTAATTGTTTATGCCATCGGCCCCTGGTCAAAGGAACATACGCCGTATTCGCTCGAGATTTGCGGCGGGCCGCATGTCGATAATACCAGTGAAATCGGCAAGTTTAAGATTATAAAAGAGGAAGCGGTGAGTGCGGGCGTCAGGCGTATCCGTGCCATAATAGAGGATTAGTGGTAAAATCAGTTTGAAGCCGGAGGGGAATAAGTGTTTAAGCTCTTTGGTTCAAAATCTCAAAGCGATCAAGCCGCCATATCTTTAGATATTGGCACGGAGTTTGTCAAAGCTCTGATTTTTAAAGTTGATAAGGAAAAGGCGACGGTAGTGGGCGTCGGTCGCCAGCGCCAGCGCTTGGCCGATATGCAAGGCGGTATGGTTACCGATATCCAAGGCGTTATTCGCAACTCGGAGGCGGCACTTTCCGAAGCCGCCGAACAAGCCGGCTTCTTACCGTCGCAGGTCATTATCGGTATCGCCGGCGAGCTGGTCAAAGGCATGACGACGACGGTGCGTTACATCCGCAACAAGCCGCGCGAACAAATTACGCTCGACGAACTCAAAGACATCATCGCCAAGATTCAAATTCGTTCTTTTGAACGGGTGCGCAGCATTTTGGCTCTCGAGACCGGCCACCAGGAAATTGATGTCAAATTGGTTAACGCGGCCATCACCGATGTTAAAATCGACAGCTACCGCGTGACCAATCCTCTCGGTTTTCAGGGCAAAGAAGTTGAAGTCGGTGTTTTTAACGCTTTCGCGCCCATCGTCCATCTTGGCGCTCTGCAGACCATCGCTTCCAGTTTGAAGTTGGACTTGCTGGCGGTCGCCGCCGAGCCCTATGCCGTGGCGAGGGCGCTTGGGCCCAATCAGGGTTCGGATTTTAGCGCGATTTTTATTGATATCGGCGGCGGTACGACCGACATTGCCGTGGTGCGTCAGGGCGGGGTTGAAGGGACAAAAATGTTTGCCCTCGGCGGCCGCGCTTTCACCAAAAGTTTAGCATCGATTCTTAATGTTTCTTTTATGGAAGCGGAAAAAGATAAACTGGCCTATTCGGGCGATAAACTGGCGGGCCAACGGAAGCTGGACGTGGTTAAAAAAGCCGTCAGTTCCGATTGTGAAGTCTGGTTCGCGGGTGTAGAATTAACCTTAGGGGATTTTATCAATGTTGATTTGCTGCCCAGCCGCATATATTTGTGCGGCGGAGGAAGCAAATTGCCCGACATTATGGCGACGCTCAAGCGGGCGCGTTGGAGTAAGGACTTGCCTTTTGCCCGCCGGCCGGTGGTGCAGTATTTGGAGCCGTCGGAGATTCCGCGCGTCAAAGACGCGACCAAAGAATTGAACGACATTGCCGATGTTACACCCATGGCGCTGGCCAACCTTGCCATTGAGCTGGTTGGGTCGGAAGGCGTTGTCGATAGCATCCTCTCGAAAGTCGTCGGCTCATTAACCGAGTAAATATGGAAGAATTCATCTATCTTGAAGTTGACGAAGAGATAACCTCGATCATCGATCGAATGCATCAAAATAAAACCGATAAATTCGGCTTGGTGGTGCCGCGCGGCGCCACGGTGCTCCAATCAGTGGTCAATCTGAAACTCATAAAAAAAGAGGCGGAAAAACTTGATAAAGCCATTGCCATCATCACGCTTGATAAAATCGGCCGCAACTTGGCGGCGCAGGTCGGCTTGCCGGTTTACGACGATGTCAAACAAGCGGCGGTAACGGTGGCGCCCGGCAAGGAGCAAAAAATATCCCACGCCAATGATGTGATAGAGATAGATATGAGCCAGCCGGAAGCGGCGGGCGAAGTGCCGGAAGGAGTCAATGTGCACTATTATGACCAGGAGGGGACGGTGGCGCCGGGTGAAGATATACCAGATAAGAACCCATCGGAGTCAGCGGACAAAGCAGACAAGGGAGGGGAGGAAGCTAAAAGCGCGCCGCCGCCGGAGCCCAAAGAACCCGACTTCAAAGCCAAAGAAATAAAATCATCGCCTATGAAAACCATGCAACAAATCGCCCAGGCCTCGCAACCCGCTAAGTCCGCCAAAAAGAAAGGACTAAAGCGCAGGATTGTTATTGCTCTCGCGGCGGCGGCGCTGGCAGCCATAGTGTACTGGGTTGTTGGCACCAAAGCCCAAGTGACCGTCAGTGTGGACGCGGAGACATATGAGGCCAAAGCGCCGGTGAGCATTGATGCGACGCTGCTAGGCAATGACGCGGAAAATTCCAAAGTTGCCGGCACACTGCTCGAAACTACCGTTGACGTCAAAGAAACCCTTAAGGCCAGCGGCAAAAAACAGGTTGGCGAAAAAGCCACCGGTAAGCTGTCGTTCTACTATAGTAACGATACCACCGGAAAGGTATTAGCCGCCGGTACCGTTGTTACTGGTAATGGTAAAAAATTCAATTTGATTTCAGCGGTACCGGTACCGGGAGCAGGAATAGTTGACGGCAAAGTCGTGCCGGGGACGGCTGACGGGACAGTGACAGCTCAAGATGCCGGTTTAGATTTTAACTTACCCGATTCAACAACTTATTCTGTCGCTGGTAATAGTATGGTTAGCGCCAAAGGCGCGACGTCGGGCGGGACGACCAAAGAGGTAACAGTTGTCGCGGCGACCGATGTCAGCGAGGGCAAGGACAAAATTATTGCCGCCCGTTCGACCGAGCTGCGCGACGCCCTCAAGGCCTCCGCTAAAGGACTCTTTATTATCGAGAGCGCCGTTAATTACAGCTTCACGGAATTTACCCCTTCCAAAGAAGTCGGCGCCGAAGCCGAAAATATTGAAGT
>Ga0214473_10006659_pt1 | contig 13753 bp, 16 predicted proteins | sample RVTome_7_FD_203509 | JGI IMG/M metagenome (GOLD analysis project Ga0214473, IMG submission 203509) | Soil microbial communities from uranium-contaminated site in the Upper Colorado River Basin, Wyoming, United States - RVT98D197 | ecosystem: Environmental > Terrestrial > Soil > Contaminated >... | reverse complement strand
GGGGCGACCGGCCCGGTCGCCCCTACATCTGTCTTAGATCTGTGTTTAGGACGCTTCGTCCGCTGCCCTATCGGCCCGCGTGAGCGAGACGACTCTATCCACGAACTCAGCGCATAGCCCCGCCTGGGAGCGGTAGTCGAAGAGCGCCTCGATCTCCTCCGGGGTGAGGTGCTGGCGGACGCGGGGCTCCGCCAAGAGCGCCTCCTTGAACGGGCGACGCGCCTCCGCCGCGGCCATCGCCGTTTCGTAGACGATGGTATGGGCCGTCTGCTTGCCGACGTGCTCCGCCAGTGCAAGCATGACCGCCTCGGAGAAGAGGAAGCCGCCGGTCGCCTCCAGGTTACGGCGCATCGCTTCCGCGTCGACCTCCAGGTGCGATAGCATCTGGTTGGCCAGGCGTAGCAGGGCGCCCATCATGGTGCAGGCCGGGGGAATTGTGGCCCATTCGACCTTCCAGGAGCGGCCGTCGCGCTCGTGGTCGTGGATGAGGCTCTCGGTGAGGGCCGCGGCGTGATGGCGGATGAGGCGAGAGAGGGTGCCCAGGTGCTCGGCGATCTCGGGGTTGCGCTTGTGGGGCATGGTGATGCTGCCCACGGCGCCTTGCACGAAGCCCTCGCGCACCTCGCCGATCTCCGGGCGCTGCAGGTTGTAGACCTCCTGGCCGATCTTGTCGAAGGTGGCGGCGACGAGGGCGAGGAGGTTCAAGAACTCGGCTAGGCTGTCGCGGGTCGTGTCCCAAGCGATGTCGGGAGGCTGGAGCCCGAGCCGCTTCAGGAAGCCCTCCTGGAGCGCGATGCCCTTCGGGCCGAAGGAGGAGAGGGAGCCGACGCCGCCGGAGAGCTGGCCGACAGAGAGCCTCGGACGGACCTCCTTGAGGCGCTCGAGGTGGCGGCGGACCTCCCGCGCCCATACGGCCATCTTGAAGCCGAAGGTGATCGGCAGGCCGGCCTGGCCATGAGTGCGCCCGGCCATGAGGGTGTCGCGGTGCCGCTGGGCAAGGCTGATGAGCGTATCCTCAGCCTCGCGCAGGTCGCGGAGGGCGATGTCACAGACCCGGCGCAGCGCGAGCATGGTCCACGTGTCGGTGACGTCCTGGACGGTGGCGCCGTAGTAGACGTACTCGCCTGCCGTGCCCCGGCAGGCACGCTGGAGCTCGCGGATGAGCCCCAAGGTGGAATGGCTAGTTTCTTCATATCCCTGGCGCACCCTGTCGAGGTCGAGGTTCTCGATCCGGGCGGCGCGGGCGATCTCCGCTGCGGCGTCAGCGGGTATGAGGCCGACCTCGGCCTGCGCCTGGGCGAGGGCGGCGATGATATCGAGCCACGCCTGCGTGCGCGGCATGTCGTCGAAGATGGCGCGCATCTCGTCGGTTCCCCAAGCGCGGCGGTAGATGAGAGAGTCCATCATATGGACCGGCATCGTTGTTCACCTCACAGATTGGCAAGAGCCCGCGCCCGTTGCAGGAGCTGCTCATCAACCTCGATCAGACGTGCCTGCGCCGCTTGATGCCAGTCTGTGGCCTCGCCTGCAGCGCGGCGCGCCTCGTCGATCATGGCCCGTACCGGCGCCTCGGCCGCTCCGCCCAGCCCTGTGCGGCCGGCGACGAGCGCCTCAGGATCGAGAGCGGCGCGGACTGCCTCTGCGGACAGGGCCAAAGTATGCCCAAGCACGTCTCGCGCGGCTTGGTCGAGCCTCTCCTGGTCAAGCGGCGCGCCTTCCGGCGCCGCGCGGCGCACCGCATGACCCACGACCGCATGCGCCGTGCGGTAGTCCAGCCCGGCCTCCAGCATGATGGTCTCGGCCAGATCGGTGGCCTGGGCGTAGCCCTCTGAGGCGCGTTGGGCGAGCCGAGTGCGGTTCACCTGAAGGCCACGAAGGACACCGGCCATGAGGTCCGCGGTCTCGATGGCGCGGTGCAGAGCGTGCGGGACCTCGCCGTACGCGAAGATGCGATTGTCGACCTGACCCGATGGCGTCTTCCCGACCGCTGCCATGGAGGCCAAGCGGCCGATGAGGTCGCCGGTCACACCACGGACGAAGGCGAGCGCGTAGGGGTTCTTCTTCTGGGGCATGATGATGCTCGTGCGGGCGTGGGCGTCGGCAAGCTCGACAAAGCCGAACTCCTCGGTGGACCAAATCTGCAGGTCCTCGGCCAGGCGGTCGAGGTTGAGCAGCAGTGCCACGAGGGCGGCCATCGCTTCGAGGGGTCCGTCGGCCTGCCACATGGCGTCGCGCGGATGGGTGACAATGCCGTCGAAGCCGAGCAGGTCGGCCAGCCGCTGGCGGTCGAGCGGGAGCCGGGAGCCGTTCGTGCTGCCGCCCCCAGCCGGGCTGCGGTTGATGCGCTGAAAGGCTGCCCGCAACCGCTCGAGGTCCCGCATGGCCGGATAGGCGAAACCCAGGAGGTAGTGCGCCAGCGTGGTAGGTTGGGCGGGCTGGAGGTACGTGTAGTCGGGCATGATGGTGGCGACGTGGGCCTCTGCTTGGGCGAGGAGGGCCTCCAGATAAGCGACGGACGCCTTCGTCAGGGCTAGAAGGCGTTCGCGGACGGCCAGATGGTAGGCAATAGTGGTCGCCTCACGGCGGGCGCGTCCGGCGGAGAACCACCCCGCGGCTTCTCGGTCGCGCTCCACCAGCCAGTGCTCCCGGTTGGTGTAAACGTCGCCACGCGCTGGGTCGAGGGGGAAACGGTCGAGCGGCAACGCCTGCAGCTCGAGAAGGAGCGTCAACAAGCGACGGCCGATCTCGTGGGGCAGGACACCTACCTCGATGAGCATGGTTGTGTGGGCAAGATCGGCCGGGCCGATGCCCGGCCAGAGGATGGGCGCGAGGCCCACCTCCCAGCGAAACGCCGAGCGCACGAGCTCCGGCGCGGGGCCTTCGCTCAGGCGGCCTTCTCTTGGCTCGGCCATTGCGGCCTTCCTCCGGTGCCGGTGCTGATTCTGAGCTTCAGCCTGGAGGCTGAGGCATGTCAGTATGCCGGAAGGACGCTGTCGCCTACAATACCCCGGTCCTTGTGGCTGCGCGTACTTGCTGGTTCAGCGCTCAAGGGAGGGTCCAATCCTTTGTTCGGCCTCTAGTGCTCGGCCTGCTCGACGTACCGCCGCAGCGTCTCGAAGCGCAGGCCACAGCGCAACGCCTCCAGGGCGAGCACATCGTTGGGGCGGACGTTGCCAAGGTTCACGTTGGGCCCGAAGCGCACGACGAAGTACTCCTGCTGCTGTGTGAGCGGCGCCTCCCAGATGACGCGGTCGACGCTCTCGATACCGGCGAGGAGCTCGTTCAAGCGTTGCTCGACGACTCGGCCGTCGTCGTCGTAGATGCCGACGCGCATGCCGGACTCGCGGGCTTCGACGATGACCTTGTCCGCGCCCAGCTCGAGGTCTCGCTGGATCTGGCGGCTTAGCTCGGTCGGGGAAGGCTGGTGGGCAGGGTCCTTCTTGCCCACCTCGCTGACCACCTTGAGGCCGAGGTCGAGGGCGCGGCGTATGGCGTCGGCCCGGACCTGGGATGGGAGGTCGAGGGTGCCGTCGGAAATCTCGACAGTGGTAAAGCCCAGCTCCCTGGTCCGCTGGAGGTAAGGGACGCAGACGCCCTGGAACACAGCCGCCTCAAACAGGGTGCCGCCGGGATACACGTCGACACCGGCCGCTTTGATACGCTCGATCTTGCGCCGCAACACGTCCTCGTCGAGGAACACTGAGGTGCCGAAGCTGAGCTTGATCTGGTCTATGTAATCGCCGCTGAGCTCCAGAAGGTCCTCGATCTCGTTGGGGCCCTGACAGCGATCAAGCACCATGGTGATGCCGACGCTGCGCGGTTTCACCGTGCGGTCCTGAGTCAGGCCGGGCAGGACGCCGTCCCACGCCTTTCGCTTGTCCATCCGGTTATCCTCCCGACGCGACGGGTTTCGGTGCATGTTGCGCTACAAGCGCGCGTAGACCCTCTTCTACCTGCTGCAAGGTGGCCCCCCACGGCACGACCACGCTATGCTCCCCGACTTCGATCTCCTGCTCGAGCAGGCAGCATTTCAGGAGCGTTGGCTCATTGCCTGCTGGCGGTATGTGCCGGGGGCACATTTCGATGTACGGCGGCTCGTCGCCGTAAAAATGGCGATGAATCTGGCGGCTACGCTCGCAGCCGATGAGGAGCCACTCTTGCCGGGGGGGACGCTCGTCCAAGTAGAAAGTCGGGCCCGGGCCCTCGAGGCCCGAGGCGCGGCACGGGAAAAGGTGGGCTGGTGCCGGGTTGGCGTGGGCGAGGCCCGAGAGGTCGGTGAGCGCAGGCGTCAAGAGGACCGGCGGAAGGTCGGCGTAGGAGAGGACCTGTTGGGCCATCGCGAGCAGCTTTGGCGGCTCGGGCGGGATCTCCTCGACCACACGGATCGCCAGGGGCGCGGGGTGGTGCAGGAAGTTCACGTGGCTATAGAGCCCTTCGACGACCAAGGTGGCCTGCGACGAAAGGCCGAGAGCCGCCGCTTTGGCGGCCATCGCGCTGGGGTTGCCCGTGTCCACCTGCGGGTCGCGCATGAAGACGCAGGCCTCGGGCAGCGCGACGACTTCGACGGCAGTGATGGGGCTGAAGAGGGGCGTTGTCGTCACTTTGGTGACATACGCCACGGCTGTCTGGCCGTGCTCGCCATGGAGGACGATGTAGTCGGTCCACCGGTAGGCCTCCTTGCCCAAGAGGTAGTCGCGGATGGACGGTTCGTCCAGCCGGATGGGAACGCGCTGGACACTGACGCGCCGGTATGGGAGGGGGATCAGATTTTGCATGGCGAACGTCCGTCTGCGATGTGGCACTGGGCTAAAGGGTTGAAGGGAATGATACCTCTTTTGGGTTAGGGCGTGGAAGCCGACGCACAAGGTCTCATGGGGCGCCTTCTCCGATGCGGGCATTTGTGCGCACCGGAGAAGGCGCGTCTTCGTTGTCGCTCGTCGTGCGCCTACATCCGGAACTCGGCTGGCTCCACGTACTCCCAAGGCTCGCCGCGCCGGTATTTGCCGGCTACCTCGAGCACCTTCAGTGCATACTGGAAGGCGTAAGGGATACCGGGGCCATTGGGCACGAAACCGCCGGCCAGTGTGCCGACTGCCACCGCCTCGAAGATTTCGCCATCCGTTGCGCCGGCCTCGATGGCAGGGATGACGTGAATGAGGCAGGCGGGGGAGCGGTAGGCGACGCCGATGGCTGTGAACATCAGCTCCTTCACCTTCCGAGGGAGGGCACCGTCCTGCCAGATTACATTGTAGAAATCAGCGAACCTTTCGCCTGCCTCCGGCGCCACGGTATTCAGGATTTGGAACATCCGTGGCGTGAAGAGCATCTTCTCTTTCATGTAGGCGTTCGCTTGGGCGGCTCGATCACCAGTGGCCATAGCAGTTACTCCTGTTGACAGAATTGGACTCGATAACCTGGCTAGGTGTGGCGAGATGAGTTCTTTAGAGTTCGCTCTCACCTCCTTGGCCAAGTGGGCCATTGGTGGGGGGGAATCCCGATCCTCTAGGGCTCTGGCGGAGCCCGACGGAGCCAAAAGTAGGCCAGCCAGAGCGCAAGCAGGCCCGCGGTTATCAAGACCAACGCCGGCCCGTCGGTGCTACGGTTCGCCAGAAGATAAACGACAGTTACTAGATACACTAAGTAGTTGAACCAGCGCAACCATGCGACAGGCTTTGGCGGGGCGAGGCGCACTTGGCCGCCGAAGGGCTCCTGGGAAGACGAGTCAGGCCTATCGTCGGCCACCGTCGTCCTCGAAGACTTGGTGTTTGGCGGCCTCGATATCGCGGAACTGGCCGGAACGCCGACCCCACCAGAGGAAGGCGAGCCAGGCCAAGACCAGCGCGACCATGAGCGCCACTACCGTCAGGCTCGCTAGGTACATCACGCCCTCACTGTAGCGTAAGGAGGTAAGTCGACAGAGCTTCCAGTGCCGCGTCAGGCAGGTGGGCAAAGGCGGGCATGATCGAGCCGAAAGCGATCGCCTGCGGGTCCCTGAGGTGGGCGAGGTGCCACTCTCGGTCTGGGTGTCGTCGGGCGGTGAAGGTCAGATCGGGCCCTTGGCGCTCGGTGCCCCAAAGCACCGGCGCCTGGTACGCGTAGTCGCCCGGCTGCGACTCGGGACCGATGTCGCCGGCTCGCATGATGTAGCCATGTTCTGCCTCGGGAGCGCGCACCTGCTGCGTGTGGCAGTAGCCACAGCCCTCGCGGATGTAGACGCGGCGTCCGAGCGCCTCTTCCGGCGTGTACGGCCTTGCACCTGGGGAGGGCGCTGGCGCGAGCCAGCCCGGGAGGCCTGTGGTGACGATGACGCCGATCACGAGGAACAGCAGCGAGCCGCCGAGGAGGTAGGCGAGGGTGGGCTGGCCGGGGATGGTCGTGCGCATGCCTTAGGCTGTCTCGGCCGAGACTCTGCCTCGAAAGGCCCGCCACACTTGATAGGCGAAGAGGAGCTGGCCGACGGCCATGATGAGCCCCGCGAGCAGGCGGATCAAGTGATACGGCTGGAGTGAGCGCACCGTCGCCAGGAAGGGGATCGCGCCGGTGGCCCAGTTCTGCCCCTGGATGAGGCCGGCTGACCACAGGGTGAGCAGAAATAGCCAGAGGCCGCCCATGGTCAGGCCGTAGTGCCACCACTGCAGGCGTGGGTCGAAGCGGGCGCCGTCGATGCGCCCCAGCAGGTGATAGACCAGCGCGAAGCCGTAGGCGGAGTAGGCTCCCACGAAGACGAGGTGCGAGTGGCCGATGACCCAATTGGTGAAGTGGACGAGAAGGCTGAAGTCGCGGAAGGACTGGGCCACGCCCTGGACGCAGGTAAGGAGGTACATGGAGGCGCCGGTCGCTACCCAGACGAGCGGCACGTCATGCGGCAGGCGATGCCAGGCGCCGCGCATGGTCATGACGAAGTTGACGCCGAACGCGGTGTTGGGGATGGCGGCGAGGATGCTGAAGGCGATGGAGACGAACTCCAGCCAGTCGGGCCCGGGCGCATAGAGCAGGTGGTGCTGCCCTGCCCAGACACTGGCGAAGCCCCAGATGGCGAGGCGGTGGCTGAACAGCGGGTTGCCGCTCAAGCGCGGGATGAGATAGAGGGCGATGCCGAGGCCGCCGGTGGTGAACCAGACGTTGAAGAGGTTATGGACATAAAAGTAGTTCACGATGGCATCGTTCATGCCGACGTAGGCGCCGCTCGTGTCCCATATCTTGTTCCCGAAGGCGTAGACCAGGGCCATGATGAGGCTGGCCGCCATGAAGTTCCAGACGCTGACGTAGAGTCGCGGCTCGCGGCGGCGCAGGACGGTGCCCCAGACGTTTAGTGCGAGCATGAGGAACAGCGTGGTCTGTAACAGGTCGAGGGGCCAGACGAGCTCGGCGTACTCGCGACCCTGGGTGAACCCGAGCGGCAGCGAGACGACGGCGCCCGCTATCAGCGCGTTCCAGAGGATGCACGTCCAGCGCGCGAGCGCTTCGCTGAACAGAGTGGTGGCGGTGAGGCGGGGCGTCAGGTAGAGGAAGGCGGCGGCGTACATCATCGAGAGCCAGCCGAAGAGGAGCACGTTGACGTGCATCGGCCGCAAGCGGCCGAAGTTGAGCGGGCCGCGCCACGCCTCGGGGATGAAGGACTGGACATTAGGCGTGTAGAGGAAGGCGGCGAGCAGCAGGCCTACCGCGCCCGCGACGAGGAACCAGAGGACGGCGGAGTAGACGAACCAGCGCGCCGCCTGGTCGGGCGTGAGGGCTCGGCCCCCGGCGCTTGGAGCAGGGGCGGGCGTCGTGCTCTGGGCTTGGGGAGCGCCCTCAACGGGCGAACGCATAGGCGCCTCGAGACGCTTCGTGGTGAAACGCGGTCAGTCTAGCAAGCAGGGGGGAGGGCGTCTAGGATCCCTACACCACGACCAGCTCCGCTTTCACCGGCACGGAGCGCTCCAGGGAGTTGCCGACGGGCGAGGAGCGGAGCGTGCGCTCCCAGATCTCCTGGAGGGTGGCCTGGTCGGCGTCGGACTCGACGTAGAGCTTGGCGGTGATCGAGTCGAAGCCGGAGTGCCCCTCGTCGTTGATGCCGAGGAACTGGAAGACGTTGTCCTGCGTGGACTCCAGCGTCACCTCGGCGTTGTAGACGGGGATGCCGCGCTTGCTGGCGTTGAGGACGAAGCCGGTCAGGTAGCAGGCGCCGAGGGCGCCAAGGACGTACTCCATAGCGTTGGGGGCCTCGTCCTCGCCGGTCAGGTGGGTGGGCTCGTCGACGAGGAAGGTGTGGTTGCGCACGAGGGCCTTCAGCTTGAGCCCGCCGAGCCAGCGGACCCGCGAGGTCTTGCGGCCCTTGGAGGCGCCTGGCGTCGCCGCCACGGCCTCGAAGGCCTCTTTGATCTCTTGGAGGTTGATGCCGTTCAGTTCGGTTTCGTTGCCCATGTGTGTAACCTTACTTGTCCCACCCGCCCACCCAGATAGGTTTTGGGGGACGCCCCCAAGCCCCCGCCAGAGGGGCGTCGCCCCTCTGGACTCCCCGGATGGATGCATGTCCCGTACTCGGCAGTGCCTTTCCTCTTCTGTGCCGCGCGCCCTGTGGGGTACTGGGGACACCCCAGACCCCGCCATCCTTCGATAGGCTCAGGATGGGCGAGCTCCGCCCCTCTAGACTCCCCTCCACAACACTTACGCGCCATACTCGGCGCGGAGCTGCTGGGCGGCCTTGGCGATGATCTTGAGCTTCTGTGCCGCGATCTCGGGTGGGTTCATGGGCCGCTCGGCGAAGGTGCCGAAGCCGCAGTCAGGGTTGAGGTAGACCTGTTGTGGATCGAAGTACTGGAGCGCCTCGTGGACGCGGTCGACCACCTGCTCAACCGGCTCCATCTCGTCCGTTCGGGGGTTGACCACGCCGAGGCCGATCTCCTTGATCCGGGGCCAGCGATCGAAGGCGGCCAGCGCGCCGGCGCGGGGCGTGGCGTATTCGAGGACCATCTGATCGAGCTCCATCGCCATGAGATAGGGGACAAGCGGCTGGTAGGAGCCCTCGAGCAGGGCCGCCTCCTGTCGCGTCCAGTTGCCACGGCAGATGTGGATGCCGGTCTCGATACCCTCGACGCCGTGCAGGACGGCGTTCATGAGGCGCAGGGCCCACTGCAGCTCCTGGGCAGGGTCGCCGGAGGAAGCGGCCAGAGAGGCGCACATAAAGGTGCGCTCCTTCACCTCGGGCTTGAAGACGGCGTCGGTGAGCACCGGCTCGTCGAACTGGACGAAGGCGACGCCGGCGTCGCGCAGGCGGACCAGCTCGTCACGGAGGAGGTTGACGATGACCTCGGCGAGGTCGGCCTGGGTGGGATAGGTAGCGTCCGTCACGCCCTGTACCCACATGGAGCGGGTGAGGAGGTAGGGGCCCGGCAGGGCGACCTTGACGGGCTTGTCGGTGTGCTTGCGAAGGAACTGGTACTCGTCCAGCGCGAGGGGCATGCGGGGCTTGACCGGCCCCACGACGGTGGGGTTCTTGATGGCGAAGGCGGGGGCGTCCATGCTGCGCAGGACCTGGTCAAAGGAGGCCTTGTCCTCGACGATGTCCATCAGCTCGGCGAGGCTCATCATCGTGACGCCTTCCAGCTTCTCGACTACGAAGGAGTAGAAGTTATCGCGCCGCTGCTCGCCGTCGCTGACGATGTCGACGCCGGCGTCTTCCTGGAGGCGGAGCGCCTCGATCACTGCTTTGTCGGCGAGGGCGTTCAGCTCTTCGAAAGAGAGGCGGCCGGCCTTGCGGCGTCGGAAGGCCTCGACCAGCTCTGGGGGCCGTGGCCACGAGCCGACGACGGTGACGGGAAAGAGGGGAGCGTTGGGGATGGGCATGGGTGCACCCTCCTGTGGTTGCCGTTGAGCCTGCGTGCGCCCTCTGAGGTCGCACGCAGGCTTCTGATTATAGGCAGTCGCCCTGATAGGTCGCAAACGAAGCGCCCTTCTTTTGGGCCTATGCTATACTACCGCCCGATTGTGAAGGCGGAAACAAACTATGCCTGCGCTTCTCCTCGTCTCACTGCAAAGCGGCGCCGGTAAGACGGCCCTAGCGGCCGGAATCGCGCAGCGTTATCAGGCCAGCGGCCGGCGCGTCGGCTATATGAAGCCGCTGACCATCGGCTCGACCGCCGATGCCGCGGCCGATGGCGACGCTGTCTTCCTCAAGCGCTTGCTCGCTATCGAAGAGACGGTGGGCGAGCTCTGTCCGGTAGCCCTGAGCCTGGACGAGGCGGCGCGTTTCGATTTCCTCGACCGGCTAGAGGCGGCCTATCGTCGGGCCGCCTTCGGAAAGGACCTCATGGTCCTCGAGGGGCCAGCCATGCCACTGGGGGAAGCGCTGGCGCGGGTCTTGGGTCGGATGGCCCAGGCCCTCGACGCCTACATCGTCTTTGTCGTCCGCGACCAGCAGGGCCTGAGCACGGAGGGCGTGATTGGACTGGCGCGGGTGCTCGGCCCATCGCTGCTGGGCGTCGTCGTGAATGGCCTAACGGCCAGCCGTGCACGCCCTGCCCGCGTCTCGTTCCTCAGGCCTTTAGAGCGGGCTGGCCTGCGCCTCCTGGGCGTCATCCCCGAGGAGTGGCCCCTCATGGCGGTCACAATCGCCGATGTCGCTGAGGGCATCCAGGGTGAGGTGACGGTGGCCGCTGAGCGGCGCCTTGACCTGGTCGAACATCTCATGCTCGGCACGCTGACGTCCGACTCCATCGCCCCGTACTTCCGGCGGTTCGGGCACAAGGCAGTCATTTCCCGTGGCGACCGGCCCGATGTGCAATTGGCGGCACTGCGGACCGATGTCGCCTGCCTGGTGGTCACGGGCGAGCTAGAGCCAGACGCGGACGTCGTTTACCGGGCGGAGGAGCGGCAGGTGCCGGTGGTGCGGGTCCACCGCGACACACTGAGCGTCGCCAGTGACCTCGACGCCGTCTTCGCCCGCGGGCGCTTCCGCCAGGTGGGCAAGTTGGGGCCCTTGGCGCAGTTGCTGGACGAGCGCCTCGACTGGGCGGCGCTGGGTGAGACGCTGGGCCTGCCTGGGTGAGATCGACGCTGTCTCCGCGTACAGCAAAGGGTACCACGGCGCGCCGCGCCCCGTAGTTACGGCGTTGTTTCGACTGGTGCTAAGATTGCATTATGGCGCGACGCAAAGGCACCACTCTCGCCCAGAAGCCATCGCCTCGGGCCTGGACCTACGAGGACTACCTGCGCATACCCGACGACGGGAACCGCTACGAGGTCGTCTGGGGAGAGCTGATCATGCCGCCGTCACCGACGCCGGGGCATCAGAGCGTTGTCGTCAACCTCTCGAGGATCCTGTCCGAACACGTAACCGCCTATGACCTTGGTAGGGTCTATGTTGCCCCCCTCGATGTCGTGCTCGCTGAGCACAACGTGCTCCAGCCCGACATCCTGTTCATTAGCAAAGAGCGCCTAGGCATCGTGACGGAGACACATGTCGCCGGTAGTCCTGACCTGGTGGTAGAGGTGCTCTCTCCCGGCACGGCGGCCTTCGATCGCGGCCGGCGGATGGACGCCTACGCGGCTTTCGGCGTGGCACATTGCTGGCTTGTGGACCCCCGCTCGCACGCGTTCGAGGTGTACGAGCTGCGCGGCGAGCGCTATGAGCTTGTCGCGCGCTTCATCGAGGCCGAAGCGTTTGCGCCGGCGCTGTTCCCTGGGCTTACCGTGTCGTTGGAGTTGCTTTGGTAGGGTGAGAGGCGCTCAGCCCTCGCGGCCGTCGGTCACAGAGGTGGCTGCCGGCGCTCCCACGTAGCCGCAGTAGGGGCAGGCGTGCCAAGACGGGTGGAGGAGTCGGCGGCAGCGCGGGCAGGGGGCGCGCAGTTGCGTTCGGCAAATGGGACAGAGGAGGTAGTCCTCCTGGACCGGCGCTTTGCAGGTGGGGCAGGCGTGGTCGTCCTCCATCTCGCGCAGCAGCGCTTCTTCTTCCAGCGAGCGCTCGTACTCCTCGGCGAGGGTGCGTCCGGGTCGCAGGAGAAGATACAGCGGCAGGCCAAAGAGGCTGAAGACGGCCACCAGCAGGGGCAGCGTTGCCCGGAGCAGAGAGTCGCGCGTGCGAGCGGCCGCGTCCCGGAAAGCCCAGATGGTGAGGGTGACCCACATCGCCGCCAAGTACAGCCCGCCGAGCAGCGCGCCGAGCCGAAGCCATTCTTCAAGCGTTACGGGCATCGTCCAATCCTCGAAGGGCTATCGTAGCGTGCTTTCGCCTGCCTGGCTAGGGCCGGCGGCGTGTCGCGGTGTCGAAGGGGGCTTGGGGCGCCCGCGCCAGCGACTGACGCGATCCGGGGCGTAGTCCGCGGCCGGGAAGCAGGGAATCCAGCAACTTCCTCTCGTGCTAAGATGACTTGGCGGTTGGTGGGATCCGTATCGAACATGCCCGTAACCCTGAGCGATTGCACGCTCGCTGAGATACTTGTCACTGCCCTCTCTCAAGAGGTGGAGGACGGCCAGGTTGTCGCTGTCGGAGGACCGGACCCGGTCCTCGCGGCGGCAGCGCTCCTCGCGCGCGCCAGCCATGCGCCCTCTATCACCATCCTCCGACTGGGCGCCGATGGCTACTGGCCTTTCCACGGTTCGTCGAAGGAGGTCCTCGATCTGGGCGAGCGTGGCCTCTTCGACGTGTTTCTCCTGCCCGCGCCGAAGGTGGACGGACGCGGCGTCGCTGCGTACGAAGCCGACCACCTCTCGGGGCGCTTTCCAGGTGGGCTGGGCACGCGTCGTCTGTACCATTTGGCCAAGCGCGCCGTCCTCTTCGCCGGGACGCATTCGCGCGATACCTTCGTGCCGCGTCTGGAGCCCACCCCAGACACAGGTCCGCCTCTGTTGCCACTGAGCGAGGTCGCGGAACCGTACGCCTTGTTCACGCCTCTCTGCCGATTCGATTTCCTTGAAAACGGCTGGCGGCTTGCCGCTCTTCACCCAGGCGTCAGATCGGAGGAGGTCGTGGCTGCCACCGGCTACGTCTACTCGCAGGACGACCCGTTGAAGACTACCGAATGGCCCGATGCTACGATGCTGCGGCTTCTACGCACGACCATCCGCGCACAGCTCGGAGAGCGCTACCCTGACTTCGCTGCCGGAGCTTTCGGCAGAGGGACCGCCTCGGGGACGTGAACGGCCTGAGCACGCCGTATAATACGGCTGTGGACGACCTTATCACACGAATCCTGCGTCAGAGCCACACCATCGCCGTGGTCGGGCTGTCGCCAGACTCTGAGCGCGACAGCTACGAGGTGGCCGCCTATCTGCAGGCCCACGGCTACCGCATCATCCCCGTCAACCCCAATGCCGCTGAAATCCTCGGCGAGCGATGCTTCGCCGACTTGCGCAGCATCCCAGAGCGCATAGATCTTGTGGATGTCTTTCGTCGCCCAGGGGCGACGCCGGAAATCGCCGAAGCAGCCGTGGCCATGGGCGCCAGGGCTCTCTGGCTGCAGCTCGGCATCGTGAACGACCAGGCAGCCGCCATCGCCTGCGCCGGCGGCCTCGACGTGGTCATGGACCGCTGCACGATGATCGAGCACCGAGAGCGTTTTGGTCCGCGTCTCTGATGCCAGCCCCACGCGTCTATAGCACCGAGGCTATCATCCTGCGTCATCAGGACCTGGGTGAGGCCGACCGCATCATCACGGTCTTCACGCCCCGCTTCGGCAAGCTGCGCGTCGTGGCGAAGGGCGTCAAGCGGCCGCGCAGCCGCCTGGCGGGCCATCTGGATTCGCTCTGTGAGGTCAACCTGCTTCTCGCCCGC
>Ga0214473_10006658_pt1 | contig 13754 bp, 10 predicted proteins | sample RVTome_7_FD_203509 | JGI IMG/M metagenome (GOLD analysis project Ga0214473, IMG submission 203509) | Soil microbial communities from uranium-contaminated site in the Upper Colorado River Basin, Wyoming, United States - RVT98D197 | ecosystem: Environmental > Terrestrial > Soil > Contaminated >... | reverse complement strand
TTGTGGAACCTGAACTAACGATTCGTAAAGCGCGTGAAGCTCGGCCGCATGACGGTCCATGCTTACGTACGGGGCGATCCCGACTGCGGCTTCTCCCACCCGTCGCCGCGTGCCCCCATGCCTCAGCGAATCCACCAGATCGGCCAGCTCCACGACTTGAGTCGGATTGTCCAGGACGAGGCCGTTCTCCCCGTGCATGATCATCTCCGAGGCCCCGTCCCATTTCGTCGTGACGCAGGGCAATCCGGAGACCATGGCCTCCAGAACCACCCGGCTGCACGGATCATAATACGTCGGATGCACGAGCACGTCGGCGGCGTGAAGGAACGCGCGGACCCGATCGGTCGGTCCGGTGAAGGCCAGGTGCCGGTTCAACCCCATCCGCGCGGCCAACCGGTGCCAGTGCTGGGTGTCGCCGCGTCCGATGACCAGCGCGCGAAGGTCGTCACGCCCCCGACGCCGCAGTAAAGACATCGCCTCCATCCACCGTCGCACGCCCTTGAGCTTGAAATTGTGCGCCACTTGAACGGCCAGGATTTCGCGCTCGCCGATTCCATACTCTCGTCGAATCTCCCGACGATGGCCGGCGCGTTCCTCCGGCGAGGACGGGTCGGGGTCGACGGCGTTGAAGATCTTGCACACCCGCTTGCCGCTGAGCCCGTAATGGCGCTGCAGTTGGTCGACGACGTAGTTGGAGATGGCCACCACGACCGGACCGTCGCGACCGCCGAGCAGGGTTCGCTCCAAGCGCAGCAGATACCGTTGCTTGAGGTTGAGGCGATTGGCATACCGTTTCAGGTGCCGCGCCTGCGGAGATGACAGCAACGCCAGGTTGCGTTCCACCGTTTCCGCCACCGTGCCGCCGCGCGGCTGATAGACGGTGGCCAAACGGCACGGGGAGATGGCGTGAATGATGTCGAAGCGGTCTTCTCCCAGCATGTGCTCCACGCGATGGGCGAAGGTCATACTCCGGCGCGTCCGCGACATGGAAGCGCCGCCTACCGTGTGAATGAAAAGACCCGGGCGTGGTGAGGGACGGCTTCGGGTCATTACATGGACCTCGACGCCGCGATCGACCAGATGATGCAGGAACTGGAGCGTGGAGGTCTCCGCCCCGCCGCGCCATGCATCCAGCCACTCCGCCACCAGGGCCACTTTCACGGGAGGCAGACCTTTCCCTCGCGGACGAGTCGCCGACGAGCATGCCGCGCCATGGCGGCCGATTTCCCCTCGATTCGATACATCAGCGGCCGCAGGCCGATATCCAAATTCGCCTCCCGCAGGTAGCGCGTCAACCAGCGCAGGCGATCGCTTCGCGTGACCAGGCGCGACGGCGTGGAAAAGTGAAGCGCGGCCAGGTCCTTGATGATCCAGCGAAGCCGCCGCCACTTAGGTCGCAGGATGCGTTGCAGATCGATCAAACGCAATCGTCGGCCCATGCCCGCTCCCCCGTCGAAGAATACATGGGAAAGATAAAGATCGCGGTGTACGTAGCCCAGCGAATGGAACCGGGCGACCAAAGTGGCCGATTCATCGAGGATGGAACGAGTGACGAGGCGGAGTTCCGGCGGAGCGCATGGCTTTTGCTCGGCGCACCAACGTTCCAGCGATTGTCCGGGCGCTTCTTCCAGCAGAATGGCGCTTCGGACCTCGCGTCGACCGCGAAGCGTCTCGCCGAACGCGACCGCCCGGACCGCGGGGAGGTGATCCGCGGCCAGTCGCCTCGCCCACGCCCATTCCAGCCCGGCGACACTACAGGCAAGGGCCCCGGCCCGCCGGACTTCGCGTTGAATTCGCAGAGGCGGCTGCGTGAACCGCTTGAGATACAGGACACGCCGCTCCCCGCCGATCGTGAGCGCCAATCGTAAACGCTCGCGCCAACCGCCCAAGCCGGGCTTGGACAACGATTCGGCGTCGCGCACTCGGAACAATCCGTCAAGCGAATCCCATCCGTGTTCGCGCAGCAAATCCGCATACTCCGCCGCCACGCAAAGGTCGTGTAAGGGATCCACGTCCCCGTCCCGAGTTGGGCCGCCGTGATTAGACATGGCAGCCCGTCGCTCGTGTGATCGGAGCGCGCGGGGCCCGATCGTTCAGCAACTCCACCGCACGATGATACACCTGATCCGACGTCACACCCCCTATGCAGTTCACATGGCCGAGCGGGCACACCCGCTGCTGACAGGGGCCGCATTCGATGTTGATTCTCACGATCCGCTCGAGCGAGTACCGCGTGGCCGTCCAGTCGGGGTGTGTCGGTCCGAAGATAGTGACCATCGGAACGCCGAACGCCCGGGCGAAATGCCGTGGTCCCGTGTCATTGCCAATCAACAGGTCCGCCCGGGAAATCAGCGATTGTAACTCCCCCAACGTCAGTCGCGGCTCGTGCAGGACGATCCCGCCGCGTGTCATACATGCGCCGACGCGCTGCGCGATCGGCTCCTCTCCCGGTCCGCAGGTAACCAGAACCGCCGCCCCGTGCGATGCGATCAGGCGATCGCCGACCTCCGCGAACCGTTCCGGAAACCAGCACTTGGCCGCACCGTATTTCGCGCCCGGACTGAGCACCACGATCGGGCGCCCGTCGTCAACGTCCGTTTCGCGCAATCTCCGCCGGACCTCCTCGTCGTCCTCGGGGTTCGTGTACAACTCCAGCTCGTCGCTCGGTCTTGGACAACCGATGGCTTCGACCAGGTCGGCGTAATACTCGACCAGCGGCATGGGAATGAAGCGAGTCCGGCAGGTCGTCGGTAACGGGATCGCCAGCTCGTGTTCTCGAACCATCGCCCTCCATGCAACCGGGTTCTTTTCCACGGCTGAGCCGCGGGCTTTAGCCTGCGCGACCGCAGGAAGGTCTGCCGACCCCCGCGCTCCATCCGCTTCAGTCGAAGGACTTGCTTCTTTCCCTCGACCATCCTCACCCCTCCCGACTCTTATCCGCCGATTCTTCACCGGAATGCGTGCGGTCAGCAGGAATCCCCGTCCGTCGCGATCGTAGCCGATCCGGTGCGTCGCTCCGGACAGCCGCGCGATCAGCGCCGCCCGGAACGAATTGGGAAACGAGATCGCCCAATCAAAACTCCGATGCCGAAGCTCCCGCACCAACACTCGATACGGTTTGCTCATCGGGTTTCGGGCGCGCCGATCCGGCCACTCGAGGCAGTCATCCATCCAGTCGCCTCCGCGAACCAGATCGCGCAGGTTCGCCTCCAGTAAGAACGTTACTCGCGCTTCCAAAAAGCGCGCTCGAAGCGCGCGCAGCGCCGGAGTGGCCATCACGAAATCGCCCACCCACGTCGGCAGAATGACGAGCATGGACCGCGGATCGGGCCGGGGGAACGGGGCGTTTCCACTCATAACTTTCATTGTACATTCACCGCTTGGAAATGCACTTGATGCGCGCGATGACCGCAAGCGACCCTGACGCCCTTGCGGCCTCATTCGCTCGGGCTGTTGGGGGGCGGGGAAGTTGAGCGGGCACTTTGAAACTCGCCTGCCCGGGACCTACCGCTCCCAACAGGCGACAAAATGGCTGGGTCGCAGCTCGCGCAGAGCGGGAACTCCCGACGGTTCCTCGGAGAATTTCCGAACGCATCGCGTGAGTACGCATCGTCCGGCGTCATCAATCCGGGTCATGATCCGATTCGATGCCCGCGCCCGTTCCATGGAAAGTGTGCAACGCGGATGGAAGGCGCAACCCGGGGGGCGACAGGATGGATCGGGCACGCCCCCCGGAATGTACGCGAACCGCCCGCCGTCGTCATCCAGCCGCGGCGTGCAAGCGAGCAACGCTTCGGTGTAGGGGTGCAGGGGTTCGCCGAGCAACATCGCCGCCGGTGCGTGTTCGACGATCCGGCCGGCGTACATCACGTACACGTCGTCGGCGAGTTCGCTCACCACGCCGAAGTCGTGGGTGATGAGCAGGATGCTCAAACCGGATTCCACCTGAAGGCTGCGCAACAAGTCGAGAATCTGCGCCTGCACCGAGACGTCCAGCGCCGTCGTCGGCTCATCCGCGATGAGCAAGCTCGGTCGACAGGCCAGCGCCATGGCGATCATCACCCGCTGCTGCATGCCGCCGGAGAATTGATGCGCGTAGTCGTTGAGCCGCCGCCGCGGCGACGCGATACCGACGCGATGAAGCGCCTCGACGGCCGCTTCCCGGGCCGCCTGACGAGACATACCCAGATGCAGCGTGACGGCCTCCATGATCTGTTCGCCGATCGTATACATCGGGTGTAACGATCCGAGCGGGTCCTGAAAGACCATGGCGATATGCCGACCGCGAATGCGACGAAGGCCCCGATCCGGCAAACGCAGGAGATCGACGGATGGGACGGCACAGGCCGAATCGCCGTTCAGTTCTCTGGATTGATGAAACAGAATCTGTCCGGATTCGATCCGGGCTGGTGGTTGGGGAAGCAGGCGCAACACGGACAAGGCGGTGACGCTCTTGCCGCAACCGCTTTCGCCGACCAGGGCCGTCGTACGACCGCGCCCCACGGACAACGATACACCGTCCACCGCGATCACGGGCTGCGGATCGCCGGGGAAGCAGACGCGAAGGTCCTCAATGTGCAGCAGCGGAGGCATGCAATGCGGTCCCGTTTCCACCTTATCGTTCGAGCCGATCCCTAGAAACGGTGGGGAACGGCATTCCAGCCCGTGATGTCACCGGCCCATTGCCCATGCCAAAGATTGCTGGGTTCGGCTGCCGCGCGGCATGGGGGCATTATTACCTGGGCGAAGCACTCCTTTCACAGCAACGTGGCCGCGCGGGACTTCGGATCAAACCACTCGCGTAGGGCGTCGCCGACGATGTTCAGCGCAAGCAACGTGATCACGAGCAGCCCGCACGGAAACACGAGCAGCCACCAGAACCCGACGAAGGTGTTGACGGCCTCCACTCCGTCGGCGGCCAATCGCCCCAGCGACGGCGTCGGCTGCTGAATGCCGATGCCCAGATAGCTCAGGAAGGATTCCTGTAGAATCGCCTGCGGTACGACCAAGAGGGCATAGGTCAGTGAAGTGGCGACAAGATTGGGCAGCACGTGCCGTCTCAGTATGCGCCACGTGGACGCCCCGCTGACCCGGGCGCTCTCCACGAACCCGGATTCCTTCAACGACAACACCTGTCCGCGGACCACGCGGGCCATTGTCAGCCAGCTCACACTTCCAATCGCCACAAACAAGACCACGACGTTGGCGATTGGAGAGTTCCCATGAAACAAGGTGCTCAGTGGCGGTGTCAGACCGACCCGCAACAAGATCACCATCAGGATGTACGGGAGCCCGTAGAGCACGTCCACGACGCGCATCATGATCAGGTCCGTCCGTCCGCCGATGAGACCGGCCGTCATTCCCCATAGGACGCCCACGACCATCGCGATGCCCGCGGCCGCCAGCCCGATTCCTGCGCTGATCAGATAGGCGGGGAGCAGGCGAAACATCAAGCTGCGACCCAGATCGTCATGCCCCAGGAGCGACGTCAAATGAAACGCGATGTTTTTCAAACCATGAGGCGCGCGTTCTTCGGACCGGGCCTCGCCCGGCCGGCGCTCAGCGCGATCAAACACCTCCGGCGAAACAACGGGTTGGAAGGAGGGCGGGTGCCGGACGGCTCGATCGAGCGATTGAACGTCGTGCCAATCTGATGCAAAGGGAAGCGCCGCCGCACTTAGCGCCGTGAGAAGGGCCAGAAACGTGACACTGGCGGCGACCGCGCGGTTGCGTCGCGGTTCCCGGCCTCTCCCTCCGAGTTGGCTCACCCGATCAGGCATTTCACCATCCTGACGTTCACAGGGCTTGCCGGATCCGCGGATCGATCAACGTGTACGCGGCATCGGCGAGCATGTTGAACAGCACCAGCAACGTTGAAAACACGAGCACCGCGCCCAGCATCAGCCCCGCGTCGCGATTGAGGGCCGCGTTGACGAAGTGCTGCCCGATGCCCGGCACGCCGAATACCTTTTCCACGACGAAGGAACCGGTCAGGGCCTGGGCCGTCGCCGGTCCCAGGTACCCGACGACCGGTAGGAGCGCGGGCTTTAACGCATGGTGCCAAACCACCCTGCGCGGGGCCAGACCTTTGGCGAACGCGGTCCGCACGAAGTCCTGAGACAATACGTCGAACATGCCGCTTCGTGTGAGTCGGGCGATGTAGGCCGTAAAGGGCAACGCCAGCGTGATCACCGGCAAGACCAGGTGGGAAACGCCTCCCCATCCTCCGATGGGAAGCAGCTTCCAGCTCACGCAGAAGAGCACGATCAGGCTCGTTCCGGTGACAAACGTCGGTAAGGAAATCCCCACGAGAACCAACGCGAGACAGGAAATGTCGATCCAGGTGTTCTTGTGCTGGGCGGCCCACACGCCGAGCGGCACCCCGATCATCACTGCCGTGAGCATGGCCAGTATTCCGATCAACACGGAAACAGGCAACGCCGAGCCGATGATCTGATTGCACGTCCAGTCCGCGTACATGAACGTCGGACCGAAGTCCAGGCGCGCCGCGCCGCGCAGAAACTCCCAGTAATACAGCCAGTTGTCGTCCATGTGATAGCGCGCCCGCAACGCCATCTCCGTTTCCGCCGCCACGCGGTGCTGACCCTGTTGAAACGGATTGCCGGGAACGGCGATGACCATGAGAAAGGTGAGCGTGTAGACGCAAAACACGGTGACGAGGCCCAGCCACAATCGCCGGATCAGCCATCGGATCATCGCCGCACCGTCACGTGGCGAAAGGGAAACCAGAGTCGGGCGTTGGGATGAAGTCCTTGCACGTGGGGCTTGATCGCCACGGGGAGCGCGTAGTGCAAAAGGGGCCAAATGGGAACATCGTCCTGCACGATCATCCGCTCCGCCTTCGCCAGAAGCGCCATCCGCGTCGAGGGATTCGCCGCCGCATTGGCCTCCATCAACAGACGATCGAATTCCGGGTTGGCGTAGCCGCTGTCGTTGTTGCCATTTCCCGTGGTCAGACAGTTCAGATACGTCGTCGGGTCGTTGTAGTCCGCGTACCAGTTGCCGCGGGCGATCATGAAACGATGATCGGCTATGTCCTCGGCGAACGTCTTGCTCTCCATGCTGCGGAGCTCCACGCGCACGCCCAGCGTTTCCCGCCAGCGCCGCGCCAGTGCTTGAGCGACGCGTTCGTCCGCCGGAAGATATAAAAAGTCGACCGTCGGTGTGACGGAACCGTCAGAGTACCCCGCGTCCGCCAAGAGACGGCGCGCCTCGGCCGCATCGGATGACAACCCGTTCGGGGGATCGTAACCGGGCATGACGTCGGCAGGAACGAAACTCTCCGCCACGCGGTCGCCGCGGCGCAGGACCTGCTCCACGATGGCGCGCTTGTCGATGGACCGGGCGAAGGCCTTCCGCACCCGGGCATCGCGAAACGGATTGATCCGCCCCCGAACCGTATCGCTCACGCAATTGAAATTGAGGAAGTACGTCGCCGACACCTGACAAAGATGGAAATCCAAGCGCCGGCCGCTCTGCGCCAAGCGGGCGATTTCATGATCGTAGGGCACGTCCATCGCCGGCAGAAAATCCACGTCGCCCGCTTCATACGCCATGAGGGCCGCACTCACGTTCTCCATCACCAGCATGTCCACCGCGCGGCACGAAATCTCCCCCGCGCCGCGATGGTACGCATTCACCACCATCCGTGCGCGCTGCTTGAAGACCCACGAATCCAACCGGTACGGGCCGTTGGTCGTTAGTCCCGGATAATCCGCCCGGTGATAATCCGGCTTCGTCCATTGCGGATCGTAAATCACCAGACCCTCGGGCGACAGCGGCACGTCGCCCTCTCGAACGCGCAGTCGCTCAATGGATTCGTGGAGGGGAAGGAAAACCGGCAGGGCGAGTAAGTCCGGCAAGTACGGGCATGGTTGGGTTAAGTGGATGACCAATTCCCAGTCGCCGCGGACTTCGATGCCCACGCCGGCAAACATCGAATCCAACGACGCGGCGTGATCGCGCAACGCCCTCTCGTGCAGCGCCCGCCAATCGACCTCCGCGGCCGTCAGACACTCTTGAACGGACCGGCATGATCCCTCGTCATCCCCATTCGCCGCCGGACAATGGACCCCCATTGTTTGAAGGAGAAGAAGAAGCGAACTCGTCGTCAGGTCACAGGCCCGTTGCGGAGTCAGGTCCCATCCATCGGCCAATCGCTTGAGGGCAGTCAGCGCGGTCACCGCCTGGTGACGGCGCGCGACGTATTCAGCCGCCCCACGGATATGGTCCGTGATGAGAAAGGCGTAATCGGCGGCGGTGCCCGGCTCGATGGCCCGGCGCCAACCGCGAGCGAAGTCCACGGCGGTCACGGGATCGCCATTGGACCATCGACCGTTGCGGCGCAGAGCAAACGAGTAGATCGACCCGTCGGCGGAAACTTGCGGCGGTTGGTCGGACGCGGCGGGCAACGGGGCCAGCGTATTCGGATCCCACGTGGTCAGCCCCTCCCAGATGTTGAGGGCGACGCGGAAATCCTGCGTCCAGCTCATGCGCGCGGGATCAAGCGTGTGAATCCCCGAAGGGTTAACGTACCGCAGATCGGCCGGGGGTTCGCTTGGGCGACAGGTGAAGGCCAGGACCGCCACGAGCCAGACGGCCGTGCACGTAATCAGGAAGTAGCGTATCATCTCCGATGCTGCATGGGCGGAATACAAAGCCGATGTCTTTCGGCTACGGCGCACCCACCGGTACGTTCCACGGGGCTTGATTCAGCGGACCGGGGGTCTGGCTTGTCGGATCACCGATCCAGCGATAAGCCTCCGCCGGAATAGTCGAGCGCGCCTCGTAGCCGCCGGACGACAAAACCTGGCGGATTTTGCCGCCCGAATCGCCCGCCAGGCCCGCGAGAATGTCCTCCTCCGCGTCCAGCATCCGTTCCAGCCGGTCCACTTCGTCGAATCCCAGATTGACCGTGTGGTACCGTTCCGCGTCAAGCCGCAGAAAGACGGCCAAGCGCAAGACCAGTTGCGTTTTTTGTGTCTGGTCCAGCGCGTTGCGAACCGCGGGGGCGCGAAAGAACTCGTAGGCGTACAGCTCCGGCCCGCCGTGGATTTGGCCGCTGCGCCGGCGAACCTCCAATCGCTTGTCGAAAAGTGCCAGGAACGCATCGAAGACATTCCCAAGCTTTTCGGGCATCGCCAGCGCATCATAGATGCGTCCGAGCACGACCCCGTCGGTTTCTTTCAGGCCGGCCCCGCGCAGCGCGTCGACCGTGGTTGGCACCAGGGCGTTGTCCGCGACGATCTGGCGTTTCAATCCCACCAGACCATCGGCGCAAAGATAACGGGCCCGGGCATCATCGGCGCCGAGGCAGGCGATCAGCATCGCGTGCGTTTCCACGCGATTCAGATCCACGAGCACTTGCGCGACCGCGTGCGCCGTGTCCCCCTTCAAGCCGCCCGCCGAAAAAAGGGAGGCGGCGACGCTCGCCGTCAACGTCGCAAAGTGCGTGCGAAATTGTTGGGAATTGCGGGCGTTGCCGAACTGCTCTTGAAACCTCTGGCGGAACGCCTTGAAACTCCTAAACCCCGCGATCTCTCCCTTGATCCAGAGCTCCATTCGCTCTTGATCGGACCGCCCGATGTCCGTGCGCGCCCGGATCGTATCCATCATCTCATCCTCGGTCTGCGCATGCAGCGCTGCCGGAGCGGAGATGACCGCCCAACCAAGAGTTACCACGCCGAGCGTGGACCATCTCTTCATGAATGCTCTCCCGGTGCGATGGGTGTTGACGGTCGCCGTTGATGGACGCAAGCGCTTTTCGGTCTTCGGGGAGGCACACCGTCGCGTTGAGCGCCGTGGGCATAAACCCTGCCGGCACACCTCCGGAACCCGTTGGCCGACTCCTCAGCCGGGCCGTCGCCGGCCGACCGCGCCGCGGTAGGCCGACCCGACCCGGTTCCGGATCAACCCGCCGACAAGCTTCCTTCAATCCCGATGTGATGTCAAGGCGTTCCTCTCCGACAGCGCCGGGTCGGATTCGAGGGAAAGAAATCACCGCCCGGACTTTGCGGACGGCCCTTCACCGAATCGTCGCACCCGTTATGCTATGGGGAACCATGATCGCCTCTTTCACCGCCGAACACGCCGTCGTCTCCAAGCTGCTCAGTGACGGCGCCTTGACACCCGTCGGCCTGGCCAACATGCGCCGCGAGGCCGAGCTCATGGGCCTCCCCCTGGTTGAACTGCTCATGACCCGTGATCTCATCAGCGAGGCCGACGTCGCCAAAACCTACGCCGATCTGACCGGCCTCCGCTTCCTCGATCTTACCCGGCGCACGCCGAGCCGCGCCTGGGCGTTGACCCTTCCGGAAAACGTCGCCCGCCTCAAAGACTGCCTGATCTTCGGCGAAGTCGGGGGTCAATTGGTGGGAGTAGTGGCCGATCCCGCGGACCTCTCCGTCCGCGCCGCGATCGAGGCCCGCTTCGACCGGCCCGTGCAATATGTGGTCAGCCCGCGCTATCAGATCCGTGAAATGGTGGAAGACATTTACAAGACCGCCCGCGCCCACGGCGCGAGACTTCGCGCCTCTCCACCCCCGACTCGCGCCACCACCACTTCTTCCACCGGCCTGAACATGGTGGAACAACTCGACAGCGTGGTGGACGAGGCCGTCGATCGCCGGGCCAGCGACATCCACTTTGAACCGGAGGAAGACCGCCTGCGCGTGCGTTTCCGCATCGATGGTCGCTTGATCGAAGCCCGGGCGTTCCCCCTGGATGCCGCCGCCGCGTTGATCTCCCGCGTCAAGGTGCTTTCCACGCTGGACATCACCGAGCGCCGCAAACCCCAGGAAGGCCGCTTCAGCCGCCGCAGCTTCGATCAGGATATCGACGTACGCGTGGCCGTCATCCCCACCGCCCGCGGCGAACGCATCACCCTGCGATTGCTTTCGCAGGATCGTTCGCGTTTGACGCTCGACAATCTGGGGATGGGCACCGAACTTCGCCAGGCCGTCGAACGCCTGATTCGCAAGCCCTACGGCATCATTCTCATCACCGGCCCCACCGGCAGTGGAAAAACGTCCACCCTTTACGCCGCGTTGCAGCAGATCAACACCGTTGACAAGCACATCATCACCGTCGAGGATCCCGTCGAATACCGCATCGCCGGCGTTAACCAGGTTCCCGTCGAAGCCGAGCACGGCGTGTCCTTCCCGCTCGTCCTGCGCAGCATCCTGCGCCACGATCCGGATATCATCATGGTCGGCGAAATCCGCGACGAGGAAACCGCCCACCTGGCGCTCGAAGCCTCCCTCACCGGCCACCTCGTGCTCGCCACGCTGCACACCAACTCCGCCGTCGGGGCGGTCACGCGATTGCTGGACATGGGCTGCGAGCCGTATCTGGTGGCCAGCGCCATCGTCGGCGTGATGGCCCAGCGGCTGGTGCGGCGGATCTGCGTCAACTGCAAGCGCGGCTATGTCCCGAACGAAACCGAAAAACGCATCATGGGCATTCCCCTGGAACGCACCGGCGTGGAGATTTATCGCGGGGCCGGGTGTTCGCGCTGTCTGCGCACCGGCTACTTCGACCGCGTCGGCATCTTCGAATTCGTCCCCTACGATTCCGGCCTTGCCGACCTGGCCATGAAGAAGGCCGCCACGGAGGAAATGCAGAAATACGCCCTGACGCACGGCGCGATCACCCTCCGCGACGACGCCATCACCAAGGTCCGTGACGGCCTGACCACCCTCGAAGAAGCCCTCCGCGTCACCAGCATGACGGAGTAGCTGGCCCAATCCGCGTCCGTGTGGCACCGCCTTCCAGCAGGTGATCCGAGCCGCGACCGTGAGGGAGCGGGAAACGATGCCAGATGAGAAGTAATCGAATCAGGGCCGGGAGCACCCACGACCGGCATTTCACCGAGCCGCGGGCTTCAGCCCGCGCGATCTCGCGATTGCCGCGGCCCCTCCACGGATGGTTGGTCTTGAATCCCAGCAGCCGACACAAAGCAGTTCTCTATTGATCGAAGAGCAAATGTGCTAGAATTCTGATTGGCTACGCAAATCCTGTTTTAGCTACGAAACTGTAGTAGCATGCTCATAATGATGGAATCGGAACATGTCGAATATTAAGCGCCGAACGATTTCCGACCAGTTCGAGACTGAACACACGTACAGAGAAGCCTCTGGCGTTTGTCCACATTGCAGTACCTTTTCAACTTTTAATAGTAAAGGCTCCTTGGACGCGCCCCCAGGACACCATGATCCCAAATCCAAAAGAACAAACTATGTTCGAATTGAATTGGCGTTTTGTCCAGGGTGCAAAGGAATTGTCCTTGGCGCTATTGAATTCAGCGACCCACAGCGTTCAAACGTTTACCAGGCGAGACATTTATGGCCGGTCCCCATCTGGCCTGACCAAGCGCCAGACGATCTCGAGCCGGAAATCAGAAAATACTATGACGAGTCTCGAGAAATCTTGACTCGTTCCCCAGCGGGTTCGGCCGTACTTTCGCGCCGATGCCTTCAACACGTAATTGAAAAACGCCTCGAAATTGAAGAGGATTCGCTTTTTAAGGAAATAACGGAAGCCGTAAAACGGCCCGAGCTTACCAAGTCAACAAAGGACGCATTGCACCATGTTCGCGAAATAGGCAATTGGAGCGCCCATCCTTCAATGGATCAAGCCTCAATTCTCATTGACGTAACGCGTGAAGAAGCAGAATACACGCTGGAGACGCTCGAAATGGTTTTTCGGGACGTCTTCGAATCACCTTCGCGAGTGGCTCTAATGGAGAAAAGAATCTCAGAAAAAAAAGAGTGCGGCGGTGCGGCTTCCTAGAATACCTCGGGTTGCGACCTGATAGATCACCTAAAGCAACAATCGATGCAAGAGTAGTCAATCCTCTCCTTCTACCGGTTCATCCCTCAAACTTATTCTTCTCCTCCGTTTTTATGTATTCTTTCCTCCGATCCGCGTATTGTTCCGGCGTGACGCCGTCCAGTTCGAACAGGTCCGGGTCCTCCGCGATCTTCTTCAAAAACGGAATGCACCACCCGCACCCAGTCCCCGCGTTCAGGCATCCCGTCATGATGCTGGGCACCTGCGGCCTCACCCGCCGCGCGAAGTTCACCAGCTTGCGCATCGACACGCCGTAGCAATAACAGATTTTGTCTTCAGGCTGCATGACAAGAGAATGACGAATGTCGAATCATGAATGGCGAATGAACGACCGCCACAGCGAGCCGCGGACGCAATGCAATCCGGCACCAGCCGGAGTCCGCGCGGTGTAACGACGTTTCATCCAAGCCCCCTGCGCAATCAGTTCCGCCGGAGCCCGCGCGACGATCCGAATCTGAGCCGCGGGCTTCAGCCTGCGCGATCGTCAGAATCGGAGGCGCCGCCGACCGGCAATGGCTGCGGCGGCTTTTGATCAACGCAAACCTCGATTCGATTCTATCCCGCGATTAGCATGATCGCCACTAACGGTGGAAATGAAAGCGCCGCGAAGCACACGCCCAGTTCAGAGGCCACTTTCCGGGTGGATTCGACGCCGAACAGGACGCCAAGGATCCCAATCAATTAACCCAATAGTAACGGGATCCAGGATGACCGCTTACGATGAGGCATGGCAGAAACGAACTTCCCTGGCGCCGCCGCTCGTCTTTACCAGCCGAACTCAGGCCGCGCAACCGCCGCGGCCACCAGCAGCACCCACGCGAACACGGCCAGCGTCAAGGTCGCTCCGAACTTTCCCGATCCGTCCTTCATATCGCCCATATCGT
>Ga0214473_10006657_pt1 | contig 13754 bp, 15 predicted proteins | sample RVTome_7_FD_203509 | JGI IMG/M metagenome (GOLD analysis project Ga0214473, IMG submission 203509) | Soil microbial communities from uranium-contaminated site in the Upper Colorado River Basin, Wyoming, United States - RVT98D197 | ecosystem: Environmental > Terrestrial > Soil > Contaminated >... | reverse complement strand
TTCTTTTTTGTTTTCGTCTGAGAGCATGATTGAGCCGATCTTGGCCCCGATGACCTGAGTGGCTAATTGCAGGATGGTCGGCAACAGCTTGGAGAGCTCCACCGTAGTGGAAATCGACTTGCTGGCCTGATATAAGGCATCTAACTCCTGCAGTTTCTTTTGCAGGGCGGCGTTAATTCCTTTTAACTCATCTAAAAGTTTACTCTTCTCTACGTCTGCCCTTCTCTTCTCCAACCCTCTCTGGATGGTCAATTTCAAATCTTCCATCTCCAGAGGCTTTAAGAGATAGTCATAAGCCCCTAACGAAATAGCTCTGACCGCTGAATCCAAAGAGCCGTACCCGGTCATGAAGACCACCACCGAATCTTTGTCCTTCTGCTTGGCCGCTTTGAGTAAATCGAAGCCGTCCAAGCCGGGCATCTTTATGTCAGTCAGAACCAAATCGTAGGAATCAGTTTCCATCTCCTTTATAGCCACAGCCGGCTCCACCACCGCTTTAGTCTGGTAGCCCAAATCCGAGAGCAAACGGGAAAGAGACTGGCACATTCTCTCTTCGTCGTCCACGATTAAAATTTTGTCAGTGGAGACCTTGCGGGTCATTTCAGTTCAAAGGGAGGCGAATCAGGAAGCTGGCCCCCCCTCCTTTAAGGTTTTTGGCTTCTATATTCCCCTGGTGATCCTGGATGATCCGCCGGCAGATGGAGAGGCCTAAACCGGTTCCTTTCCCTTTTTCCTTGGTGGTGAAGAAAGGGACAAAAATTTTCTTCAAATCGGACTCCGGTATGCCCACTCCGCTGTCGGCAAATTCAATCTCCAGGCTCCCGTTTCTCTGGGTCAGGCCGACGTTGATTTTGCCGCCCGGGGGCGTAAAATCTCTGGAATTCATCAACAAATTCAGAAAGACCTGCTTCAACTCTTCCTCTCTGGCAGAAATGACCGGGGCTGCACTGTCAATTTTTCTTTCTAAAGTAATCTGCCGCTCCTCTAAATCTGTTTCTAACAAATCTATGCTTTCATGGAGGACCGAAGCCACATCCGTCGGTTTGAATTCTTCTTTCTTCTGGGGCTGGTAAAGATTAAGCAATTCCTGAATAATTTTGGCCACCCGGTTTAGCTCCTCCTTCATGATCTCAACATATTCCAAGGTGGTTTGATTCTTGTGGCTCTCCTGCTGCAACAGAGCCAAATAATTTTTGATTATCCCCAGAGGGTTGTTGATTTCATGGGCTAAAGAGGCTGCCAGCTCCCCTAAGGCGGCCAATTTCTCTTTTTCGGCTAACTGGACTTGCGCTTTTTGAACTTCTAAGTTGGCGGCCTTGATGCTCTGGTACAGTCGGGCATTTTCGACTGTAACCGCTAAATTGTTGACCAGGGTTGATAAAAATTCCAAATCCGGGGCCTGGTATCTTCCTTTGGAGCTGCGTGGCCCTAAGAAGAGAATCCCGATTATCTTATCCCGGGAGACTAAGGGGAAGCAGAGCTCCAATCCTAAATCTTTTAGGAAGCGCACCTCTTTTGAATCAGAGGGGAGAATCTGCTCTAATTCAGCCAGGGTTACTCCTCTCATTTTTCTCAGTAAAGTCTCCACCAGATAGGAGTTGTTGGAGAGAGGGGAAAGATTTTCGGCTAAGTCCAGTCCCCGGCTCCGCCATAAGGAGAGCTCCTCCGGGTTGGAACTGGTAATGACTAAAGCGGCTGTGGTCGAACCGGCCTGTTCGCTGGCGACTAAAAGAATCGCATCTAAGAGCTTTTCTAATTCTAAGATGGAATTGAGCTGCTTGGTGATTTCAAAGATGGCATGCAAGTCAAAAATCTTTCGCTGGAGCTGGGAATTTACTTCACCCAGCTCCTGGAGCTTTTTTTCTACGGCCGCTTCCAGCCGCCCCCAGACATCTTTTTGTTCTTCCATCTCACTTCTTCTTGGTCATTTACTCCCGGCCTCCCTGCAGGTGGTAAATGACTCTGACGGACAAATAATTCCTTTTTCTCTCAAAAATCAAGAATAATGCTATCGGTTGAGTTTGCTTCTAACCGACTTTCTCTAATCTAATTTAATCGGCAGGAAAGGCTTAGCTCTGTATGAACTCAAAAGCGAGTTTCTGAGTAATCTAAGGGAAAGTAAGCTTGAGAGGGATATTAGCTTATGCCAGATTGTGGCAGCCCGGTCAGGAGATTCTCTCTACTCCCTTGGAAGCCACAATTTCGTGATAAACTCTGATACGGTTTTCCGCTCTCTTTAAGGCTGCCGTAGCTCTGGCTATGTCGATCTCTCTGGCTTTGGACTCGATTCTCTTTCTGGCACGCTCTAAGGCATTCTGCGCCCGCTCTAAGTCTATTTCTGTGGCCGGCTCGATGGCATCGGCTAAGAGAGTAGCTTTGTTGCGGGAGACCTCTAAGAATCCGCCGGAGACCGCATAGACTAATTTTTCTTTGCTCTTGTCAGTGACGGTGAGCTTCCCCGGCTGGAGTGAAGTAATAATCGGCGCGTGGTCAGTTAAGATTTCCAAATAACCGACTGTGCCAGGGGCAATCAGTGAAATAACCTGGTCTTCGAAGACCACTTTTTCCGGGGTGACGATGGAGAGATTATACATAATCTTTTGAATTCAGCAATTGCTCAAACTTCTGGCAAGCGCTTGCTACCTCGTCGCCAACCCCTTTTTCAACCTCTCCGCCTTCTCAAAAACCTCTTCAATCGCCCCCACCATGTAGAAAGCCTGCTCCGGAATTTCGTCCATCACCCCTTCCACAATCATCTTAAATCCTTTGATAGTGTCTGACAGCTTGACAAACCGGCCCGGGGTGCCGGTAAAGGCTTCGGCCACGAAGAAGGGCTGAGACAGATATTTTTGAATCTTCCTGGCCCGGGCGACCGTAAGTTTATCTTCTTCTGAAAGTTCATCAATTCCCAAAATGGCGATGATATCCTGCAGGTCTTTGTACCTCTGCAGAATTCTCTGCACCTGCCGGGCAATAGCGTAGTGTTCCTGGCCAATGATGCGCGGGTCTAAAATTCGGGAAGTGGAAACCAAGGGGTCAACCGCCGGATATATCCCCAATTCTGAGATTTGACGAGATAAAGCGGTAACCGCATCTAAATGTGAGAAAGTCGTTGCCGGCGCCGGGTCGGTGAAGTCGTCAGCCGGCACATAAATGGCTTGGACTGAAGTAATCGAGCCGGACTTGGTGGAAGTGATTCTCTCCTGCAAAGCTCCCATCTCAGTCCCTAACGTGGGCTGATAGCCTACTGCGGAAGGCATTCGGCCCAAAAGAGCGGAGACTTCTGAGCCGGCTTGGACAAATCTAAAGATATTGTCAATGAAGAGTAGTACATCCTGGTGCTCCACGTCCCGGAAGTATTCTGCCATGGTGAGACCCGATAGGCCTACTCGCAATCTTGCTCCGGGCGGCTCATTCATCTGCCCGAAAACTAAACAGGTCTTGGCGATTACTCCGGATTCTTTCATCTCCAGCCATAGGTCATTTCCTTCACGAGTTCTCTCCCCCACTCCGCAGAAAACTGAATATCCTCCATGCTCGGTGGCGATGTTTCTGATTAGCTCTTGCACGATGACAGTCTTCCCTACTCCGGCGCCGCCGAACAGCCCGACTTTTCCCCCTTTGGGATAAGGCTCCAACAGGTCGATGACTTTAATTCCGGTCTCGAACAGGGAAATCTTGGTCTCCTGCTCTTCAAAAGAAGGAGGCGCTCTGTGAATCGGCGAGCGCAGGTTTGAATCTTGCAGCGGGCCCAGCTCATCAATCGGGTCTCCCAAAAGGTTAAATAACCTCCCCAAGGTCTTGGGGCCAACCGGAACTGAAATCGGCCCGCCGGTATCGACCGCTTCCATTCCCCGCACTAAACCGTCGGTAGAGGACAAAGCCACGCATCTGACCAGATTGTCTCCCAAGTGCATGGCGACTTCCACGGTCAGGTCTATCTTTCCCTTTTCATCTTTGATTTTGACGGCATTCAGAATATTGGGCAATTTGTCCGGCGGGAATTCAATATCCACGGTGGGCCCGATAACTTGCTTTATCTTACCTGCACTCATGCTGCTCCTTCTTTAGGGCTAATCGGATTATTTTCAGTAAGCTTATTTCAGCGCCTCTGCGCCAGAGGTAATCTCTAACATCTCTTTGGTAATGGCCGCCTGTCTGACCTTGTTTCGGACCAGAGTGAGGTTTTCTATCATCTCTTCTGCATTTTGGGTGGCTGCCCCCATGGAAATCATCCGGGCCGCTAACTCCGAAGCGTAAGCCTCGGCTAATACGGTCTGCATCTTGGTGACGCAGTAGCGGGGCAGAATTTCGGCATAAATCTCCGCTGGATCCGGCTCAAAAATGTAGTCTGTGAAAACCTGCTTCTCTTCGGTCTTGGGTTTCTCAATCTTCAAGAATTTTTCCAAGACAACCTTGCGGGAGGGGATGCTGATGAAATGCGTGTACACTAACCAGATTTCATCCAGCTCCCCGGTTATGAACCAGTCCACCAGTTCATGGGTTAAATTCTTAGTCTGCTGAAAGGTGATTTTCCCTCCCCATTCCGGCACTCTCTTTTTGATGGTCCATTTTCTGCGGCGGTAGTAATCGACCCCCTTTCTACCCACTACTATCAACTCAACTTTGTCCGGTCCCCTCTCCTTTAAGAATCTGTCCGTTATCTGAAAGAGGTTGGTGTTGTATGACCCGCACAACCCCCGGTCCGCGGCAATGACCACTAAACCGGTCTTCTTGACCTCTCTCTGCTGGTATAAAGGATGAGTGAACTCACTTGAAGCGGTGGCTAAGTTCTCCAAGATTTGACGCATCTTGGCCGCATAGGGCTGGGCCTGCTCCGCCTTGGCCTGCGCTTTGCGTAATCTGGCCGCCGCCACCATCTCCATGGCCCGGGTGATCTGCTTGATATTCTCTACCGAGCGGATTCTTTTGCGGATGTCTCTTAAGGTGGCCATTTATTTTTTCCGCTTAGACCTGGCTGCTTTGGTAACTGCCGGCTTGGCTGACAGATGAGATGTCTGAGACTTCCCATTTACTGCCACTATCTCCCAGCCGCAGCAGATGATTCTCTTCCGGTCGTAAATTCTGTCGGGATTAAGCGTCTTCACTTCAAATTATTCCGCGCTTTGAATTCCTGCTTCAACTTAGCCACGGCCTGGTCTAACTTCTGCATAGTCTTCTCATCCAGATCCTTAGTGCTGGCCAGGGTGTGCGGCACATCCGGATATTCCTTTTCTATAAAGGGATAAAACTCGTTCTCGAATTTATTCACCAGATCTAAGGGAATGTCATCCAGGTATCCGTGCGTCCCCACATAGATTATCATCACCTGCTTTTCCAGGGGGAAAGGTACGTACTGTTCCTGTTTGAGAATTTCCACCATTCTCTCTCCCCGGGTTAACTGAGCCCGGGTAGCTTCGTCTAATTCCGACCCAAACTGGGCAAAAGCCGCTAATTCTCGATACTGGGCCAAGTCCAAGCGCAGACTCCCGGCCACCTTCTTCATGGCTTTGGTCTGGGCTTTGCCGCCCACCCGGGAGACTGAGATGCCGACGTTGATGGCTGGACGGACACCGGCATAGAACAAATCCGGCTCCAGGTAAATCTGACCATCGGTGATGGAAATGACGTTGGTCGGAATGTAAGCAGTCACGTCATTGGCCTGGGTCTCGATGATGGGTATAGCGGTAAGCGAGCCGCCGCCTAACTGGTCATTTAATTTTGCCGCTCTTTCTAAAAGCCGGGAGTGTAAATAGAAAATGTCTCCCGGATAAGCCTCTCTGCCAGGCGGGCGCCGGAGGAGCAAGGCTAACTGCCGGTAGGCCTGGGCATGCTTGGATAAATCGTCATAGAAGCAGACCACGTGCTTGCCATTATAGAGAAACTCTTCTCCCATGGCGCAGCCGGAGTACGGGGCGATGTACTGCAAAGGCGCCGCATCAGTGGAAGGGGCCGCTATCACGGTGGTGTACTCCATGGCTCCAAACTCTTCTAAAGTTTTGACCACCTGGGCAATAGTGGAAGCTTTCTGCCCGATGGCCACGTAAATGCAGTGAATGTCACTCTTTTTCTGATTGATGATGGTGTCTAAGACAATGGCGGTCTTCCCGGTCTGTCTGTCACCGATGATTAGCTCTCTTTGCCCTCTTCCAATCGGAATCATGGAGTCAATCGCCTTCAGACCGGTCTGAACCGGCTCATTGACCGGGCGGCGCTGCACCACATTGGGCGCTCGCCCTTCCATTGGTCTGAACTTGTCGGTGACAATCGGTCCTTTGCCATCTATGGGATTGCCGAGGGGGTCGACTACTCTGCCCGATAAAGCTTCGCCCACAGGAACAGAAGCGATTCTGCCGGTCCGTTTGACCATGTCCTGCTCTTTTATTCCTCTATCCGAGCCGAACAGGGCTACGCCGACATTGTCCTCTTCCAAATTTAAAACCATCCCGACCGTGCCGTTGGAGAATTCGACTAATTCGGACATCATCACATCTTCCAGGCCCCACACCCGGGCGATTCCGTCCCCGACCTGGAGGACCGAGCCGACCGACTCTAAGGCTAATTTCTCTTCGTACTTTTCAATCTCCTTCTGGATGACCCAGGAGACTTCTTCCGGTTTTAATGGCATTCCTGCTCCTTAAATTTCATTACCCTGCTCTCAAGATTAAGCAACTCTGACCGCTAACAGACTCTCTTTCAAGCTTAAGAGCCGGTCTCTTATGCTCCAGTCCATCACCTGATTGCCCAGGACTAAGATGACTCCTCCCACAATCTGAGGGTCAACTTTCTCCTTCATCTCAATTTTTCTCTGGTAATTTGTTTCTAATTTAGCCTTCAACCACTCTTTCAACTCTTGCCCGGCCGGGACTGCGGTTATCAAACTGGCTTCCAATACTCCCAGGCTCTCTTTGACCCGGTGGTGATACTCCCGACTGATTACCTCTAAGAAGTTCATCCTTCCCTTCTCCAAAACGAAATAAAGGAAGTTCAAAAATTTCTGATCCGTCTTTCCTGCTAAAATTGCCTGCAGGGCCTTTCTCTTCTCTTCCCTCTTAATCTGAGGGGCGGAAAGAAAAGTCCTCAGCCGGGGATTGTTTTTGAGCGCTTCCACCAAGGCCTCCAATTCCAGCTGACCGCTTTCTAATTCTGCCTGGGAGGAGGCCAAATTAAAAAGCGCCCGGGCGTAACGGGAGCCGACTTCTCCGGCTATCATTTGAACTCCGCCTGGTCGATGAATTCTGCGATTAACTTCTGGTGCTTCTGGGAGTCCAACTTCTCTTTGATGATTTTCTCGGTAGCCGCCACGGTCATATTCACCAGGTCATTTTTGAGCTGAATCTTGGCCTTGGCGATTTCCCGCTCGACCTGCTCGTTAGTGCGGTCTAAGATTTCCCTGGCCTGGACCCTGGCTTCAGCTTGAATCTCCTGGGAGATTTTTCGCCCCTCGTTGACCGCCTCCTGGATTTTGGCCCGGGCCTCCGCCTCGATTCCTTTCAGCCTCTCCTGATATTCTTCCGTCAGAGTCTGGACTTTCTTCTTCTGCTCGTCGATTCCTTCGAATTCCGCCCTGATTTTCTTTCTTCTTTCTTCCATCACCGACAAAAGCGGCTTCCAGGCGAACTTCTTCAGCACCCAAACCACAATCAGAAAGGCGACAATCTGAGTTAATACCTGCCCGATTTCTAAGTTCATGGCTGCTTGATTTCTGGCCTCTGACCGGCTGACCTCTCCAGGTGGCTGGCCTTTCTATCCGATTTTGGGCAACACGATAAAGAAGACAATCAGGGCATAAATGGTCAGGGCCTCGATTAAGGCCGCTCCGATGATCATGTTGGTCTGAATCTTGCCGGACGCATCCGGCTGGCGGCCGATCGCCTCCATGGCCCCTCCCACGGCTCGTCCTAAGCCTATGCCCGACCCCAAAGCCGCTATTCCCACTGCTAATGGGGCTGATATCGCTAAAGCGGTGCTGATTTCCATTTTTCCTCCTTAGATTGTTTTAATGTTTTTCCTCTGAGTGTGGCGCAGACAACAGAATATAGACTGTGCTCAATAAAGTAAAGACCAGCGCTTGTAATAAGCTGGTCAACATGGCCAAAAACATGAAGGGGACCTGAAGCGGCAGCCCTACCGGGGATTTGAGGGCTGATAACAGAGTGATGCCCAACAGGGCAAAGGCGGCAATCAGAATATCCTCCCCTAAGATGTTGCCGAACAGACGCAGAGACAGGGTCACCGGCCGCGAAAGCTGGGTAATCAGCTCCACCGGGAACATCAAAGGAGCCATGGCCCAGCCAACCACTCCTTTGGGGGAGCCGGCCATGTGATAGATAAATCCGAATAAACCCATGTTTCTGATATTGAGGTACTGCACTGTCACGAAGACGCAAATGGCCAAAGCCGCGGTTATGTTCAAGCTCGAGGAGGGGGATTTCATAAAGGGAATTAAACCGAACAAATTCATCAATAGAATATAGAGAAAAAGAGTCCCTAAAAAAGGGACATATTTCTCCCCTTGAAGTCCTAACACTCCCACGATAAAACTGCGCAATCCATCCACCACTATCTCCAAAAAGTTTTGTAACCCGGAGGGAATCAAAGCTCTCTTTCGGGTGCCCAAGAAAAATAAGAGCCAGATCGAGAAGGCTATAATCAGCGAGAAGACGATATTCTCCCAGTGGTGCAAAAAAGTAGCCCAGGCCGTGTCCTGAAACTTGTGATAGAGCAGGGTGATGAAATTAGGCAATTCCGGCGCTTCCGCCGAAGAGCCGGCCTGCTCTCCGGTTTCGGTGACCATTCCGAAAAAGAAAAGATTCAACCAGCTCATGCTGTCTTAGACTTCTCTTTCGCCTGACTCTTCTCCAGGAACAATCTCCCCAATCCTTTCAGGAATATCACCACAAAAATGAGCGAAAACCCCAGCAACAAATTAAAAGCCGGCAGATATTTAATCTTCAGCAAACCAAATCCAGCCAAGTACAGCAGTGGAAATTTAATTCCTAAAATGGTGTAAATCTTTAGATGGTCTTTGGGACCGGCCACTAACCAGTTTCGCACCAGTTGCTTTAAAAAAAAGAGGTTGACGCAGCCCCAAACCGCTCCGGCAAAAATTCCTAGGCCATAAGGAAGACCGTAGTAAAAACCCACCGCTATCAAAGCTATCACTGCCAAAATCAGTGTAGTTTTGATGACTCTATTTATGAATTCAAGCTCCATCGTTCCCGAATTTTTTTACGATTCGAAACACCTCTCTGAATCCGGCCACAAAGCCTATCAGCAGAAAAAGGTACATCAGATACGGACCGGTTCCTAACTTTTTATCCAGCCAACTGCCGATGAACCAGCCCAAAATCGGCGGCACTGCCAGGACAAACGGCACGGTAATATAAGCGCCAATCTGCCTGACTCTCTTCTGCTTATCCTCCGGATTATCCACATGACCTTCTTGCCGTCAGATAAAGACCTGACAATATATCAGCCCTGAAATTGGTGTCAAGTCTTTTGTGCAAATTTTCACAAGGTTTCCGCCTTTCATACGATTTTCATTAAAGTTCAGTTTAAGTATTTTTGAGTACTCGTAGGCGGGGTTCATCCTGAAGGATTCACCCTGAAGGGTTTTACTACCCCGCCTCTTTTTTTCATATAACAACCCCACCTTAGTCCTCCCCTTTTTATGGTGAGCCTGCCGAACCATAAGGGGAGGAAACCAGTCACCCTCTCCTAAGAGGAGAGGGCTGGGGAGAGGTTATCTTTTGTAGCCTCCGAGTCGCTAACTCGAACCTCGCCAAAGGCGGACTGGCCTCGGACGAAAACGCCCCGGACCTGCAAAGTCGCTCATTTCTGCTGGAAAGTAAGTATTCGCTATTATTATATTGTTTTGTTATATTCATGTGTACATGTCGCCATACTAATGGGCCAACAATGTAAAGCGATCAACAGAAAGGGAATGCGGTGCAAGAGCACTGCGGAATTTGGTGAAAGATACTGCAAAGCACATCTTCCACAACATCCTAGACGCACGACTCATAAGCTTTCCTTCCTAAAAAAGCCTGAATTTTTCATTCCGACGATATTGGCGGTACTCCTTGGTATAGCTGGTATATACTATACCAAACAAGGGCCAACTAGAGAAGAAATGAAAGAAATTGTAGGTAATACTGTCCAAGAAAAACTCGAAGCTGCTGGCCTCGTTGCTCCGGAATCCGTGGAAAATATTGTAAGAGCCATTGGTAAATCTTACCCTGAAGTAGTAAACACTGTGATTGACAAGATAGAAAATGCAAATGGTGCTCTTCTGAGTGGACGTTACCCTGAAGCAGAAAGATTGTATAAAGTTTTAGTGACCATGTTTCCCGATGTTCCCCATATTAGATTCAATTTAGCCTCTTCTTACTATTATCAGGGTAAACTAAAAGAGGCAAAAGACGAACTCAGAGTAGCTATAAAAATTAGACCAGATTATGCTGAGGCTTATAGCAATCTTGGAATTACACTACTAAAAACTGCAGGCAATCAAAATCTAGAAGACGGCATTAATTATCTGCGACAAGCAATAAAATTAAATCCAAGTGATCCAGAATACCACAGTAACTTAGCAACTATACTTAAAGCCAAAGGAAATATCAAAGAAGCCATATTTCACTATCAGGAGGCAATTAAACTAAACCCTTCTGAGCCTGGTTTTTATTACAATTTGGGGAATTTGTATAGTCAAATAAATAGATTAGACAGTGCTATCGTACTGTATCAACAAGCCATTAAACTGAACAGAAATTATGAGAATGCCCACTTTAATTTAGGAAATGCATATCATGCACAGAAGAAGTATGACAAAGCAGCTGAAGAATACAAAGAAGTCATCAGAATAAACCCTAATGCCGGGGACGCACACAATAGCCTCGGGTCATCTTTATATCGTCAAAGAAAAGTCAAAGATGCGATCAGAGAATTTCGCAAGGCTATTGAAATCAATCCCAAAGATTCATTAGCTCAGCATAATCTTTCGATAGCAATTCGGGCTTCTGGAGAATAGTTTTCAAATAATAAATACATTTGCATTGTGACCAATCATTATTTCACTCCACCCACTCCGCCACAAACACATTGGTCTCCCCCTCTTTTTTATTATTTCTATTCGAGCAGAAGACCACCCTCTTGCCATCATTGGAAAACATCGGAAACCCGTCAAAAGTAGGATTGTAAGTGATTCTCTCTAAACCGCCCCCGTCCACATTGATAAGATACAGCTCGAAATTCCTCCCCGACTTGTCGGGGTCATCCATATTCGAGGCAAAAATAATCTTCTTTCCATCCGGCGTAAAATAAGGGCAGAAGTTCGCTGCCCCGTTGTTGGTAATCTGAGTTCTTTCGGTTCCGTCAGCATTCATGACGAACAACTCCAAATATCTCGGCTCAATTAATCCATCTTTTAATTTTTCCTGATAATCCTTCAATTCCGCCGAATCCGTGATGACCCTGGCCCGTAAGCAAATCTTCTTTCCGTCTAAAGAATAAAAAGCTCCTCCGTCGTAACCCGGAGAATTAGTCAGCCTTTTGGCATTCTTGCCCTCGGTGTCCATCTCATACAGCTCCAAATCCCCGTCTCTGTCTGAAGTAAACAGAATTTTCTTCCCATCCGGCGAAAATACGCATTCCGCATCGTAGCCGTAAGTGTCAGTTAACCGCTTCAGATGAGACCCATCCAGATTAGCGATGAAGATATCGTAAGTCTTGTATAAGGCCCAAACATAGCCCTTAGAATAATCCGGCGAAGGAGGGCAGCTGTCACCCCCTAAATGGGTGGAGGCGAAGATGATTTTCTTCTTATCCGGTGAATAAAATCCGCAGGTGCATCTCCCCTTGCCGGTGGAGACCAGCCTCTGCGCTTCACTGTTAACGCTCATGGTAAAAATCTGGTCGCAGCCGAAAGGCGGCCTGGTCGATTGAAAAATAAGCTTCTTTCCATCACTTGAAAAATAAGCTTCTGCATTTTCCCCGCCAAAAGTGAGCTGTTTGATGTTCTTCAGATGTTTTTCCTGATTTTCTTGTGGGATAACAAGTTGAGCCAGCCAGAACAGGCTTACCGCCGCCAACGAAAATTTTCGCATTTCTCCTCCTGTATTCGGACGGTCAATTAAAGCAGAGCAACTCCAAAGTCAATTTCTATTTGCTACGAAATGCAATTCTCCCTTGGTTGAAAACCTGAAGACTCCGTGTATATTGCCTCTGATGAAGAAAATCACCCTCCTCGGCTCTACCGGCTCCATCGGCAAGCAGACCCTGGAAGTCATCGAGCGCTTCCCAGAAGAGCTCTCAGTCTTTGCCCTTTCCGCTCACTCCAATGTCGAACTCTTATCTCAGCAAATTGCCAAATTCAAGCCCAGATTTGCAGTTCTGACCGACCAGAAATTCTATGAAGCTTTGAAGGGAAAAGTCTCTCAGCCGACTCAACTGCTCTTTGGCAACGAAGGCCTGCAACAAATCGTTTCCCAGCCAGAAGTCAATTTAGTGGTCGACGCCTTGGTCGGCGCTGCTGGACTTCTGCCCTGCCTGGATGCCATCGCAGCGGGCAAAGACATCGCCCTGGCCAATAAAGAGGTCTTGGTCATGGCCGGCCAGTTGGTGACCAAAGAGTGCCGAGAAAAGAATGTCCGCCTGATTCCGATTGATTCGGAACACTCCGGAATGCTGCAATGCCTCTCCGCCGGGAAAATTAGCGAAGTAGAAAAACTCATAATCACCGCCTCAGGCGGCCCTTTTCTTAACACTCCGGTGGAAGAGCTGAAGAAAGTCACGACTCAGCAGGCCTTAAATCACCCCACCTGGCGCATGGGAAAGAAAATCACCATCGACTCAGCCACCTTGATGAACAAAGCCCTGGAAATCATCGAAGCCCACTGGTTGTTTGGAATCGAACCGGAGAAAATCAAGGTTCTGATTCATCCCCAGTCTATCGTCCACTCCCTGGTCGAATTTCAGGACGGCTCTATTATTGCCCAATTAGCCCCGCCGGATATGAGGCTTCCCATCGAATATGCCCTTTTTTATCCCAAAAGAATGCCCAAAGTCATCAACTATCTTGACCTCTCCTCCGTAGATAAGCTGACCTTTCAGGAAGTCGATTTGAATAAATTCAAGGCGGTCACCTTTGCCTATCAGGTGCTGAAACAGGGAGGAACTGCCCCGGCAGTATTGAATGCGGCCAACGAGATGGCGGTAAATTTGTTCTTGCAGGAAAAGCTTTCATTTATTAGAATAACCGAGTTAATTGAAGAAGTCCTGTCCCGGCAAAGAGTGGAACCAAACCCGAATCTGGAGGTTATATTAGAGAAAGACCGCTGGGCCAGAGAGAAAACTTTGGAAATAGCAGGTACTAAATTATGACAACCGCGCTGTCATTCATCTTTGTCTTAGGAATACTGGTCTTCGTGCATGAGTTCGGCCATTTTCTCGTGGCCCGTCTGTGCGGAATCAGAGTGGAGAAATTCTCGCTCGGATTTCCCCCTAAACTGATTAGCAAGAAAGTCGGGCATACCGAATATATGATTTCCTGGATTCCCTTAGGAGGTTTCGTCAAGTTAGCCGGTGAAAATCCGGAGGAATCTACCGGCGCCAATCCCTGGGAATTCTTGGCCCAGCCGGTCTGGAAGCGCTCTCTGGTGATTGTGGCCGGCCCGGTCATGAATATCCTGCTGGCCATTCTTTTCTTCTGGGGCTTACTTTTCTTTCAGGGTCTCGAAATTGCCAATTACGAG